>Ga0172368_10000002_pt1 | contig 374002 bp, 373 predicted proteins | sample Lak11m_FD_114540 | JGI IMG/M metagenome (GOLD analysis project Ga0172368, IMG submission 114540) | Freshwater microbial communities from Kabuno Bay, South-Kivu, Congo - kab_022012_11m | ecosystem: Environmental > Aquatic > Freshwater > Lake | place: Democratic Republic of the Congo...
CGTGATGCCAAAACTGGAGAATTCACAACTGTGAAAGAAGCAAAAAAACATGCTAACACGCATATCGTTGAACGTGTTCCAAAACCTGGTTATGGAGACACAAAATAATATTATCTAAATTTACTGGGATTCTGTCTCATTTCAGTTCTGATAGCGTCCCTCACTCTCCGCAGTTAGGAAAAAGTAGCTTTGATAGGCTACTTTTTTGTTTATCTTTAGTAAATATTTTGAGTTCCAAAGCAGTTCTAACTTCTAGAGGGAGACAGGGATTTTTTTTGATGAGATGCATTATAGTAAAGCTTATTTTAGGTAAATATTGGTTAGTTCGAACTTCTTTTAATATTATTATTCATTTTCTAGTAATTTTGCTAATATACTAGTATGAAGAAAATGTCATTACAAAGCTGGCGCGCCAGACCAAAACAAACAATTGCTGTTTATCCTTCGGTTTATACTATGTCATATGCGACCGGCAAACGCTCTTTGCGACTTTATGGCGCTAAATTGACGGCGGCCATTTACGCGTTTGATGACCGAGATATGGATATCGTGGTCTCTACCAAAGCGGACTATCGGCATTTTAGCTCTCGTTTGATTGAACGTTTTCAGAAGCGGCCGGAATTTTTAGATAAGCTGATTATTTGGTCGGAGTCGCACACTGATTATTTATATAATTTTTTAGATCGTCATTTAGGTCAAAAAATTATTGCCGGTCTATCTAATACGGAAGTGGCAAATCGATATTTGAAATACGTGGAAAAATATGTAAATTACCATTTACGTAACACGCCAGCGTGGTGGTTGGGGGCTATTCCGGCCGAAGAAAAATTGCGTGAGTTTTTAAAGGCAAATTTTTCAAGTAGTGATACTGAAAAAATCTTAGCGGAAATTATTGATCCATTAGAGTATAGAAGCGAAAATGTACAGGAAGAATTATCGCTTTTAGATTTGGCTGTTAGTTTTAAACGCTTGCGCCTGATCAAGGGTCCTTCTGATTTACCGCCTGCTTTTAAGGTTTGGTTTCAAGAACACATTCGGCGTTATTCTTCTTTGCCGTTCGGCTATAAAACGGGAGTTATTTGGAAAGAGGCGGATTTTTTTCAGCGGTTAAGTTCTTTAGCTAGACGCCAGCCAGCCGCGCTGAAAGTTAGGAAGTTAAAAGAGACGCAGTTAAAGAAAATACAGCGCGACCGCCTAATCAAATCTTTGAAATTACCTCAATCGTATTATAATTTGGCTATTGCCTTGCGTCAGCTTGCCTATCTGCAGGAGCTTAAAAAAACTACTCAAACTCGGAGCCACCCATTGTTGCAGCTGACAGTCAAGCCGGAGATTGCTAGGCGATTAGACCTAAAATTAGAATACCTCGATTTTATGAGCGAGGAAGAAATAGCACACAGTCTGAAGCGAGGAGGAGTATTAAAGTCACTTCGGCGTGAATTGCCGCGGCGTTTAAAGAATGCTGTTAATATTGTTAGCGGAGAGAAATCACATTGGTTGACCGGCAAAAAAGCTAATGATTTCATCAAGCTTAATAACCTATTATTGACGGCTGATATAGTTACCGAGATTAAGGGTCAGCCAGCATCCAAAGGCTTGGCCCGAGGTCGCGTTAAAATTTGCCAGTTTTCTACAGAAATCAGCAAGCTAAAGACCGGCGATATCTTAGTGACGGCGATGACGACGCCTGATTTCGTGCCCGCCATGCGTCGGGCCGCGGCAATAGTCACTGATGAAGGGGGAATTACCTCTCATGCCGCTATTGTTGCTCGTGAATTAGGTAAGCCCTGTATAATTGGCGCTAAAGTGGCAGCCAAAATTTTAAAAGATGGCGATTATATAGAAGTAGATGCTAATAAAGGAATAGTTAGAAAATTATAAAACTATTGGGATTTTTATTTATTTCAGTTCTGATAGCGTCCCTCACTCTCCGCAATTGCGATTTTGTTAAATTTATGAATGAAAGATTCACAAATTGGTTAAACGATTTAAAGGCAGCCTGGGAAAATCTTAATCCGGAAAAAGCCGCCGGCCTTTTTTCTCATGACGTAAAGTATCGGGAGTCCGCTCTTAAACCGCCATGTGAAAATTGGGAACCAAGTTTATGACTTGTGGAAAGGGCTCCGTAAAAGCGGGGTCAGTTTGTTTATGCCACTCGAATAGCGCCCTAAGTAATGGACCATTTTTAGTAGGAGTTTATCGTTTCGGAGCGGCGTGGTATAATGGCGGAGTATGAAGAGAATAAACCTGGGATCAGGTAATAATTATCTGGTCGGATACGTCAATGGGAAGCGGCGGGTTGTAAAATCCAAAGCTTCCTCTTTTATTTTTCAAAAGCTATAATATCAGTATCCCTTTATTAATAATTGTTCCGAAGAAAGCGGAACAAGCGCGGCTCCAAGAACCCATGAAAATAAATTTCTTAATTCCCACCACGGGGCTGACCGGCGGCGTGAAAGTGATCATAGAATACGCCAATCGCTTGAGCGCCCGCGGCCACGAGGTGGCGCTGGTCTATCCTTATATCTTGCCGCTCCGCCCGACCGGGCGGACGGTGATTTTCGGCTATTTAAAAATAGCGAGGCGTTTTATTTTGCGTCTTTTGAATCGCGGGCCGGAAACCGCTTGGCCGCTTGATGCCCGGGTGAAGATTCTGCGCTTGAAAGATTTAGCGACTCGGCGCGTGCCGGACGCCGATGTTTGCGTAGCCACAGCCAACCGGACCGCCGACTGGCTGAATACCTATCCGCCTGAGAAAGGCCGGAAATTTTATTTCATCCAGGATTATGAAGTTTGGGACCGCGAGCCGGCCGCTGTGGATGCCACTTGGCGGATGCCTTTCAAGAAGATCGTCATCTCTGAATCTTTGGCCGCCTTGGCGGGGGAAAAGTTCCAAGCCGAAGTCGCGGTCGTGCCCGACGGCGTTGATCGGACGATGTTTAATAATCCCCAGCCGAAAATTTACGGAGACAGAATAAATGTTTTGCTGATGTATCATCCTTTACCTAAGAAGGGAATAGCTGACGGTTTAGCCGCTTTTGATGAAGCGAAGAAAAAATTCCCCAATCTGGAATTAGTCATGTTCGGTGCCTATCGTCCCGGTCAGGCCATCCCGGTTGGCGTGCCTTATCATTACCGGCCGACGCCGGCCGAACTCCGTGAGCTTTATTCCACAGCTGATATTTTCCTTTGGCCCAGCCGAGTGGAAGGCTTCGGCTTACCGCCCCTGGAAGCGATGGCTTGCCGAGCGGCTGTCATCACGACCGATACGGGCGCGGCCCGGTATTATGCTAATGACGGGGAAGCGGGGATTATCGTGCCGCCCGCCCGCCCCGACCTATTAGCCGCCGCTTTAATCGATCTAGCCGGCGATTCGCAAAAGTTGGCGGCCCTGAGCGCCGCCGCTTATCGCCGCGCGCCGATCTTTGACTGGGAGAAATCCGTTGACCGCTTGGAAAAACTCTTTTTACAAAAATAAAAATCGTCCCGAGAGGCCGACCAGCCGGCTAGAGGACGATTTTTTTATTTCTTTTCTTTTAATCTTCTAACGATCTCTTGCGGATGGCGGACGAAGAACATCAGCCGGGGATAGAAGAATGAGCTCAAGCTCCAGTTCAAGCCCCAAGAATTAAGGCAGCCGGGACATTGAGCGACGATTTTTCGGGCGGCCTTGGCTTCCGGACTGCGCCAGATTTCCGTCAGACTTTTATCGCGGGCGTTACCGAAAACCAGATCCCAGCGGGAGAGGCAGGGCGCCACGGCGCCATCGCATTTCAGGACGAAAAAGGTATCGACCGCCAAACAGCGGAATTTGATGCTTCGGTTATTCAAGAGCTTCAGCCATCTTTCCCGGACCGAGCTTTGGGGCTGGGCGCTGACGGCGGCGAGCATTTTTTCTTTCAAAGCTTCGCTGTCGTCGGCTTCGTTACCATAAAAAGAGGACTGGTTATACCATTGGACCATCAGCTCTATGCCCAAGCGGCTGGCATATTCCTGAGCGGCTTCCCATTCATCAATGGTCAGGCGGGATAGAGTGAAGCCGGCGGTGATGGTCAGATTCTTCGGATATTTTTCCCGGAGAGCCACCGCGCCGCGCAGTAGATAGTCCAATTTTTTGAAATTGCCGGGCACGCCGCGGATCTGGTCATGTTTTTCGCTGGCGGCATCAAGCGAAACGCCGAGATTCAGATTCAAACCTTCAGCCAAGAGTTCGGCTGTTAAGGCCAGGACTTTTTCCGCCAAAATAGCGTTAGTGCTGATGTTTAAGAGGGCGTCGGGGAATAATTCGTGCTCCAATCTCATCATGTCTTTGAAGTTCGGATTAAGGATCGCCTCGCCGCCGGAATTGGTGATGAATTCCAACTCGTTCAAGAGCGGGTCGCTGAAGATACGGCGCAATTCTTCCAGGGAGAGATGCTTGGCATGGGTCTGTTTCTGCCAGATATGACAATGCGTGCAATGCGAATTGCAATAATCAGTGGCTTCAAACCACAGCCAGCGTGGCTTGAGCGGCCGGCCGATCATTTTTAGGAGCAGATTTTTGTTTCCCAGCCAGAAACGGGCGAAGAGTTTTTTTAACATATGGCTAATTATATTAAATTATCGGGTAAAAGGCAACGCTCCTAAACTCCACCTGGGCCGGTTGTTTTTATTGCCATAATGCCTTAAAATGTATTTAGTTGTTTCTGATTATTATTTATAATAATGTTAGATAAAATTTTTGCTAAAATTGAGAGATTCGTGCCGCTCAAATGGCGCGAAGCCCTTCGGGGCTTGGCGGACCAAGGCGGCTTCAAGCGCTATTTTACCAACACCGGCTGGATGTTCGGCGGGCAGATGCTGACCCTCCTCCTGTCTTTTTTCATCGGCGCCTGGCTGGCCCGCTATCTCGGACCGGAGAATTACGGCGTCCTGAACTATGCCGTGGCTTTCGTCGGCCTGTTCGGTTTCATCATGAATTTGGGAGTGGACGGGATCATCACCCGTGATTTAGTGAAATTTCCGGAAAAGCGGGACGAGCTTCTGGGCACGGGCTTCCGCCTAAAGATCATCGGCGGGGTCATCGCCTTCGCGCTTACGGTCAGCGCGGCTCTTATCTTTTCGCTCAGCCCGCTCATCCGCCTTCTGATTGTCATCTTCGCAGCTACTTTCATCCTGCAGGCGATCAATATCGTCAGTCTTCATTTTCAGGCGGGCGTTCAGGCGAAGCGAAACGTTCGCGTAACCCTGACGGCGACGCTCATCTCGTCCATTCTAAAGATTGGCGCCATCCTGACAGGCCGGGGCGTGATCTGGATCATCGTCATCTTCACCTTGGACTTCCTCTGGCAGGGCATCGCTTACGCCCGCGCCTATCAGGCGAGCGGCCTAAGAATGAAGGACTGGCGCTTCGACCGTGCCCTGGCTAAAGAGATCTTTTCGGCCGCCTGGCTCCTAATGTTGGCCTCGGCCTCCGCCTATATCTATCTGAAAGTGGACCAGGTGATGATCGGCGCTTACCTGGGTACGAGAGCGGTCGGTCTCTACGCCGCCGCCGTCAAGCTCTGCGAGATCTGGTATTTTATTCCTTATATCATCTGCGCTTCGCTTTTTCCGGCCATCGTCAATGCCAAAATTACCAGTCCGCTTGTTTACAAACAGCGCCTAAAAGCGTTATATTTATTAATGGTCGGCTTGGCGACGGCCATCGCCGTTCCCATGGCGCTACTCGCTCCCTGGATAATCAAGGTGATCTTCGGCCGCGCCTATCTGGCGGCCGCCGGCATCTTGCAGATCTATATCTGGTCGGGCATCGGTTTTTTCGTTTATGTGGCGATTTACCAGTATTTTTTGTCGGAAAACCGGCTCTGGGCGATTTTTTACTATAGTGTTTTTTCCATGCTGGCCAATGTCGGTTTGAACTTTATCCTCATCCCGCGCCTCGGGCTGACCGGCGCTGCTTGGGCGACCTTCATTTCCTATTTCGCCGGGCCGATCGTGGTCGCTTTGGCCCACTGGCGGCGGAAAGAGACGCCGCCGGAACCGGCGCCGCCTTTCCCAATCGCGCCGACGATCAATTAAATTCGCGCTCAAAAAATTTAAATTCATTTAATATAAAATATTATGCTTAACGAAAAATCAGTCTTAATCACCGGCGGTACCGGTTCTTTCGGAAAAATGTTCGTCAAAATGATCTTGGCACGTTATCCCGACATCAAACGCTTGGTGATTTATTCGCGCGACGAATTAAAGCAGTTTGATATGGCTCAGTCATATCCTCATGATAAATTTCCCCAAGTCAGATTCTTCATCGGCGACGTGCGCGACAGCGCGCGCTTGAGACGAGCCTGCGAAGATATTGACGTCGTCATCCATACAGCGGCCTTGAAACAGGTACCGACGGCCGAATATAACCCCGATGAAGTCATTAAAACCAATGTCGGGGGCGCCCAGAATGTGGTGGACGCCGCTCTCGCTACGGACGTAAAGATAGTGGTGGCGCTCTCCACTGATAAAGCGGCCGCCCCGATAAATTTATACGGCGCGACGAAGTTACTCTCCGACAAATTATTTATCGCCGCCAACAATATCAAGGGCAAGCGCGATTTGCGTTTTTCCATAGTCCGCTACGGCAACGTCATGGGTTCGCGCGGTTCGGTTATCCCTTTCTTCATCAAAAAAGCCAAAGAAGAGAACATACTTCCCATCACCCATCGGGGCATGACCCGTTTCAATATTTCTTTGGAAGCCGGGGTCGAGATGGTTCTTTGGGCAATTGAAAACGCGCTCGGCGGAGAAATCTTTGTGCCCAAGATTCCCTCGTTCAAGATTGAGACGCTGGCGGAAGCGATCGCGCCAAAGGCCAAACTAGTGGTCATCGGTTTGCGGCCAGGCGAGAAGATCCATGAAGAGATGATTACCGCCAGCGACTCTTTCAACGCGATTGAGTTTGATAAATATTACGCCATCCTGCCTTCCACCGAGGAAAAAGAGAAGTACTTGAAACATTTTAAAGCTAAACCGGTTGCCGAAGGCTTCAGCTATAATTCCGGCGCCAATACCCAATGGGAAACGGTGGAGAGTTTGCGAAAACTGATCAAAACTTGCGTTGATCCTAATTTTGAACCGCTAAAATAATTATGCCCATACCTTATGGTAAACAATCCGTCAGCGACGACGACATCCAGGCGGTAGTCGCTGCTTTGAAAAGCGATTTTTTGACCCAGGGGCCCAAGGTGGCGGAATTTGAAAAAAAATTCGCCTCCTATGTCGGGGCAAAATATGCCGTGGCCGTCTCTAACGGTACGGCGGCGCTTCATTTGAGCGCCTTGGCTTTGGGCGTGAATGGAAAGAGCAAGGTCATCACGACACCGATTACTTTTGCCGCCAATGCCAACTGCGTCCGTTATTGTGGCGGAGAAGTGATTTTTTCCGAGATTGATCCGGTGACGGGTCTATTGGATTTAGACGCTTTGCGCGCGAAATTAAGCGGCGCGCCAAAAGGGACTTATCAAGGATTAATAATCGTGGATTTAGCCGGTTATCCGGCGGATCTGGAAAAAGCCCGACAGATCGCCGACGAATACAGCTTATGGATAATTGAAGACGCCTGCCATGCGCTCGGCGGCTATTTTACCGACAGCGCGGGCGTGAAACAGATTTGCGGCAACGGCCGCTTTACCGATCTAGCCGTTTTTTCTTTCCATCCGGTGAAGCATATCACGACCGGCGAAGGCGGCATGATTACCACTAATAATGAGGCACTATATAAAAAGCTATTGATGTTGCGGACGCACGGAATAACCAAAAATCCGGCTTTGTTGAAGGAAAATCATGGGGGTTGGTATTATGAGATGCAGGACTTAGGTTTCAATTACCGCTTGCCTGATGTCGCCTGCGCCCTGGGGATCTCTCAATTAGCGCGCATTGACACCAATTTGAAACGGCGCCGCGAAATCGCCGATATTTATGATCAAGCCTTTAAAGATATTCCGGGCTTGAAAGTCTTGGACGAGCCTAACCAGACGCTTACCGCCAAGGGTATCGGCCATGCCTATCACTTATATATCATCCTGACCCCGCGCCGGAAAGAACTGTATGATTACTTGCATCAAAACGGCATTTTCGTCCAAGTCCACTATATTCCCGTCCATCTCCAGCCCTATTACCGCGCTTTAGGAGGGAAGTCGGGCGATTGGCCGCGGGCGGAGAAGTATTATGAAGAATGTTTGAGTCTGCCGATGTATCCGGCGCTAAAAGAGGCCGAGCAGAGGCAAGTGATTGGGAAAATTAAAGAATTTTTTAACACAAATTATGGCCACTAAAAAAGAGATTGAAAAAATAAAGAAATTTTGGGATGAGCAAGCGCTAAAACATGAAGATAATTATTTGGCCACGATTCCTGATAAATTTTTTAAAGAACTGGAAATAAAAAATATATTAAAATATTTTCCGACCAAGGCAAAAAAGGCCAAGATATTAGATATTGGTTGCGGAAACGGCTATGCGACGCTCCGTTATGCCCAAGAGTATAAAAAGGCGGAAATTGTCGGAGTTGATTATTCTGAAGAAATGATCAGACAAGCCAAAAAAGCCAAAGCCAAACAGAAAAAAATATCGGCCGCCGATGTCAATTTTTTTACCGGCGATATCTTAAATTTAAATTTTTGCGATAATGAATTTGATGTGGTGACCACCGATCGCTGCCTGATCAATCTCATTTCGCTTGCTCACCAAAGGAAAGCTTTAAAGGAAATTTGCCGGATCATGAAAAAGGGCGGTAAATACATTATGTGCGAGTGCACACAAGAGGGTTTGGCGAAACTGAATCGCCTAAGATTAATTGCCAAGTTATCTATCATACCGAATCATTGGCATAATCTTTACCTTAATGAAGCTAAATTATTTCCTTATATTCAAAGAAATTTCAAGATATTAACAATCGATAACTTCGGTAGCACCTACTATATCGGCTCTAGAATTTTTAACGCCCTGGCGGCAAAGGATAGCGCTCAGCCTAATTATTTATCATTAATGAATGAGGTCGCGGCGAAGCTCCCCCCGCTAGGCGATTATTCGCCTTTAAAAATAATCCTGTTGGAAAAAAAATAATCGATTATTGTCTGCTAGCGGTTGCTGCTTAATTAATTTATGAAACCAGACAAACGAGAATTAAAAAAATTATACGATTCAATCTTAGCAACCAAGCCGGTAAAAGCGGATGTTATCATTTGGCTGCAAGGCGACCGTTATGAACGAGCGAGCAAAGTATTAAAATTATTTAAACAAGGCTATGCCAAGAAGATATTGATTTCGGGCAATAACGTCTTGATCGGCCCGAGGGCAAGGCCGGGAGAAAATAATATTTCTTTAGAACGGATGAAGGAATTTCTTCTAAAAAAGGGCCTGAATAAGAAGGATATAATAGTTGACGATAAATCGATGAATACGAAAGATCAGGCCGAGCAGGTTTTTAAACTGGCTAAAAAAAGAAGCTGGTTAAGATTGATCTTGGTCGGTTCCTCCTATTATCAACCGCGGGCTTTTCTAACTTTTTTAAAACAATCTGAAAGAATGAAATGGCCGGGAAGAATAATCAATCAGCCCGCTCTTATTCCCTGGGATAAAAAGTTGGCCGGAGGGGATAAGTCCGCGAAAATTATTTTTAATCAGGAACTGGCAAAAATAAAAAAATATATAAAAGATCTGGCGACGGTGGCGCAAGGCCTCAAGTATTTAAATTAAATTTATGTTTAACCAGCAGGACCCTTTTATCGTCGCGGAAATGTCCGGCAATCATAACCAATCCCTAGATCGGGCTTTGGCGATTATTGATGCGGCGGCCGCGGCTGGGGCGCAAGCGATTAAACTGCAAACCTATACGGCCGACACCGTGACCATGCCGGGGGTTTATACTATTAGCGACCCGAAGTCGTTATGGCAGGGGCGCGATTTATATGATTTGTATCAAGAGGCGCATACGCCCTGGGAATGGCATAAAGCGCTTTTCGACCGGGCCAAAGAGCGAGAGATAATCTGTTTTTCCACCCCCTTTGATGAGACAGCGGTAGACTTTTTAGAAAGCTTAGGCAACCCCATTTACAAAATCGCCTCCTTTGAAGTCAATCATCTGCCGCTTTTGGAATATATCGCCAAGACGGGTAAACCGGTCATCATGTCGGTCGGCGCCTCCACCTTAGAGGAAATAGCCGAGGCGGTTAAAACACTGAAGGACAATGGCTGCAAAGATCTGACCCTATTGAAGTGCACCAGTGCTTACCCCGCCCGTCCAGAAGACGCCAATCTATTGACCATGCCGGATATGGCTAAAAAGTTCAATTGCGCCGTCGGCTTGTCTGACCATACACCGGGCATCGGCGCCGCGGTCGCCGCGGTCGCTCTGGGCGCGCAAGTGATTGAAAAGCATTTTTGCCTGAGCCGGGCTGAAGGCGGCGTGGATAGCGCCTTCTCTTTAGAACCGGCGGAGCTGAAAGCCCTGGTGGAAGAAACCCGGCGCGCCTATCTGTCTTTAGGAAAAGTAAGCTATGATATTTCGCCCGCCGAAGAGAGCAGCCGCCTCTTTAAAAGGTCAATTTATGCGGCCCGGGAGATAAAGATCGGCGATAAATTTACCAAGGATAATCTGAAGATTATCCGGCCGGCCTTCGGCTTAGCGCCGAAATATTTTTCCGCGCAGCTGAAAAAAGTGGCGACTAAGAATTATAAACGAGGCGAACCGATAATATGAAACATTTAGTCCATCTCGGCTTTCCCAGCTGGGTGATAGATAATTTCGTGATGTACGACGTCGCCGTCAAGCTGGCTCAGTCTGGCGACGAAGTCCATCTTTTTTATTGCGACCGGACCGTGCCGATTTGCTTTTCCAATCCGACCGCGGAAACGGCGGTTTGCGGGTGGTGCCATTGGTATCGGGACAAGATGAAACAATCTCTCCCGGCCGGGATCAAGGTCCATACTTTCCAGGAATATTATGACCGCGATCTGGGCGAGCAGATGGCTGAGTTGGAATTTAAGTACAATTCCGTGGCGGAAATAAAAGCGCTCGTTTATAAGAATGTTAAGATCGGCTACGGCGCCTTATCAACTTATATTTCCCAGACCCGGAATCTTAATCCACTCATCGATGCCAAGTTTAGGATTTTTTTCGATACTTATCTGAGAGCGGAATGTCTTCTAACGGAGTTATTGGCTAGGGCCTTGAAACATATCAAGCCTGATTGCGTGTCTACCTATAACGGCCGATTTTTTGAGACCCGACCTTTATATGATTATACTAAAAGTTTGGGCTATCAGATGAGGTGTTATGAAAACAGTATTCCGTTAGGATTAAAAAAGGGCATCTATTCGGTATTTTTTGACAACGCACTACCGCATAATGTGGCCTATAACGCCGCCTTATTGGAAAAAAATTGGACGGAGTCCCCTTTGCGCGACGATGAAAAACGGGCGATCGGCGAAAGTTTCTTTATCGGCCGGAGCCGAGGCGCTATGGTCGGAGGAAACGCATCTTTTACCGCTAAGCAGGTTAAGGGGCGGCTACCGGAGGGTTGGAATCCGGCCAAAAAGAATATCGTTATTTTTAACAGCTCCGAAGACGAATTCGTGGCCATCGGCGATGAACATTATGAACACACCCTATTCCCGAGTCAGCTGGTTGGCATACGGAAAATTTTAGAATTGTTTAGCGCCCGGCCCGACATGCATTTCTATCTCCGCCTCCATCCTAACATGAAAAATATCCGTTATAAGTATCATTATGATCTCTATGAGTTGGCCAAGCAGTTTAAAAACATCAGTGTTATCCCGCCGCAAAGCCGGATTAGTTCTTACGCCCTCATGAACCGGGCAGAGAAGATAATCGTTTTCGGTTCGACCATCGGGGTGGAATCGGCTTATTGGGGGAAACCGGTGATACTCCTAGCCGAATCATTCTATTCCACCCTGGATCTATTTTATAAGCCGAAGAGTTTGGAAGAATTAAAGGTCTTAGTCGACTCCGATTTGCCGCCCAAGAATAATTTACCCGCCATTAAGCAGGGTTTTTACGTGATGAATTTCAGCGGCAACATTTTAGTGACGAATTATGATATCGGCGCGACGGTGATCAAAAAGAAATATTTTTTTTTCAAATACCGGCCGATAAGATACAGTACCTTGTATTTAGCCATCATCAAGGTCGCCCTGATTGCTCTGCGGAAAATATATCCCGGCCGCCATTTACGGATTCCGACCCGGGAAGCTTAAAATTATGCCCTTAATCAGTTGTGTCATCATTACCCATAATCGCGCCCGCTATATCGGTGAGGCCATCAAGAGCATCCTGGCTCAGGATTTTAAAGACCTGGAGCTCATCATCGTGGATGACGCTTCCGCTGACAATACGCCGGAGATTGTTAAGCCATTTTTAGCGGATGGACGCGCCCGCTATTTTTCTCTCCCCAAGCAGCCGAATATCGCCGCCGTCCGGAATTTTGCCAACCGGCAAGCGCGCGGCAAATATATCGCCGTGCTTGACAGCGATGATTTCTGGTGTGACAGCCAGAAACTCAGCCGGCAATATGAATTTTTGGAAAATCATCCGGCCATAGTCATGGCCGGGAGCAGCGCGATTATTATTGACCCCGAAGGGAAAGAAAAGCGGCGGGCCGTAAAGCCGTCGAGCGACGCCGGTATTAAAAAAGTTTTCTTGCTCAAAAATCCCTTTTTCCATTCCAGCTTGATGTACCGTAAAGACGCCATCCTCGCTCTGGGCGGTTATGACGAGAAATTGAAATATTGCGACGACTTCGATTTATGGCTGCGCCTAAGCGAGAAAGAATATTTTTATAATTTTCCGAATTTCTTCATTAAATACCGCGAACACGCCGACAACGAAAGCGTAAAGAACTTTTGGCGGGCCTCGCGTGAAGTTTGGTCCATCATCAGGCGCTATCGGAAAAAGTTTAAGGTCGGTTTGGCTGTCTTCGGCAAAAAGATTTTTCAAAAGATAGTTGATTTAATCAAGCGTTAAATAGGTAGAACCATGTATCAAAAAATACTTCATTTATCTGGGGTATTTTTTAATACATGGTTCTCAGCAAGTCTATATAGTCAACTTCTAAGTATCTTATAAGGCCACCTTATCAGTCGCATAACAAGCGCCGGCAAGATTCCGTAGTTTTTTCTGAAAAAATAAGTTTGCGAACGGTAATAATGGCGTTTTCGCGCGGCGTCTTGCGCCAGACTTTTCCCGCCCAGATGAGTCAGAGGAATTGCCGAGCAAATACCGATTTTGGCGCCGGCGTTTTTCGCTCGCCAGCATAAATCTATATCTTCGTAGTAGAGGAAATATTTTTCATCCCAACCGTTGATTTTTTCAAATAAACTACGGCGGATGACGAGCGCCGCGCCGCTCACCCAATCGGTTTGTGCTAAATCAGCGCTAGCGAGCTTAGGCCAGTTTTTCCCTGCTGTTCTGGCTAGCAGGGAAAATATCGTTGGGAAGTGGCCGCAGGCGCCCGCTTGCCAAACGCCGTCCGGCCGGAGAAGCTTGGGCGCGAGCAGACCGAAGTCGGGACGCGCGGCAAAATTTTTAGCTAAAGCCGGCAAAGGATCAGCGGCTAACAGCGTATCGCTGTTCAAGAAAAATAAATATTCGCCCCGCGCCAGTTTTGCTCCTTGGTTATTAGCCGCGGCAAAACCTAGGTTATCGGAATTTTTGATGATTTTTAAACGAGAGCCGAAATGTTTTTCCAGCTCGGCCGCCCCGCCATCGCCGGAAGCGTTGTCAATCAGGATAATTTCCCGGTCTGTCCCCCGACAAAAACTAAAAATAGAATCTAAACATTGGGCGGTCAGGGCTGTCGTCCGGTAATTGATGATAATAAAAGAAAAAGCCATTTTTTTATTTTAGGCGCTTGGCGGGAAATTACAAATGAAATAGGGAACTAATTCCGGATTAAAACTGATTTTATAATCGCCGCGGTTCGGAGAATTCAGACCCACCAGGTCCACTTCTTGGATCCCGCGCTGGAAACAATCGGCCAGCATCTTAAATATCAAGAAAGTATTACCGTATTTTTCCCGATATTCATAATCAGTGGCGCCGAATTGATAATAGGCCGTCCGATCATCAAATAAAAAAAGCACCGCAGCGATCGGCCGCGAGCCGAGCCAAGCTAAACCCAGCCGGCCATAATTATTTTTTAAGGCTTTAGCTGCAATTGATTTTACCAAGGCTCCTTCTTGGGCGCTTCTTTCCAAACCCTGGCGGATAAAAGTTTTTTCGTGCAGTTCATCGAGAATATCCACTCGGTCGCTGAATTCCAGACGCAAAATTTTGTCCGACTTATTGTTCTCTTGCCGGCGAACGCGTCTGGTTGATTGGCAGTAATGGTCAAAATCCGAATACTCTCCTAAGTTTATTATCCCGCTATAGCGTAAATTTAAAGAAAAAACGCCGAGTTGCGGTTCATGATAGTTATACCACTGGAAAGGCCGTAAATCCTTAAAGCGCCAGGATTGGCATAAACAAACTTGGCCGTAATGTTTGATTAGTTGGGTGATAAAAAAATCAACGACTTTAAATTCGGCCGTAATTTGGGCATGATGGTCCGCCTTAACCGGTGCCGCCAAGATAAGGCCCTGGTACTCGGTAAAAGGGAAAACTGACCCGTAGGGCTGGCCGCTATGGTCCAACAAGATTGGCGCGCCGGCGATGATTTTTCCCTTGTCAACACAGGTTACTAGGTCGTACTTGGTATTAAGAGAATCCAAGAAATAGCTGTAACTGTAAAGGCTTCGTTGCGGCGAGCTGGCGACAAAACGATCCCAGACGTCTTTTTTTTCATGAAACTCCATTTTCATAAGCGTGATTATTTTTTATTAACAGAGTGCCAGTCCCGGCCCTTAAAAATCGCCACTGTAAAATTATAAGGCAAATTATGGTGTGTCAGGCTTACTCGGGGTGACAAATTTTTTACGCAAAAGTTAAATATTTTCGCCGGGTCGGCGTAATATATCTTTTTTTCTTTTAAATTAACCCATGTGGATATCATATTAAACACCAGGGCTTCGTTAGCGAGGGCGAAGAACTCGCTTATCATCTTTTCTGCCAGGGTTAAACTTTGGCCTAAATTTAAATTAAACAGGCCGCTACATAAGACGTAATCGAATTTAGTCTTTGTCTTTTTTTGGCAGACATCTTTGACTTGGAAATCAATTTTTGGGAAGCGTTGTCGCGCCTGCTTAATCAGATCAGCATTAATATCATAACCGACATAAGTTCCTTTGAAGCCTAAAAAATTCAAGAATTTATACAATTCGCCGTTGCCGCAACCGATATCTAAAATTTTTACATGATTTTCTCGCCAATCGATGAACTTTAATAGTTCGAAGAAGCGGAAATATTGGCTTTGCTGGTCGCCCCAAAAAACTGCCTGGGGGCCAGGGCCGTATTTTTTAGCCGCTTGGCTATAAGCTCGATTGGATTTTTTGACTAAGTTAAGATAAGACCGATTTTTCATATAAGTTCATTTTTATTTTCCCAGACTTTATAAAAAGCTTTGATAACGTCATCAAGGTCCCGGCGGCTCATTTCAGGGTACATTAAGTCGGTCGTAATCAGAATATCCTGATGCATAGCTTCCACGACCGGGCAGAGACCAGCGCCGTAATCGACGGAGCCGGAATAAAACTGGCAGGACCAGGGGCAACCCTGTCGGCCATAAGCGATTTTATTTTGGAAGAGCGGTTCAAGGTAAAGCGGCTGGACATAGCCGGCGCCGATTTTAACGCCTTCGGTTTCTCTTAATTCGGTAACCGCCAATTCCGCCTTGACGGCGGCGACGAACTTATCTCGATGAAGGCCGGCAATTTTGGCGTCATACCTAAAGGTTTGGATATAATAAGAATGAGTGGCGTTCGGCCTGACTGGGACCGGCTTAAGGCAGGGAATCGCGGCTAATTTCTCATTTAAGTAATCCACATGCGCGACTCTTTCGGCCAACCTTTTTTTCAGTTTTTTAAGCTGAGTGCGGCCGATGGCTGCTTCGATTTCGGTCATGCGGTAATTAAAACCTAGCATGTTGACCAGGGTACTATAGCCTTTTCTTTCAACAACCGCCTCGGCGTGATTCCTGATTAATCGGATCTTGTCCGCTAAATCATCATCGTTCGTCACGACGACGCCGCCTTCGCCAGTATGGATATGTTTATGGTAATTCAGGGAATAGACGCCGATATTGCCTAAGGTGCCGGCGAAACGATCTTTATAGCGCGCGCCCGGCGCTTGGGCCGCGTCTTCAATAACCATCAGCCCGTGTTTCTTAGCCAAGGCATTGATTTTGTCTGCGTCATAAGGCTGGCCGAACAGGTCTACGGCGATAATCGCCTTGGTACGGGGTGTGATTTTTTTTTCAATCGATTCCGGCGACAAACAAAAGTAATTCTCCTCAATGTCGGCAAAGACGGGAATGGCATTATAAATCAAGGGAGCGGTGGCGGAACAGCTCATGGAGTAAGGGCTGACGATAATTTCATCGCCTGGCTCGGTGCCAATCGCCCCGATGGCGCAGTAGAGGCCGGAAGTGGCGGAATTAACGGTGATAGCATGCTTGACTTGGTAGTATTTCGCCCACTCTTTTTCTAGTGCCCGGACTTCCGGGCCGCCATAGAAATCTTCATGCCAGGCGCCCAGGAAACGGGAGAGCACTTTAGATTTAATCACTCTTTTAGCGGCCGCTTGTTCCTCGCGGCCGATCGGGCTGGAAGCGGGAAATATTTTAGAGCGGATTTTTGGTCCGCCGTTGATAGCTAGTTGAGGCATAAAAATTATTTAAATAATTGATGATTCTTTTGGTGGGATCGGTAATTATTTTAAAATTTTTCGGCGCGGCCAAAGATTTGTTAAGTGCTTTCTTTATCTCTCGTTGAAGTTCTCTTTGGCTCTTGATCGGCTTAAGTATTCCCCGTTTTTCCAGGATGAATTGGCTCTTTTTCCCCGCGCCGATTTGCAAGCTCAAAACGGGTTGCTTCAAGATGGCCGCTTCGATCAGAAACATGGAAAACATGCCGCAAATCAGGTCGGAAGCCTTCATCAGTTCCCAAACGGAGCAAGTCTTGATTAATTTTATAGTAAATTTTTCGGTTTTGTTTTCTCGGATGATTTTATGGAACTTTTCGATTGATTCGCGAGGATGCGGTTTAATGATCAAATAGATATTCTTTTTGTTTAAGCTGACCTTTTTCAAGGCGCTGAATAATTCGTTCAAGATGCTCGTTTCCGTGAAACCGAAGTAATTTTTAGCCGCCCGGGTCGATCCCTGATCTTCCGTCAGCGGTTCGGAGGCGAAAACAATGGTGCGGGCGTCAGGTTTGATCCGGTGTTTGATTTTAAAATCCTTAATACGCTGGGCGCTAATTTTTTTTAATTTTTCGCGCATCAGCTCAAAATACGGCTGGCCGCTGACGACTATTTTCTCTTTTTTAATCCCAACTTTCATCATCTCGTCTCGGGCGTAATCATCCATAACGAAAATCCTGTCCGGTAAATATTCCAGTTTCCGGCTCCGATTATATCGAGATGAGGCGATTACGCCGTAGCGGGAAAACCGGATACCGTAATTAGACCAGTGGTCCAAGATCGCAAAAGAGGGAATGCCCAGCTTAGCGGCTTCCCGCCAGAGATACTTCTCGGTAAAATCATTGGCGCTCGTTCCAGTGATGACGCCGTCCGGTTTTTCTTTCTTCAAGAATTTTCTAATGGCGGCTGGGCTGACTGTTTTTATTGATTTCAGGATATCGTGCCGGGGTAACTTATTCTCCCGGTATTTGACCAGGGAGGTGTCTTTGCCAAAAAGACTGACTTTATAGCCTTGTTTGGGCAATTTCTTCACCAAAGGGATGATTGTATTGGCGCCCCCGGGGTCGCGAGCGAAGAGAATGAGCTTTTTCATAAGTGTGGGATATTCTTGACGCTGCTAATTTTTACCATTTCGTATCCGTCTGTCAGGGAACAAACCAGCTTTTTTTCTCGGCCGGTCAGATAACGATGGATATTATCGGTCGTAAAATATGGCGCTCGGCTGAGTTGGGTGTTGATTATTCGGCTGCCGCTTATGTTTTTATAGCCTTTGAATATCGGATTAGCCTTAACGAGCTGAATTTCTATCTGCGAACCAGAATTTATTATCCTTAGGCGCGCCCGACTGAAAAACAAGTCCGCCTCAAAGATAGTGTAGAATTTCCGGTTAATCGCTTGCAACCAAAATCGGCCGCCATTTTTCAGGGTTACCAGCCCGCTTAAAGACGGATCCCCGGGAATATAATCGTTAGTTCGGCCGGTTTCTTTAATTTGTTTGATTTCGCCGATTAAATAACGGACTAAATCTAAAAGGTGAGAGCCATTATGTTTTAAGCCCTTACCATAATAGCCGGTACCGGCCAGGTATCGTCCGTATTTATTATTTTTTATGTTCTTAGCTAGAGCTTGGAACTCGGGGACGAAGCGCCTTTGGTAATTCACGGCGATCGGTATTCTTTTGGTTCGCGCCAGTTTCATAATATTATTCGCTTCCGTCAGCGAGGAAGCGAGCGGCTTTTCCGTCAAGATAAATTTTAGCGGACGGCCCATTAAGTCTCTTAAAATCTTATAATGCAGTTTGTCCGGGGTAGCATTAACGGCGACATCAACGCGCTTGGCCTGAAAAGCTTTTTGGAGATTACTGAAACCGGTGCCGCCCCAGATTCTAGCCGCTTGATTCGCTCGGCGCCCGTCTCGATCGACAAAGCCAATCAGTTTAAAGCCGGGGTGCTCAGAAAAGGCGTGGGCGTGGGTAAGGATTGACGCTGATTTTGGGGTATCAAAAAAAGCACCGATTTTTCCCGCACCAATTATCAAAACATTGAAATTTTTTTTAGGCATCTTTTTAAGGCAAATTTTTAATAATTTTGAATTTTATTTCCGCTATTTTCCAATCGTCCTCATTGTCTATGTCTTGGGCCTCATCCTCTGGGATTATTAGAGGGAGTGTCAGGCGGGGATAGAGCGTTCTTTGCTCCAGTAAACTGGCCGTTTTTGAGAAATAGAATTGTCCGCAATCGTGGTAAGCAGGCTCCAAGTCTTGAGATCGGACACTATAATTTTCTGGCCAAAACATTTTAATGGAATCATTTTCAATTTTTAAGGCTCGCTGAATCGGAAAGCTAAATTTCATGATTGGCAAGACTGCCTCTGCGCCACTCGTCAGGAGAGCCTCCTTGGCGGTCTCTAATCTTTTTGGAGTGATGAAGGGGGCGGTCGGATAAAGGCAGCAGACATAATCAAATTGCTGTCCGATTTTTTTGTATTCAGCTAGAACCTCTTCTAGAACCGTTACGGTCATGGCTTGGTCGGAAGAATTTTCCGCCGAGCGCATAAAAGGAACCTTAGCGCCGAAAGATTTGGCTAAGTTAGCTATTTCTTGGTCATCAGTTGAAACCATTATCTCGTCAAAGCAACCAGAGGCTATGGCGGCGTCAATAGAATATTTTATAATTGGTTGTCCGGCGAAGCTTTTTATATTTTTTCTCGGAATCCTTTTACTGCCGCCGCGCGCCGGTATAATAGCGATAGTTTTCATAATAATAGTTTTTTATTTTTAGAAATTATCGTCCGCCGCGGCCCAGGACCGTGGCGATGGTCTTTAAAGTGATGATCAGATCCAAATAGAAAGAGCGGTGCTTCAGGTAGAATAAGTCATATTGCAACTTTTCCAGCGTGTCGTCCGCCGAGGGCGAATGGTATTCGCCGGACACTTGGTCCCAGCCGGTCAGGCCCGGTTTGATGAGCAGCCGGGTTTTGTAAAAAGGGATCTTAGCTTCCAGCTCGCCGGCCAGTTTCGGCTGTTCGGGCCGGGGGCCGATGAAACTCATCTGGCTCTTGATGATGTTCATGGTCTGCGGGATCTCGTCCAGCCGGGTGCGCCGCAGAAAGCGGCCGAAGAAAGTGATGCGCGCGTCGCCGCTTGAAGTCGGCGCGCCGTCATTGCCGCTGACGCGCATGGTCCGGAATTTCAGGATGGTGAAAGGTTTTTCGTTTTTTCCTAAGCGAGTCTGCCGGAAAAAAATCGGGCCGCGGCTGGTGCTTTTTATGACTAGGATGATGAGCGGCCAGAAGGGCAGGGAGACGAGAAAAATAATGGAGGCCAGCAGCCAATCGGCGACGCGCTTGAAAAAATCAAAATAATTCTTCCGGCCTTCGCGCAGGTTATCCAGAAACCAATCCGGGCCGATCGCCTCCACCGGAATCTTGCCGGTCAGGGATTCGTAAAATTCCGGATAGCTGTAAAAATTGAGCGACAGGCTCAGACAGGCGAAAAGCGCCTGGCGTAATTCTTCATCGCGTCCGAAATCGTCCGAAACGACGATCGCCTTGATGTTATAGGCCTTGATCTGGTTCGGCAAGTCGTTCAATTCTTCCGGCGTCTTGATGATGAGGGCGATCTTATAGCCGGCGCCGGGCCGGAGGGCCAGTTCCTTCAGCAGATTATCGGTTTTTTTCCCGAGGCCGATGACGGCCAAGTTATCCAAGGGGATGGCCCGGAGCGTGAGCTGGTGCAGGGTCCGCCAGATGAAGAAAAGCAAAATGAAAAAAGCGATGAAGATGGCCAGGTTAGTGCGCGGCGCGATGGACGACTGGACATTTAGATAAAAATACAGGACCGACAGGAGCGCGCTCAGCAGGGAAGCGTTAATGGTCGCCCGGAAAAATTTTCGGCCTAAGGGGCGTAAGTTCAGGTTATAGAGGTCGTTGATATAGAAGAGGAGCAGCCAAATCGCAAAAATTATCACAAAATTATTCCAGTGGCTGGACCAATGTGATTGCCAATTCGTTCCCGGGTAGCGGACGATGAGGGTCAAGAGGAGGGCGAGATGTAAAACGGCCAGATCGCCGAGGAAGATAATGAATTGTTTGATTTTATGGCTCATGCTACTATAATATATCAGTTTAGAACCTAAAAATCAATTGGTTTTCCTTGAAAATATGCTATAATAATTAAAGAAAATAGTCATGGCGCCCTCGCCCAATTATGGGTAGGGGGATTTTAGGAGTTATTATGCTAAAATTAAACAAAAAATATTTATTACCCAGCGGCATAGCGGCCGGCGTATTTTTATTATTATTCTTATTTTTCAAACCGGCCTTGGCCATCAACACGAATGTCCGCCAAGTCAAATTGTCTAATAGTCCGACCGTGTATTTTTTAAGCCACGGCGCTCATGTCAAGAAGCCCTATGTAAACGCCGCCAGCTATTTAGGCTACGGCAACCGGTGGTCGGACATCAGGATCGTCTCGGCCGCCGACTTGAACTCCTGGCCGGACGCCAAACTATTCAAGACCGCGGACAGCCCAGATATTTATTACATCAGCGGGGCGCGCAAGACTAAAATACTCAGTCCCGATGACTTGAATAGTTTTTCTTTGGCTCAAGAACCGGTCTTGACCGTCGGCGCTACCGATCTGGCGCAGTATCAAGACGCCACTTACAGCGATCTCGGCCTGTCTTCGGCGAGCGGGATAACGGTTTTTAACGATCTAGTCACGGGCAATAATAATAGCGTCATCGCCGGCACAGACGGCAACCTATTGGCCAGTTTCCGTTTTCGCGCCGCCGGCGGGAGCGCCACGGTCACGGATCTGCTTCTGGATATCACCGGCGTTTATAATAGCGCCGTCTTAAAGAGCGCTTTCTTTCTGGATGGTGATAACAACGCCTACGAAACTAACGTCAGCGTGAATGCCAACCAGCGGAAGATATATGTCCATTTCCGGCCGGGCCTGGCGCTTACTGTCGGCCAGGATAAGACGGTGAAAGTCCTTCTGAACCTGGGCATCTGTTCCACTTGTAGCCGGCAGACGATTCGCGCGACGCTGGTGGAGGCCGCGTCCGTGACGGCCGACCAGCCGGTAGAAGCCAGCTGGCCTTTGACCGGCACGGAATTCACGATCATCTCCGGCAGCACGATCGTGGGCCAGCCGAGCGTGGCCGAACAGAGCTTGGCCGGCGCTAATTTAGTGGTATCTAACGGCAGCCGACTGATCGGCAAATTCACTTTCAGTGAGGCCTCGGGGAACGAGGATGTCTTAGCCAAACAGATGATTATCAGTAATGCCGGTACGGCCAACATAGACGACTGGCAGGATTTCCGGCTCCTGAACGATAACCAGGTAGTCGCCCGCGTGGACAAGGTGGATACGGACGGCCGGATCATCTTTAACATCAGTTATTTCCGTTTCAGCCATAGCCAGCCGGTCACCCTGACGGTCGTAGCCGGATTGAAAAGCGCCTACCGGCACGACGATACCTTTGACCTGAATCTGGACAGTCTCTGGTCCACGGGCAAGACTTACGGCTACTCTCTCTCCGCGAACATCAGCAATTTAAGCGAAAGTTTTCCTTTGAATTAAAATAAAAATATATGTCCGGCAAATTTTTTCTAAAGATTTTGGCGCCCGCCGCTTTTATCTTATTAGCGTCCCTGCTTTTCGCTTGGCCGTCTTCGGCCCGGGCCGATTGTACGCAGGATACTAATCTGGACGTGGTGGCGAGAGATCCGAGCGGCGCTTATATCCCTAACGCTACGGTAGAAATTTATAAGCAGGAGTATGACGCCAATAACCACCCTAAACCGACGACCCGTTTTGACTCGGCGACCGCCGATCCTAACTTGGGCGTGGCCCATCTGAGCTGGCGTAACAGCCTGATGACCGACACTTACGCCTTGAAGATCAGGACCGTGAACAACGACGCGGCCGCTTTCTGGTATTATAATTTGACCTTGAATTGCGGCGACAGCTTCACTTCCAATTATACCTTGAGCGGCATAGATTTCTGGCTGCATGACGCGGACGGCAATATCTTGGCCAATACCAGTTTTAGCGTCTATTCGCAGAATTACGATACGAGCGGTCAGCCTTTGAAAGAGAAAAAGGCGCTCATCACCAATCTGACCAGCGCTTCGAACGGCGAAGTCAAAATTTATCTGCCCCAGGGCAGCGCGCGGGGCCTTGATAATTCCTTAAGCGACCATTATCTTCTGGAACTGAACAGGAACAGCGTGAAATTCACGCAGTATGATATCCCGGTGGCTGACGGGCAGATAACCACGGATAATTTCTTCTTAAGCGCCCTGAAGATTATCCTCCAGGACGCGACCGGCGCCCTGTTTCCGGCCAACACCAACGTGGAAATTTACCAGCAGACGATAGACGCGAATGGCGATCCGCAGTCCGGGGCCAAGGTCGGCCAATTCTCTTTGAATAGCAGTGGCTACGGTACGCTGGGCGTGCCGGCCGGCGTTTACGTCGCCGGTCTGAAGGGTCAGACCGGGCAGTACCAGTATTTTTATAATTTAGAAGCTTTGAACGGCCAGACGACGGAATATACCCTGACCGCCAGCCAGTCTTGGACGCCGGCGACGGGGAGCTGCAGCAATAATTCGCAGCTGACCATTGCCTTGAGAAATTATAGCGGCGACCTGACGCCCGGTTTGAAATATGCCTTATATGAACAGGGAACGGACGCCAACGGCCTGCCCTTGGCCGGCAGCCAGGTGGGAAACGGCACGATTGGCGATTCCGGGCAGGCGGTCATGACCTTCCGCCCCGATCCGCGGAAGATTTATGCCCTCAAGGTCTGGGATAAGCGGAGCGATCTGGGCGATTTCTGGTTCTATAGCGCTGTCCGTTTCGTCTGCGACTATAACCGGTCCTTGACCGAATATCTGCCGTCTTTGAAAATAATCTTGCGCGACGGCCAGGGCAACTTGAAGAAGAATTATAATTTTTCCCTTTACAGCCAGGAATACGATGCCGATCTGAATCCGACTTTCAGCGGCAGCGATCTGATTGCCAACTTGCAGACCGACGCCCGCGGGCAGAGCGTCGTTTATGTCGCGCCCTATAACCCTTATCGCCGCGGCCAATCCGGCGTTTACGCCCTGACGCTCAAAGACGCGAGCGGCAATCTTCTGACCGCCTACAATATCCGCGTCCTGCCGGACAAGGATTATGCTTTCCAATATTATCTATCGTCTTTGGGCGGGGAACTGAGGAACGCCCGCGGCCAGCTCTTGGGCAACAAGGAACTCCGGCTCTATCAGCAATCAGCCGGCCCGGTTTTAGGCACCCGGCTGCTCACGACCAAGACCGACGCGAGCGGCCGTTTCCAGATGGAATATCCGGCCGGTACTTACGCTCTGGCGACCCTGGATGATTTTAATCAGGAAAATATCTTTTGGAACATCGTCGCCAAAACCAGCGCGCCCAGTAAACGCTTGACCGTCAATCTGACTAATTTCAGTCTGGCGGATACGAGCGGCGGCCAAAGCGCGCCGAATAACGCGGCTTTGAAACTTTATACGCTGTCGGCCGACGGGAGCGGCGGCTATTACCGCGACAAGACTATCGGCGACATCAAATTAAGCGCTTCAAAAACCGCCTCTATGTCTCTGGCCTCCGGACCCTATCTGGCGCTCTATATCGGGGCGAGCAATCAGGAGTATGGCCAGGCTTTTTACGCCTCTAACGGCTTGATCCAGAACGTCAAGGTGGTGATCAGTACAAAAACACGTTTGACCGACAATCAGAGATTCACGCTGGCGGCGACGACTAATTACGGCGTGACGACCATCAGCGGCGCTTCCGGCGCGACCGCGACGACTGTCTCCGTGGCCAGCCGCCTCAAGGGCCGCATCTTATTACAGGTGCAGGACAAGGGTCAGGCCTGGTACGTCAGCCCGGTGAACGGGAAACGCTATTCCTTGGGACGGCCCGACGACGCTTTCCGGGTCATGAGAGGTTTGGGCCTGGGAATCAGTAATGCCGATTTCAATAAGTTGGCCGTGACGGCCAATAAATCTTTAGCCGGTCGGATCCTGATCAAAGTGGGAGACAGCGGCCGGGCCTATTATTATAATCCCGTGGACTTGAAATTATATTATCTGGGCCGGCCGGCGGACGCCTTCAGCGTCATGCGCGCCTTGGGGCTGGGAATCAGTAACGGCGACCTGAGCAAGATCAGTCTCGGCAATTAAGGGTGGAACGGGCGCGCCGCGGGCGCGCCCCTAACGATTATGGCGGACAATAAGACACAATTTTCTTGGCCGGCAATCGGCAACGATAAAGCGATTTCTTTTTTGGAGAAGAGCTTAGCGAGCGGCAAGCTCGCCCACAGCTATATCTTTATCGGGCCGGAAGATCTGGGCAAATCCACCATCGCCCTGGCCTTCGCCAGGAATCTGCAGGGCGAAAGCGAAGGTTTGAACAGCGATCTGTATCTGGTCAAGGCCGCGGCCGGGGAGAAGAGCATCGGCATTGAGGAAATCCGGGAATTCATCAAACGCCTGGGACTAAGTTCCTTCCTTAATTCTTATAAGATTGGTATCATCAAGGAAGCCGATAAATTGACGGACGAAGCCAAGAGCGCGCTCCTCAAAACCCTGGAAGAACCGAAGGACAAGGTAATCATCATCCTCCTCGTGAGTTCGGAAGACGCTTTGCCGGCGACGATCCTGTCCCGCAGCCAATTACTTTATTTCCAACCGGTGGCGGCGGCGGTGATCTATGATTATCTCTTAGCCAACCATCAGACCAAGCGCGATCTGGCTAGGGACCTGGCCAATCTGGCCCTGGGCCGGCCCTTGAAAGCTTTATATTTTTTGGAACATCCGGAAGAATATGCCGCTTATCAGGATAAGGCCAGGGTCTGGCTGAAACTTTTTCCCCTGGACATCAACGGGCGCTTAGCCGCGTTGGACGGCCTCTTCAAAGACAAGACTTATAGCCGGGAAGCGATGGAAGCGGCTAATAATCTCTTGCTTTTAGGCGAAGGCCTGCTGCGCGATTTATTGCTTTTAAGCCTGGGACAGACCGTCAACTTGGCGCATAGTTTCCTGCTCCCGGAACTGGAAAAAGCTCGGGAGGCGCTGGCCGCCGGCCCGGAGGAAGAGAGCGCCGCTCTCCTGAAGCGTTTGAAAATTATCGCCCAGGCCAAGGAATATCTCAGCGCCAATATCAATCCGCGCCTGGTCTTGGAACAAGTGATGATCAATTTATAAAACAAACATATGTCAGCCAAAAAAAATCTATTATTAGTTCTGCCGCTCGCCCTCCTGATCTTATCCGCCTGCAGCATCACCACGACCTCGTCCGGCGGGACTAATTCCAATGACGGCAGCGTCTTCCTTTCCTTAGACAAGGGCGATACCTGGCGGCTCATGACCGCCACGCCGAGCGTTTCCGGGCAGCCCGGGAACATCAATGATCTGAGCGTGAACGTGATGAGCATTGATCCGGAGGATAACCTGGCCGTTTATCTGGGGACGACCGACAGTGGCTTATATTATACTTACGCGATCGGGAGCGGCTGGAATTTCGTCAGCGGCCTGCCCAAGGCGGCGATAAACGACGTGCAGGTTGATCCGAAGAACAAATGCATCATCTACGCCGCCATCGCTAACCGCGTCTACCGCTCGGCCGATTGTAGCCGGACTTGGACACAAGTCTATTTTGACAATAACGCCGGCGTGAGCGTGAAGACGATCGTGGTTGACCATTATAATTCCCAGAATCTATATATCGGCACCTCGCGGGGAGACATCATCAAGAGCATTGACGCCGGCGCGGCCTGGCGGACTATCCAGCGCCTGGAAGAAGGCATCGCCCGCTTGGTCATGTCGCCCACCGATAGCCGCCAGCTATACGTAGCCACGGTGAAATCAAGGATCTTCAGTTTCATTTCCAATACGCTGACCGATCCGGCCAACTCGGCGGATCTGGAACAGAATTTCTTGGTGGAGAATTGGACGGACCTGAACGATGTCTTGAAAAGCTTTGATCTGAGCGGCAATTTTCGCGATCTGTTGATCGCGAGCAGCGGCCAGCTATTCGTGGTCACCGATAAGGTCGTCTTGCGTTCGCCGGACGGCGGCGTCACCTGGGAGAATATAAAGCTTGTGCCGCCGGAGAAAGACGCCACGATAAACGCCCTGGTCGTCAATCCGAATAACGCCCTGGAAATGTATTACGTGACCAACACGACTTTCTTCCGGTCACTGGACGGCGGCGCCACCTGGATGAACAAGAAATTGCCGACGGCGCGCCTCGGCCATAAGCTCTTGGTGGATTTCAATAATCCGTCGGCCATCTATTTGGGCACTTGGAAATTAAAATAAAAACGGCGCGGATTTCACCGCGCCCCGACTATATATGAATCAATATTTACAAGCCAAACAGAACGATTTTTTGAACGCCCTGGATTTCTTTAAGAAAGAAATCGGCGCGCTCCGGACCGGCCGGGCCAATCCGGCGGTGCTGGACGGCGTACAGGTGGAGGCCTATGGTATCATGAACCCGGTCAATGCCGTCGGCAATATCGCCGTTAGCGACAGCCGGAGCATCGTCATCGTTCCCTGGGACAAGAGCGTCATCAAGGCCTTGGAAAAGGCGATCGTGGACGCCGGCCTGGGCATGGGAGTCTCCAACGAAGGCGACAAGATCCGTCTGACCGTGCCGCCTCTCACCGAAGAAAACCGCAAGGAATTGGTGAAAAAATTGAACGAAAAGATGGAAAAGACGCGCATTATACTAAGGAGCGCGCGCGATAACGTGAAAAACTCCGTTGAAAAAGCTTTCGATGACAAGGCGATTTCCGAAGACGACAAATTCCGCTTCATCAAGGAATTAGACGAGTTTTCCGCGCATAAGAACGAGGAGCTGAAAGACAGCCGCGACCGGAAAGAGAAGGACATCATGGAAATCTAAATTAAGGTCGCGAAACTTGATTCGGGCGAACCGGTCAGGGCGATCTCAGCCATTTAATTTATGCTACTAACGATTATCATATTCATCCTCGTGCTCTCCGTCCTGGTTTTCGGACATGAGCTGGGCCATTTTTTTACGGCCCGGCTTTTTGGCGTCAAGGCCGAGGAATTCGGTTTCGGTTTTCCGCCCCGAGCGATCGGCTGGTACAAGAACCGCTTCGGGAAATGGCGCCGCGTCATCGGCAACCGCTCGGCGGAAAGTCTGGCGGAGAGCGAGCATGAAAACCTTCATCCCGGGCATAAAGCCACGATCTATTCCTTGAATTGGCTGCCTTTGGGCGGTTTCGTAAAGATCAAAGGGGAAGGCGGGGAAGGTAAGGAGGATAAAGATAGTTTTGCCGGCCGCAAACTCTGGCAGCGGGCGATCATCCTGGTCGCCGGCGTGGTCATGAACGTCATCCTGGCCTGGTTCCTGTTCACGGTCGGTTATCTCATCGGCCTGCCGCAATCCACTGATACTTTAGGCGCGGGCGCGCGCGTCACTGAACCGCAGGTGGTCATCGCCGAAGTCATGCCCAATACGCCGGCCGCGGCGGCAAATTTAAAAGCGGGCGACATCGTATTAAGGGTAGCGGGCGCCAGCGTCGCCACGGAAAAGAATTTACAGGATATGATGGCCAGCCGCGCCAATCAGGCGACGGAGTTGACGATCAAACGGGCGGACCAGACAATGATGTTAAGCGTGACACCGACCGCACCCGGCGGCGGTCGAGCAACCATGGGCGTGGCGATCTTTGCCGCCGGCCTGGTCAGCTATCCGTTCTTTAACGCTATTTGGGAAGGTTTGCGGACAGCCGGCTTATTGATCGCCCAGATTGTCGTCGCCTTAGTCACTTTAGTCGGCCATGCTTTCGCGGGACAGAACGTCGGCGCCGAATTTGCCGGTCCGGTGGGTATTGCCAGTATTACTGGCCAGGCGGCTCGTCTCGGTTTCACTTATTTATTACAATTCGTCGCCCTTTTGTCCCTGAATTTGGCGATCGTCAATTTTTTGCCTCTGCCGGCTTTAGACGGCGGCCGATTGCTGTTCCTGCTCATTGAGAGGATCAAAGGCAAACCGGTGAGAAGAGAAGTGGAAAACATCATCCATAATATCGGTTTCTGGCTGCTCATCGCCCTGATAATCCTGATCACTTATCACGACCTTAGAAAATTATTTTAACAAACATATGCAAGTCAGAATGAAAGCTACGAAGTTGGCCATGACGGACGCTATTCGCGATTATTGCCAGAAAAAAATGGATATGCTGGATAAATATCTGGGCGGCCGCATCCCGGTCATCAATTGCGATTTGGAAGTAGAGAAGACGGTCGGCAACCAGAACAAGGGCGAGATTTTTCGGGCGGAAGTCAATCTGGAAGTGCCGCACGAGATCCTGCGCGTGGAAAAGACGGAAAAAGATCTGTACAAGGCGGTGGACAAGGTAAAGGAGCATTTGGAAATGGCGATTGAGAAATATAAAGGGAAATTGATTGATAAGCATAAGGGGAAGTGATCTGACTGAGGAAAACAAAGAAGCCGTCCTGTGGGGCGGCTTTTTGAGAGGAGAGTTTTTTGAGTGAGAGAAGAGACCATTGTCATTTTTTCTTACCCAAGTCAATATTTATTTAATTGGCAAAGCGTATTATACTAAGGTTAGACCTAAAGGCAGACTTTAGATTGTTTGTTTTTGTATAAAATTAGCTAAAATTATTTATGGATATAATCAATAAGATCTTCGGCGATCCGAATGAAAAAATCGTCAAGGCCATGCGGCCGATAATCGATAAGATTAACGGTCTGGAGGCCGGTTATAAAGGGCTGACCGAAGTAGAATTGAAGAATAAAACCGCGGATTTTCGGACGCGTTTAGCCAAGGGTGAGACTTTGGACGATCTCTTGCCGGAATCGTTCGCGGCCGTAAGAGAAGCCGCCCGCCGCTTGCTTAACTTGCGGCATTTTGATGTGCAACTCATCGGCGGCATCGTACTCCATCGCGGCGAGATCGCGGAAATGAAGACCGGTGAAGGTAAGACTTTGGTGGCTACCTTAGCTTTATATCTTAACGCTCTGGAAGGCAAGGGGGCGCATCTGGTCACGGTCAACGATTATCTGTCGCGCTTGGGCGCGGGCTGGATGGCGCCGGTGTATCATGCCTTGGGCATGACGATCGGCGTGATCGTCCATGAGAACGCCTATATTTATGATCCCGACTATATTGACGAAACGCAATACGACGAACGCTTGAAACATTTCCGCCGCATCCCGCGCCGCGAGGCCTATAATTGCGACATCACCTATGGCACGAACAATGAATTCGGTTTTGACTATCTGCGCGACAACATGGTCTATACGCTTAATCAGATGGTCCAGCGCGAGCTGAATTATGCTATCGTGGATGAAGTGGATTCCATTTTGATTGATGAAGCCCGGACGCCGCTTATTATCAGCGCGCCGGCCGAGGAATCCACCGACCGCTATTTCAAGTTCGCTCAACTGGTGGAACGCCTAGAGGAAAACGAGGATTATAACGTGGACGAAAAGATGCGCGCCTCTACTTTGACCGAGAACGGCATTTCCAAGATGGAAAAACTTTTGGGGGTGGAAAATATTTACGTGGCCGGCGGCGTGAAAGAAGTGCATCATCTGGAAGAAGCTTTAAAAGCGCGGGTCCTCTTCAAGCGGGATCGCGACTACGTGGTCAAAGACGGGGAAGTGATCATCGTGGACGAATTCACCGGGCGCCTCATGCCCGGCCGGCGCTACAGCGAAGGTCTGCATCAAGCGATTGAAGCCAAGGAGGGCGTGAAGGTGCAGAAAGAGTCGATGACCATGGCAACCATTACGTTCCAGAATCTTTTCCGCATGTACAAGAAATTGGCCGGCATGACCGGGACGGCGGCGACCGAAGCTGAAGAATTCCATAAGATTTATAATCTGGAAACGATCGTCATCCCGACTAATAAGCCGAACGTGAGGAATGATCAGAATGACTTAATCTATCGCACTGAAGAAGATAAGTTTTCCGCGGTCATCCGTGACGTCAAGGAACGCCAAGCCAAGGGACAGCCGGTCCTGATCGGCACGATTTCCATTGAGAAAAATGAGCGGCTGGCGACCATGATGGAGCGCGAAGGCCTGAAACCGCAGATGTTGAACGCCAAGAACCACCAGAAAGAAGCGGAAATCATCGCTCAAGCGGGCCGCAAAGGCGCCATCACTCTGGCGACGAACATGGCCGGCCGCGGCGTGGATATAATCTTGGGCGGCAATCCGCCCGTGGAAGCGGAGCAGGCCGAGGTGCGCGCTTTGGGTGGTTTGCATGTTTTGGGTACGGAACGGCATGAAGCGCGGCGCATTGACAATCAGTTGCGCGGCCGCGCTGGGCGCCAAGGCGATCCGGGTTCCTCGCAGTTTTACGTGTCCACCGACGACGACCTGATGCGCATTTTTGGCGGCGACCGCATGAAGGGCCTGATGAAGACTTTGAACGTGCCGGCCGACATGCCGATTGAGAACAGAATGATTTCCAAATCCATTGAATCGGCGCAGAAGAAAGTGGAAGGCAACAACTTTGATATCAGAAAGCATTTAGTGGAATACGATGACGTCATCAATAAGCACCGCACCGCGATCTACAAGCGGCGCCGGGAAATTTTGGAGATTGCCGATGGAAGTAGGGCGACCGAAGGCGTAAATGGCGTGCCGGCGGAGGAGACGGCAACGGGCGATGCGGCAGCGGCTTTAAGCGTGACGGCTGATGATAAGGTCGGGACAATCGCCGGGGGGACGAGGGACGCCTATCAGGCGAAGGGCGCCGACCAGAGCGCCAAGACTTTGGCTGATTTGATCTTGCCGCTGGTCAAAAATGAAATTTTCGCCGTGGTGAATTTCCATACCGCCAGCGACCAGCCGGCCGAGTGGAATCTAAAAGAGATTTATGAGATCGTGAAAACGATCTGGACCGCTGGGGAAGAGGCGTTGAAAAAAATGGGCGAGCTGGCGGCGGCGACGGGAAAACATAAAGACGATTGGCGCGCGGACATCATTAAATATTTAGAAACCGAAGCTGATAATAAATACCTGGCGCTCCAGGACGCCTTTTTGCGCTCTAATCTGAACTTTTCCGAAATAGAAAAGGGCATCCTCATCCGCTCCATTGACGAGATGTGGGTGGAGCACCTGGAAACGATTGATTATCTGCGGCGCGGCATCGGTCTGCGCGGCTACGGGCAGCGCGATCCGCTCGTGGAATACAAAAAAGAGGCTTATCGCTTATACCAGGAATTGAACGGGTTAATAAATAAGAACGTGGTTTATTCCATCTTCAAGACCGGCGACGCCCTCATCACAGCGGCCAGCCAGCAGATCAATCTCTTCGCCAACCAGCCGGCGCCGGCCCTGCAATTTTCCGGAGCGGCCAAGGAGATGCAGCGCGACGCGGGGGCGAGAAACACCCTGGATCTAGTTCACGAGAAAGCCAAGGATGAAAGCGGGCATAAAATCGGGAGGAATGACCCGTGCTGGTGCGGCGCAATCGACCCGAAGACCGGGAAAGCCTATAAATACAAAAATTGTGGCCTTATTAATGCACCATACCACCAGCAACAAGAGGCAAATTAACCAGAATATGGTTATCCCTTATTTTCTTTATAATAATTTTGCGAATTCGAGATATATCTTTTCTGGTATTTATTTTGATGATTTTTCTGGTAATTAAGGAATGACAGTTAGGACAAACTACCATCAGGTTATTTATTTCATGCCGTCCGCCTTTATATTTAGGTATAATGTGATGAACATCTGTCGATAGAGGGTAGAAACAAAGTTCACATAAATTTCCATATTTTTGCAGTGCTTGGGCCCTGATCCAGGCTTTATGCTTTTTTATTTCTCCGTACAGATATTTTTTTATTCCTAATTTTTTTCGGCGATATCTTACAGTCCAGATAGTAGCGTTTTTAAAGCCCATTTTCTTTAATTTCAGGGAAATTTCTTCGTCAATCATGAGTTTGCAATTTTCTAATATAAAGTTATCTACCACCTCATGCGGTAATTTTTCTAAGGCGTGTACGCCCTTGTATTTGTCCTTTTTAAGCTCAGGATAACCATTCCGCCTAATCCTTGTTATATGCATTAAACAATATCGATGTTTTGTCCTTCGATATTGGGTGTTATTTAGACAACCTTTTATTATGCATTTTGGCATGTTATTATTGTAATATAATTTTAATAAAGATACAATCTTTATTTCTATAAAAAATATAAGAATTGCCATGGGAAATAGATAATTATGGCCAAAGAACGATTTAAACTAATCCCGTCGGTCTACGTGATTCTGATAAAAGAGGATAAGGTCCTTTTGTTGCGGAGACTCAATACGGGCTATGAAGATGGAAAATATGGTTTAGTCGCCGGACACGCTGACGGCGGTGAAACGATGAAAAAGGCAATGATCAGAGAAGCTAAAGAGGAAGCGGGTATTGATTTTGATCCCGGCGATTTGTCGTTAGTTCTGACGATGCACCGCTGGTGCGGCGATCATGAAAGGATTGATTTATTTTTTGCGGCCAGTAAATGTGGCGGAGATGTAAAGATTATGGAGCCTGACAAATGCGACGATTTATCTTGGTTTCCATTAGAGGTGATGCCGGAAAATACCATCCCTTATATTAGAGCCGCCATCGATTGTTATAAAAAAGGGGAGAGATACGTTGAGTTCGGTTGGTGATTTGGTTTAGTAAGATAATCTATAGAAACCAAACAGGGCTATGGAAAATAAAGAAGAAAGAATCTATGTATCGCAGAAAGCAATTCTCTTCGACGAACAGGGAGAGGTTTTAGCTATACGAAGAACAGAAACCGCCCCTTCAAATCCGTTATGCTGGGATTTGCCTGGCGGCGATATTGAGATCGGCGAGGATCTAAAAACCGATATTGCCAGGGAGATAAGAGAAGAAACGGGGTTGGAGGTCCAAAATTTACAAATCATCGATGCCCTTGGCAAATTTAATGATAATGGAGAATACTGGATTACTCTTTGTTATATAGCTCAGCCGGTTTCCAGAGAAGTAGTCTTGAGTTATGAGCATGATGATTATAAATGGGTAACGCTTGATGAACTCCTGAAATTAAAGATTTCACCTCGGATGCATAGATTTATTGAACGATTTAAATCCTTGCGGACGCCTAGCAACGCTAGGAGAAAATAAGGATTGCGACATATGTTAATATTAAAAGACAAGCCAACCTTGAAGGAAATACAAGAATACGTGGAAAATCTGGAGCAAGAAAGAGGCTTTACTGAAGTTTCTGTTATTCAAAATTGTCTTCTGCTCGGCGAGGAGGTCGGCGAATTATTTAAAGCCGTTAGAAAAGCCGAGAAGATGAAGGTCGACAAAAAATCAGACTTGACGTCAGTCGCGGAAGAATTGGCCGATATTATGATTTATTTGGCGGCGGTGGCTAATCGTTATAATATTGACTTAGAAAACGCCTTTAGGAATAAGGAAGAAATCAATAAAAAGAGGGAATGGAAATGAATTTAAACAGGGCGAGGAGGGACGAAATATGATCCATTTAAACATAAATAAGGGTAATCCTAAGGGGTGGTTCTGCGGGCCTTGGAATTCCGCTCTGGACATTTGCGTTGGATATGCCAACGAAGGAATCAACGAGAAGCATTTTCACGCAAAAATGAACGAAATATACTTAATTGCTAAAGGAAACAGCGTCGCCGTTGTAAACGACGAAAAGGTCAAATTAGCGGCTGGCGATATTCTGGTGGTGGAACCAAAAGAAGTTCATTTTTTCATCTCTAGTTCTCGGGATTATATGCATTTTGTCGTTCATTCACCGTTTGTTAAGGATGACAAGTATTTGGTAGAATGATGGATTCCTGCGGACACGGGATTAAGTATAAACAGTGTCATGGGGCGTAGAGATAAGGTAAAATAAAGATTATGGATACCACGATTCTAATAATCGGTGTCGTAAAGAAAAGTAATCAAGTGCTCCTACAAAAGAAACCGCCAGGATCAGGGCCTTATAAAGAGCCATGGTATTTGTTTGGCGGAAAGATAGAACTCGGAAAAGAGACCCCTGAAGAAGTAATCCAGAAAATTATAAAAGAGCAAACTGGAATTGATGTGAAAGTTATACAACGACTTGGATGGGATACAGAAATCAAGCCGAGTGGACAAGGAGAAGAAACTTTTTATCTTTATCTTGATACGCTTTGTGAATATATTTCTGGAGAATTAAAACCAGGGATTAATATATTTCATCTTGAGTGGGCGGACATAGATAAGCTTAGTAGTTACGAACTTAATCCTCCGTCAAAGAAATTATTAAAGAGAATTGGATTTTTGAAGGATTAATCCCTGCGGTAGGGTATTGAAGATCAAGAATTACCATGGGAAATAATATGGAAAAGCTCGTGCAAACTTTCATTTGACATGGTTAAGTAATAAATGTAAATGGAAAACGCGACCATAAAAATAGATAAATACTATTCCGGCGGCTTTCTTTATAACCCAAAGGCCAAGTCGGTATTACTGCACAAGCGGGATAAGAATACAAAAGACAATCCGGACAAGTGGGCTTTTTTCGGCGGCCTGAGCGAGCCGGGCGAAATGCCGCGAGGAACCTTTATTAGGGAGATAAAAGAGGAACTGGGTATTGATGTTTCGGATGATAAGGTCGTGCCGCTCTGTGATTATTTCAACGAAGAACGCGGCACTTATGGCTAAGGTCTTCGACTATGATTTAACCGAGAAAACAGTCAGAGATTTAAAATTATTTTTAAGTATTAGGGACGAGATAAAATAAAATGCCAAATAAAAAACCAAAAATCTGCAGCGCCTGCCTGCTGGGAACCAATTGCCGTTATGATGGAGCTGCTAAGCCCAATGAAAAGGTCTTAGCTATAGCCAAAGAAGAAATGCTAATCCCTGTCTGTCCGGAGCAGCTTGGCGGACAAGCGACGCCGCGCCCCAATGCGGAGATCAGTGGCGGCGAGGGCGCGGATGTCCTGGCTGGCCGGGCGAAAGTGCTTGAACCTGACGGCGGCGACGTGAGCGTTAATTTTATCAGCGGCGCCGAAGAAGTTTTGAAGATAGCCAAGCTTTTCGATATCAGTGAAGCCATTCTTAAGCATAGAAGCCCCTCCTGCGGCTGTGGTCAGATTTATGACGGCAGTTTTTCCAAGAAGACAGTCAAGGGCGACGGCGTGACCGCGGCTTTATTGAAGCAGAACGGGATTAAGATCATTTCCGAAGAAGATTTATAATTTATTATGCCTAAACGCGTCTACATCATCCACGGTTGGGAAGGGAGCCCGGCAGGCAATTGGTTCCCCTGGCTTAAAGCCGAACTGGAAAAGCGCGGCTGCGCCGTCACCGTTCCGCAAATGCCTAACGCCGACCATCCGAAACAGGCGGGGTGGCTCACGGCGATGCGGGACCTGATCGGCAGCGTGGACGCCGATACCTATCTGATCGGCCATAGTTTGGGCGTGATCGCGGTCTTAAGATTTTTGGAACAATTACCGATCGGCGAAAAAGTCGGCGGAGCGATTCTCGTTTCCGGCTTCGCGGAGTATAATGATATACCGGAGCTGAAGGATTTTTTCCAGACGTCCCTGGATTACGGGAAAGTCAAGGCGGCCGCCCTGAAAATCGTAGTTATAAATTCCGATAATGATCCATATGTCCCGTTCTGGCAGGCGGAAAAGATGAGCGCTGGCCTGGCCGCGGAACTGGTCACGGTAAAGAGCGGCGGCCATTTGAACGCGGCTGACAGCTATTTTGCTTTACCCATAGTCTTAGAAAAATTTTTGGCCATGAGCGCCTAAAACATATGAAAAATCCTGACCAGTTAGATTTATTGGATCAATTCAAAGCCGCCGAAGAGAGATCGGAACCCGGCAAAAAGCCGGAAAAACCGGAACAGCCCGCCATGCCGCCAGCCGCCACGCCGCCGGCCGGAATCAGCCAAGAAGAAGCCTATTGGCGAAAAGTTTCCCCGGAAGATTACGACCCAAAGCTGCAGGCCCTGGCGGATAAATGGCTGCCGAAAATCATAGAGACGATAAATAACCCGAAGAAACCGGAGGAAATCGAAACTCAGCCGAGGCCGGACAAGCAGGCCCTTAAAGAAGCTCCCAAAAGGATCATTGATCATAAGACCGCTCAGTATAAAGATAATGATGATTAAATTTCACATAATTTATGTCGGAAAATAAAAAATCAGCCAAATCCAACCACGCATCCGCGTCTACCCCGGCGCCGATCAAACCAGTCGCGGCTCAAGCGCCCGCTAACCCCTTCGTCGCCCGCGAAGAAGCGATTTTGAAATTTTGGGACGAAGCGGAAATTTTCAAACAATCCTTAAAGAAAGACGCGCCGAACGGTAATTTTATTTTTTTTGAAGGCCCGCCCACAGCCAACGGCCTGCCCGGCATCCATCATGTCTTGGCGCGCGCTTTCAAGGATGTTTTGCCACGCTTCAAAACCATGAACGGCTTCCGCGTGGAGCGCAAAGCCGGTTGGGATACGCACGGTCTGCCCGTGGAGCTGCAAGTGGAAAAAGAACTGGGCTTGGCCGGCAAGCCGGATATAGAAAAATACGGGATCAAAGAATTTAATCAGAAATGTCAGGAGAGCGTCTGGAAATATACGGACGAGTGGGAAAAGATGACCAAGCGCATCGCTTTCTGGCTGGATCTGGAAAAACCCTATGTAACTTATGAAAATTATTACATGGAATCGCTCTGGTGGATTCTGAAAGAGGCGGATAAGAAGGGCCTATTATACAAGGGCCATAAGGTCGTGCCTCATTGCCCGCGCTGCGGCACGGCTTTGTCCAGCCATGAAGTCGCCCAGGGCTATAAATTGGTCAAAGAGAATTCCGTCTATTTGAAATTTAAGATCACGGTCGGCAATAAAAAAGTGGCGGCCGGCGATCATATCTTGGCTTGGACGACCACGCCTTGGACTTTGCCGGGGAACGTCGCCCTAGCGGTCGGTGAGAAAATAAAATATGTGTTGGCGGAGGTCGCCGGCGAGAATCTGATTTTAGCCGAGGATTGTCTGGAAAGAGTTTTAGGTGATCGCCCTTATAATATCTCCAGTAAATTAAAAGGCGCCGACCTGCTCGGTTTGGAATACGAACCGCTCTTTACCATCCCGGCCTTAAAAGACGCCGAGGGAGGGAAGAACGCCTATAAGGTCTGGCCGGCTGATTTCGTGACCACGGCCGACGGCACGGGCGTCGTCCATACGGCGGTCATGTACGGCGAAGACGACTATAATTTGGGCGAGAGATGGAATCTGCCAAAAGTCCATACCGTAGATGAGGCCGGGAAATTCACGACTGATCTGAAGCCCTTCGGTTTGGACGGAAAATTCGTGAAAGGTCAGGCGACAGAAAAAATCATCCTGGATTATTTGCGGGCCCGGGGGACGGAAGGCGGGAGCGGCTGGTTCAAGGATGAAATGTATGAACATGATTATCCTTTCTGCTGGCGCTGCGACACCCCGCTTCTTTACTATGCCAAAAATTCCTGGTTTTTAGCGATGAGCGAATTAAAAGATAAGCTGATCGCTAATAACGCCACCGTCAATTGGATTCCGGAACATATCAAGGAAGGCCGCTTCGGCGAATGGCTGGCGAACGTCAAAGATTGGGCGATCTCGCGCGAGCGCTATTGGGGTACGCCGCTCCCGATCTGGGAATGCGAGGCCTGCGCCGAGAAACGGGTGATTGGCAGCCTGGAAGAACTGGGAGAATTGAGCGGGCAGAAAGCCAATCTGAAGTCGGATATCCACCGGCCGGAGATAGACGATTATCTTTTGACTTGTTCAAAGTGCGGCGGAAAGATGAAACGGGTCAGGGAAGTCTTTGACTGCTGGTTTGACTCCGGCGCCATGCCTTTTGCCCAGCATCATTATCCTTTTGAGAACGCCGATCTGATTGATAAGAATAAGCAGTATCCGGCCGAGTTCATCTGCGAAGCGATCGATCAGACGCGCGGCTGGTTTTATACGCTCTTGGCTATCGCCACGCTCCTGGGGAAGGGTAGCCCCTATAAGAACGTCATCTGTCTCGGGCATATCAACGACAAGTTCGGCAAGAAAATGTCCAAGTCCAAAGGCAACATCATCCGTCCCGATGACGTTATTTCCCAATACGGCGCGGACGCGGTGCGCCAGCACATGTACACCATCAACCAGCCGGGTGAAGGCAAGCGCTACGACCTGGATGACGTCAAAGAAGTTTTCCGCCAGAACATCATGCTCCTGAATAATATTTATAAATTCTACGAAATGTACGCCGGCACGGTAGAGATCGGCGAGAAGAAAATCGACATTACCAATGTTCTGGACAAATGGATCTTGGCAAAATTGAATTGGCTAACGAGAAAGATCGCGGCTGAACTTAATCAGTATCATGTCTATGAAGCCGCTCGGGAAATTCCGGTGTTTATTGACGAGCTGTCCACCTGGTACCTGCGCCGCAGCCGCGACCGCTTCAAGGCCGAAGATGTCGCGGATAAAACCATGGCCCTAGCCACCACGCGGCACGTCTTGACCGAGCTGGCGAAATTGATGGCGCCTTTCATGCCTTTCCTGGCCGAGGATCTATGGCAGAAAGTGTCCGGCTATAATTTTAACGATAAAGGCCAGTCGGTCCATCTGGAAACTTGGCCGGCGGCGGGAGAATTGAAAGAGGGCGAGAAAGAAATCATCAAAAAAATGGAATTGGCGCGGACGGCCGTCGTTCTTGGCTTAGCCAAACGGGATGAAGCCGGTATAAAAATTCGTCAAAAGTTAGCTAAGATTACCCTCAGCGGCCAATTGGATTTGGCGCCGGAATATTTAGATCTGATAAAAGATGAACTGAACGTGGAAGAAGTTGTCGTAATAGATAAGGAAAGCGATAAGCTGGAAGCGGAACTGGATACGGCGCTTACCCCGGAACTGAAAATGGAGGGCCTGAAGCGGGAGCTGGTTCGATCCATAAACATGCTGCGCAAGGAAGCCAAGCTATCGCTCGGCGACCGGGCCACGATTTATATTTCCGGCGCGGGTAAGGAGACGGCGGCCGCTTTTGAGCAATTGAAAGCCGATATAGTCAAAGACACGCTGAGCGACGACATTATTCTGGCCAAAACCTTGCCTAAGGTTCTGGCGGAGAAGGAGATCGCTTTGGCTGATAATCAAGTGCGCCTCGGGCTGAAGACCGCGGATAAAAAATAATTTAAAACCATATGACTAGCAAACAAATTTTTGAACTGGCAATCAAGCTGGGCCTGGCCGCCGATCTGCGGGGACCGGCCGGCGTGAAAAGATATCTGGCCAGGATAAAAAAGAAATATGAGGCTTTGTCTGCCGACCAGCGGGCCGAATTTGACCAAGAAAAATTAAACAATCCTTTTTCCGATTCGCGCTTTTTAGCGGGGGCTGGCAATAAACCGGTTAGAAAGATCTTGACCGGCATTGATATGGAAGGCGCGGAATTATTACTGGCTAAACAAATGGGCGACATCGATCTGGTCTTGGCGCATCATCCTCAGGGCGAAGCTTTGGCCGATCTGTCCGACGTCATGGAACTGCAAGCGGAAGTTCTGGCCGGCTACGGCATCCCGATAAATATCGCCGAGTCCGTCACCCGGCCGCGCATCAGTGAAGTGCACCGCAACGTTTCTTCGGCCAACCATAACCAAGTGGTGGACATGGCCAAGCTGTTGAAGATTGACTTCATGTGCGTCCATACGCCGGCCGATAATCTGGGCGCCAACTTTTTAGTCAAACTTTTCAAGCAAAAAGCTAAAGACATGGAAACCGTAGGCGACGTCATGGATCTATTGAAAACCATTCCTGAATACCAAGCGGCCATGAAGATGAAGGCCGGCCCGATGATCGTTTCTGGGCATGAGGACAGTCACGCCGGCAAGATCATCATCACCGAATTTACCGGCGGCACCGAAGGGGCGAAAGATATTTACGAAAAGATGTCGCATTACGGCATCGGCACGGTGATCGGTATGCATATGAGCGAGAAAAACCGGGTGGAAGCGGAAAAATACCATATTAATGTCGTCATCGCCGGGCATATGGCCTCCGATTCTTTGGGCATGAATTTATTGTTGGATGAGCTAGAGAAGAAGGGGATAGAAGTCGTGCCGACCTCGGGACTCATCCGGGTGAAGCGGTTTAAGAGATAAACGGCTGATAAGCTAAAGAGCGTTCAAATAAAAGAAAAACCCCGGACAGATTCTGGTCCGGGGTTTTGGCCATAAGCCATAACCTCATCTTTTGTAAGGGTTAACGATCTTAATCGATTTGATAGGCATTAAAGTGAAGTTGTCGGTTTTCTTCGTCCATCTTTTTCAACTTATCCCTGAGCCGCAATAGTCTTATGCCCATGGCGACGGTGCCGGCGACAAGAATAAAAACGATAATGCAGAACGCCGAGAGAGCCTCATTAAGCTGGTCTTTTTGCAGGGCGAGCTGTTCTTCCAGCCAATCATTCTCTTGCTGGAGGTAAAAGACCGCTAAGGAATTTGAAATAGTTGAGGAATCTTTGGCGGAATTGAGAGACGGGTAATAGCGTTCCTGGCCGGCTTTTCTTTTCCCGGCCTGGACAGTCAGAAAGGCGGCCATTAAAACGATAATGGCGCTCAGGGTAAAAATAACGATTTTTTTCATTGTTTGAGATTTTGGTTGGTATTGTTTGGATTGTTAAAATGCGATTTGATATTTTACTTTATAATTTTCCTTAATTTTTGTCAACCCGTCGGCCATTAAAAGAAATTATGCTATAATAAAAACATGCTCGCCTATCTCCAAGGACAAGTTATCAACAAAACCCTGAATTACGCCATCGTGGCCACGAACGGCGTGGGTTATCGCGTTTACGGGGGCGAAAATTTTTTGAACGAGCTGAAAATTGGCGCAGCCGCGGAAATTTATCTGCACCATCATGTCCGCGAAGACGCCGCCGACCTGTACGGTTTCAAAACTTTGGCCGATTTGGAATTATTTGAACTGTTATTATCAGTTTCCGGCGTCGGTCCGAAATCGGCGCTCGGTGTTTTGAACATTGCCACCGCCGATGATATCAAAGAAGCGGTCGCAAGAGACGACGCCAATCTCCTGACCAAAGTTTCCGGCATCGGCAAAAAGACGGCCGAACGCATCGTTTTAGAATTGAAAAATAAAGTCATCCGGGCCGGCGGCGGGGCGAACTTGAGCCTGAACGCCGCTCTGTCCGGGAGCGATGAGATTGATGCCTTAATGTCTCTCGGCTATTCTTTGGGCGACGCCCGGGCGGCTTTGAACGCGGTCGCTCCGGAAATCAAAGAAAGTGGGGAACGGGTCAAGGCGGCCCTGAAGAAAATGGCGAGAAAATGAACGGAAACCCGCCTTTACAAGCGCGAATTTTTTGGGTAAGATAGACAAACATTATTTATGGCTAATCTAGAAAAACAAACCATCGCCAAGCAGTCCGAGAACTTCCCTGAGTGGTATCAGGACGTAGTTCGGGAAGCGGAACTGGCGGAGAGCTCCGAAGTCCGCGGTTGCGGCATCGTCCGGCCTTACGGCTTGAAGATCTGGGAACTGATCAAGGCGGAACTGAGTCGACGTCTGGAAGCGGACGGCGTGGAGAATGTTTATTTTCCGATTTTCGTGCCCTTGGAAAATTTAGAAGCGGAGAAGGAACACGTGGAAGGCTTCGCGCCCGAACTGGCCATCGTGACGCACGCCGGCGGAGAAGAATTGGTCAATAAATTGGCCATCCGGCCGACGAGCGAAGCGGCTATGTATAAGACCTACGCCAAATGGATCCAGAGCTATAAAGACCTGCCTTTGCGTTTGAACCAATGGGCGAACGTCGTGCGTTGGGAAAAGCGTCCGCGCGCCTTTTTGCGCTGGAGCGAATTTTTGTGGCAGGAGGGACACACGGCCTTCGCCACCGAAGAGGAAGCCCGCGCCGAAGCCGCGAAGATGTTGGGTATATATGAAGATATTTATGAGTTCATGGCCATCCCGGTTTTTGCCGGCCGGAAATCGGAAAAAGAAAAATTCGCCGGCGCCGTGGAGACCTTGACTATAGAAGCGATAGCTAAAGACGGCAAGGCCATCCAAGGCGCGACCAGCCATTACTTAGGCACGAATTTTTCCCAAGTCTTTAACGTTGATTATCTGGGCGCGGACGGACAAAAACATTTATGCCATCAGAACAGCTGGGGCCTGTCTTGGCGCGCCGTCGGCGCGGTCGTCATGGTCCACGGCGACGATAACGGCCTGAGACTGCCGCCCAATATCGCCCCGATTCAAATCGTGGTCGTGCCGATCTATCGGGATGAAGAGGGTCGGAAGAAAGTCCTGGATTATTGCGGGGCCGTGGCCAAAGAATTAAATAAAAAATATCGAGTTAAGATAGACGAACGGGAGAGTGCCACGCCGGGCTTCAAATTCAATTATTGGGAAGTCCGCGGCGTGCCGGTGCGGATTGAAGTCGGGCCGAAAGAAGTGGAGGCCGGGCAAGTGGCGATTTTCCGGCGCGATCTGAATAGCCGCGAAACAGTCAGTCGCGCGGAACTGGGCGGCCGCCTGAACCGTCTCCTGAAAGAAATCCACAAGAATTTATATAAGCAAGCGGCCGAATTCAATAAAGCGCATATTTATCCCATCAAGAACGCCTCGGAAATTGATGATCGGCCGGGCTGGTTCTTGGCCAGCTGGTCGGAAGATCCGGAGACGGAAAAAGAACTGAAAGAAAAATATGGCGTTACCGCGCGCGTGCTCTTGCCCAAATCAGCCGAGAAGAAACCAAAGAATAAAAAATGCTTCGTTAATGGCCAGCCGGCCAAGCACGATTGGCTCTTCGCCAAAAGTTATTAAGTTATGTTCAATAAACTGATTGGAAAATTCAGCCATGATCTGGGCGTAGACCTGGGTACGAAAAATACCTTGGTTTATGTCGCCGATAAGGGCATCATCATTAACGAACCGAGCGTGGTGGCCATCAACAAGCGGACCAACGAGATTTTGGAAGTGGGCGAAGCCGCCCGGAAGATGGTGGGGAAGACGCCGGGGCACATTGAAGCCATTAAGCCGCTCGTGGAGGGAGTGATTTCCGATTTTGAAGTGACGGAAAAGATGCTCAAGTATTTCATCAATAAAGTTCAAGCGGAAAATTTTACGCTCATCCCCCGGCCGCGAGTGGTCATCGGCATCCCCTTGGATCTGACCGAAGTAGAGAAGAAAGCCGTGGAAGACGCGGCTAAATCGGCCGGCGCCCGCAAAGTCTATCTGATTGAGGAAGCCATGGCTTCAGCAATCGGCGCCCGTTTGCCGGTCACAGAAGCGACGGCCACGATGATTGTGGATATCGGCGGCGGGACGACGGAGATCGCCGTTATCTCTCTGGGTGGCGTGGTTACCTGGAAATCCTTGAAATCCGCCGGTAACGAGTATGACAACAACATCATTGAATACATCCGCGAGGAATTTAATATCCTGATTGGCGAGCAATTGGCCGAAAAGTTGAAGATCGCCATCGGTTCGGCCGTGCTTTTGGACGAGCCGCGGGAAATGGAAGTCCGGGGCCGCGACCTCCTGACCGGGCTCCCGAAAGCGATCATGGTTTCCGACAAGCAGATCCGAGAAGCCATCGGCCGGACGACTATAAAAATAATTGAAAACATCAAGACCATCTTGGAAACCACGCCGCCGGAACTGGTCTCCGATATTTATGAACGAGGCCTGTATCTGTCTGGCGGGGGAGCGCTCCTCAAAGGTTTGGACAAGGCGATTTCCGCGGCGGCCCAGATTCCGGTCAAGATCGTGGACGATCCGCTGACGGCGGTCGTGCGCGGCACCGGTATTTTATTGCAGAATAAGGAATTATTGGAAAAAGTGGTCCTGCCGACGGTGACGGATTAAATTATGATCAAGCTCAAAAGACACAAACCGATCATCGCTTTTATAGTAGTCTTCATACTACTTCTTTTTTTACATGGCATCGGCCTGCTCCGACCGCTAGAGAACGCTTTAGTTTGGCTGAGCAAACCGGTGGCGGCGCGCTTACATGATTGGGGCGCCAATTTCAATCGTAATTATTCCGAGCGGCGCGCCAAGACCGATCTGAACGTCCAAGTGGCCGCTTTACAGGGCGAAGTGGCTAAGCTGACCGTCGGCCAGGCGAACTGTCAGGATCTGAGCGTGGAGAACCAAAAATTGCGCGGCCAACTGCAATTCTTGAACGTTAATGATTATCGGGCCGTGTCCGCCGCCATTATCGCCCAGGACGCGAACAGCCAGGGCGAAGGCCACCAGGATATCATCATAAATCGCGGCGCCAAGGACGGACTACGCGTCGGCTTAGCCGTTGTCGGGTCGGACGGCACAGTGGTCGGGAAGATCACCGCCGTCAAAGATCTGACCGCGCAGACTTGTCTCGTTACCAGTCCGAACTGCAAATTAGCGGCGGCCATCCAGAACGAAACGCGGACGGTCGGCGTAACGGACGGGAATCTCGGCCTGACCGTCAAGATGGATTATATTCCGCCGGCGGAAAAGATCACGGTCGGCGACATTGTCATCAGTTCCGGGCTAGGCGGGAGTATACCGCGCGGCCTGGTGATCGGCCGGATAAAATCTATTTCCAATCCCTCTAACGAGGTCTGGCAATCGGCCATGATAGAACCGCTGGAAAATTTTAACGATCTGACCGTAGTGGCGGTCATCATCCCTTAAACTTATGGGACGCCGGCTGGTGCAAATCATCGCCTTGATCTTATTCGCCACTTTGGTCGCCTGGCTGCAATTTTTCTTGATTGGTGCCTGGCCGTCTTTCTTCGGCCAGCTCAATCTCGTCCTTTTAGTCTTGATTTTTACCTTATTCTTTTCTAATCTAAGCACGGCCCTCTGGCTGGCGCTCATCTTGGGCTTTTGGCTGGACAGCTTATCCTTCTATTTCTTCGGCTTGTTTATGATCTGCTTGTGCCTGACGGTCGCCGGTACGCAATTCGCCTTGAAAAATTGGCTGACCAACCGATCCTTATATTCTTTCGCCGCTCTCCTCATGGGAGCGACGTTTTTGTATAATTTTTTGGCGGGATTTTTAATCTACGCGGCCCGGCCGGCCGCCTCTTTTTTCCTGGCGCAAGCCGGTTTCTGGCTCCATTTGGTTTATCAGCTGGCTTGGGGCCTGTTGGTCGCTCTCTTCTTGTTCCACTTGGCCGTGGGCATCACGCGGCAGTTGAAGCCGTTTTTACTGGAAAAAAAGCGTATTTCGTGATAGGATAAAAGCATATTTGCAGCAGGCTAAAAGCATAAATCATTTTTTTATGGCTTACGACTTTATCGCCATCGGCGGGGCGACGCGCGACGTTTCTTTTTTCACCGACCAGGGCGTTTTGATAAATAACCCGAAAGACGTCTTGCGTCAGAGATTGCTCGGTTTTGAGTACGGCGCCAAGATAAAAGTGGATCATTTCTTCTATTCATACGGCGGCGGCGCGGCTAACGCGGCCGTTAACCTGGCACATTTCGGCTTGAAGGCCGCCTGCCTGGCCAGCGTGGGCGAGGATGAGGGCGGCCGGCTGATAAGACAGAATCTGGTCAAGCGCGGCGTCAGTCCGGTCTTGGTGAAGACTCTTAAAGGGGAAGAGAGCGGCGCTTCATTCATCCTGATCACGCCCGCGGGAGAGCGGATAATTTTCGGCGCCCGCGGCGCTAATCGCTTTTTGAAAATCACGCCGGCTGATAAGCGTATCTTAAGCCGGGCCAAATATATTTATCTGGCTTCCTTATCCGGCCCCTGGCAGGACGACTTGAAGAAAATCTTTTCTCTGGCCGGCCGCCGGCGCGGTCCGAAGATCTTTTGGAATCCTGGCGCCCACCAATATCAAGCCGGTCTGAAAAGAATCGCTCCTTATCTGTTCAAGACCACGGTTTTTGCCTTGAATAAAGACGAAGCGATTGAGATAGTTCTTAGTTCAGCCAAACATAAACAGCTTAGCCGCGCCTTCTTGAATAATCCGGTGAATCTCGCGAAAATCATAAAAAGTTTTGGCCCGGAAATCGTCCTTATCACCTTAGGCCAGGCCGGCGTCTTAGCTTACGACGGCCAGAAGATCTACCGGCAGAAGATCCGGCCGGACAAGAAGCGGGTGGACACGACCGGCATCGGCGACATCTTCAATTCCAGTTTCGCCGCCGGTCTGGAGCTCTATCGCGGCGACATCAACCGCGCTATCCGTCTGGGGCTCTTAAATACCGCTTCTAAGATCGCCCACTTAGGTGCGCAGAACGGACTGATGCCTTTCCGGAAAGGCCAAAAAATATAGACACGGCAATTAAACGCGAAAATTATATGATTCACGGTGTCATTGTAAAAAATTTAAACAAAAATCAGGACGAACGCGGCTGGCTGGCGGAACTTTTCCGCCGCGACGAGCTGGAGTTCGATACGGTCATGGCTTACGCCAGCTTTACTAATCCCGGCGTTATCCGCGGACCGCATGAACACGAACGGCAAAGCGATTGCTTCGTCTTTTTCGGGCCGGGCGAATTCAAATTATATTTGTGGGACAAACGCGAGAAGTCGCCGACCAAGGGCGAAGCCCTGGAACTGGCTGTCGGCGAGACTAACCCGGTCTTGGTGATCGTGCCGCCCGGCGTCGTCCATGGCTATAAATGTGTCTCTGATAAGCCGGCGCTTTGCGTCAACTTGCCGAATCAGTTATATAAGGGTATAAATAGGGCGCTAGAAGCGGATGAGATCAGATGGGAGAACAAAGCGGACAGCCCGTATAAGATTGCCTAAAAATTATGTGCATCTTCTGTAAAATCATCGCCAATGAGATTCCCAGCCATAAAGTTTATGAGGACGACAAGACCTTAGCCATACTGGACATCAAGCCGGTCAACAAAGGACATGCCTTGGTCATGCCGAAGAAACATTATGCTAATCTGGAAGAGATAGATGAAGCGGATTTAACCGCGGTCATTCTGATCGTGAAAAAAATTGGCGGCTGGCTGAAAGCTAAATTGGGCGTTGAGGGCTATAATGTCACGATCAATAACGACCCGGTGGCTGGCCAGATCGTCCAGCATCTGCATTTCCATGTCATCCCTCGGCATAAAGGCGACGGCCATATCCAATGGATGCAATCGGAGTATGAGCCGGGCGAGGCGGAAGAAATCGCTAAAAAATTAAGAAGTTAACATATGACCCTGCTCGTCACCGGTGGCGCCGGTTTCATCGGTTCCAACTTCATCCATTATTGGTTCAAGAATCATCCGGAAGACAAGATAATCAATCTTGACCTTTTGACCTACGCCGGCAATCTGGCCAGTCTGGCTGATGTGGCCGAGAACCCCAACTACCGCTTCGTCAAGGGCGACATCGCCGACCCGGGGTTGGTTAACGAATTAGTCAAAGGCGTGGACTTGATCGTCCATTTCGCGGCGGAGAGCCACGTGGACCGGTCTATAAAGAACAGCGCCGATTTCATCCATACCAATGTGGAAGGGACGCGCGTCCTCTTGGAAGCGGCCAAGAACGCTCGGCCCGGTGGAATCAGATTCCATCATATCTCTACGGACGAAGTTTTCGGTTCGCTCGGGCCGGCCGACGCGCCGTTTAACGAAAACACGCCCTACGATCCGCGCTCGCCTTATAGCGCTTCCAAAGCGGCCGCCGACCATCTGGTCCGCGCTTATTATCATACCCATAAACTGCCCGTGACCATTTCCAATTGTTCCAATAATTACGGCCCCTACATGCATCCGGAGAAGTTCATTCCTCTTTTCATCACTAATCTGATTGAAGGCAAAAAAGTGCCGGTTTATGGCGCCGGGAAGAATATCCGCGATTGGATACACGTCGCTGATCATGTCCGCGGCGTAGAAATGATCATCAAAAAAGGCCGAATCGGGGAGACATATTGTCTGGGCGGAGCGACCGAAAAGACTAATTTAGAAATTACCCAGAGGATTTTAGAACTCATGGGCGCCGGCGAAGAGAAGATTGAATATGTGACCGACCGTCCCGGACACGACTTGCGCTACGCCATTGATTTTTCCAAAGCCAAGAAAGAATTAGGCTGGGAGCCGCAAGTTGATTTTAATGACGGCCTGAAAGCGGCGGCGGACTGGTATAAGAACAATCCCGGCTGGTGGCAGCCGCTCAAAAAATAAACAAGCGCCCGCCCGCGGGCGATCGATAAAAATATGGATAAGAACAAAAGAATCTTCATTGTGGAAGACGACGCCAACATCCTCTATGGCCTGGAATCGCAATTTACGGCCGACGGCTACGAAGTGGAAACTTCGGAAGGGGAAGAGGATATGGAAGAATTATTAGAGCGCCTGAAGGATTTCGGCGCGCCGCACATCATTTTGGATCTGATCTTACCGAAGCTGGACGGCTTTGAAATCATCAAAAAAATGAAGGAGGACGAGGAATTGTCCGACACCCAGATCTTCATCTTTACCGATATTTCCGATGAAGACAGCCGGCAGCGCAGCCTGCAGCTGGGCGCCGATTATATTTTCTTCAAGGAAGAATTTGACACTTACGAATTCACGGAAAAGGTGAAGAAAATCATCGCCAACCAGGAGAAGGTCGCGGCTCGGGAAGGGGCGGTCGCCGAAGAAGGCGAAGAAGACATGGGCTTGGATTAAATCCATAAGATGGGCTCGGATTAAATTCACGATTGGATTAAATTCATAAAAAGAAAAAGGCCCCGGTTTAGACGAGGTCTTTTTTAGACGTTTAGCGCGGTGAGCCGGCTAAAGGGTATTGAGGAATAAGAATAAGTTCGGGATCCACCAAATGGCCGAGACCTGGATTATGAAGAGGGGAATAAAAACGATCATTACCCCGAAACCAGTGAAACCGTCGGCCGCTTTTTCTTGCTTAGTTATCAAGCGGAGCAACACGATGGCGAAGATCAAGCTGGTTAGCAGGACGACGGCGGCGGCCAGGCAGCCAGTAAGATTATCTATCTCGCCCAAGGTTCCTAGCTGGGAAAGATAAAGGCAAAGTGCCTTGAGGGAGAAAACGAGGGCGGCGGCGTCAAAGGCCAGAGGATATGTCAGCGGCTCATCATAATGGCGTTTTGGCCAGTGGAAAGAGCCGGCGATGATCAAGAAGATCGGGCCGAGGGCGGTAGCGACAGTCAGACAGGCATGTATCAGGCCGCTCTCAAACAGGCCGGCGAGCAGGCCGGTGATCAAAAAATAAGACAGGCTGCTGATGGCAATCACCCATAAAGCAGTTTTCCAATAATTTTTCATAATCAGGGGTTTAGGTTGGACAAATTCATGTGTTTTAAAAGAATATTAAATATTATAATTTTTTTAATCAGATGTCAATATTCACGGTTGAGGCTGATTTAATCAAATGTTTGACTAAAACTGATAATGATATTAAAATGAATAAGTATCTATATGTTTATAAAACGCATCGGGATCGATCTCGGCACAACTTATACTTTAGTTCATCTGCCTAGGCGCGGCATCGTCATCAACGAGCCGAGCGTGGTGGCGGTGTCTTTGGACGACCATAAGATTCTGGCGGTCGGGAACGAAGCCAAGGACATGATCGGCCGGACGCCGGATACGATCATGGCCGTCCGGCCCTTAAAAGACGGGGTAATCGCTGATTACCGGGCGACCGAAGCCATGATCCGATATTTTATCAATAAGACTCTGGGCGGCGTCCGACTATTCCGTCCGGAAGTGATGGTGGCCGTTCCGGCCGGCATTTCTTCCACGGAACGCCGGGCGGTCATTGAAGCGACCATCGCCGCCGGCGCCAAAGCCGCCTATATAATCAAGGAACCGGTGGCGGCCGCCATCGGCGCCGATATTCCGATCGGTTCGGCCACGGGGCATATGGTGGTAGACATCGGCGGGGGTACGGCGGAAATGGCGGTCATCTCTTTGGGCGGCATCGTCGCCTCCACTTCCGTACGTGTGGGCGGGAATAAATTTGACGCGGCCATCTTAGAATACGTGCGCAAGAAATATAATCTGGCGATCGGCGAACGGACGGCCGAGGAAATCAAGATCAATATCGGTTCGGCGCTCTTCATTGAAGATAAATTATACATGGAAGTCCGCGGCCGCGATATCGTCACCGGCCTGCCGCGCAGCATCACCGTCTCTTCCGACGACGTGACCGAAGCGATCCAGAACGAACTGGAAGCGATCATCGCCGCCGCCAAAAAAGTCTTGCAGAAAACTCCGCCGGAATTAGCCGCCGATATCATCGATAAAGGAATCGTCCTGACCGGCGGCAGCGCGCTGCTCAGGAATATGGATCAGCTGATCTCGCGCACGACCGGCGTGCCGGCTTACGTGGCTGACGACGCCATGCTCTGCGTGGTCAAGGGGACAGGCATCGCTTTGGACAATCTGGATTCCTATAAACGCAGCATTTTAGCCACCAAATAATCTCGGCCGCCTGATAGGCGGCCTTTATAATCCTTATGATAATCGGTCTGGACGCTTCCCGGGCGAATCGGGGTCGGAAAACCGGCACGGAATGGTACGCCTTTTATCTGATCAAAAGCCTGGCGGCCATCGACCGCAAGAATCATTACCGGCTGTATCTGGACGCTCCGCTTTCTCCCGAATTGGCCGAAGCGATAAAAAACAATCCCAATTTTTCCGCTCGGGTTCTGGCTTGGCCCTTTTTAGCGTTTTGGACTTTAGGCCGCCTGACTTTGGAAATGATTTTCCGCCGCCCGGACGTCCTCTTTATCCCGGCCCATACCTTGCCCCTGATTTTCCCCAGAAAGACCGTCAATACGATCCATGACATCGCTTTCGTGCGCGAGCAGAACCTCTACCGCACTAAGGAAATGAAGGAGCGGATCAAAGGTTCGCGCCGCCTGTCCAATTGGCTCATCCGCCTCATCAGCTTGGGGAAATACGGCGCCAATTCTCTGGATTATCTTTACTGGTCCACGGCCTTCGCCCTGAAGCACGCCCGGAAGATCATTACCGTTTCCCATTTCACCAGACAAGAAATCTTGGATTTTTATCCCAGGACTAAGCCCGAAAAAATCGCCGTAGTCCATAACGGCTACCCCGACGATCTGTACCGGGTGCTGGACAAGCCGGAGAAAATTCGCGCCGTCCAGGAAAAATATGAGCTGAAAGCGCCCTATTTCCTCTATGTCGGCCGTTTAGAAAAAAAGAAAAACACCGCTAATCTGATTGAAGCCTTCGCGATCTTACGGGAGAACTATCCGGACATAAAAGATAAGCTGGTTTTGATCGGCGACGCCAGCTACGGCTACGATGAAGTAAAATATACGATCGAAGAATTCAATCTGGCGAGCGAAGTGAAAATGACCGGCTGGGCGGAGGAAGCCGACCTGCCGTATATCTTCAACGGCGCGGACGCCTTTATTTTTCCTTCGCGGCACGAGGGCTTCGGGCTGCCGGTCATCCAGGCGCTGGCCTGCGGCCTGCCGACGGCCGTTTCCGACCTGCCGGTTTTCCGGGAAATCGCCGCTGACGCCGTCCTCTATTTTGACCAGAACGATAAGCGTTCCATCGCGTCGGTCATGGCAGAGATCGCCACTAACCGTAATCGGCGGGTGGAACTGAAGGCCAAGGGACTGAAAAAAGCGAGCGAGTTCAGTTGGGAAAAATGCGCCCGCGAGACCCTGAAAGAGTTGGAAAATTGGTAGATTATCCGGTCAGGCCGAGCCGATCAAGCGGATTTTATCAAAGCGGCAGAATATGTTATTATGTTAGATGTTATATGACTAAACGGATAACATCTTTTTTTATACTGGCGCTATTTATGATGGCGGGTTTTTTCGTGGCGCCGGCCGAAGCCAAAATTACGCCGGATGATCCGTATTACGGCAACCAGTGGTATCTGTCTAAGATAAAAGCGGACAGCGCCTGGGACAAGATTTCCGCCAGTCCGGACATCGTCATCGCCGTAATCGATTCCGGCGTGGATATCAACCATCCGGATCTGAAAAATAATATCTGGCATAACGACCGAGAGATCGCCGGGAACGGGAAAGACGACGACCAGAACGGCTTCATTGACGATACGAGCGGCTGGGATTTCACGACCAATACTCCCGATCCCTCGCCTAAATTTTCGGACGGCTGGAGCGAATCCGGCCTAGCGCACGGCACGATGATCGCCGGCCTCATCGCCGCCCAAGGTAATAATGGCCAGGGCGTGGCCGGCGTCACCTGGCGGGCGAAAATCATGCCGCTCAAAGTCTTGAACGATCAGGGCGGCGGCAAAGTTTCGGATGTCATCCGGGCGATCGATTACGCGACGCGGAACGGCGCCGACATCATTAATCTGAGCTTTGTTAACTTTACTTATTCCGAAGCTTTACAGGAGGCGATCAAGCGGGCGCACGATGCCGGCGTCATCATCGTGGCCGCGGCCGGGAACGAACAGTCGAGCGGCGCCGGCTATGATATAGACAAGACGCCGATTTATCCGGCTTGCTACGACGGTCAGAAAGTCGGCGAAAATCTGGTGATTGGCGTGGCGGCCACCGACGCCTTGGATCAAAAAGCTAATTTTTCCAGCTATGGTTCGCATTGCGTGGATATCGCCGCGCCCGGTATCAGTTTTTTTAATACCGTTCCCCTGGGCAGCGATCTGAACAAACCGAACGTTTATTATAACGGTTATTGGTCGGGCACCTCCATGGCGGCGGCGCTAGTCTCCGGCACCCTGGCGCTCATCATGCAGGCCAATCCCGCTTTGAGCCAGCGGGAAATCGTCAACATCTTATTCGCCTCCGCCGATAATATTGACCGCCTGATTCCGCAGTATCTGGGGAGATTAGGCAACGGCCGCTTGAACGTGGATCGGGCCGTGGAAATGGCCAAGGCCGATCTCTACAGTCAGGTGGGCCGCCTCTTGGTCATGCCGGATAAAGGCCAGAAAAATCTGAAACTCGCGGCGGCTAACGGCGATCTGGTAAAAGCCTTTCCGGCGGCCATGAAGAGCGGAGCCAGCTTGGCGGCGGGCGACGTTAACGCCGACAATCAGTCGGAAATCATCATCGGCGCCGGTCCGGGCGAAGAGCCGCAGATCAGGATTTATGATCAAAGCGGCAAATTGTTGAAACAATGGCTGGCCTACCCCAAAAATTTTCGCGGCGGCGTCAATGTGGCGGCGGGCGATCTGGATAACGATAACCAGGCGGAAATCATCGCCGCGCCGGCTTCGTCTTATAACGGACAAGTGAAAATATTCAGCGGCGGCGGTAAACTGGAAAAACAATGGCTGGCGACCGATAAGTATTTTTGGGGCGGCCTGAACGTGGCCGCCGGCGATTTGGACGGTAGCGGCCAGGCCGAAGTGCTAGTCGCTTACGGCGCCGGCAATGAACCGCGAGTGAAAACATATACCGCCGACGGCCGGCTCTTGAGCAGTTTCTTGGCCTATGAGAAAAAATTCCGCGGCGGCGTCAAACTCGGCGCGGCTAATCTCACCGGCCGCGCCAACCACAGCCGGGCGTCTATCATCGTCTCGCCAGGCAAGGGTCGGGAAGCGGCGGTCAGGATCTATGACGCGGCCGGCAACTTAAAAAAAGAATTTATGGCTTATAATAAGAATTGGCGCGGCGGCGTTAATCTGGCGGCCGGCGATTTGAACAATGATGGTTTGGGCGAGATCGCCCTCGGCGCGCAAACCGGCGCGACGCCGCATGTGCGCGTTTTTTCCGGGGCGGGTCAGCTCCTGGGGTCCTTCTTCGCCTACGAGAGCGCCTTTATCGGCGGCGTGAATCTTGGTATAATAAGAATGAACAATTAAACCTATGACCAGACAAGTAATCTTCGACAAAAAGAATGTGCTGGTGGCCGGCGGCGCCGGCTTCATCGGCTCGCAGCTGTGCGATGAGCTGATCAAGACCAATAAGGTCATCTGCGTGGACAATTTCCTGTCCGGCTCGGAACGCAATATCGATCATCTCTTGGCCCACCCCGATTTTGTCTTTATCAACCATGATCTGTCCCAGCCCCTGGATTTGGAAGCGCACGAGGATCTGAAAAAATTCAAGATTGAATTCCAGGGCTTGCAGGAAATCTATAATCTGGCCTGCCCGATTTCGCCAAAAAAGTTTTTGGATAACCGTCTGGCGATCTTGACAGCCAATTCTTACGTGGTGAAGAACCTGTTGGATTTGGCCCTAAAGTACCAGGCCAAATTTTTGCAATTTTCCTCGGCCGTGGTTTATGGCCCGCGGGACGACCGCGATCCGGACAAGAAGGTCAAGGAAACGGATCGGGGCGCGGTTGATCCGATGTCCGAACGCGCCTGCTATGACGAAGGCAAGCGTTTCGCCGAAACCCTGGTAAATAATTACCGGTCCTTATACGGAATCAACACGAAAATCATGCGCTTATTCCGGGTCTACGGTCCGCGTCTGGCTTTGGGCGACAATCAGATGGTAGCCGACTATATCCTGTGCGCTTTGGACGGCCGCGACATAACGATTTACGGCGACGAGAAATTCTCTTCGTCCTTCTGCTATATAGATGACGTGATTGACGCGACTCTCAAGATCATGAATTCGGAGCTGGCCGGGCCGATCAATATCGGTTCAGACTTGAACGTCAATCTGACCGATCTGGCGCGCATGATCATCAAAGAAACCGGCGCCCCTTCTAAGATCGTTTACGCTCCGCCGCAGCTCTTCCTAAGCGAATTGCTTCTGCCCGATATCACTTTGGCTAAGAATGAACTTAATTGGATGCCGGTCGTCACCCTGGAGAACGGCCTCAAGAAAACTATTTTTGATATCAGGGCGAATAAGAAACTGCAGGGGTTCGGGGGCTGAGGAGGGAAGGGAAAGCCGTCCGAATAGGCGCTAAATCAATATTGGAAAAATAAAAAAGAGAGCCGGCCATTTCGGTCGGCTCTCTTTTGTTATTAGGCGCTAAGCCAATTTTTCCAGTATCTTAAGCAATCCTTCGCCAGGCGTGAATAAGATATCATCCGGCCAGACGATTTCCGGAATGCCGCCCAAGTCGGAGGCGATGACTCTCAGGCCGGCTTCATGGGCGCCGTAGATCACGGTCGGTGAATTCTCATAACAGAGCGAGGGCACGACCAGATAGTCGCTTTGTCTCATCAGAGCCGCCTTAGCGGCGAAGCTCAGGTCTGCCCGAAATTCAATCCGACTGTCGCCGGCCGCTAAGTCCTTGGCCGCGGACAGTTTGGCGCCGCTACCGGCGATGATCAGGCGCGCCTGGGGCGCCGTAAATTTTTTGAAAGTCCGGATCAGGAACAGGATGCCTTTATGGACCTCCACTTGGCCGACGAAGAGAAAAGTCAGTCCGTTTCCGGAAGTGGCGCGAGGCGCGGTTCCCGGAGAAGCTTGCTTAAAAGGCCGCACTTCAGTGGCCGCGCCCTTGAAGAAGCCGCGCTTCAGGTGCTCGTCCAAGAGCCAGCGGGACGGAGAGATGATCTTGGCCGGCGCGCCGAATAAACGTCTTGCCCAAGACTGATAAACTTTGGCGGCGGGAGAATCAAGCTTATTTTCCTGGCCATAGAAAATCAGTCCGGAAGGATGGATCAATTGGATGTCGTGCAAGAAATGTTCGTGGCGGATGCCCAGCCGCCGTATCAGGCGGGGCGTTTGCCAGCCCAGGCCGAGCAGATTATGAGTGATAGCCAGATCCGGTTTTTCGGCGCGGAGGATTTTTTTAAGCGTCGGAATCTGAAAGCAAGGCAAGAAATTAGCCAGATGCCAGAAAAAGCGGAGCCAAAGCGGCCGGGCGCTCAAATTATATATTAAGGAAGGGAGACGGTAAATTTTTAGTTTGGCGTTCTGGTCCGGATTATCCGAGGCCGCTCCGGGTCGGGTGCTGATCAAAAAAACTTCGTGACCTTGCCCAGTCAACTCCGCCGCCATCATCGCCGTAATCCGTTCGGCGCCGCCGCGCTCGTATGGTTCATATAAATTGTTCAGCAAGCCGATTTTCATAAGGCGCCGGTTAGTTGAATAATTTTTCCAAGCGTTCCTCCAGCAGTTTTAAATCATATTTGACCGCGGCCAATTGCCGGGCCGCGCCGGCCATCTTCCGGCGCCGTGCCTCGTCGGCGAAAATGAATTCCAGCTTGTCAGCCAAATCGCGGCTATCGTTCGGCTTCGCCAGGAGCCCCTCGCGGCCGGCCGTAAAAACGCTCCGCACGCCAGGCAGATCGGAAGCGATGACCGGCACGCCGCAAGCTAAGGCCTCAATCAGGACGATGCCGAAAGCTTCATTGCTGTTGATGGAGGGAAGGATGAAGAGATCGGCGTTCTGGAAACAGCGGATCAGTTCCGCCCCTTCCAGGCGGCCGCGGAAAACAATTTGCTTCTCCAATTTTAATCTTTTAGCCATTACTTCGTAAACCGGACGCAAGTCGCCGCCCCCCACGATTTCCAGGCGCCAGCGCCGCGGTTTCAAGATCACCAGCGCCTCCAATAAGACGTCTATGCCCTTGAAATAATGGGCCTTGTCCAGAGCGCCGACAAAGAGCAGATTGAGCCGGTCTTTCTTTATGAAGCGGTCGTTGACGTAATGGATGATCTCCTTGGTCCGGTTCAGAAGCGGATTCTTCAAGTCGCGGTTGATGAGTTTGGGCTGGAATCTTTTCAAGTCCACGCTGAAGGGGATTTCCCGGAACTTCTCTGGATGGCGGGCGTAGAAATCCTTGATTTGGCTCTCCTCAATATAACCCAAACTGGCCGTCACGATCTCACTAGCCATCCCTAAAAGCGAACGGCGGATGAGCCGGTCGGGCCAGCTTAAGATCTTAGTCAGCCAATTACGACTGATCACGTCCATGTGATAATGGATGATCAGTTTCGGGCGGCGGCAGAATAACTTGAAAAGCCAGACGATCTCAGCCGTGCCGAAGAAAGGATAATGGAGATAGATATAGTCAAAATCTTTCAGGCGCCATAAAAGTTGGGGTAAAAAAGCGCCGTGGCCGTATCTGAGCCACGGTCGGACGGTGGAGGGCGCGAAAGTCACGACGGCGTGCCGCGCCGACAAGAGCGCTTCAATTTTTTGGGCGCTGTCGGAAATCCCGCCTTTATAGGGCGGGAAAACGCAGACTACCTGGGCGATTCTCATAATTATTTAAGCGTCTCGTTCTTAGTTTCCTCCTTAGCTTCGGCCTTTTTCAGGGTCACGGCTTCGTTGATGGCGCTCAGTCCCCGGTCCAGCTTATTGATTTTCAGGCTCAAGCGGAAAACTAGGTAAATCAGAGCCAGGACGGCGAGATAAACCAGGAAATTAATGCCGCTGCCGGAGAAGCCGAGCGACCGGACCAGATGATCCAGAGGTTTTATGAAGACGATGGCCGCCGCCGCCACCAGCCAGAAGATGAACCAGAGAAAAAATTCATGGCCGCTGATTTCTTTCTTGGTCTTCTGCCCGAAGAGACGTAAGAGAAAGAAAAGGATGACGAGGAGGGCGATGATTTGCTGCCACATATTATTGGATTAATTTTTGAATGATTAGATCCTTGATGATGGTCAGGCCGCCGCTGAACTTTTGGCCGTAGTCGTGGTATAAGACACTGATCGGCACTTCTTTGACGCGGAGCCCCCGCTTGAATAATTGGTAAATGATTTCGCTGCAATGCGCCTTACCGTCGCTCACGATCTTGATCTCTTGGGCGGCTTTCCGGCTCAGAGCGCGGAAACCGTTTTGCGGATCGCTCAGGCGGATGCCGAAGAATAAGCGGTTAATGAGGCGGGCGAGCGGCATGATCAGCCGCTTCTTGCTCCAGGGCATCTTTGACGTTTTGCCTAGGAAGCGCGAACCTAAGACCGCGTCCGCCTGGCCGCTTAGGAGCGGCGCCAGCATGGCCGGGATGTCTTCGGCCAAGAATTGGCCGTCGGCGTCAAAGTGGATGATGATGTCCGCGCCGCGGCGCAGGGCGGAATCCGTGCCCGTTCTCAAGGCCGCTCCTTGGTCGCGATTGATGATGTGGCGCAAGACCAGGGCGCCGGCTCCTTCGGCCAGGGCGGCCGTCCGGTCGCTGGAGCAGTCGTCCACGACAATGATCTCCTGGACATAGGGCTTAAGGCCGGAGACGACAGCGGCGATATCTTTCTCTTCGTTGTAGGCGGGAATGACGGCCGTGATTTTCATAAGGCGATTTTCATAATTTTTGCCGGCCGGAGCTGGGCGCGAGCAGGGAAAAAACGCCGATCGCTTGCCGGGGATTGCGGCTCTTGGCCGGACGCTTTAAGGCGGCTAAACGCTGATTGATGATCAATCTCAAACCGGCTTGCTTGAATTTTTCAGGCAAGGGCAGGCGTCGGATCTGCTGGAGCGTTTCGGCCGCGCTTGACGCCGTCACTTCGCCCAGCACCAGGCGGCCGGAAACGGCGGCGCGGATAGCGAAGATCAGATCGGCTGGATCGTCCAGATCGTCCGCGGCAATCACTTCTACGTCGTGCGACAGGACTTTTTCCCAATTGGTTTTTGTCCGCGCCAAAAGATTTAGGCCGTCTATATTCGGCAACCGGCGGCCGGTCCGGGATAGGAAGCAGACGTTCAGTTCCGGGCGGTTTAATTCTTTAAGTAGGGTGAAAAAAGTGGTGCTTTTGCCGCTTTGTTCCGGACCGCTCACCAGAATCAGGCCGGCGCGGGCTCGGGTAGCCGCCAGGACCGTCTTTAAGTCCGCCTGGTTAAAACCCAGTTGTTTCAGTCCCCGTGGCCGTAGATCTTTCTTAATCGGGTTGATGATGATTCTTTCGCCGTGCTCACCGGGCAGGATCGTCAGGTAAAAGGCGGTTGAGCCGTTCTTATCGGCAATCTGGCAGTATTTTCTGGCGGTCAGCTCGCCGGGGGCAATCTTTAAGAGGGTGTTTAAGTCCGTCCGCAAATTATCCTCCAATCTTTTGGGCAGGGAAAAGCGCTGGCGGTCGCCGCCCGCGAAATGATAGTCCAACAAAACCGCCTCCGGCCGGCTTTCAATCACCAAGCGTTCAGCGGCGGCGTGCCGCAAAAAAGCGAAAATATTGGCCAGAGTTTTTTTGCTCATAATATTACTATTTTAGCATGTTTATTATTATTTTAAAATATGCTAAAATAATAATAAATTCATCTTAAATTTATGGCTTATTCCCATGTTTACGCCAATTTTTATGGTTTCCGCCAGAAAGCGGGGGCGGCTTTGAGCGCGGTTTGGCATTTCTCGCCGGCCCGCTTTTATCTGATTGGCGCTCTGATCCTGCAGCTTATCGCCTGGTGGGAGGCCATTTACGTCTTCCGCCATCTGTCCGGCAACCTTTTGGTCTTGCATTATAACGTGGACTTCGGAGTGGACAAGGTAGCCGACCCAGCTCGGATTTTTCTTTATCCCGCCTTGGGTCTGGGTATCATTTTGTTGAATTTTCTCATCGCCGCCCTGAGCAGCCGCCGACCCAACTTCAAAGGGCTGGCCCAATTGCTCTTGGCCGGCGCGAACCTGTTCGGCCTTTTCTTAGTTCTGGCCTTGATGTCGGTCTATCTTATAAATTTCTTTTGAGCTCGACCCTATGGAATTCTATATCGTTAAAGTCCTGTTTTTTTCCGCCCTGGCTTTCTTATTTGCCATGCTCACGACGCCGCTCCTGACGCATTTTTTATACAAATATAAGTTGGGCAAACAGATCAGGAACAACGGCCAGACGCCGATCTTCACCCAGTTGCATGCCCATAAGGCCGGGACGCCGACCATGGGCGGAATCTTGATCTGGGGCACGGTGCTCCTTTTCGCGCTTGGCTTTTATTTCTTGCCCATGATTTTTCCCAGTTCACTTCTGGCTCATCTGAATTTTTTGTCCCGCACTGAAACTTTGTTGCCCCTAGGCGTCTTAGTGGCGACGGCCTTAATCGGCTTGTTTGACGACTGGCTGGATGTGAAAGGCAAGGGCGTCTTCGGCGGCGGCGGCTTGAAGATGAGGCATCGTTTGATCATTTATACGCTCATCGCCCTGATCGGCGCCCTCTGGTTCTATTTCAAGCTGGATTGGACGGTTTTTAGCGTGCCTTTCTTAGGTAATTTCCAGATCGGCGCCTGGTATATCCCGATTTTTATTTTCGTCATCGTGGCCACGTCATTCTCCGTCAACGAAACCGACGGCCTGGACGGCTTGGCGCCCGGCACCCTGCTCATCGCTTTCGCCGCTTATGGCGTGATCGCTTTCTCCCTGGGCCGCTATGAGTTGGCCACTTTTTGCGGCGTGATCATCGGCGCGCTCCTGGCTTTCTTATGGTTCAATATTCCGCCGGCCCGTTTTTATCTGGGCGATACCGGCGCCATGAGCTTAGGTGTTACCTTGGGCGTAATCGCCCTCCTAACCAATAATTCTTTACTGCTCATCCCTATCGGTTTGATTTTCTTGATAGAATCCTCATCGGTCATCATCCAGTTTCTGTCTAAGCGGTTGCGCGGGAAAAAGGTTTTTTTGTCATCGCCCGTCCATCAGCATTATCAGGCCCGGGGTTGGCCCGAGGCTAAGGTGGTGATGCGCTTCTGGGTGGTGGCGGCTATGGGAACGATGATCGGCCTGATTATCTTTCTGTTGGATAGGAAATTTTAATTATGACCGGCCGCCGTTTAAAAAAAATCTTGGCGCCGGGCGTCGGCGAACACGAGCCGGACAAGAGCTTGGTGACCGCTCTCTTCATCCTGCTGGCTTTCGGGCTGATCATGCTGCTCAGCGCCTCTTCGGCCGTCGCTTACGCCAATCACGGCAGCACTTATTATTTTTTTGTCCGCCAGTTATTTAACGTCCTCTTCAGCCTGGCCTTCTTTTGGGCGGCGACGCGCATCAATTACCATTGGTGGAAAAAGTTCGCCGTTTTTTTTCTCTTCGCTTCCATCTTGCTTTTACTGCTGGTTTTCGTCCCGGGGCTAAGAACGAGTTCCGGCACGGCCTATAGCTGGATCAACTTGTTCGGCTATACTTTCCAACCCTCAGAGTTCGTCAAGATCGCCTTTTTGATCTATCTAGCTACCTGGCTGGAGGCGAAGAACAGGGACCTGGGGAATTTTTTCAGCGGCACTTTCCCGTTTTTCTTGATTTTGGGAGTCATCGGCCTGCTCATGATCGCCCAGCCGGATCTCGGCACCTTATTCATCATCGCCTTCACCGCTTTAGTGGTCTTTTTCGTGGGCGGCGGGAAGCTGAGGCATATTTTCACGGCCATCCTTTTGGCCGGCCTCTTGCTCGCGGCCGTCCTCTATTTCAAGTCTTCTTACCAGAGCGACCGTTTCAAATGTTTCATGGATCCGGGCTACAGCGCCAATAACCGCTGTTACCAGATCAATCAATCGCTCATCGCCGTCGGCTCGGGCGGGCTCTTCGGCCGCGGCCTGGGCGAAAGCCGGCAGAAATACATGTATCTGCCGGAAGTCTGGGGCGATTCCATCTTTCCCGTGATTGCCGAAGAAACCGGTTTCATTTTCAGCAGCTTGCTTATTCTGTTGTATCTGTTTATATTTTATCGCGGGCTCCTGATCGCCAAGCACGCGCCCGATATCTACGGTAGCACTCTGGCCACCGGCATCGTCGTCTGGCTGGCCGTCCAGACCTTCCTCAATATCGGCGGCATGATCAATCTCATCCCCATGACCGGCGTGCCCCTGCCTTTCATTTCCTCGGGCGGCTCGGCGGTCTTGGCCGGTCTCCTGGCGATGGGCATCTTAGTGAATATCAGCAAACGGACAAAACGGGTTCGGACGGCATCTTAGGATAGCACCTTAAGATAGCGCGACCTTAAAGTCATTGTATGGAGAATAAAGCCATAAAAATAATGTTCGCGGGTGGCGGAACGGGCGGATCGGTGACGCCGCTTTTGGCCGTGGCGAAAAAGCTCAGGACCGAGGCGCCGGATTTGGAATTGGTTTTTGTCGGCACGAAATTCGGACCGGACCGAGAATTGGTCGCCAGCTGGGAGGGCGGCGCCATAAAGTTCATTCCGCTTATCGCCGGCAAATGGCGCCGTTATTTTTCTTTCTATAATTTTTTGGACCTGTTCAAGATCAAGTTGGCGTTTTGGCAAGCGCTCGCCATCTTAAGCCGGGAAAAGCCGAGCGCGGTCGTCTCTGCCGGCAGTTTCGCCGCCGTGCCTTTGGTCTGGGCGGCCTGGTTCAAAAAAATACCGGTTCTTATCCATCAGCAGGACGTCAAACCCGGCTTGGCCAATAAACTGATGGCGCCCGCCGCCCGGGTGATCACCGTCACTTTTGAGAAATCCTTGATTGACTACGGTCCGAAAGCGCTTTTGGTCGGCAATCCGATCAAGGATCTGAGCGGCTATAACGCCGCCATAAAATTCACCAAGGAAAAATATTGTCTGGATATCTGGCGTCCGCTCGTTCTCATCATCGGCGGCAGTACCGGCGCGACCGCCATAAACCAAGCGGTTTTTGGAGCGGCCGAGGCGCTGACCAAAGAGGCGGAAGTCGTGCATCTGACCGGCTCGGGGAAATTGACGGCCGCGGCGCCGGTGAACTTAGCGCATTATCACGTTCTGGAATTTTTGCCTAACGAAGAAGTGCTGGCCCTGATGGCGGCGGCGAAATTAGTGGTTTCCCGGGCGGGGCTAGGGTCTCTAACCGGTTTGTCGGCTTTGAAGAAACCGGCCTTGGTAATTCCCATGCCGCATTCTCATCAAGAAGATAACGCCGCTTTATTTTTAAAACAGAACGCGGCCGCGGTTCTAGAACAGGCGGATTTAAGTCCGGCCAAGCTGGCCGCCGAAGTGGAAGCGCTCTTAGCCGACGAGCGGCGCCTGAGCGAGCTGTCGGCCAATATTTATAAGATCATCAAGCCGGGCGCGGCGGAAAAGATTGCCGCCGTGATCTGGGAGATGATCAGTGCGAAGTGATAACCAATAAGATGGGAACCAAAAAGGAAACAATTTATTTCATCGGCGTGAAGGGGGTAGGCATGACCATGCTCGCCCAGTTTTTAGCGGCCGCCGGGCATAAAGTTAGCGGCTCTGATATTAAAGAAGTTTTTTTAACTGATTCGGTCTTGAAAAAGGCCGGCGTGAAAGTCCTTTCACCTTTCTCAGCGCGCCACTTGCCGGCAAAAATAGATCGGATAATTTATTCCAGCGCTTATAATATTCAAAACAATCCGGAGCTGGCCTTTATCAAACGCCAGCCGGAACGTTTTAAGAAAGTACCGCTTTTATCCTATGCCGAGGCCTTGGCAAAAGTCTTTAACGATCATTTCGGCCTGGCGGTTTGCGGCAGCCACGGCAAGACCACGATCAGCGCCTGGCTGGGTTATGTCTTACTCCGCGCCGGTCTAAAACCGAATGTCTTGGTCGGTTCCAGCGTGCCGCAATTCAAAGGCAGCGCTTTATTCGGCCAGTCAAAATACTTCGTGGCCGAAGTGGACGAGTACCAGAATAAGCTGAAATATTTCCAGCCGCGCGGCGTTGTCTTAACCAACATCGAATTTGACCATCCGGATTTTTTTAAGACCGCGGCCGCTTACCGGCAGGTGTTTGCCGACTTCATAAAAAAGATTCCCCAGGCGGGCTGGCTGGTCACGAGCGCCGGCGATCCGGAAACGAAAAAAATTAAGCGCGCTTGTCGCGGTCAGATCATCAGCGTCGGATTATCCGGTGCCGACTGGCCGGATTATTTGGCGACAAATATAAAAGAGCAGGGGAGCTATCAGATTTTTCATGTCCGGTATAAGGGCAAAGATCTAGGCGAGTTTAAAGTCCGTCTGATTGGCGTTCATAATGTTTCCAATGCTTTAATGGTTATCGCCGCGGCCGCTAAATTAGGCGTGAAGATTCCCGCCATAAAAAAAGCGCTGTCCGGATTCAAGGGTACGGCCAGGCGCGCCCAGATTTTAGGAAAGTATCGGGGCGCCTTAATCATTGACGATTACGCCCATCATCCCACCGAAGTGAAAGCGACTTTAAAAGCGGTGCGCGAACATTACCGAGGCAAAAATATCATTACTGTCTTTCATCCCCATACCTATACGCGCACTAAAGCGCTGTTTAAAGATTTTGTAGCCAGTTTCCCAAACACGGACGAACTCATAATTCTGGATATCTACGGTTCCGCCCGGGAAAAACAGGGTGGGGTGTCCAGCGCGCAACTGGCGGCGGCTATCCGGCGCCGTAATAAGATGACCGGCCGGCGACAAGCGGTGCGCCATATCCCGACTTTGAAAGCGGCGACAAAATATTTGCGGTCTCAGCTCGGCTCCGGCGACCTACTCCTGCTCATGGGCGCGGGCGACGTTTTCCGGGCAGGGGAGAACCTTATCAAGGGATGATTCGTCCCAGCCAATATCTTAAACTACAAGAAAAAAGAGGATGCTTCTTCGGAAGGACCCTCTTTCTTTTATTCTCTCCATAATTATGCGCTGGCCGCGATCAGACGTTTAAAGAAAACGTTATTGACCCAAACCCTTATTGGGCTATAGGTACGTCTGGTCTTGGGAATTTCCTTCTTTTCCGGATAAAAACGTTGCGTCAGTCCCAGCTTAGTTCGGAAAGTGATCGCCCAAACTAAGCGGCCGGAATTCAAGAAACGCAATTTCCGCATTTCGCACCTCATTCCCCTCAAAATATAATGGTAATAATGGCGGTGTTCGGGCAAGTCATCTTTGGCGAATGCTTTGGCCTGCTTAACGAATAACGGTAGATAGCGCCGCTCGATCTTTTCCAAGACTTTTTGCGAGTGGCGGCTAACCAGACCGGATTGATTCAGACATCTTTTATTTTCGGATTTTACGGCCGCCCGGAGCCGGTAAAGACGATCGACCATCTTGAGGAGCGTCGAACGATTGTCTTGCCCGATCAGGTCGCAATGGAAATTGTGCACCTCGGCTTTATTATCAAAGCGGCGTCCGTCAACGAACGGCTTCACCAACTTGATGAACAGATCGGCGGCCGTCGGAGAAAACATTTTCCCGACACGCTCCCGGACTGTTCCCGAAAACCTTAGGTAGTCTTCCCCCATTTTTCCGAAGACAGCGCTGTTCTCCGGGATATAGTTCAGGAGGCAGGCGATTAAGGCGTCGCTATTCGGCCATTTTAATTCTTTAGTGATTATAGTGGCGGTGCCGTAAGTCGCGGCGAAAACCCTTTTGGGCAGATGCCTACGACTGAAGTCATAAGCGCGCATAACGGCATTCTTTTTTTCGGGAGAGAATAAGACTGCTAAGCTTTCTAGGAAAGCCATTCTTCTGGTCATGTGACTGATTTTAAAACTTTAAAACTGTGATGCTTGATGGTTGGATAATATATAGAGATTTTTGAATGTGAAAGAGCTTGAAGTATGTGAGTATTATATTAGCATATTTTTTATAAAATGTCAAGTAAATAGCCCCTTTAAATATTGGCTAATTTTTAATTATTATTTGCCTTGATTTATTTCTTGTTTTATACTATACTTAGAGGCTTATATTTTTTAATTTATATGGCCGAAGAGCAAAAAAACGACAAACCAGCGGAAAAGGCCAAGGAAACTATCGCTTGGCGGCTCTTTTGGGGTGAATTATGGCGGCTACTAAAACCCTTCAAGAAACTTTTCTTCTTTATTTTAAGCATCATCATATTGACGGCTGGCTTGGATTTGGTCAACCCTTACATCTTGAAACTTTTGATCGATGGTTTAAGCGGCCTGAACGTCGATTCCTTAACCATCCTTATAAAACTGATCGCCCTTTATCTGGCGGCCAGCGAAATACGCGCGGTCATCGATTACTTCGGCGATCGCCGCATCCTGCACCTTCTCGTGGGAGTCGAATATTACTTAGGCATCAAGGCCCAGGAGAAACTGGTCTTCTTAAGCTTGGGTTACCATGAGCGGGAAAATACCGGCAGTAAGATAGTCAAGATCGAACGGGGTGTAGACAAGATTTCCGAATTTCTGAACAATACTTTTTGGGAAGTCCTGCCGACCGGCGTCCAGCTGCTCATCACGCTCGTCGCCCTCTTCGTCACCAATTGGCTATTAGGCCTGTCATTCTTGATATTTTTCCCGATTTACGTCATCGCCACTTATTTAGCCAACCGGCGGATGTACCCGATCCGGAAAGAGATCTACCGCGATTATGAAGTCGCTTCCGGCAAGATGGGCCAGGCCATCCTGAACATCAACGCCGTCCAGTCCTTCGTCCAGGAAAAGCGCGAGCTGTCAGAGTACGACAAGATCAAAGCGCATGTCCGGGAGAATGAAGACAAGCAATGGGGCTGGATGATGAAGGTCGGCTTGGGCCGGAACTTCATCGTCGATTTGGGCCGCGGCGTCGTCTTGCTCTTGGGCGTTTATCTGGTTTTTAAGGGGCTGCTAAGCATCGGCAGCTTGATTTTCGCTTTCACGCTTAGCGAGAAAGCCTATGCTTCGCTCTTCCGTTTGTCCCGTTTCTACGACCGCCTCGAAGAAGGCCGCGAAGGCGTGAACCGCCTCATCGTCCTCTTCAATGCGCCGACCGAAATCGTCAACCGGCCCGACGGCTATAAACCTAAAACTTTAAACGGTGAAATAAAATTCGAGAAAGTTTCTTTCGCCTATGGCGACAACGCCCGGACAGCGGTCAAAGATCTGGGTTTTACCATCAAACCCGGTTCGGTTACGGCCTTAGTCGGTCCCTCGGGCGGCGGGAAAACCACGGTCGCCCGCCTCATCTACCGCCATTATGATCCGAAAGACGGCCGTGTCCTTCTGGATGGTCGCGACCTGCGCGATTACGACTTATATTCTTTCCGCCGCTTCTTAGCCATCGTGCCGCAGGAAGTGGAGATTTTTGATTTGAATGTGCGTGATAATATCGCCTATGCCAATCCGGCCGCCAGCGAAGCGGAAGTGATCGCCGCCGCCCAGACCGCCAATGCCGAAGAATTCATCGCTAAGTTAGAGAAGGGCTATGATACGGTCGTGGGCGAGCGGGGCATAAAATTATCCGGCGGTCAGCGCCAGCGCATCGGCATCGCCCGAGCGATCCTGGCCAATCCGCGGATCTTGATTTTTGACGAGGCGACTTCCAGTTTGGACAGTCAGAGCGAAAGGTTGATCCAGGATTCTCTGGAAAAGATCAGCCGCGATCGGACGACGATCATCATCGCTCACCGTTTGAGCACCATCCGGCAGGCCGATAAGATCATCGTGTTGGAAAACGGCCAAGTGGCCGAAGAAGGCAGCCACGCCGAATTATCAAAGCTTTCCGGCGGCCTATACGCTGAACTTTTGAAGTTACAGGCGATGGGGGAGGTGGATTGAACTTAAGCCCCGTTTTTACTATAATTAACTCATGCTGAAGATAGAAAAAAATAAGGCTCTGGCGCCTTATACGACTTTCAAGATTGGCCCGAGCGCTGATTATTTTGCGGTTGTTAAAGACCGGAAAGATCTCCAAGAGGCGATTGATTGGGCGCGGGAAAATAAACAGCCGATTTTCGTGTTGGGCGGCGGCTCCAATCTCCTCCTCACGAAAAAAATCCATGGATTAATCATTAAGAACGAGATCAAGGGCGTGGAGATTTTGGAAAAGAATGATGATTATATCCTCTTGGAAGGGAAGTCGGGCGAGCTCTGGGCGAAGTTCGTGAATTTCGCGGTCAGCCATGATTTCTACGGCCTGGAGAATCTTTTTTTGATCCCTGGCACGGTCGGCGCCGCCCCCATGCAGAACATCGGCGCTTACGGCGCGGAACTGAAGGATGTTTTTTATCACTTGAAAGCGATTGATCTGAAAACCGGCCACGAAAAGATCTTTTCCGCCAAGGACTGCGGCTTCGGCTATCGGCAGAGCGTTTTCAAGAATCGCCTCAAAGGCAAATATTTCATCTATTCTTTGACCGTGAAATTGCCGCGGCAACCGAATTTCAAACTGGATTACGGCGACATCAAGAAAAAGTTGGCCGCTAAAGGCATCAGCGAGCCGAAATTATCCGATCTGTCCAAACTCATCCAGGAAATCAGAAACAGCAAACTGCCCAATCCGGCCGTCTTGCCCAATGCCGGCTCATTTTTCCAAAACCCGCTCGTTAGCCAACCGAAAGTCGTCTCTTTAAGGAAACGTTATCCCAAGATGCCTTATTTCGTGAGCGGCCGCCAGGCGAAGCTTTCGGCCGGCTGGCTGATTGACCAAGCCGGCTTCAAGGGCAAGAAATTCGGGCCGGTCCGGATGTATGAGAAGCAGGCCCTGGTTATGGTCAATCACGGGAAGGCCGAAGCCAAGCATGTCTTGGCTCTGGCCAAGAAAGTCAAAGCCGCGGTCAAGAAGAAATTCGGGATTGATTTAAAGGAGGAAGTTAATATAATATGAGCCATATGACTTCAACGGACTTGCGCCAAAAATATCTGGATTTTTTTCAAGCTAAAGGCCATAAGATAATCGCCAGCGCCTCTTTGATTCCGGAAAACGATCCGACGGTCCTATTCACGACGGCGGGCATGCATCCGCTCGTCCCGTATCTATTGGGTTCGCCTCATCCGGCCGGGAAACGACTGGTGAGCGCGCAGAAATGTCTGCGCACCGATGATATTGACGAAGTGGGCGACGCCAAACATCACACCTTTTTTGAGATGCTGGGCAATTGGTCTTTGGGCGATTATTTCAAAACTGATTCCATCAAATGGAGTTGGGAGTTTTTGACCGACCAGAAATGGTTGGGACTTGATCCTAAGCGTATCGCCGTGTCCGTTTTCGCGGGCGATGAGGATGCGCCCTTTGATCGGGAATCTTATGATTTATGGTTGGGGCTGGGCGTACCTAAGGAGCGTATTGCCAAATTACCGAAGAAAAATAATTGGTGGGGACCGGCCGGACAAACTGGACCTTGCGGCCCAGACACGGAGATTTTCTATTGGGCCGGAGACGAAAAGAAAGTGCCGGCGACTTTTAATGATGATAATGATTTATGGGTGGAGACCTGGAATAATGTTTTCATGGAATATAACAAGACGGCGGACGGGAAATATGAGCCCTTGAAGCAGAAGAATGTGGATACGGGTTTGGGATTTGAAAGAGCTTTGGCGCTAATCAATGGCCTGGATGATAATTACCAGACCGACTTATTCATCGGTCTGATCAAAAAGATAGAAGAGCTGAGTGGGCATAAATACGGCGAAAGCGCGGAGACGACTAAGGCCATGCGCATTATCGCCGACCACATCAAGGCAGCCACATTTTTAATGGGTGATAATCATGGGCTCGTGCCTTCCAATACGGATCAAGGTTATGTGATCAGGCGTTTGATTAGACGGGCGGTGAGATATGGCCGACAGTTGGGTATTAAGGATGATTTATGGACGAAAATCGTGGCGCAGGCGGTTATTTATATTTATGGAAAAGTTTACAGCGAGCTAATTAGAAATCAAAGATTTATTGAGAATAATTTGGATAAAGAAGAAGAAAAGTTTAATCGGACGCTGGAGAAAGGCCTGCAGGAATTCAATAAGCTTTCCGGTCTGATGATTAGCGGCGCGGCTGCTTTTAACTTATATCAGAGCGCTGGCTTTCCTTTGGAGATGACCGAAGAATTGGCCAAAGAAAAAGGAATCACGGTTGATCGCGCCGGGTTTGAAGCCGAACTCAAGAAACATCAAGACCTCTCCCGCACCGCCGCGGCCGGAAAATTCAAGGGCGGACTGGCCGATGCGACCGAAGCGACGACCAAGCTTCATACGGCCGCTCATCTTTTACTCGCCGCTCTCCGAAAAATCTTAGGCGATCATGTCGTCCAGAAGGGAAGCAATATCACCGCCGAAAGATTGCGCCTGGATTTTTCTCATCCGGATAAGCTGACACCGGAGCAGATTGCGCAGGCGGAAGAGATGGTTAACGACGCTATCAAGCATGACTGGCCGGTAATGCTTGCGGAAATGTCCGTGGCCGAAGCCAAGGAGCAGGGCGCGATGGGCGTTTTTGATTCCAAGTACGGCGACCGCATCAAGGTTTATACGATCGATGATTTCTCCAAAGAAATCTGCGGCGGCCCGCATGTTGAGCATACCGGCGTCCTGGGCCGTTTCAAGATCCAAAAAGAGGAGGCCTCCAGCGCCGGGGTGCGACGCCTCAAGGCGATTCTGGAAAATTAAAACGGATCGGAAAATAATTATTTCCGATCCGCTTTGGTTTAGGGGTTCATTTTACTTCTGAAGATAAGATTCAAAAGAACCGATGGCGACCAGCAGAGAATCATTGGAAGCGTGGGCGTCTGGACCGCCGTTGGTAGGGTGACCCGGTAGGATGGTGGCCGTTACCCACTTAATCAAGCCATCGTTGGCGTCGAACACCTCGATACTCAAATTGATCTTTGTGGTGTAACCCCGCCTCTCATAATACTCCCGGATAGCTCGATTGACTTCATCTTCGTTTACCCCCTTTTTCAGTTCAATCCGGAAATTGTCATCGCCGTTATCCATAAGGGTGGATAATCCCGTGGTCAACAGGTTAGCCCTTCCGGCATTATAGACATCGTCGGTTTCAAAATCCTTTTCGCCGATCAGGAAGGCACGTAGAGTTTTTTGCTTATTCAGCCAATCGTTCCGTCTCTTTTTTATTTCGGCGAAGATTTTTTGCTCTTCTTCGGAAAGCAAGTAATAGATGGCATATCCGAGCTTGACGAACTCGTTGGTCAGTCTGAAAAATTCGTTGTAATCGAATCCTTCTTTTTCGCCCGGGTAAATGTTTTTGGCGTCGTACATCAATCTTGACACCTTTACGCTGTATTCCGTCTCATTGCACTCTTTTCTGAGGGAAAATAGTTCCATCAGCAGTTGGTATATGAGGAAGGCGACTCCGGAATAATGTTTGCCGGTGAAAGGATCGGTTTCGCCCAATATTCCCCTGGCGTAATCATAACCATAAGCATTAAGAGATTTCTTTTCCATGATAGGTTTTTTATTGGTTAGTTTGTTTTAATGTGCTTTTTATTGATTTAAGATAATAACATTGTATCATTTTTTTGTCAAATTACAGCAAATGTCAAGCGCTCTCATGATAATATGCTAAGCAAAATTATCCTTAATTACCTAGTCGGTCTGTTGGTCGGTTTTATCTTAGAATTTGTCTATCGTTCGCTCTGCGCCAAAAGATTCATCAGGCCGCTTTTCATCAATCTGCAGATGTACGGCCTGTCCGCCGTCTTTTTATATGGTCTGGCACTCTGGCCGCTCAACCCGGCCTTAAAGATAATCTTAATGGCCGTGTTCATGACCGCCTTGGAATTCATTATCGGCTATGGTTACTGGAAAATCAAGAGGATTCGTCTTTGGGATTATTCCCGGCAGCCCCTGAACTTTAAGGGCTTTATCTGTCCGCTTTTTTCCGCGGCCTGGCTAGCGCTCGCCCTGCTCTATTATTATTTGATTTTGCCGCTGTCAATAATATAATTTGTTATAATTTATGGAATTAAAATGGGATAATAAGTCACTAATAACCCTTGACAAGCCCCCGACTTATCCCTATAATAGTTTTATCAAGAATATTATTATAAAAAAGCTAAATACTTTATAAAGAAATTTTGATAAGGCGATCAAGGTCTTTATCAAATTTTTTTGTGTTAATGTCAAACAATAAATCAGAAAAATCAACGGAAAACGCAGCCGATCTCAATTCCAAAGACTTCATTGAAATGCAAGGCGAAGTCCTGGAACTGATGCCGGCGGCGACTTTCAAAGTTGCTTTGGAAAACGGGCATGAGATTTTGGCTCATTTGTCCGGCAAGATGCGTCTGAACAAGATCCGGCTTTTGCCGGGCGACCGGGTCAAACTGGAAATCAGTCCTTACGACCTGACCAAGGGCCGCATCATTTATCGCTTATAACCTTATGAAAGTCCGAGCCAGCGCCAAGCCAATTTGTAAAGATTGCAAAGTCGTACGCCGCGAAGGCCGCGTTTACGTCATTTGCAAGAACCCTAAGCATAAGCAGAGACAAGGGTAATTTTTTAATATAAAGATATGGCCGTTAGAATCGCGGGAGTTAATATCCCCAATGAAAAAAGAGTGGTGATCGCCTTAACTTATATCTATGGCGTCGGCAATACCCGGGCCAAGGCGATCTTAGCTAAAGCCAAAGTCAACGAGAGCACGCGCGTCAAAGACCTGAAAGAAGACGAAGCCAACCGCCTGCGCGAGATTGTTGAGAAACAATATACCGTAGAGGGTGATTTGCGCCGTGACGTCCAGGCGAACGTCAAGCGTCTGAGAGAGATCGGCTCCTATCGCGGCCTGCGGCACGCCAAGCATCTGCCGGTCAGAGGCCAGCGCACGAAGACCAATAGCCGGACGGTGAGAGGCAATAAGCGCGTCACTATGGGGAGTGGCAAATCCAAGGCCGGTTTGCAGAAGACCTAATTATATTATTAACGGGAATTTTTAAATATGTCTGACGAGAAAAAAGAAGAACTTAAGCCGGCGAAGGCCGCCGAACCGAAAGCCGAACCGAAAGCTGCGAAAAAGTCGGCTCCGGAAGCGGTCGCCGAGGCCAAGCCGGAAAAAGAGGAGCGCGAATTTTCCTTTGAAACGACCAGCGAAGAATTGCCGGATGAAATCAAGGAAAAACTGGAAAAGAACAAACAGGCGCGCGCCAAGAAGAAATTGATTAAGAAGAAGAAGAAACGCGTGGCGCGCATCGTTAAGGTCGGCCGAGCTTATATTCAGGCGACCTATAATAACACCATGATCACCTTGGCCGACGGTAATGGCGACGTGATTGCTTGGGCCTCCGCCGGCCTCGCCGGTTTTAAAGGTGCCAAGAAAGCCACGCCCTATGCCGCCCAGATCATCGCCAAGATCGCCGTGCAGAAAGCCCGGGAGGAATACGGTCTGGAAGAAGTGAGCGTCTTCGTTTCCGGCGTGGGGACGGGCCGAGAAGCGGCTATCCGCGCTTTGAACGCCAACGGCCTGAACGTCACGGCCATCAAAGACGTTACCCCGGTGCCGCATAACGGCTGCCGGCCGAAAAAACCGCGCCGCGTCTAAGCCGCGCTTATAAACTAATCTTATGGGAAGAAACATAGACAACAAATGCAAACAGTGCCGGCGCGCCGGTGAAAAGCTGTTTTTGAAAGGCGAACGCTGCCTCGGTCCGAAATGCGCCATCATCAAGCGCAATTACGCGCCGGGTTTCCACGGGCCGAAAGGTAAGCGGCGCTTATCCGATTACGGCACCCAGCTCATGGAAAAACAGAAAGTCAAGAAATTCTACGGTTTGCTGGAAAAGCAATTGCGCCTGACTTTTGAAGCGGCCGCCAAGAAAAGCGGCGACGCCGGCAAGAATTTTTTGCGCGCCTTGGAAATGCGCTTGGATAATGTCGTTTATCGCGCCGGTTTGGCGACTTCGCGCGCCCAGGCCAGGCAATTAGTCAACCACGGCCAGATCGTCGTGAACGACAAGAAAGCGGCGACGCCGTCTTTCCGCGTCAAAGTCGGCCAGACCGTGAAAGTCAAACCGAGCCGCGCCAAGGGCCCTTATTTCAAAAATTTATCCGTGGGCGAAAAGTTGAAGAAAGCAGAGCGGCCTAGCTGGCTGAGTTTCGGCCTCGGCGACCTGAGCGCCAAGGTCCTGCATGAGCCGAAAGATGAGGATTTGCCCCAGAATTTCAACGTCTCCATGATTATTGAGTATTATTCAAAGTAAAATAATCTCTATGCAAAACATCGCCAACCCCAAGAAGATCGATTTTCAGCCCGGCGCCACGGCGGCCGAGGGTGTGATTACGGTTGAGCCTTTGTTTCCGGGCTACGGCATGACTTTGGGCAATTCTCTGCGCCGTGTGCTCTTATCGTCCCTCCCCGGGGCGGCCGTCATCGGCGTGAAGATCAAGGGCGCCAGCCACGAATTCATGGCTTTACCGCATATCAAAGAAGATGTTTTGGAAATGATCTTGAATCTGAAGCAATTGCGTTTGAAAATTTATAGCGAAGAAGAGATCCGCTTGGATCTGAAAGCGAAAGGCAAGAAGACGGTCACGGCTGGCGATATCGCCAAGAACAGCCAGGTGGCCATCAAGAATCCGGAACTGGTAATCGCCCACCTGACGGATGAAGCGGGCAGCTTGGACATGGAAATCATCGTGCGTGAAGGCCGGGGCTATAAGATGAGTGACGGCGCGAAAAAAGATAACCGCGAGATCGGCTATATGGAAATAGACTCCATCTTTTCACCGGTGATTCTGGTATCAATCAGCGTGGATAATACCCGCGTCGGCAAAATGACCAATTGGGATAAATTGATCTTGAATATCAAGACCGACGGCACGATCACGCCCCTGGAAGCTTTTAGTGAAGCGGTCAAGGTCCTGGTCGGCCAGTTCAACGCCCTCTTGACCTTAGGCGAACCCGAGGAAGCCGGCGAACCGGAAGCGGCGGTTGAAACGCCGGGTGAACAGACGGCCTTGGAATTGGAGCCGGAGCCGAAGGTCAAAGCGGCCAAGGCGGAGAAGAAAGAGAAGAAGGAAACCAAGAAAAAAACCAAAAAATAATTAGCGATAATCTTTGAACTGTTATGCGCCACCGCAACAAAAACAAAATCCTGGACAGGAAGAAAGGCCCGCGTGAGCTCATGCTGCGCAACTTGGCCGCCAGTATTTTATTATACGAAAAAGTGAAGACGACCAAGGCTAAGGCCCAAGCGGTTAGGCCGCTCGTGGAAAGACTCATCACCACCGCTAAGGGCGGGACCCTGACGAGTCGCCGCGGTCTTATCAAGGTCTTGATGCAGAAGAAAGCGGTCTTGAAAGCCATGGAAGTTCTGGGCGAGCGTTATAAGACTCGCCGGGGCGGTTATACGCGCACCACTAAACTGGGCGCGAGAGCTGGCGACGGCGCCGAAATGGTGCAGATTGAATTAGTTTAATACCCGCGCTTAGCGGCTGAGAAGACGATATGAAAAATATTGAGAGAAAAATTCATAAATTGGACGCGACCGATTCCACGGTCGGCCGTTTGGCGACCAGGATCGCCACCCTCCTGCGCGGCAAGCACAAGCCGGAGTACGAGCCGCATATTGACGCCGGCGACGTGGTTTATGTCTTGAACGTGGCCAAGCTGAGATTTACCGGCAAGAAGTTCGCGCAAAAACAATACCATCATTTTTCCGGTTATATCGGCGGTTTGAAGAGCAAGAAGATGTCCGAAGTGTTCGCCAAGGATCCGGGCGAAGTCTTGCGCCGCGCCGTGCGCGACATGCTGCCGCCGACCAAACTCAGAATAGGCATGCTTAAGAGATTAATCATCAAATAATAAATATGGCGGAGAAAAAAGTTAAAACCGTAAAGGCGAAAGACACGGCCAAGCCCAAGACAGCGGCCAAGATTAAGCCCGAAACTAAGACCGAAGCCAAACCCGCGAAAGAAGCGAAGGCGGCTGTTAAGGAGTCCGTCGTCGTTAAGGAGGTTAGGGAACCGGCGCCGAAGAAAGACGAAGTTTCGGAAACGACGCCCCTGGAAGCGCTGGATGAAGACCGCGATTGGGCGAAAAACGAAACCGCTGATTTTTCCGGCAAATATACCAAGTCGGTCGGCCGCCGCAAAACCGCGGCCGCCCAGGTTCGGCTTTACGAAAGCGGCAAAGGCATCATCATGGTGAACGGCCAGAGAGCTAGTCAGTATTTTCCGGGCGAAGGCCTCAATATCATTACTCAACCCTTGAAAGTCACCGGCCATGGCCGCGATTTTAATTTTTCCATCATCGCCCGCGGCGGCGGCAAACAGGGTCAGGTAGAAGCGGTCCGCTTGGGTATCACTCGCGCCATTTTCGCCCTTGATCCGGCCACTAAAGAAGCTTTGAAAGTGAACGGTTTCCTGACACGCGATCCGCGCAAGGTGGAAAGGAAGAAACCGGGGTTCAAGAAAGCCAGGAAGCGGCCACAATGGAGCAAACGTTAAGGAACTTGCCAATCGATATACAAAAGCGCCTCCGCCTATCGGAGGCGCTTTTTGAAGAGCCTGTGTTAAGGGGCTGTTGATACAGTCCCTTTTTTGATATAATTTTAGCGTATGGAAAATCTGCTGAAAAAGCTGGAGGAACTCCGCGAACGCTTCCTGAAGACGAAGGCGCTTTTAGGCGTGGAGGCGAAAGCGGTCAAGGAAAGGGAACTCAGCCTGGAAATGGCTAAGCCGGATTTTTGGCAAGACCGGGAAGCGGCCGTCAAAGTCAGCCAGGAGGCGGAGGGCTTGAAAACGGCCGTGGCCGTCTGGGAAAAGATGGAGACAGACATCCGGGATTGCGAAGAGCTTTTGGCCTTGGCGGAAAAGGAAAAGAATGATTCGCTGACCGTGGAGATAGAAAAGAGATATGAGGGATTGGCCGCCGCCTTTGAGCGTTTGGAATTTTTGGCTCTCTTTTCCGAACCTTATGACGAGAACGGCGCCCTCCTGTCGCTTCACTCCGGCACGGGCGGCGTGGACGCCCAAGACTGGACGGACATGCTTCTGCGCATGTATCTGCGTTTTGCCGAGAAACAAGGTTTCAAGGCGGAAATCCTGGATCGCCTCTACGGCAACGAGGCCGGCATCAAGAATGCGGTCATCCGCGTCAGCGGCCCCTATGCTTATGGCTATCTAAAGAGCGAGAACGGCGTCCACCGCATCTTGCGCAATTCGCCCTTTGACGCCGACGGCCTGCGGCACACTTCCTTCGCCTTGGCGGAAGTGATTCCGGAGATCAAAGACGACGACACGGTCGTCATCAAGGATAGCGATTTGCGCATTGATGTTTTCCGTTCCTCCGGTCCGGGCGGCCAGAGCGTCAACACGACCGACTCGGCCGTGCGGATAGTACATATTCCGACCGGCATCACGATTTCTTGCCAGAGCGAACGTTCCCAGCATCAGAACAAGGAGAACGCCCTGAAGATCTTGAAAACCAGGTTATACCAATTGGCGCTCCAGGAAAGGGAAGACACGGAGAAGAAATTGCGCGGCGCGACCCAGAAAGCGGAATGGGGCCGCCAGATCCGTTCCTATTTCTTTTATGGCAGCCAGCTGGTCAAGGATCATCGCAGTAATTATGAAACCAATGACGTAGATGGCGTCCTGGACGGCGATCTTAAGCCGTTCATGGAAGCTTATCTGAAGTGGTTGAAGAAGCAGGCGTAGGCGATTGATTGAAGTTAAGTTTTTTATGATAAAGTATTTTGAACCTTAAAATTCGCGCCATGAGAACATTAACCAAGAAAGCAAACGCGGTCATATTTCTTACCGCACTCATTCTGTTTATCTGTGCTCTTTGTCAACAGAGCTTATCCCTGGACATCGCCGTTGCTGTCATTTCCTCGGTCTGTTTGCCGCTCTCGTCGATAAAATATTGGAGAAACGCCGCTCATTATTTATTGGCTTTTTTCCTGATTATTGAATTTTTCATCAGCGCCGTTATTTTTGTCTTAACGGTTTGGTGGATCGGCGACCTGGTAGTCATCGCTGGAAGAAGCTTGAATTTCTTGCAGCATTTCATGATTTTATTTTTTCAGCTGCTGTTAATCTCGGTCGCTCTTAATTCCACTAAGAAAATCGGTGAAAAACAGCGATTTTCAACCGCCTAATTGGACTTTTAAAGAAATTTATCTTTTTTTCATCTCTCATCTTCTACAATGCTGTTAGCTGATCACTAGCAGCATTTTTTTATGGCCAGAATTCATATTTCCTCCGCCCGCCTGTTTCTATATTTCAACTTGGCGTTCTTAGCCGCGGTTTTTATCGCCGGCCTCAACCCCCGGGCTTTCCGTTCAGCCTCCAGCCAGTCCAGTTTGTCCCAGTATAACGGCCGCTATCTGAGCGTCAGCGGTCGGGTTTGCGAAGAAGCGGATGTGGACATAAAAAGCCGGCGTCTGACTTTATGTACGGCCGGCGGCCGGGCGCTTATCACCGCCAATTTATATCCGGCCTATAATTACGGTGATTTTCTGAAAGTCAGCGGGAATCTGAAAGCGCCGGGCGTGATTGAAGATTTTGACTACGGCACCTACCTGGCGCGCTATGATATCTATTCGGTGATGTATTATCCGAAAGTAGAAACGGCACTCGGTACGCTCAGCGGCCCACAGCGCCTATTTCTCTGGCTCCTGAAAGGGAAGTGGCGTATCAAAGAAATCATGGAAGCCAGTCTGCCCGAGCCGGAAGCAGGTTTAGGCACCGCGCTCTTACTCGGTTATAACCGGACGGTGGAGAAAAGTGATCTGCAATTATTTTCCCGCGTGGGCCTGAGCCACATGATCGCCATCTCCGGTTCGCATATTACGATCTTAAGCGCCCTGATCATTAATTTTCTGCTAGCCGTCGGCTTCAATCGCCGCCGGGCGCTGAAAGCGGTTTTTGCTTTTTTATTTCTGTACCCGCTTTTGACCGGTCTGGCCGCTTCAGCCGTGCGCTCCTCCATCATGGGCGGCCTGACTTTCATCGCCCTCTATCTCGGCCGGGCGAGCGCGCCGATAAACGCTCTGCTCTTTTCCGCCAGCCTGATGATCTTATTCAATCCTCACCTACTCCGCGCCGACGTCGGTTTTCAATTATCTTTTTTAGCGGTCTTAGGCATCATCTATCTTTATCCTTTGGCTGAACGCTGGTACGCGCCGCGTCTGGAGCGGCTTAAAAAATCGCGGAAGAAAAGAATCATCAAGATAATCTTAGACACCATCAACCTGACTATGGTCTCGCAGATCATCACCTTACCAATCCTGCTCATTAATTTTCAGCAATGGTCTCTGGTCGCGCCCTTGGCTAATGTTTTGGTCTTATGGACTTTTGGGCCGCTTCTTGCCGCCTTGATTCTCGGCACGCTTATTGCCGGCCTTCTGCCGTTCTTGGGCGTCTGGCCATTTCTGCCGGCCTATGTGTTACTAAAATTTATTTTCATCACGGTCGGCGCCTTGGCCCAGCCGAGCTGGGCGGCGATAAACGTGAGCGGATTCAATTGGGGGTGGGGAATCTTGTATTATATCATTTTGCTAATTTTAGTAATTATTTTGCGTAAAAAAGCTAATAGATGAGGGCAGACATGAGTCTTGCCCTCTTATTTTTTAAAAAATCGCCTCCTGGTCAAGGAAGCGTTTTTTATATCTAAAAAATTCCGAATCTTATTTCTTCGCTTTGGCCGCCACTTTGGCCGGCGCCTTTTTAGCCGGTTTTCTCGGGGTTTTCACCCGTTTCGGCTTAGCCAGCGTCCGGATGCAGGACGTGCAGACTTTAAGCTTGAGGCCGTCTATCGTTCGGCTCTGCAAATTGATATTCTGCCGCTTAAGAGTCCTGATCTTAGAGTGTGACCGGCTCGCGCCTCTCATGGAATGGCGGCCGCACAAATCGCATTTTTTTCCCATATTGGTTGAATATAAATTAAATCCCGCCGGACATGAGCTCAAACCTTGGTCCGAGCGGGTTTTCGTTTTGAACGTCCTTACTTTAACAAAATTTTAAAAATTAATCAAGTTGTGCTATAATCGGACTATAATATGCTGCAAATCTTTGAGATAATCATCCTAATATTCTCCGCCGTCATCCATGAATACATGCACGGCTTCGTGGCTTTTCAGATGGGCGATTCCACGGCCAAGGATGCCGGCCGCCTGACCTTGAACCCGATCGCGCATTTAGAGTGGTTCGGCTCCTTGTTTTTGCCGCTGGTCATGATATTCACCGGCATGCCTTTTATTTTCGGCTGGGCCAAACCGGTACCTTATAATCCCTATAATCTGCGCGACCGCAAATACGGCGACGCCAAGGTGGCGATTGCCGGCCCGCTAGCCAATCTGATTATCGCTTTGGTTTTCGGTCTGATTTTACGCTTCTTGCCTTTTTTCAGCATGACTTTCGCCGGCCTCTTAAGCATCATCGTCTATATAAATCTGGTTTTGATGCTGTTTAACCTCGTGCCGATCCCGCCCCTGGATGGTTCCAAAATTTTAGCCGCCTTTTTGCCGCCGGCCGTGCGCGCCAAGTATTTGAGCTTAGATCGGACCGGCTTCATATTAGTGATTATCTTCATCCTTTTGGCGGGTAACTGGATCATGCCGGCGGTGGACTGGATGTTCAGGATTATCGTGGGAGGCTGATACCCTGTATATGACTAATTTTTTCGAAAATAATTTTTTTAAGAAGGCCGGGCCGGATCGAATGGAAACCGAGCTTGAAGAGTTAGATAGCAATCGGGAGACGGCCAATCAGAAAGTTACTCCTAAGATCCTGCAGTTCATTACCGGTAAGGCGATCGAAGGAGGCTGTTCGGAGTTTAAGATAGACGGCCTGGAAAAGATCAAAGCCGCCAAAGAGAAATACCCGGATCGGAAGTTCATCGTGGCGGCCGCTCATATGAATGTTTTGGATCCGGCGGCGGCCATTAAGGCCTTGGGGCCAGAATTTAATCTGCAGATGACCGGCGAATCGGTTTTGATCAATAAGCTGAAATATTTCGGTAACGTCCTGATGCTACGCGCCTTGAACGTCTTCGACGACCGTTTTACCCCGCTCGATTACCAGGAAAATGATCGGGAAAAATATGGCGTGTTTAATCCTGATAACTTTACGCGGGTAATCGGCAAGATGGAGGAGGGACGCACGCCTTGGATGGCCATCAATCATTTTTCGCGCAACGGCACGATGCGCCGGGCGCATATCGGCCCGGTTTATCTGGCGCACAAGACCAATTCCGTGATTCTGCCGACCGCCCTGGAGTTGGCCGGCGGGGGATCATTGACCATGGAGGGCACGGCGGAAAAATTGAAAAATTTCAAGAATAAGTCCCGGGCCGATTATCATATCGCCGACGCCATCGACCTGCCGCCGCTCGACGTCTCCATTATCGACCAGGTTTTTGCCAAGCGCAAAGCCGGGGAAACGGTGACGGAAGAGGAAAAACAGGCTTTTGCCGAGGTGCATAAAGCCCTGAAAGAGCAAGCGGATTCTATTGGGCGGAATATTAGCGAGCTTTTGCCGGAAGAGAAGCGGGGGTATTACGAGCCGGCCATTGGCTGATTCCGGCGGTGGACTGGATGTTCAGGATTATCGTCGGAGGTTAATATTTATATATTTATGACAGACCAAGCAATAAACGCGCCAGTCGGTAAAACCGATAAGGATAAGGCTGTAGCAAATGACGAATTGGCTCTCCTTAAGGAGTTAAACGGCTTATTGCGAAGTGTCAACCAGGATTTGCGGGACTTGAGCCATAAATCAGAATAATATGAATCATTTTGAGGAAATTAGTCACCCCTTTGAGGAAATTAATCACCCCAAGGTGGGGAGCCAAGAGGACGGATTAGCTTCCAATTTAGAAAAAACAGATGCCCAGGAGGAAGAGGTTGCTGATCCAGAAATCAGTAAACAGATTGAAGAACTTGGGAAGAATGTCCAGGACCTTAAAACCTTAGCTGAGGGTTTAGAAAAAGGAAGTGACCAAGAGCGTCTGTCGCTATCCGACTTAAAATATAATCCGATTTTCCAGACAAAGATTGGTAAAATGATCGGCCTGATATCCGCCATCGTCTTGGCAGCTGATCTAGTTATTGGTCCTAATATTCCAAAGGAAATCCTGAATCTAGAACTGATTCCTAATGATCCGAACAGTTCTGTCATGCATATATTAAGCGCTGTTTTCTGGTTGTCGGGCACTCTGGCAGGTAATCGATATATGCCGAATATAGTGGAGAAGGTAAAGGGTAGTCGGCTTGCTAGACGTTTGAATAATGATTTCCAGGGCTATATGCATAGGGGTATACATGGAGGAAAAACGGAAGACAACGGCCGGCCAGAGATGAATTATTAACCAATTGACTCATCCACTGAACCAAGCCGGATAGGCAGCTTTTACTCTTGACTTCCTCTTTTTATTTTGTTAAATTATACTCGTGTAAAAAATAGGATAAAACCCATCCTGAACACTCAGGATTATTTTTAATATAAGAGATAAGTCCGTTCACAGACGGGCAGAAACCATAATTATGCCTACCATTAACCAATTAGTGAGACAGGGCCGGAAAAAAGAAGGGAAACGCAAGAATTCCCAGGCTTTGCATTTAAGCTTAGACTCTTTGCATCGCAAGAAAACCGATTCGGCCAAAGGGGCGCCTTTCAAACAGGGAGTCTGCTTAAAAGTGACCACGACTACCCCGAAAAAGCCGAATTCGGCCTTAAGAAAGATCGCCCGCGTCCGTTTATCTAATGGCATGGAAGTGACCGCTTATATCCCGGGCATGGGGCATAATTTACAGGAGCACTCCATCGTTCTGGTCAAAGGCGGCAAGACCAAAGACTTGCCGGGCGTGCGCTATAAGATCGTGCGTGGCGTGTTCGACGCTTCGGGCGTGGACGCGCGCCGCCAGGGCCGCAGCTGCTACGGCGCCAAGAAGCCGAAAGCTTAATTAGTCATGAATTAATTCCAAAATAATATGCGAGGTAAACCAGCTCCGCGGAGAGACATTGAAGGCGATTCCAAGTATAACGACAAGACGATCGCCAAATTCATCAATTACGTCATGGAAGCCGGCAAGAAATCAGTTGCCGAACGGATTGTCTATGACGCTTTTGAGATCCTGAAAGACAAGACCAAACAGGATCCGCGCCATATTTTCAATAAGGCGATTAAGAAAGTTTCGCCGCTCGTGGAGGTGCGCGGCAAGCGCGTCGGCGGCGCCAACTACCAAGTGCCTTTCCAGGTGCGCGGCGAACGCCGCTATTTCTTGGGCTGCAATTGGATGATTACGGCCGCCCGCGAACGCAAGGGTCACTCCATGGCCGAGAAATTAGCTTTTGAGATATTGGATGCTTCTAACGGCGAAGGTAATGCCGCCAAGAAACGGGAAGCGGTCCACAAGATGGCCGAATCCAATAAAGCGTTCGCGCATTTTTCACGCTAAAGCCCGACCGCTCAGCATTAAACTAATTTTAAATCATTAAAATATCTATGGCTCGCGACTACTCTTTGCACGACACTAGGAACATCGGCATCATGGCCCACATTGACGCCGGCAAAACCACTTTTACCGAGCGGGTTTTGTTTTATACCGGCAAGAAGCACAAGATCGGCGAAGTGCACGAAGGGGCGGCCGAAATGGACTGGATGGAACAGGAGAAAGAACGCGGCATCACCATCACTTCCGCGGCCACGACTTGTTTTTGGAAAAATAAGAAGGTCAATATCATTGACACTCCCGGGCACGTGGATTTCACCGTGGAAGTGGAACGGTCCTTGCGCGTCCTAGATGGCGCCATCGCCTTGTTCGACGGCCAGGCCGGCGTGGAGCCGCAATCGGAAACGGTTTGGCGGCAAGCGGACAAATACAACGTGCCGCGGCTCTGTTTTATCAATAAGATGGATAAGATGGGCGCGGATTTCTACATGAGCCTGGATTCCATCCGCACGCGCCTAAATCCGAAAGCGGTCGCCATCCAGCTGCCGATTGGCGCGGAGAGCGAGCTGTCCGGCGTAATCGACCTGTTAGAGAGAAAGGCCTATAAATTCACGGGCACGAACGGCATGAACGTGGAAGAAATCCCGATTCCCGAGGATATGAAAGAGAAGGTGGAAAAATTCCACGCCGAGATGGTAGAGAAAGCCGTGGAGTGCGACGAAGCGACCATGGAAAAATATCTGGGCGGCCAGGAAGTAGCCAAGGACGAATTGAAAGCGGCTATCCGCAAAGGCGTCATCTCTAATTCCTTATATCCGGTCTTATGCGGCACGGCCTTACAGAATATCGGCGTGCAATTAGCTTTGGACGCGGTGGTGGACTATCTGCCTTCGCCTTTGGATGTGCCGGAGCTGGAAGCGACCGATGTCCGCGATCTGGAGAAGAAATTCATCATTAGCGCCGACGACTCTAAACCTTTTGTCGGCTTGGCCTTCAAGATTGCCACCGATCCTTTCGTGGGCAAACTCTGTTTCGTCCGCGTTTATCAAGGTGTTTTAGCCGCCGGTTCTTATATCGTCAATTCTTCTAAGGGCAATAACAAGGAAAGAATCGGCCGTTTGGTACGGATGCACGCCAACCACCGCGAAGAAATCAAAGAAATCTGCGCCGGCGACATCGCCGCCGTCATCGGTTTGAAAAATACCACAACCGGCAATACGCTCTGCGATGAAAATAATCCGGTCCTCTTGGAGTCCATCACTTTCCCGGAACCGGTCATCAAGATCGCCGTGGAACCGAAGACTAAAGCCGATCAGGAAAAGATGGGCGTGGCCCTCCAGCGCTTAGCCGAAGAGGATCCGACTTTCCGCGTGGAGACGGACGAGGAAACTAACCAAGTGCTTATTTCCGGTATGGGCGAATTGCATTTGGAAATCATCGTGGACCGCATGAAGCGGGAATTCGGCGTGGAAGCGAACGTCGGCCGGCCACAAGTTTCTTATCGCGAAACGATTACCAAGACCGCGGAAGCGGAACACAAATATATCAAGCAGTCCGGTGGCCGCGGCCAATACGGCCATTGCTCCTTGCGCGTTGAACCGCTCACGGCCGGCACGGGTAGCGAATTCGCCGACGAAGTCAAGGGCGGCATCATCCCGCGCGAGTTTATTCCGGCGATCGAGAAGGGTGTCAAGGAAGCGATGACGACCGGCGTGGTGGCCGGTTATCCGGTGGTGGACGTGAAGACGGCCGTCTTCTACGGCTCCTATCATGAAGTTGACTCTTCGGAAATCGCCTTTAAGATGGCGGCTATTTTCGCCTTCAAGGAAGCCTGCCAGAAAGCCGGTCCGGTTCTCCTAGAGCCGGTCATGAAAGTGGAAGTGCTTACCCCGGAAGATTATATGGGCAGCATCATCGGCGATCTGAACGCCAAGCGCGGCCAGATTGAGGAGATGGTGGATCGCGCCAACATCAAAGTCGTGCACGCCAAGGTGCCGCTCGCGGAAATGTTCGGCTATGCCACCAGTCTCCGCTCCATGAGCCAGGGCCGAGCCAGCTATAACATGGAATTCGCCTATTACGCCGAAGTGCCGCGGAATATCCTGGAAGCGATCAAGGAGAAACAGGGCAAATGATATATGGACAGAGGATTTCCCAAATTGATTATTGACGAGAAAGTGGCCGAACAAGCGGAGACTAGGGAAGAAGTAGAAAGACGCGTCCGACAGGAATTAGTTGAGAAGGGCAGGGAGTTTGGGGGCGTAAAATTCGGCTTTGTTGAACCGAAATTAAAAGTTCAACCGGAGAAACTGCCTCAAGGCTTGAATTGGAATCTGTTCTCGAACAACCTGACCGACGAGGAAAAAACCAGACTGTCATTCATGTTCAATAAGGTGGTGGATTATTTAAGCGCCCCGATTATCACCGATGATTTTATTTGTCATGATGATCGCGGCAAATGGGAGCTGGAGCACCTTAGTAAGTTGAGTCCTCAGGCTTGGACCTTCTATAAGAACAATCGCCTAGGTTTGACTAACAACAGTCGGCCTAAAGGTTTGGTCGACTATCTTTCGAAGGCCCAGGAAGACTATAAGGCACAAGAGGATGTTTTCATCGATTCCAGGATCCTGTCCCGCCTGGAAGGCCTGATTTCGATCATGCCCGAAGAAATCAAGAACGGCAATCTTTATTCCCGAATCGAGCTAGATAAGGAGAATGAAATGGCTAGAAAGCTCAAGATAGTCGATAAGATGGGTCCGATATTTTCCGCTGTCATATGGGTGTTGGGAGAGCCGACGACGAAGCAAAAAAGTTAATTTTAAATATATGTTTCCCGAGTCATTAAAAAGAATTCTCAATTTAATCAAGACTACCGGGGATAGGCTGGTGATTTTTGACGCGAGCGAACCGGATAGTTCTTACGTGATCATGGATATTGACAGTTATGCGGCTTTACGAGGCAAGGATGAAATCATGGCGCCGCGCCTGAAAACAACGGCGCCCAGCCCGACGCAACCGTCGCCGGTTCCGAATCCGGCCCTTGTTCCGCCCCGGCCGCCAGTCGCAGCTAGCCCGACGCTTTTCCCGGAAATTGATAGCGAAGAGGAAAATTTGACAGAGGATGATTTAACTGATACAATAAATCGCGAAATCCTGATGTGGAAGAATCAGGATAAGGCGGCGTATCTGGGCGAAGAGAATAAACCGAAACGGCCCTGGCAGATTCCGCCCCAAGTGAAAGTCAAAGCGCAAGGCGTGGAATAATTAAATTTATGCCAGAAATGTTTCCTGATAAAGCTAGCGAAGACGCTGTTCGGGCGCAAATCTTGGTTTCCGAGGTTAGCACTATTTCGCGGCGGATAAATGCGGTAGCGGAAGAAAGTTCGGCCATTTCCAAAGAATTGGCTGGCGAGGGATTGAGCGAAGAAGAAAGGGAAAGTTTAGGTAGAAAACTTAGAGTATTAATACAGGAAGGATCAGATTTGAGTGATAAAAGAAACAGGGCGCGCGCCCATTTGGTAGAACAGGAAGGCGTGGAAGTTATGGGTCAGGAAGTTGAAGAAGAATAATTTTCATATATTAAGTTTGTTAAAAAATAATTAATTAAGTTCGGCTGGTTTCCTAATTGGAAAGAAACCCCGTTTAGGGGGCCGTACAACAAAAACATGGCAGACAAATTTGAACGCACCAAGCCCCATGTGAACGTCGGTACTATCGGCCACGTTGACCATGGGAAAACCACCCTGACGGCGGCTATCTTGGCCGTGTTGGGCGCCAAGGGTTTCAAGGCCTCCAAGAAAGGCGTCGGTGAAATTGACGCCGCTCCGGAAGAGAAAGCTCGCGGTATCACGATCGCCACAGCGCACGTGGAATACGAATCGGAAAAACGGCATTACGCGCACGTTGATTGTCCCGGTCACGCCGATTATGTCAAGAACATGATCACCGGCGCGGCCCAGATGGACGGCGCGATTTTAGTCGTGTCCGCGACGGACGGCCCCATGCCTCAGACCAGAGAACATATCGTGTTAGCCCGCCAGGTCGGCGTGCCGTACATCATCGTTTTCTTGAACAAGTGCGACATGGTGGAAGACAAGGAACTGATTGATCTCGTGGAAGAAGAGATCCGCGACTTATTGAAGAAATATGAATTCCCGGGCGACAAGACCCCGATCATCCGCGGCAGCGCCTTGAAAGCTTTGGAAAACCCGACCGGTCCGGATTCCGAACCGATCATGGCTTTAGTCAAAGCGCTAGACGATTATATCCCGGAACCGGTGAGAGACATCGATCACCCTTACCTGATGCCGATTGAAGACATCTTTTCCATTGAAGGCCGCGGCACCGTCGTGACCGGCCGTATTGAAAGAGGCATCGTCAAAGTGGGCGATGAAGTGGAAATCGTCGGCTTAATGGATACCAAGAAAACGACCGTCACCGGCATTGAAATGTTCAACAAGTCTTTGGACGAAGGCCGGGCGGGCGATAACGCCGGCATCTTGCTGCGCGGCACCAAGAAGAATGAAGTGGAGCGCGGCCAGGTCTTATGCAAACCGGGCGCGACTACCCCGCACACCGAATTCCAGGGCGAAATCTATGTTTTGTCCAAGGAGGAAGGCGGCCGCCACAAACCTTTCTTCAACGGCTACAAGCCGCAGTTCTACATCAGAACCACGGACGTGACCGGCGAAGTGACTTTGCCGGCGGGCACGGAGATGGTCATGCCGGGCGATACGGTCAATCTGACAATCAAGCTCATCGCCCCGATCGCTTTGGATGAGAAACAGAGATTCGCTATCCGCGAAGGCGGCCGCACGGTCGCTTCCGGCGTGGTGACTAAGATTTTAAAGTAATCACTTAGACCCGCTCTTATCCTAAGGGCGGGTTTGTAGTGAGTATTTAAAAGTAAAATATCCTATGTCTGAAACCAAAAAAGAAGAGAAAGATTTTAAGCAGCGCATCCGCATTAAAATCAAAGCCTTTGATCATAAGATCATTGACCAATCCACGAAAACGATAATTGACACGATCGAGCGCTCCGACGCCCAGTTCTTCGGGCCGATTCCTCTGCCGATTGAGAAACGGAAATATACGGTTAACCGGTCCACTTTCGTCCATAAGGACGCCCGTGACCAGTATGAAATGCGCGTCCATAAGCGGATGATTGATATCATTGATCCGAGCGCCAAAACCATTGAAGATTTGACCAACCTTAGCCTGCCGGCCGGGGTTGACGTGGAAATTAAAATGTAGTAGGATAATAAGGAAATATTAACAGGCTTCATGGCCGCTTAAATAACTCCGTTGCTTCGGAAAGTGTTTACGCGAATATAAGCTAAAATTTGGAGGTAAATCAGCCAGCACAAAGATAAAAAACAGACCGAATTCATGTCTTGATTTTTATAGTTTGTCTCTTAGGCTGGTTCCTCAACCAGTTTTTTGTTTTAAATAAGGATTTTATATGAAGTTTATCTTAGGAAAAAAATTGAACATGACGCAGATCTGGGTGGGCGACAAGGTTTTGGGCGTGACCCCGGTTCAGGCCGGTCCCTGCGTGGTGAGCTTAGTCAGAACCAAGGAAAAAGACGGTTACGCCGCCTTACAATTGGCTTATGGCGAAAGGAAGGTCAAGAATATCAATAAGCCGCAATTAAAACAGTTTGAAAAATTAAGTCTGAAGCCGAGCCATGTGCGCGAGTTCCGTTTGGATAACGCGGCCGACTTCAAGGCCGGCGACGTCGTGACGGCCGGTACTTTTGCGGCTGGCGATCTCGTGGACGCGGCCGGCGTTTCTAAGGGCAAGGGTTTCCAGGGCGTGGTCAAACGCCATCATTTCCATGGTTTTCGTAAAACGCACGGCAATAAGGATCAGGAAAGGATGCCCGGTTCCATCGGTCCGAAAGGTCCGGCGCACGTTTTTAAAGGAATGCGCATGGGCGGCCGGATGGGCGGTAAGCGCATCACCGTGACCAATCTGCCGATTGCTCAAGTGGATGAAGTTAATAATATTATATATTTAAACGGTTCCGTGCCCGGCGCGATTAATGGTTTAGTGATGATAAACGGGAAAGGCGACTTGAAAGTCAACCTGACGGCGCCGAAAGCGGTTGAAACGGAAATCAAGGTCGGAGCGCCGGTCATCGCCGAAGAAGCGCCGAAAGCGGCAGAGCCGGAAGCCAAGACGGCGGAAGCGCCCGGGGCGGAAATAAATTCATAAACATCATTTTTCATATGTCGTTAAAGATAAAAGTCTATAACCAAAGTGGGACGGCCGTCAAAGATCTGGAACTGAACGAGAAGATTTTCGGCGTGAAATCGAACAGCGAACTGTTGCATCAGGCGGTCGTGGCCCAAGGCGCCAATGAGCGCCAAGTCCTGGCCCACACGAAAGATCGGAGCGAAGTGCGGGGCGGCGGCAAGAAACCCTGGAAACAGAAAGGCACGGGCCGCGCTCGGGCCGGTTCCAGCCGTTCTCCTTTGTGGAGCGGCGGCGGCGTGGTCTTCGGACCGAGAAATGACCGGAATTTCAAGGTGAAGATCAATCAGAAGATGAAGCAAGCGGCGATCTTCATGGCTTTGTCCGACAAATTGCTCTCTAAGACGCTGGTCGTCCTGGACGAACTGAAGATGGCTGATTATAAGACCAAACAATTCGCGGCGATTTTAAGCGCCCTGGAAAATAAAGTCTTGAACGATTCCCGCCGCGACCTTCTGATCTTGAACGAGGGCCAGGAGGAGAAGGTAAAAATGAGCGCCCGCAACCTGGCCGGCGTGAAGATCATCAACCTGGAAAATATCAATCTGTTGGATCTATTGAATTATAAAAATTTATTAATGACGGAGAGCGCGGTTAAGACTTTGACCGGCCGCTATCAGAAATAAGCATATGGCGTTATTCGGTTCCAAAAAAGATCAGAAGGACACGGCTAAACCAGCGGCTAAGGCGGCTCCGGCGGCTAAAGCGCCCGCGGCGGTCAAGAGGGCCGCTGCTAAGCAGGCCGAAGCGGCCGTGAGCATGAAAGAGCTGTACGGCGCCGCGGCGCCGAAAGCGTCCAAGACGAGCGCGGCCAAAGCCGGCGCTCCGACCTTGAAATTCGCTTCGGCTTATCGCCAGCTCATCCGCCCGCTTATCACGGAGAAAGCCACTCATTTGGGCGGCCAGAACAAATATGTTTTCGTGGTGGCGCCGGACGCCAATAAGATTACGATTAAGAAAGCGCTGGAAACCGTTTACGGCGTGAAGGCGACGAAAATCAATATGATCAAGCTGAGCGGCAAACGGGTCGTCCGCGGCCGCATCAAAGGGCAGAGAAAGGACTGGAAGAAAGCGATCGTCACGCTGGCCAAGGGTGAGAGTCTCCAGGTCTACGCCGGCGTCTAAATTTATAAATATTCTAGTTTCTATATGGGCATCAAAAAAGTAAAAGCCAATACGCCGGGAAGACGCGAAGCGACTTTCGACGATTTTAAGGATCTGACCAAGTTTTCTCCGGAAAAGAATCTGGTCATTTTTCGCAAGCAGAATTCCGGCCGCAATTCCCAGGGCAAGATCACTATCCGCCATCGCGGCGGCGGCGCTCGGCGTTTCGTGCGCGTGATCGATTTCCAGCGCGATAAATTCAACGTTCCGGCCACGGTCAGCGCCATTGAATACGATCCGAATCGCGGCGCGCGCCTGGCCTTATTGCATTACGCCGACGGCGCCAAACGCTATATCATCGCTCCTCTGGACTTGAAAGTGGGCGAGAAGGTCATGAGCTCCAAAGAATTGATTGAGATAAAGATCGGTAACGCTCTGCCTTTGCAGTATATCCCCGCCGGCCTGGCCGTCTCCTGCGTGGAACTGGAACCGGGTCAGGGCGCGAAAATCGCCCGCGGCGCCGGCAATGTCGTCTACGTCATGGGCGTGGAAGGGAAGTTCGCCCAGCTGAAGATGCCCTCGGGCGAAATCCGGCAGGTTAAGAAAGAATGCTTATGCACGGTCGGCCAGGTGAGCAATCCTGACCGGCGCCATATCTCTTTGGGCAAAGCGGGCCGTTCGCGGCATATGGGCATTAGGCCGACGGTGCGCGGCACGGCCATGAATCCGGTTGATCATCCGCATGGCGGCGGCGAAGGCAAGCAGCCGATCGGCTTAAGGCACCCGAAGACCATCTGGGGCAAGCCGGCTTTAGGCGTCAAGACGCGCCGGCAGCATTCTTCCGACCGCTTGATCGTCAGACGGCGGGCGAAACGCAAATAAAACGGCGAAACGTAAATAAATAAACAGAACATATGTCAAGAAGTTTGAAAAAAGGACCCTACGTCAATTTGCGCCTCCTGAACAGGATCAAAAAGATGCGGCCGGGAGATAAGACTATCATTAAAGTCTGGGATCGGGCCTGCCAGATCGCTCCAGAAATGGTCGGTTTTACGCTGGGTGTGCATAACGGCAAACAGCATATGCCGATCTATATCGTGGAAAACATGGTCGGGCACCGTTTGGGAGAATTCGCGGCCACCCGGAAATTCGTGAGCCACGGCGGCAAGATTGCCAAGGCGCAGGCGTCAGACGCTAAGAAATAATAAATTATCATATGGAAGTGAAAGCCAGTTTAAAACATTTGCGCATGGCGCCCCAGAAAGTCCGGCTGATTTTGGATATCGTCCGGAAGATGCCGGTGGAGAAGGCCTTGGACCAATTGCGTTTCCAAAATAAATTGGCGGCCAAAGCGGTCGCAAAATTAATAGATTCCGCCATCGCCAATGCCGTCAACACTTACAGTCTGGAAAAGAATAATTTATATATCAAGGCCATCACGGCCGACGAGGGCGTGATGCTCAAACGTTTCATGCCGCGGGCGCATGGCCGGGCGACTTCTATCCGGAAGCGCGGCTGCCATATCGCCGTGGTCTTGGGCGAGATCAAAGACAGCGGGCAGAAGGAAAAGAAAACGGTCAAAGCCGCCGAGCCGGTGAAATTGGAAAAACTGGTGAAGGAAGGCGAGAAGACTAGCGTCAAGGCGGCCGCTCAGGCCGACAAAGCCAAGAAAACGGCGGCCATCGCCAAGCCGAAGATCTTCCGCCGCAAGTCCGGTTAATAATCATTTCTAAATCATCATATGGGAAAAAAAGTCAATCCAAAAATATTTCGCATGGGTATCACCAAGACCTGGCCGTCCGTCTGGTTTGAAGATGGCGACAAATATATCCAGAACGTGCGGCAGGATGTCGCCGTCCGGAAGTATATGATCCGCGAATTCAAAGAAGCGGGCATCGATAAGGTGGAGATCGTCCGCGGCTTGAATAAGATCGAGGTCAATATCGCCACCGCCAAGCCGGGTCTCATCATCGGCCGGGGCGGAAACGGCGCCGAAGAATTGAAGAAGAAATTGCACGATAAATTCTTAAAGACCTTCCGTCTCCAGGAAATAAATCTGAACATCAAGGAAGCCAATCGCCCGAATCTGAGCGCCCAGATAATGGTGCAATCCATGATCTTGGATATTGAAAAAAGAATGCCTTTCCGCCGCGTCATGAAACAGGGTTTGGCGAAGATTGAAAGAGGCGGCGCCTTAGGCGCCAAGGTGGTGGTCTCCGGCCGTCTGAACGGCGCGGAAATCGCCCGCCGGGAAAAATTGGTTTGGGGTAAAGTGCCGCTCCAGACTTTGCGCGCCGACATTGACTACGCCCGCGGCGTGGCCCACACGACTTACGGCGCTATCGGCATCAAGATCTGGGTCTATAAGGGAGAAGTGTTCGCCAAAGAAGCCAAGAAAGGCGACGTGATTGAAGACTAATCTATAAACCATTTTTCGCATATATATGTTAATGCCCAAGAAAACCAAATGGAGAAAAGACCAGAAGCGGCGCCGCGGCGGAATCGCCAGCCGTTATTTGAATATCAGCTTCGGCAGCTACGGCCTGAAGAGCTTAAGCGCCTGCTGGGTCAGTTCCCGGCAGATTGAAGCCGCTCGCCGCGTCTTAACCCGCTACGTCAAGAAAGGCGGCCGCATTTGGATCAGGATCTTTCCGGATAAGCCGGTGACGGCCCACGGCGGCGAAATCCCTATGGGTAAGGGCAAAGGCGCCGTGGATCATTATGTCTGTATCGTCAAACCGGGCATGGTGATGTTTGAGATTGAGGGCGTGGACAAAGCGACCGCCAAGGAAGCCATGGTTCTGGCCGGCCATAAACTGCCGATCAAAACCCAATTCGTGGCCAAAGATTAAGACAAGAATATTTTAAATATATGGATTTTAAAGAATTAAGCGCCAAAGACCCGAAAGAACTGGCCAAGATCCTGGAGAGCACCCGGGAGAAATTACGCGAACTGCGCTTCAAAGATTCCAACAAACAGGTCAAGAATATCCGCGAAATCCGTGCGACCAAGCATCTGATCGCCCAGATTTTGACTTTATTAAATAAGCAAGAGATTAAATAATATGGCGAACAAGATTAAAACCGCCGCTTCACCGGCGACCAAAGCGCCCGCCGTCATGCGCCGCAAATTCGTCGGCCTGGTGGTGAGCGATAAGAATGATAAGACGATCGTCGTCAAGGTGGAGTCGATCAAGAAGCATCCGAAGTACCATAAGCGTTACGTCGTCAGCCAGAATTATAAAGTCCACGACGAGAAGAATGAATATAAGGTCGGCGCTAAGGTTACCTTCGTGGAATGCCGGCCCATCAGTCGCGACAAACGCTGGCGGGTGGTTAAAAGCTAAGCAAGAATCATATGATCCAAGTACAGACATATTTGAAAGTGGCCGACAATTCCGGCGCTAAAGAGGTGCAATGCATCCGGGTTTTGGGCGGCTATAAGAGACGCTATGCCGGCGTCGGCGATATTATCGTCGCCGCCGTGAAAAGCGCCGCCCCGCACGCCGCCGTCAAGAAAAGCGACGTCGTGAAGGCCGTCGTCGTCCGCACCCGGAAAGAAATCCGCCGACCGGACGGCTCTTATGTGCGTTTTGACGATAACGCTTGCGTTTTGATTACTGACATAGAAAAGAAGGAACCGAGAGGCACGCGCATCTTCGGCCCGGTGGCCAGAGAGATCAGATATGCCGGTTTCGTGAAGATCGCCTCCCTGGCGCCGGAAGTTTTGTAAACTACCAGAATATATGAATATAAAAAAGAACGACAAAGTGAAGATTTTAAGCGGCAAGGATCGCGGCAAGATCGGTAAGGTCTTGCAAGTTTTGCCGGCTGAAAACCGTTTGAGCATCGAGGGCTTGAATCTCTTAATCAAGCATCTCCGGCCCCGGCGCGACGGCGAGAAAGGGCAGAGGATTGAGTTCCCGGCCTTTATCAGCGCGACCAACGTCGCCTTGGTTTGTCCGAAATGCGGCCGGCCGACCCGGATCGGTTTCAAGATCGCAAGTAGCGAAGACAAAAAAGATAAAAAAATGCGCGCTTGCCGGAAATGCGGCGAAATAATTGAATAATGCCCATATGCGTCTAAAAGAAAAATATAAAAAACAGATCGTGCCGAAGATCAAGGAAGAATTCGGCCTGAAGAACGATCTCCTGGTGCCCCGCCTCATCAAGGTGGTCTTAAACGTGGGCTTCGGGCGGCACGCCAAGGAAAAAGAATTCATGGCCAGCGTGGAGAAGGGCTTGACGAGGATCAGCGGCCAGAAGCCGGTCTTTACCGAGGCGAAGAAATCCATTTCCGCCTTCAAGATCCGCGAAGGCCTGGTGATCGGCTGCAAGGTCACCCTGCGCGGTCAGAGGATGTACGACTTCACGGAGAAATTGGTGAATATCACTTTTCCGCGCGTCCGCGACTTCCGCGGCATCAGCGAGAAGGCCGTGGATAAGGACGGCAACCTGACGGTCGGCTTCAAGGAAGAGAGCGCTTTCCCGGAAATCAAAGCCGAAGATATCGGCGAAGCTTTCGGCCTGGAAGTCTGTCTGGCCACTTCGGCCAAGAACCGGGCCAAGGGCCTGGCCTTCTTCCATGCCCTGGGTTTTCCTTTTCAGAAAGATATAAAATAATTTTTAATCATATATGGCTAGAACCGCTCTAATCGTCAAAGCTAAACGCGTCCCGAAGTTTTCCACCCGGAAGATCAACCGCTGTTGGCGCTGCGGCCGCAATCACGGCTACCTGCGCGCCTTTAAGCTTTGCCGCATCTGTTTCCGCGAATTGGCGGATAACGGCGACTTGCCGGGCATCAGAAAATCCAGCTGGTAATCAAATAAAACATTTATCAAAAATATGACAGATCCCATCGGAGACATGTTCACAAGAATCAGAAACGCGTCCGCCGTCAAAAAGCCGGCGATCGTTTTGCCGCTCTCCAAATTGAAATACGCCGTCAGCCAGATCTTGGAAAAAGAAGGCTGGATCAAGAAGGCGTCCATCGTGCCCGGCGGCCTGAACGGCCAGCACAGCCGTTTTGACGAATTAAAAATAGAGTTGAGATACAAGAAGAACGGCCAGCCGCAAATCGCTACTCTGGAAAGGGTCAGCCGGCCCGGCTTGCGGGTTTACGTCTCCAAGAATGAGATCCCCACTGTCTTGAATAATTTCGGTTTGGCGATCATTTCCACCTCCCAAGGACTGATGACCGGCCGCGAGGCCCGGAAAAAGTCCGTCGGCGGAGAAATCATCGGCCGCGTCTCTTAAATAAGACTGCTAATAATTTACCCATATGTCACGTTTAGGAAAATTACCCATAAAATTGCCCGCCGGCACGAGTGCCTCTCTGGAAGGGGAAACGCTCAAGCTTAAAGGCGCGAAAGGCGAATTAGGATTGAAGATCAACTCGGCCGTGGAGCTTAAGATAGAGAACGGCGAGATCAGCGTGTCGCCCAAGGATAAGACGGCCAAAGACGCCAGCGCGCTCTGGGGTTTGGTTTGGAGCTTGACCAGAAACGCGGTCATGGGCGTGTCCCAGGGTTTTTCCAAAAAATTGGAAATCAACGGCGTCGGCTACCGCGCGGCGGTGGCGCCGGGCAAGATAAATCTGAGCTTAGGTTTCTCGCATCCGGTGGAATTCAAATTACCGGCCGGCCTGACGGCGGTCATGGAAGGGACGGCCATCGTCCTGACGAGCGCCAATAAGCAGCTTTTGGGCGAAATCGCCGCCCAGATCAGACGTCTCCGTCCGCCGGAGCCGTATAAGGGCAAGGGTATAAAATATTCCACGGAAATCATCAGACGCAAGGCCGGCAAATCAGCGGTCAAGGGCGCCAAATAATCATTCTCAACCATATGGATAGCAATAAAGCCAAACAGCAAAAATTACAGAGACGCCACGGCCGGGTACGCTCCAAAGTGAAGGGCGCCCTCGCCAAGCCGCGCCTCAGTGTTTTCCGTTCCAGCCGGGGGATGTTTTTGCAATTGATAGACGACCTGTCCGGCCAGACTTTAGCCAGCGTGGGTGTCAAAGAAGTCAAAGCGGCTGGCAAGAAGATCGATCTCAGCCGGGAAATGGGCAAGCTCTTGGCGGCTAAAGCCAAAGATAAGAATATCAAACGAGTGGTCTTTGACCGCGGCGCTTATAAATATCACGGCCGGGTGAAGGCGGTCGCCGAAGGGGCGCGCGAAGGCGGTCTGGAATTTTAAGATTTAATTTTAAGGATTATAAATTTGCATTAATATGTCCGAAGACACGAAGAAAATAACGGAAAAATCAGCTGGCGCGGCGCCGGTGGCGGCGTCCGGCGGCGCGAGCCAAGGCGCGGCGAACACCGTCGCCAAGGATATCTATGGCGGCGATCGGCGCGGCGGAAGCGGCGGCCCGAGACGGGGCGGCGCGCGGCGTCCGGATCGGCGGGATGACCGGCGCGGCGGGGATGAAATGGAACAGCGACTTTTGGAAGTGGCGCGCGTGACCAGAGTCATGGCCGGCGGCAAGCGCATGAATTTCCGGGCCTGCGTGGCTTTGGGCGATAAGAAAGGCCAGGTCGGCGTCGGCTTAGGCAAGGGCGCGGACGTGACCATGGCCGTCAATAAGGCGGTCAATCGGGCCAAGAAGAATATGATTACTGTGCCGATGGTGAACGATACTATCCCGCATGCCGTGGATTGCAAGATGGGCGCGGCCAAGATAATCTTCAAACCGGCTAAGAAAGGCCGCGGCGTCATCGCCGGCGGCGTCGCCCGGGCGATCTTAGAATTAGCTGGCGTGAAAAACGTCACCAGCAAGACTTTGGGTTCAAAAAATAAGATTAATAACGCCCGCTGCACCATTGAGGCCTTGGGAAAATTACGCCGCGCGGAACCGAAAGCCGTCAAGGCGCCCGCGGCCAAAGAGGCGGATATTAAAAAAGAGAGCGACAAATAATCTAAGCATATGTTAACACTCAATACCATCAAGAAAGCCAAGGGCACGGTTCAGAAACGGAAACGGGTCGGCCGCGGTAACGCTTCCGGCCACGGCACCTATTCCACCCGCGGTTTGAAGGGCCAGAAGTCCCGCTCCGGCGTCACGAACCTGAAACGTTTGGGCATGCGCAAACAATTATTGAAGATTCCGAAGTCGCGCGGCTTCAAATCTTTCAAACCGAAGAACCAGGTGTTGAGCGTCAAAGCGATCAATAAGAATTTTAAGGATGGGGAAACGGTCACGGCGGCTGCCTTATTCGCCAAAAAATTGATCGCTAAAGCGGATCTGCCGGTCAAGATCTTAGGCAAGGAAAAGTTGACGGTCAAGGTCAAATTTGAGAATATAAAGATGAGCGCCGGCCTGAGCGCCCAGCTTAAATAAGCCGGCCAAAGCCTTATATGCTTAATAAATTAACGCAAATCTGGAAGGCCAAGGATGTCAGGAACAGCATCTTGTTCGTTTTAGTGATGCTGGTGATCTTCCGTCTGGCCGCCCATATCCCGATTCCGGGCGTGAACGCGGTCGCTTTGAAAAATCTATTCAACTCCAACCAATTTTTAGGCCTGTTAAATCTTTTCTCCGGCGGCGGTATGGAAACTTTCTCCATCGTCATGATGGGCGTCGCCCCCTATATCACCTCGTCCATCATCTTTCAGCTTTTAGGCATGGTCGTCCCGCAGATTGAAGAGATGCAGAAGGAAGAAGACGGCCGGCAGAAGATAAACCGCTGGACGCGCTGGTTGACCGTGCCGCTCGCGGCCATGCAGGCCTACGGCATGATCACGCTCCTCACCCGCAGTTCGGCCGGCATCTTGGGCAACATCACGCCCTTTGATTTCGGCGTCATGATCATCACTATTTCCGCCGGCTCCATCTTCCTTATGTGGATAGGTGAGCTGATTTCCGAGAAGAAAGTCGGGAACGGCATCTCGCTCTTGATTTTTGCCGGCATCATCGCTTCCTTGCCGAGCCGTTTTTCACAGATTACCGCTACCTTTGACCAGACCCAATTATATACGTTGCTCGGTTTCGTCATCATCGGGCTCATCACTATCGCCGGCGTCGTCCTAATCAACGAAGGCCAGCGCAATATTCCGGTGCAATACGCCCGGCAGATACGGGGCCAGCGGGCCTTTGGCGGCACGAGCACGCACCTCCCCCTACGCGTCAATATGGCTGGCGTCATCCCGATCATCTTCGCCATTTCCGTGGTCTTGTTTCCGTCCATGATCGCTCAATTCTTGATCCATGCCAAAAGCGTCTGGATCGTGTCGGCCGCCAATTGGGTGATCGCCTTATTCAATAACCAGCTCTTCTACGGCATCATTTATTTCATCCTGGTCTGCGCCTTCACTTATTTCTATACCGAAGTCATTTTCCACCCCAGCCAGATTGCCGAGAACCTGCAGAAGCAGGGCGGTTTCATCCCCGGCATCCGGCCGGGTAAGAATACGGCTGATTATCTGGGTTATACCACCCATAAGATCATCCTGGTCGGCGCCTTATTCTTGGGGTTGATCGCTATCTTGCCGCTCATCATGCGCTACTTTACCGGTATCCAGTCTTTCGCCGTCGGCGGCACGAGCCTCCTCATCGTCGTCTCGGTGGTTATTGAAACAGTCAAACAGATAGAATCCCAGCTGACCATGCGGGAGTATGACGGTTTATAAAATTTATCAGAGGTTATGAAAACCCGGCTTTCTCAGGCCGGGTTTTTGTTTTTTCGCCCGTTTTTGCTATAATATAACCATACTTAATTTATAATCATATGGATCTAAAAAGCGTGACCCAAGACCTGCCCGACCAGACGGTCTATCGCCTGGAACAGCGTTTTGAAGAACTGATGCGCACTAATCCGGCCTATCGGAATCTGGATGCCGGCAACCGCCAGATAATCATGGATCTGCTCGCCAAATACAAGGAAAAGCTGCGGCACGGCATCAAGCCGTCGCGCATCACGGTCAACGAAGACATGTACCATCTCTACGAAAACCGTATCAAGCTGAATCTGTCGCACACCGATCTGGATCAGATCCGGGAACTGCTGGAAAGTTTTAAATAATAAATATGGGACTGCAAGATCTGTCCGGCGGCCGCAATTTCAAGATGTCCGGTCCGGGAAGTTTCGGCCGTAAATTGAATAACGCAACCGTGCGCGGCAGCCTCCAGAATTTAAGGGATAACCGCGAATCGATCGTCAAGGCGCTGGGGGATTATACGTCTTATATTCGGCGCGGCCAATTCGGCCGTTTGAGCCAGCGGAAAGTCATGGAAAAGATCAAGACCGCCGAAGGCGCCAAACTGACGATAGACGATAAGCGCGACATCAAAGCCGTCTTGAAAACTTTGGGCGAAGGCGAGCAAAACGCCGCGCTCAAGGCCAAGGAAGAACAGGCCGCCGAAACGATTAAGGCCGCTCACGCCGAAGAAGCCGCTAAGCAAAGCGAAGGAGTTGAGGCCAAAAAAGCGCGGGCGGAAAAGATAATCCAAGAAGCATCCAACATATCAGGGACCGGTTCGTCCGACCAAGCGGGAACGAAACCGGAGGCTAAGTCGGCTTTTAAACCGATCGCCAGGATAAATCGCGCGCCTGGAGAAGCGCCGGGCATAGAACATCTGGCCACGGCTTTTGATCGCTCCAATATCGCCCGCCGCGTCGATAAGGTCAATCGCTCGGCGACGGTCGGCCAGGCCTTGAAAGGCCAGGGAACCGGTTTAGCCGGCAATCGGGCGGGCGGGTCAGATGATCGGACCGGCCTGGCCGGCAATTACCGGCCGGGGATAAAGACGGACGGGCCGACTACGCCCCCGCCGCCGCGGACCAGGATTCCTTTAAGCGTTTAATAACGAATTATGATATTTAATTTTTTGGTCGTCATCTTGGGCTTGTGCCTGTTTGAAATCATCAGCAGCGTGGACAACGCTATCGTTAATGCTCATGTTTTAAAGACTCTGCCGGGGAAGTATCGTAAGATATTCTTGCTCTGGGGGCTCTTGTTTGCCGTCTTCATCGTCCGCGGTGTCCTGCCGTTTATCATCGTCTGGATCGCTAACCCGGATTTATCCATCATCCAAGTCATTACCTCTACTTTTTCCGGCAGCGAGGCCATCCGCGGTTATCTGGACCAGTCTAAACCGCTCCTGCTCTTAGGCGGCGGCCTTTATCTGTTTTTTGTCTTTCTGTCCTGGCTGTTTTTGGAAGAAAAAAAATACGCCTTTTTCGTGGAAGGTTTCATCCATCGCCAGGGCGCCTGGTTTTATGCCTTCGCTTCACTGGTCACCGTCGCCGTGGTCTATTTCTCCTTACAACAGAATCCGGTCTTAGCTTTGGCGGCGACCATCGGCGTGTCCGCCTTCTTTATTACCGACGGCTTTAAGAAAAACGCCGAGGCGAACGAGAAAAAATTACTCAGCCCGGCGATGAGCGCCTGGAGCAAGATCTTATACCTAGAGATTTTGGACGCCTCTTTTTCCATTGACGGCGTCATCGGCGCTTTCGCTTTCACGTTAAGCGTGCCGCTCATCATCTTGGGCAACGGTCTGGGCGCTTTCGTCATCCGGGAATTGACCGTCCGGGGGGTGGATCTCATCAACAGTCTGGCGTATCTAAAGAATGGCGCTATGTATTCCATCGGCGTCTTGGGCGCCATCATGATTCTGGAGGCCTTCGGGCATGAATATCCTTTTTGGCTGGCGCCGCTCAACGTCTTTATATTACTGGGCTTCTTTTTATTCCTATCGCTCCGGACGCGGGGAAAAGTCAAGAAGCAAGCGGCCTGATCGATTATGATTTATATAAAAACTCTGGAGGAAATAAAGATCATCAGGGAAGGCGGCCGGCGTCTGGCCGTGATTTTAGCGCGTCTGAAAAAGGAAGTGAAGCCGGGCGCGCAGACGGCCGATCTGGAAAATCTGGCTCTGGAACTCATCACCGCGGCCGGCGGGAAACCGTCCTTCAAGAATTATCCTATGCCCGGCGGCCTGTTTTTTCCCTCGGCGCTCTGCGTGTCCATCAACGACGAAGTAGTGCACGGCTCAGCCTTGCCTAACCGGGTGATCGCCAGCGGCGATATCGTGGATCTGGATATCGGCATGGAGTGGCCGACGGATTTAGAGCTGCGCGCGCAGTGGAAAGCCCCGGTCAATCAATACTCGGAAGCCGGCGGCTTCTTTACGGATATGTGCGCCACCGTGGGCGCGGGCAAAATTTCCGAGGAGGCGAAGAAGCTATTACAAGTTTCTGAAGAAGCTTTATACGCGGCTATCAAACAGGTGAAGCCCGGGCATACCCTGAACGATCTGGCGCGGGCCGTGGAAACCATAGCTAGGCGGGCCGGTTACGGCGTGGTGCGCGATCTGGTCGGGCACGGGGTCGGCTACTTCGCCCATGAAGATCCGGAAGTTTTCAATTTCATGATCAAGGACAGCGCCCCGGAAAATATGGAACTCGAACCGGGCCTGGTCATCGCCATTGAGCCGATGATTAATGAGGGCGATTGGCGCGTCAAAGTCGCTAAGAACGGCTACACGGTTCTGACGGCCGACGGGTCCTTAAGCGCGCATTTTGAACATACCGTAGCGGTGACGGAGAAGGGCGTGGAAATCTTAACTAAATGATTATGGTTAAAAATATAGATGACAATCTGAGCCCTGATTCGGCCGCTGATCTGGCCGCCCAGGCCGGCGCTCTCCAGAGGGCGGAGAAGAAATATCTGGGCATTGACTGGGGCGAGAAGCGCATCGGTCTGGCGACCGCCGACAGCGAAACGGAAATCGCTTTGCCGCTAAAAACAGTGACGACGCTCGCCGAAGTTTTGGCCGCGGTGGAAGCGGAGGGCATCACCGACCTCGTGGTCGGCCGACCTCAGAAGATGAGCGGGGAAGAGGCGGACAATCCGGCTTGGAAGGAATTCGTGCGGCTCTTGGAAGAGCGGATCAAACGGCCGGTGGCGCTTTTCGACGAACGCTTGAGCAGCCTGGCGGCGGATGCCTTGGCCGGCGAGCCGGCCGAGAAAGCGCCGCGCGATGAAGTGGCGGCCACGATAATTTTACAGGATTACCTGGACCGGGTCATTTAGATATTTTTTTTTATGGAAGCGACCCGTAACAGCCTGGCGATCATCTTGAAACGGAGCGCCTACCGCGAAGCTGACTTATTGGTGACCGCCTATACCCGGAATTTCGGCCGATTGGCGCTCGTCGCCCGCGGCGCGAAGAAACCCGGCTCGAAACTGGCCGGGCATCTGGAGCCGCTCACCCTGGCAGACCTGATGATCATTAGCGGCCGCGGCCGCGATTATGTCGGCGGCGCCGTGGCCGTCAAGGCTTTCAGCCGCCTGAAAGGCGATTTGAATAAGTTGTATTTCGCCGGCCGGGCCCTCAAACAATTTGAGCGCTTGGTCAGGGGTAATGAAAAAGACGAGCGCTTATTTTCATTTCTGGTTAGCTGGCTGGAAATTTTAGACGCGGCCCCGGTTTCGGCGAAAAAAGATTCAAGCCCGGAGAACCTCGATCGAGGAAGCGGAGAACTACTGGCCGCTTTTTTTATCTGGAAGCTATTAGCCGAGTTAGGCTATCAACCAGAAATGTATCAGTGCCTGAAATGCGGCCGGAGCATTGAGCCAGGGAAGAATTATTTCGACCTGAAGAACGGGGGGCTGATCGATCAGGATTGCTACGCGAGCCGGGCGCCTGGCGCCGGCGAATGCTTGGCAATCAGCGATGATTGCGTCAAACTGGTCAGGTTCATGCTCCAGGAGGATCCGGATCAAGCCGGCAAAATGAGAATCAACAAGAAGCTCAGCCAAGAGTTAAGCACTCTAAGCAACGCTTATTTAACTTATCAGACTTAGGAATCATTAGATCTATGTTTAAGGAGAACCCGGAGAGGGTGGCGGAACCGAAAATGTCTCCCGCGGAAGAACCGGTGGCGCCAGCCACGGTTGAGAACTCTCAATCGGTCGCCGTAGAAGCGCCGGAAACGTCAGAACTTAAGCCGGAAAAATCCTGGGATGCCGATTCGGAAGGCATCGAGGATTTTTTGCGTTCTTTTGAGATAACGCCGGTCCAAAGAAAAGCCGCCCGGTTCTTGATAAAGGAAATCAAAGAAGGGGGCCGATTGGCAGACCAACTAGCCGCTTGTCCTCCGGAAGTCAGGCAGGATGAAAGGCTAAGACGGTTAGTGGAAAAACGAATCCTGGAAGATTCTAACAGCGGCCTGAACTTCCGTTTCCATGTGGGCAACCTGGAGGAATTAATTGATAATTTCAATTTGGAGGAAAGTTTCTTCCAGCAGCCGGCTTTTGATGATTTACGCCGGGTCAATTGGCAAGAACGCCTGAGCCGCGGGGACAGGGTCGATCGGGAAGCCCACTGGGCCGAAGGTATTAGCCCGGTCGAGCCGGAAAAGATCGGTCTAGCGGCTAAAGAAGAGGCGTTTGAATATGGCTCCTTGGCCGAATCCGGCCTGAAGCTTGATTCGGCGGAAGTCCGGGAGACAGCCCTTAAGGGCTTGGCCCAGAAATTACTGGGGATAGAACCTTACCAGAAGAACGATCGAGCCGTCCGAATCAAAGAGTATAAAGACATTTTCCAGCTGACGGGCGAAGAAATCAACCGGGCTTTGGTAGAGGAATTCAAGGAGCGCGGCCTGTATGACTTGAAAAAGGATGATTATTGGCGTAACCGCTATCCGGCCATAGATGAATTTTTAGATTCAAAAGAAGCTAAAGAATTAGCCAAGGAGCTGGCTGTAAAAAAACTTAGCGAATCTCATTGTCATCCGGAGTTTTTAGAATATTTTTCCCTCCGTAGCTCGGATTTCGACCCGGTCATTATGAAGGTTAAGAAGAAGGAATGGGCCAAGGATGACCTGGAAAGGCACCTGAAAGAGAAGGAACCCACATATCTATTATATGATCTGAAGGACCAGACAGGAAAATTCAGCCAGGCCGAGTGGCAGGCTTTAGCCGCCCCGCCGGCTAGTCGGGAAGTCTTTGTTGAAGCGTTAGCTCACGATCTCATTGAACAGCGCCAAGAAACGGTCAAACTCTTTAAGAATTTGGGTTTGGATGACCTGATCCAGGCGGGCGGCGCCGCCGCCGTCAGGCAAGGAGCTTCTCTTAGGCATAACAAAGAACTTTTAGAAAAGATCGTCCAGTCAACCGGGCTTCCGGCCGCCGAGTTCCGAGAAAATTTCACTAAGGGTTTGATTGCCAGTATACCCAGCGGTCTGTCAGGAAACCAGATTGAAAGCCAGTTCAAGGAAAATGGCCTCGAACCGGCTGATTCGCCGGCCGTCCAGGATCTGCTAAAGGAAGTCAGCTTGAAAGAAATCGCCGCGGTCAGAGAAAATGCGCTGGGAGCGATCAATAACCACTTTCCGGTCCGTTGGAGCGCCGCCGACCGGCCAGCGCGGAATCAGGCGGTCAAGGAGGCTCTAACCCATAAATTATACCAGTTCCGTTCCTTAGAGGAGTTACGGAATTTCGTGGATGAATATGCCGGTGAACGGCATAAGATTTTTCTATTGATGGATCCGGAAATAAAACAGGCCGCCCAAAAATATCTAATTAATCTGCCTTTTTCTTCGGGGGTTCAATACTCCATAAGAGAAAAGATGACTTTTCCGGATTTCGTAAAATACTTCAACTTGAACGAGGGGGAAGTGCTGTCGGCTATCCGGCAGAAGATCAGGGACGGCCAGTTCATCAGCGACGGAAAAGTAATCTATAATTTCCGGACCTATTACCCACAGATCGACCTGGATCAAGAGAATCTCCAATGCCTGGCGGCCCATGGCCCAGCCCTGGCCGACCGGGCTTGGGAAGACAAGGATTGGTCGTTCATCAGCCGGCTGGAAGCCGGCGGCGAGATGAAAACCAATGAAGCCATCACCACCGAATTGAATCATCAAGAGGAAATAATCAAGGACCCTAATAAGTCCGCCGCCTTGAAGCTTTATGCCCTAGAGGCCACCTTAAGCCTTAAAGATCCGGATTGGGCGAGAGTCATTCAGAGCCACCAGAAGATGATTGCTCAATTATTAGAGTCCGATCCCGATTCGGCTCCTCGGGTAAAAGAAATAATTGAAAGAACGCCGGACGAGACCTCGATCCTATATTTCCCCGACCTCTGGCAATATTTAGGAGAAGCGGCCGGGGCTGAATTCGAAAAGAAGCTCGCCCTGATTAGTGACCTTAATCCCCATATCATCTCCTGGCTAGCCAGAGCCGAACCGTATGTATCCTTGTTAGCCAGGTATGAGGCTTATTCTCCTGAAGACCGCCAGGAATTCTTAAAAATGCTGGCGGGAGATAACCGCGAAGAGATTCCGGAGTTTAAGGCGGAAAACTGGAGCCCGGCGCTAGTCGCTTATGTCAGCGCCGTCGAAGATAGGAATCGTCTTAAGTATGATAATCAGCAAAAACAGATCATCAAAGGAACTTTCGACGGTGCCTATAAGGACGTCGCCCTCGACGGCTTACAAACCGCTTGGCGGGAATTTCTAAAGGACCGGGAAAGGGGAGTTGTCCCGCCCCAGCTTTTGGTTGTCGGCCGGGCAATCGACGATGCCGGCGGGGCCGGCAACCTGAAGCATGTCGAAGTCTTAGGCAATCTTATCGACCGCCTGGATAGGGTCCTAGTCGACAATCGGACGGTACCGCGCACCAAAGAAGAATTGCGCGACTTATTATCATCCCAAGAAGAACGGTCAAAACGCGAGAAATGGTCGCAGGACGACCGCTCCGAATTTTATAGCTTGTCGCAAGACATCATCGAGGCCGCGCCTAGCCTTTACGCCGCTTTTGGCCCGCTCCTGGAAGAGATGTCTCCCAAGGAGATGAAAATCTTCTTGGCGGAGAATTTTCCTCTCTATCATGCTCAGTTGGTGACCATCCAGGAGATGAAAGGCCAAAACGACGACGAAGCCACTTATCAACCGCGCGATTTGGTCGGCTTGCGCCAGGAGATCAAAAAATTAGCGGTGGCGTTGGCTGGCCAACCGGCCGAAGAGCGCCGGCAGTGCCTGATGGCTGATAAGGCTAGCCGGCTGGAAACCATGAAGGCTAATTTCCAGGAGCGTTTCGGTATTAGTAAAGTGCCGGGAGAGTTCAGCCGAGAGAATTTGCGCTCCCTGCAAGATTGTATCCGCTACTTAGGCAACTTAAGCGACCGCAATCCTGACCGGGAAGCGACTTTGGCTTTCTTCTTAGGACTGAAGCTGAACGGCCAATGGGAAAAATTCCGGCGCGGCGAAGAGATCGACCCGGCAGAATATATCTCCGGCCGGCAATTGGAAATAATCAAGCCGATCTTGGCTGAAAGGCTGAAGTCCTATGCCTTGTCCCAGGAGATCGCCGGCCTCTCGGCGGAGAAAGCCAAACGTTTTCAAGAAATCCTGCAACAGGAAACTTCTAGCAATATGATCGGCAGCGTCCAGACCGTCGATATTAAATTGGCTAACATTAAAGGTAATATTATCGAATTAGCCGACCCGGACATTTATGATAATCCGGCGGACAGGGATTTGGTAAAACTCCTGGTTGGATCAGGCAAAGCCGTCAATTCGGTTCTAGCCAAGATCTTTGCCGCGGAAGATGGCAAAAAAGTGGAGTTCAACGATCAGGAGAAACTCATCCAAACGCGCTTGGAGATTATCTATAACATCAGTCATTGGGATAAGAAGCAGGTGGAAGAGATCCAGGATAGGATCCAGCCCTTCAGCCTGGTGAATAACATGATCAGCCGGATGAGAACGGAGAAGGTTGATGAGAATATCGCCGAATTGCAGGAGCGCTTGAAACCGAACGGCGGGATAATCGAGATTTTCAATCGCCTAGGCGAGGATTTCAGGCAAGAATCCGGCGCCGTCGCCCTGTCCCGCGATTTAACCTATCTGGAAAGCTTGGCCGTCAAAGACGACGCCCGACTGTCGCCGGAGGAAAAGCAAGCCGTTAATAACTACTTAGGCGCCATTCGGGAGAAGATGAAGGAGCTGGAACAGACTTTAGACCGGGTCAAGGAGTATTTTAACAAACTGGCGAAAAGCACGCACCTGGAACATCAGCCCATCCTCCAGAACCGTCTGGCCGAAGTGCAAAAGATCGTCAATTCCAGCGACGCCCAGGCCGTCATCACCAGCCAGCTGACCAAGGACTTGAATCTAGTCATCGAGAATATGCGCCAATGCCTGGGTTGTTTGCGTCGGGAAGCGAACAACGATACCAATCTGGCCTTCGGCGACTATAATAAATTTTTCATGATGAGCCAGTCGGAAAAGGAGCGGGGGAGCATCGCTGACGAGATCGTCTTTTGCCTGCCGGTCAAGACGGCCGCCGGCCATCAGGAGATGTCTTTCGTGATGGATAACGTTTACGGCCAGAAGTTGCCGGACATCCTTTTGGCGAACATAAAAACCTTATACAAGAAACAGCAGGCGATAAAGAAGGAGATCCCGGAAGCTAAGATATCGATTACCGTTTCCCAAGCGGCCCTGTCTAGCGTCGGCTTGCCCAGCGAAATCCTGATCAAACGCTTGAAGGAGCTTTTGCCGGATATCAGATCAGCCAAAGAAGAAGCGGGTCTGACCGCCACGATTTCGGCTTCGGCTTTCGGCGACAATTACGTGGAGTTCGGCAGCCTGGACGCCAGGGGAACCGGGGAAAGCCAATTTTCCGGAGTGGTTATCCATTAACAATAAAACCCGGGCTCAAAGTCCGGTTTTTTACCCTTGACTATTCTTGCCAAAAGAAGTATACTTTTTAAGACTTAATGTAGAATTACGTCATTTACGTAATTTTTTTTATTTGAACTTATGGATATCAGAAACATCGCCATTATCGCCCACGTGGACCACGGCAAAACGACTCTGACCGATGCTTTAATGAAGCAGACCGGCATGACCGACGGCACGGTGACCATGGACTCTAACGACCTGGAAAAGGAACGGGGCATCACGATCTATTCCAAGAATACGTCGGTCTTTTATAAAGACACGAAGATCAATATCGTGGACACGCCCGGGCACGCCGATTTTAGCTCCGAAGTGGAGCGTATCTTGCGGTCCATTGATTGCGTCTTACTTTTGGTAGACGCTCAGGAAGGACCGATGCCGCAGACAAAATTTGTTTTGAAAAAATCTTTAGAGCTGGGCTTGAAGCCGATTGTCGTCATTAACAAAATTGACAAACCGGCCGCTCGGCCGGCCGTGGTCAATGAGATGGTCTATGAATTGTTTTTGGACTTAGGCGCGAACGACGAACAATTGGAATTCCCGGTGATCTTTGCCGCTTCCAAGCGCGGTTACGCGAAAAGATACATTACCGATGAAGATAAGGACCTGATGCCGCTCTTGGATCTGATCTTGGAACACGTTAAGCCGACTTCAAGCGACGCCTTGTCCGATAAGCCGCTCTTGGCCCAGCCCTTTAACTTGGCTTATGATAATTTTTTGGGCCGCTTAGCCGTCTGCCGCGTTTATGAAGGCAAGATCAAGGCGGCGCAGAATGTTTATACGGAAAATCTGAACGGCGAAAAATTCCCGCGGAGAATCACCAAATTATTCACCTATCGCGGCCTGGAGCGCCAAGAAGTGGCGGAAGCGGTCGCCGGCGACATCGTTATGGTGGCGGGCATACCGGATATCTATATCGGCGAAACCATCGCCGCCTCAGCCGAACAGGATCCGCTCCCGGCCATCCAGATTGATGAGCCGACCATCTCTGTGAATTTCCTAGTCAACAATTCACCCTTCGCCGGTCGGGAAGGGAAATACGTCACCAACCGGCAAATCAAGGAACGCTTAGTTAAAGAATTAGAAGTGAATGTCGGCTTAAAAGTAGATTTCTCCGAAACTAATTCCTATAAAGTCTTTGGCCGCGGCGAACTGCATATCGCCATTTTGTTAGAAAATTTACGGCGCGAGGGCTATGAACTGCAAGTTTCCCAGCCCCAGGTCATTATCAAGGAAGAGAACGGCGTGAAGCTTGAACCGTTTGAGGAAATTACCGTGGACATTCCGGAGAATCTGTCCGGCGCGGTGATTGAGAAAGTTTCCAAACGCCGGGGCATGATTGTCAGCTTGAAAACGCACAATAGCCAGACGCGCATCGTTTTTGAGATTCCGATCCGCGGCCTGCTCGGTTATCGCAACGAATTCGTCGTGGACACGCGCGGGGAAGGGATTCTCTGCGCCCATTTCCTGGGCTTCAAACCCTTTGCCGGCAATATTGAAAAGAATGATCTCGGTTCCATGGTGTCTATGGCCACCGGCAAAGCGCTCGCTTTCTCTTTATGGAATCTGCAGAATCGTGGCGCGCTCTATATCGGTCCGAATATTGAAATCTATGAAGGCATGGTCATCGGCAACGTCGCCAAGGGCGAGGATATGGCCGTCAATCCGATCAAGGGCAAACAGCTGACCAATGTCCGCGCTTCCGGCACCGACGAAGCCATCAAACTCACGCCGCCCGTCCCACTCACCCTGGAAATCGGGTTGAGCGTCATGAACGGCGACGAGTATCTGGAAATCACACCCAAGAGCGTCCGCTTGCGCAAGATGTTCCTCACCGAAAACGAACGGGTGCAGGCGAAAAGGAAGGGAACGCTATAAATTGATTATTTGATAAATGAAAAAGCAACTTAAGTTTTAAGCTGCTTTTCGAAAATTATTTTGGACCTCGCCGGCTTATGATCTCTTGGTCAGGATCTTGAGATCATGGGCAAAAGCGACGAAACTCTTTTCGCTCACGAATATCTTTATAAGAGCGAAGAAGATCAGACCGGATCCGCATCCCATGGCTAAGCCATTTTTAAGGGAGAAGAGCATACTTTTGTCGTTAACAGCGAAGGCAAGAATACAGAATAATGTGCCGAGGACGGCAATTACGAGGCTGGTTTTGAAAGTTTTCATGGTCTTATGATTTTTCGTTTGAAATGATCGATTTTTGATTGTTATATTATTATAGCATATTTTATATAAATTGTCAATAATAATTAAAACGATAAATTTATCAGTTCTTTTATATTAATTTTAGCAAAAATATCAGGCAGGAAATAGTTGGTGGTTACAAGAATCAAGAGATAATAGAGTTCTGATCGGGCTATGACGGTGGGACATTCTGGCAAGAGGCTTCTTTGTAGTCTATAAGTCTATTTGGTTTTCAATAATAAAAGCCCGGGCAGAAAAGCACGGGCTTTTATTGGAAATAACGGTTTATAATTTTTCGTTAATCAGTTGGCCAGAGACGGATAGCCAGCTTGATAGCTCGTCTAAGTGTGGGGTCGTTTTCGCCCAAGTATTGCGAGTCTAAGCTATATTTGCTTTCAAGTTGGGGGACATGATGACAGGTCATGCCCCAAAGTTCCGCCGGGCTTGCTTTCATACCAGAAGCATTGATCCTAGCTTGAAGATATTCCTTCAAAGTTACATTGAGCTGGTTTTCCTTGTCCTTTTTTAGGAAATGAAGAGGAAATTCCCCTCCGGTTTTTTTTCTGATATCCTCGACTGTTTTGACAATTTTCTTCAGGATAGACTCATGGAGTTTGGGGTCATCAAAGAGAAAAGTAGCGCCGTCGTCCCCACTCATTTGCCGGCAAAGAAAACCGATTTTGCCAGTTTTCTTATCCTGGTAGTCCAGGTAGAAGCCATGGAGGTAGAAATAACCGCCACGTTCTTTAAAGGAGGAAGAGGTCTTGCTATCTTCGGCTAGAATTTCGAACCATAATTCGGCAAAAGGTGAAGTCCCGCCCCTTAAGCCCTCGACGAAAAAGAGAACCAGGGAATTAAATTTTATTGGGGTTTCGTCTTCTTCATGGAAAGAGCGTCGCATAGCCCGCCAGCCGATTCCGTTTATTTTCAATTTTAGCACTTCGATTTGTCTGGAAAGAGAATCTTTAGGATAACGAGCTTGAAAGTCGAGCAGAACTTTCGTAAGGGTCTGTACAGCTTGGTAACTCTTGCCGACTTCGTCCATAATTTGAGGAGTAGCCGTATTTAATATTTCTATCTTTTTCATTTCTAAGGTTTTTTGAGATTATTAATTGGTGAATTAAGACCATTTAGAGATGGCTGTCTCTAAGCGGTAGGCCAATCAATAAACCCAAGGTACCTTATCAATGTCGGGGTGGTAGTCGCTCGGCGCGCGGGACTGGTACCAGAAGTAGCGCCGGTTTTCCTGGCAAAAAACCAAGAGGACCGGCGTGCCGCGCAAGGACTGGAAGAGAAGTTTGGCGTAAGTCTTCATCTCCGGCCAGGCGCGGATTACCCGCAAGGTAATAAACGGCGCGAAGCGGATGAAGAGCAGGATAAGGGCTAAAGTGCTTAAGACGATGAAGCCTTTGAGGAGCGACCGGCCGAGATCGCCGAGAGAAATCTTTTTCTCCGGCGGATGGCTGGCCGCGATCTCCCTTTTCAAGTCATCACTCAAGAGAGCCCGTTCCTGGCGCATCATGACCGCCAGTGCTCCCACCATATCGGCTGGAATGGCCACGTCGTATTTTTTGCCGGCCGCGTTGATGATTTTAAGGTCACGGAAATAATCCTTGGGACGATAACGTACGCCTTTTTTCTCGGCGGCCCGCAGGCAGCTGTCGATTAGGTGATAAACGCAAGTCTGGTTGGCGGCCTGCTGATAGGCCGGCTGGACCTGACGGAGAGTGAACAATTGGCTGTAAGTCTTAGACTCGCCGCCAATCAGGATAAACACGCTTAAGGCAGCGATTTTAAGAAACAGACACTTGTTTTTCATGGTTTATTCGGTTTTAAATGTTCGTTTATTATTAGCAAATCAAAACTTGATTTTCGCCTTATATTAACATATACATATTATTTTGTCAATTTCTTGATAAAATCCTTCAAATAAGCTAAGATTTGAGTGGACAAATATTGTCTATTTTTCATGGAATTCCAGCCGGAAAACGGCGGGAAATTTATTTGCTTATATGCCAAGAATCTTAATCGCGGCCGCGAAAAAACAAGCCACGGGAGAAGCGACTTTAGCCGGCTTCGTCCGCAATCTGCGCGCTCATAAGGGCGTCGTTTTTGTGGATTTGAAAGATGTCTCCGGACTCATGCAAGTAGTTTTTTCGGCCGATAACGCCGTCGCCTTCGCGATTGCCGAAAAATTGACCATGGAAAGCGTGATCGAAGTGACCGGCGAACTGAAAGAGAAACCGCTTAAGAAAGGCGAGACAACCAAGGATTATGAACTGGGTGTGAAGAGCGCGCGGATCATTTCTTTGGCCGACGAAAATCTGCCGATTCCGGTTTTGACCAAGGCCGATAACGAAGCAAACCTGGATAATCGCCTGGACTGGCGCTTCTTGGATCTGCGTCGCGACGAAAACAATCTGGTTTTCAAGGTTTGGACGAAACTGGAAGAGGGCGCGCGCGAATATTTCCTGGCCAATGGTTTCACGCAAATCTATACGCCCTGTCTCATGAATACGGCGTCGGAAACCGGTTCGGAAGTTTTTGAAGTGAAATATTTCGATAAGAAAGCCTACTTGTCGCAGTCGCCGCAATTCTATAAGCAGATGGCCATGGCCGCCGGCTTGGAAAAAGTTTTTATGGTCGGTCCAGTCTTCCGTGCCGAATTATCTTTCACCACTCGTCATGTGACCGAATTCACGGGCTGGGATTTTGAAGTGTCATATATTGATTCGCTAACCGAGCTAATGAGCATTGAAGAGGACATGCTGATCGCCGGTTTCAAGAATGTGAAGGCCGAATTGGCGGAAATGGCCAATTTAGAAATTCCAGCCAAGCCCTTCCCGAAAATCACCCTAGCTGAAGCGAAGAAAAAATTAATCGCGGCTGGCATAAAAAGCGAAAAAGATCACGACCTGTCCACGGAGGAAGAAAAAGAATTGAGCGTTATCATCAAAAAAGAGACCGGCCATGATTTTGTCTTCGTGACCGATTATCCGATTGAGGCTCGGCCTTTCTATCACATGTATCACGAGGACAATCCGGGGCTGACGGAGAGCTTTGACTTATTGTATAAGGGCCTGGAAATCACCACCGGCGCCATCCGCGAGCATCGGATTGAAATCTTGGAAAAGCAGGCCATCGCCAAAGGCATGAATCTGGAAGAGCTGAAAGATTATCTGAACTTCTTCCGCTACGGCGTTCCGAGTCATGGCGGCGTGGGCATCGGGCCGGGGAGGATCATCATGAAGATGCTGGATTTGGGCAGTGTCAAAGAAGCTTGTTTCCTGCCGAGAGATGTGAAGCGCCTGACGCCGTAACCCGGCGGATCGCTATAAATCAAAAATGCTATGTTATCAATAAAATCTCTATATCGCGCCACTGACAAATATCTGGACCAGCCCGTGGAAATCGCCGGCTGGGTCAGGACGACGCGCCTGTCCAAGGAATTCGGCTTCATGGAAATAAACGACGGCAGCTTTTTCAAGGGCTTGCAGGTCGTGTTTGCGGCGGATATCAAGAATTTTTCCGAAGTGGAAAAGATCGGCGTGGGCGCGGCCGTCCGGGCTAAAGGCCAACTCGTGAAATCGCCGGCCGCTGGGCAACCGTTTGAACTTAAAGCGGCGGCCATTGAAGTGATTGGCGAATCGCCGGCCGATTATCCTCTGCAGAAAAAGAAACACAGTTTTGAATTCTTGCGCACCATCGCTCATCTGCGGCCGCGCAGCAACACTTTCTCCGCCGTCTTCCGCCTGCGTTCCGGGCTCAGCTATGCCATCCATAAATTTTTCCAGGAAGAGGGCTTTACTTATGTCCATACCCCGGTCATTTCTACGAGCGACGCTGAAGGCGCGGGCGACATGTTCCAGGTGACGACTTTAGCCCTGAAAAAGATCCCGCTGGACACCAAAGGCGAGATTGATTACGCCCAAGATTTTTTCGGCAAGAAAGCGGGCCTGACCGTCAGCGGGCAGCTGAACGCCGAGGCGCTCATCGCCGGCTTGAATCGGGTCTATACTTTCGGTCCGACTTTTCGGGCGGAAAATTCCAACACGACGCGGCACGCCTCGGAATTCTGGATGATGGAGCCGGAAATGGCTTTCGCCGACCTGAAAGACAACATGGACCTGGCCGAGAAGATGCTGAAATACTTGATTGATTACATTTTACGGGAGTTGCCGGAAGAGATGGAATTCTTCAACAAGTTCATTGACGAGGGCCTGATCGGGCGTCTGCAGGCGATTGCCGCGGCCGAGTTCGCGCGGATAAGCTACACGGAAGCGATTGAGCGATTGGAAAAATCTGGAGAGAAATTCGTCTATCCGGTCAAATGGGGCATTGATCTACAGACTGAGCATGAACGCTATCTGACGGATAAGGTTTTTCAGAAACCGGTTTTTGTCACCGATTACCCGAAAGGCGTCAAAGCTTTTTACATGCGCCAGAACGAGGACGGAAAAACTGTCGCCGCCATGGACCTGCTCGTGCCGGGCGTGGGGGAAATCATCGGCGGGAGCCAGAGGGAAGAGCGCTTGGAAAAACTGGAGGCGCGCATGAAAGAAATGGGATTAAAAGTAGAGGATTACGCCTGGTATCTGGACTTAAGGAAATACGGTTCCATGCCGCACGCCGGTTTCGGTTTGGGTTTTGAGCGCTTGATCATGTACCTGTCCGGCATGGCCAATATTCGCGACGTGATTCCGTTCCCGCGCACGCCGAAGAACGCCGAATTTTAATTGAGACGATTTTAATTTAAAAATATGTCTACTAATCACAACGCCAAGTACGCGTTTTATTATCTCCTGTCACTCACCGGGCTGATTTTTGTGGCTCTCTCCGTCGGCATGATCCTATTCGGCATCATTGACAAGACGATTCCCGACGCCTTGAATTATGGCGGCAGTTATGACGGCCAACTTAAATTCGCCATTTCCGCTCTGTTCATAGCCACCCCGATCTATTATTTCATTTTCTGCCTGATCAATCGCGGCCTGAAGAAAGAAGAAATCGCCAAAGACTCAGGCGTGCGCCGCTGGCTGACCTATTTTACGCTCCTGGTTTCAGCGCTCATTATCTTAGGCGTCTTCATCGGCGTGATCAACAGTTTCTTATCCGGCAGCCTGACTAGCCAATTCATCCTCAAAGCGCTTTCGGTCTTCGTCATCGCCGCCGCGGTTTTTTCCTTTTATTTCTATGACATCAAACGGGAAGCGGTAACCAAACCGGACCGGGTGATGAAAATTTTCTTTTGGGCGTCCTTAATCATCGTCGTCGCGGCCTTTATCGCCGCCTGGTTTTTCGTGGAGTCGCCGAAAGTCGCCCGCGACCGGCGTTTGGATCAGGCCCTGAGCAATAATATTTCTAACTTAGAAAACGCGGTCAATAATTATTATGACCGTAACAAGAAATTGCCGGATAATCTGGAGGCGCTTAAGAATGAGCCGAATAATTATCTGACGGACGCCAACTTCGTTGACCCGGAGACAAAGGCGCCGATCATCTATCAGAAATCGGGCGATAAGACTTTTGAATTCTGCGCCACTTTCCGGACCGATTCCGCGCAAAGCAATAATGGGATGACCATCGCTGTCTATCCCCGAGGCATCAATAACCACGCCGCCGGCTACCAATGTTTGCCCGGCACGCTTTATGTCGTCCCGGCCCCGCTGAAAATATGATGGATTTCACGACCGAAAAATTTTCCGGTCCGCTCGGTCTCTTGCTCTCGCTGATTGAGAGCGAAGAGCTGGATATCACGGAAGTCAATCTGGCCAAGATCGCCGACCAATACATCGCGCATATAAGAAGCGTGGCCGACATCAATCCGGAAGAACTGGCCGATTTTCTCGTCGTCGCCGCCAAATTACTGTACATAAAGTCCAAAGCGCTTCTGCCGTATTTATATAGCCGCGAAGAAGAGGAAGAAATCGACGACCTGGAAAAGCAATTGAAGATGTATAAGGAGTTCATTGACGCCAGCCGGAAACTGAAGGCCATCGCCCTGAAGAAACCGTTCCTGTACCTGCCGCCCAATCTGAAAAATCGCCGGGCACAGTTCAATCTACCGGTCTTTTCGCCGCCGGCGAAATTGACGGCCAGCCGCTTGGAAGAAGACTGGCGGAAGATCTTGGCTTTTTGGGAGAAACGGAAAGAAGAGAAATTGCCTGAGGAAAAATTGGAACCTAAGGTGAATATTGACGAAAAGATCGCCCTGATCAAGAAATTATTGATAGATAAGATCAAGGTCAATTTTTCCCGCCTCCTGGAAGCGGCCGGCACCAAGACAGAGATTATCGTTTCCTTCCTGGCCGTCTTGGAACTGATTAAGCAGAAAGAAATCATTTTTGAGCAGGCCGGACTGTTCGGCGACATCCAGCTCAGCCGGCTGGAACGCTAGAAATATACGATGAAGTGAAAAAGAATATTAAATTGTTAAGATTTGAATAAAATATGTCCCTAAAATCCCAACTGGAATCATTATTGTTCGTCGCCGTAAAGCCGCTGTCTCTAAAAGAGCTGGCTGATTTGGCGAAAGTCAAAACCAAAGAAGCGGAAGCGGCTCTCGCCGAATTGGCCACGGATTACAAAACCCGCGCGGGCGGTCTGACCTTGATCAATAATAACGGCCATTACCAGATAACCACCGTGGCGGCGAACGCTGAATTGATCCAGCAATACTTGAAAGATGAAACCACCGGCGAGCTGTCTCAGCCGAGCCTAGAAGCCCTGACCATCATCGCTTATCGTGGTCCGATCGCAAAATTAGAATTGGACAAGATCCGGGGAGTCAATTGCGCTTTAATCATCCATAATCTCCTACTCCGCGGCCTGATAGACGAAAAATACGACAAGATCAAGAACGAACATTATTATACGGTAACGACCGACTTATTGCGCTTTTTAGGGCTGAGCGAACTGAAAGATCTGCCGGATTATGACAAGCTGCATGACACCGTCTCCGTCCAAGAAACGCTTTTGCCGGCTTTGGGCGAAAGCGCGCCGGCTGAAGTGACCGCTAAAACCGAGAGCGCCGCTAATACCGCCGACTAATTATGATATTATCCTGGCTCCTTAACTTAATGGCGATTTTATTTTTCACCGGCGGCAGTTTGCCGGCGCAGATTAGTAGCGCGCCGGTCATCACCCCGCGTCCCGCCGCCACGGTTTTAAATCTGAGCGCCGAGAAAAGCGCGGCGCTCGTCGCCAATGATCGAATCTTTCTTTGGCAAGCCAACGCCGCCGAAGCGCAGCCGATCGCCAGTATCACGAAACTGATGACCGCCCTGGTATTTCTGGATAATAATCCGGGTTGGGAAAATGTTTATAAGATTACCGAAGCCGATAATGTGTCCGGCGGGCGCCTGAATCTTTTCAACGGCGACCGGGTGACGGTCAGGAATCTGTTCTATACCAGCTTAGTCGCTTCCGATAACGGGGCCACTTTAGCGCTCGTCCACGCCACCGGGCTGAGCGAGGCGGAGTTCGTTAAAAAGATGAACGCCAAAGCGGCCGGCTTAGGATTAAGCCGGACAAGCTTTATTGATCCGGTCGGCCTGAGCGATCAGAATCTTTCCACGGCCGAAGAGGTGGCGCGCCTGGCGCAGGCGGCCTTAAGCCATCCGGAAATCAAAGACGCGACCACCAAAGCGGATTATAGCTTCACGACTTTGGACGGCAAGAACGAGAAAATTGAGTCCACCGATTATTTACTGCTCAGTGACGGGCCGAGTGCCCTGACGGTTCTGGGCGGAAAGACCGGTTATACGGATAAAGCCGGCTATTGTTTCGTCGGCCGCTTCAAAGATAAGAGCGGACGGGAAATCATCGCCGCGGTCTTGAACGCCGGCGGCAAGAACGACCGCTTCCTGGCGGCGCGCGACCTGGCCGCCTGGGTCTTCAATAATTTTAAATGGTAAAAATCCTTATGCGTTTCTTAGATAGATTATATTTTAGGTTCCGCCAGGCTTTTTCCGCCCGTCTGCCGCGGGTGTACGGTTTTTGCGAAGCGCGGAAAAAAATCATAAAATTCGTTATCGCCGGCTGTATCGCCGGCGGCTCGGATCTGGTCTTCCTCTATATTTTCCATGGCCTCTTACATTGGACGATCCTCATCGCCACCAGCGTCGCCTTCATCCTGTCTTTCGTCGTCAGCTTCACCTTGCAGAAGTTCTGGACCTTCCGCGACTACCGGCAGGACAAGATGATGGGTCAATTATTCATGTATCTCCTGACCGGTTTCATCGCCTTGAATCTGAACGGTTTCTTCATGCATCTTCTGGTCAACGAATTCCGGGTCTGGTACCTCCTGTCGCAATTCGTCGTTAATTTATTCTTGGGTTTGAGCAATTTCTTGGTTTATAAATTCATTATTTTCAAACATCGCCATGAAGCTGATTGCCAAAAAATCACAACTTAAAGAGGCGCCGTCCTTGTGGTTAAGACAGGCCGGCTATACTTACATTGAAGACCGTTTGAGCGGTCACGAAAGTTTCGTGCGCCGCCCGGGGCGGGATTTTTATCCGCGCTTCCATGTTTATTTTACGGAAGAGCTAAGCACGAAAGGAGAAGCGACCGTGACCTTTGATCTGCATCTGGACCAGAAGCGCCCGGGCTACGCCGGCCAGAACCGCCATAACGCCGAGTACGACGGGGAAGTCGTGGCGCAGGAAATAGCGCGCTTGAAAAGCTTATTAGTTCCCGATATATTTTTAGGATAATTATGGGCCAGTCGGAAGAGATAAAATCAAAATTGGACATCGTGGAAGTGATCCGCGAATACGTGCCGGTGAAAGCCGTGGGCGCTAACTTCCAGGCGCTCTGCCCCTTCCATAATGAGAAGACGCCGTCTTTTATAATTTCTCCGGACAAGCAGATCTGGCATTGTTTCGGCTGCGGGCGGGGCGGGGATGTCTTCAGTTTCGTCATGGAAAAAGAAGGCTTGAATTTTTCGGAAGTGCTTCGCCATCTGGCGCCCAAGGCGGGCGTGGTCTTGAAGCACGAGAATGCCGCCGCTTATTCCCGCCGCAACCGGCTTTTGGACGTCCTGGAACTGGCCGGCAAATATTACGCCCGGCTCCTGGAGAAATCGGTCGGTGAAGCGGCCCGCGCCTATCTCATCGGACGGGGACTGAGCGAAGAAACGCTTCGCGAATGGAAATTGGGCTACAGTCCGGCCGCCTGGGACGAACTCTATAAATTCTTATTGACCCGGCCCTTGATTGGCAAAAAATTCACGGATGAAGAGATATTTTTGGCCGGGCTCACCGTCCGGAAAGAGGGCGGCCGCGGCTATTACGACCGCTTCCGCGACCGGATAATGTTTCCCATCTTTGACGGGAGCAATAACCTGATCGCTTTCACGGCCCGCGTCAACCCGGCTAAAGAAGCCACGGAGAAGATGGGGAAGTACATCAATAGCCCGGAAACGCCGGTCTATGAAAAGAGCCGCGTCCTGTTCGGACTGAGCCGCGCCAAGACGAGCCTGCGCCGCGAAGATCAGGCCCTCATTATGGAGGGACAGATGGATGTCATCACTTCGCATCAGCACGGCTTCACGAACGCCGTCGCTTCCTCGGGTACGGCGCTGACGGCTGATCAACTGAAACTCATCAAGAGATTCACTAATAACCTAGCCCTATGTTTTGATATGGACGAGGCCGGACAGATTGCCGCCGACCGGGGTATCCGGGAAGCGCTAAGACAGGAAATGAACGTCAAAGTCGTGGTCCTGCCTGAAGGCAAGGATCCGGATGAATCGCTGCGCAAAAATCCGGACGATCTGAAAAACGCGGTCGCCGAAGCCAAGCCGGTGATGGAATATTATCTGCAAAAGATTTCCGCCGGCCTGGATTTGGAGCTTTTAGACAACAAACAGGCGGTGGCCAAGAAAGCGCTCGCGCTGCTTAAGGACGTGAATAACCGCTTGGAAAGGGAATTTTGGCTGCATAAATTAAGCGAATCGCTGTCGGTGAGCGAGACGGTCCTAAGAGAATCGCTGGAAAAATTATTGGCGCCGGGGGGCGTAATAAAGAGCGGAGAGACGGCCGGAAGCGGTTCGACCGGTATCCCCGAAGCCGCGCAACTCACCCGCGAAGAGCGCCTGGGCGAGCTGTTCTTGGCGCTCCTGGTCCGTTATCCGGAATTCATCCCTTACAGCGTCAGCCATCTGGAGCCGGATTTCATGGCCGCGCCGGAGCAAGCCAGGTTTTACAATCACCTGATAATCTATTATAATAAGTTTGCCTCTTTGGTTTACGAAGACTTCAGGATTTATCTGGAAGAACAGGGAGCGAGCGACGAAAAATTGCTGGACAAGCTGGCCCTTCTCGGCGAGAAAGATTTCTATAATTTCACTTCTCCCGAAGCGCAGGCGGAAATCATCAAGATCATGGCCGAGCTGAAAAAGTTCGGCTGCCAGAAGCGTCTCCGGAAACTGCAGAAGGCGATTGCCAGCGCGGAAGAAGGCGGCCGGAACGAGGAGCTCCAGACGCTGATGGCGGAGATAAAGAACCTGACCGACCAGCTGAACGAAATTAATTTGCCTTGAAGCCCCGCTTCGAGGCCGGAGAATAGACAATCAATTTATGGCTAAATCAGAGCCGAAGAAAAACAAAAAAGCGCCGTCGCCCCGGCAGCGTAAGACTGGGCTTAGGTCAAAGACGGCCAAACAGACGTTTAAGAAGAACGTCAAGTTAAATGCGGCCAAAAGACGCCTGGCGAAAGCGTCCGGGGAAACGCGGGAAATAAAGAAACCGACCGAGGAAGAGATGAAGAAATTATTGTATAAGGGCCGGCTGCGCGGTTTCATCACCGAAACCGAAATCTTGTACCTCTTCCCGGAAGTGGAGGAATACGTTTATGATTATGACGTCTTTTTGGGCGAATTGCAGAAGCGGGGCCTGAAAATCATTGAAGACTCGGGCCGCATCTTGGATCTGGCCGATAAGAAACCGGGCGCGCCGCTCACCGCCAAACAGGCGGCCCATCAGGCGGCTTTGAATATTGACCTGTCCAAATTGAGCGCCGACTCCATCCAGATGTACCTGAAAGAGATTGGCAAGGTGCCGCTTCTGACCGGCGAAGAAGAAGTGGAACTGGCCAAGCGGAAAGAGAAGGGTGACAAGGAAGCGGAGAAGCGGATTATTGAGGCCAATCTGCGCCTGGTCGTGTCCATCGCCAAGAAGTTCGCCGGCGCCAAAGGCATGAGTCTCTTGGATCTTATCCAAGAAGGGAATATCGGCTTGTTCCGCGCCGTAGAAAAATTTGAATATCGGAAGGGCTATAAGTTTTCTACCTACGCCACCTGGTGGATCAGGCAGGCAATCACCCGCGCTCTGGCCGACCAGTCGCGCACTATTCGCATTCCGGTGCACATGGTGGAAACGATCAATAAGTTCCAGCAGGTGCAGAGAAATCTTATCCAGGAATTAGGTCGCGAACCCATGGCCGAGGAAATCGCTTCGGAAATGGGCGAGGAACTGGATAAGATCAGATACATCATGAAGATTTCCCAGGACACCATATCCCTGGAAACGACCATCGGCGACGACGAGGAAGATTCCACTTTAGAAGATTTCATTGAGGACGTGAAGAACGTCACCCCGGATCGGGCGGCGGCTTTGCAATTACTGCGCGACTACGTGAAGAATATCGTCGCCCAGCTCTCGCCGCGCGAACAGAAGATCCTGGAAATGCGCTTCGGCCTGACTGACGGCGTCGCCCATACTCTGGAAGAAGTCGGCCAGGAATTCGAAGTGACCCGCGAACGCATCCGGCAGATTGAATCCAAAGCCCTGGAGAAGATCCGGAAGTTCAAGGGCTTGGAGAAGTTAAGGGATTACTAAAGCGGGTTAAAAAAATAATATTTATAAAAATATGAGCATCTTTGAAAAGAAGCTTGATAAAAGCGGCTCTCCCCAGGAGAGCGTGAAGAAAAGCCTTCTGGGCCGAATTTTAAGCCCGGCAGAGAAAGCAGCTAAAATGACGATGATCTTATCGATCTTGAGCGGACCCTTGCAGGCGGCGCCGGACGGCGATAAAGAGGGTAATCCGGAAGGCAGTAAGAACAGCATAGAAGATGCTAGACAGGCCTTGGGGAAAATTATACCTTTCGTTGAAAAGCAGGATAATTCTTTGCTCCACACCCTGGGCTATACCAACATCAAGACGTTCAAATCGAACGACGGGCGAGAATTGATTTCCGCCGTTGATAAATCTTTCGTTATCCTCTCGATCGGCGACGGACATTACACCTATTTAGATAATAATAGCGACGGGATTCTGGATCGCCTGGTTATCAATAATGAGGAGAAACCCGAAGACAGGAGCTTGGTGAAAAATGGCTTGTATGCCTTTAATTCCATGGATAATCTGTTTAGGCAGGCGGCGGTGGTGGCCGAACTGAGGCCGGAAAAAATCAAGACTCTTTCTTTTGATCTTGATAAGATGGAGATTACTTATGTCGATGCGGAAGACGGCACTTCCGGCGTGATTGGCGGCGATAAGGCCAAAGCCGCCATTGAAAAGTTCCAGAGGCTTTACGCCGAAAAGTTGCAACAGATGGCGGCCGACCAGGCTAACTAATAACCGAGAAATGCAAGTACCCACCAGGCGGGGCGATAATCTCCCGAAACAAAAACCGGATCCTTATCTGACCGAGAAGAAATTTCAAGACTTGAAAAATAAGTTGGAGAGATTAAAGAACGTTTCCCGGCCGCGCGAAGCGGCGGAGGTGAAGCGCCTGGCGGAGATGGGCGATTTTTCAGAAAACGTCGGTTACCAGATTGCCAAAGGACGCTTGCGAGGCATCAACCAGCGAATCATTGATTTAGAGAAGCATTTGAATTCAGCTATCATTATTTCCGCCGACCCTAATGTGAGCGCCATCCAGATAGGCAGCCGGGTGATTCTGGAGAAAGACGGGAAGCAAAAGACCTACACCATCCTCGGTTCCACGGAAAGCGATCCGGCGCGAGGCGTCATTTCCTACCAGTCGCCCTTGGGCGCGGCCCTCATGGGTCACGGGGCGGGGGAGACGGTTAGCTTGGTTTTGGGAGGGAAGGAAGCGGAGTATTTGATTATCGGGGTGGGGCAGGGTTAAAGTAGCTTGACATAAGGCCGTAATCTGTTATTATATTAGTGAATATTTCCCTTGAAATATTTTGTTTTTTAGGCGGGCTTACGCGCCCCACAGGACAATTTAATATTCCCGGGTAGCGCAGCGGTAGCGCAGTTGGCTGTGAACATAAACGCAGCCTGTCTAAGCAATTAGGCAGTGAAAACGAGGTGAATTGCTGGAAGCCCTCAGGCCGGGAGGCCAGGGTAATCAGCAGCCAAGCCCCGAAAGGGGAAGGTTCAGAGACTATCCCGCAAGGGAGTAGGGCAGTCCTCGGAAGAGGGCGGCTCGAAGCGCCTCGCATCCATTCTGCCGGCGGCAGAGCGGATGATGATATAGTCCACCCCATTAGGAGACTAGTGGACAAGTGTAACCAATTGGTCGTGGGTTCGAATCCCACCCCGGGAGCCAACGTAGACTAAGCGAGGTTAATGCCTCGCTTTTTCTATAACCTTTGCCAGATTTCGGTGATTCTAACCTGGATAATTTGGCATTAAATTTTTCGACATTATTTTTTAAAGGTATTTTAGAATATCCGGATAAACGTAAATACACACGTATATTTACGTCTATTTCTAATATTTTGGAATGATATTAATTAATGTATTATTTTTAATAATAATATTTTGCTAAATTTAAATAAAATAATCTTATTTTATTACCAAATAATATAAATATTATACGTAATTACGGTATTTTTGTTGCTATCGGTATTTTAATTACTTGACACACGTTTTGTTGCTTGGTAAGATAATGATATAAATTATCAATAAAACAAAAATATGGCCAAACAAACAACCGAAAACGAAGAAATATTAAAGAGACTTAATGTTCTCATTGCGCTAAACCTTCAATCGCTTTCTAAGAGAAGGGAAGAATTAGACACAAGAGGGCAAATAGCTTTTCTTTCTAGTTTAAAACTGAAAGCTAATGAAATTGCTGAAATCCTTGGGAAAACAAGCAACCATGTTAATAAAGAATTATTTTATATACGCAAAGATAATAAATAATATAATCATATGGAAAAACAAGATATCCTATTTTCAAAATTAGATTTAATAACATATCTGCTGGTGCTAAATTTAAAAAACGCTGGTACTATGGATGATAAAATTTTGAAAAACTTGGTAAGCATGTTAGTAAAAAGTGGCTACCCATGGCGAGATATTAGTAGTTTTTTAAATGTTAGTCCTAATACAATTAGTAAATTAACTAAAAAATAAATTTTATGGAAAAAGAAAATTTAGATAGTATCTCAAAAAAATTGTCGGTATTAGTCTCACTCTTAATAAGCAATAATGATAGCTACAAAACGACCAAAGAGAGAATTGAATATTTGAAAAAATTTAGTTTGTCAAACGTCGAAATAGCCGAGATACTAAACACTTCAAAAAATACTGTAGAAGTAAATTTAACTAATTTAAAGAAAGCTAAAAAATAATAATATGAATAGCGAGGAAGAGATTGTAAAAATTTCAAAAAAATTAAACGTTTTAATTGCTTTTTCTATACGTCGACTATTTAATGATTTGGATTTTTCAAATAAATCCAGAAAAAAGAATGGATTAGGAGACTTAGCTCGATATCTTAGCAATATAGGGCTCGATTCCAACGATATTGCTGAAATATCGGGTTCTCCAGTCCAAAGTATTAGAACGCTATTAACCCCGAAAAGACAAAAATAATATGTCACCTAAACGTCTTGATCAGAGTTTGATGTCAAAAATTGCAAAAAAAACTGGTGAAAAGAATATTTATCGTATTAATGTGATGGTAAGTAAAAGGGCATCAAAATTAGGAATATCTTCCGAAGCCGCTTTAGTGCTATTGGCAAAAAGTTATGGAATTGGTGTATCTACATATCAAAAAAGTCTAGACAGCATAAAACAGGCAGAAATTAGGGATTCAATGTCAACAATGATAACGCCCGTGCAGACAAAACTCAGTTCATCGGCTAACAAAAATTCTAATAGCACAAAAGGCATCTCTAGTAAAAAATCCTATCTAAGACTCGCTATAGAGTATTTAATAGAAGATAAGGAGCTATTAGATAGATGTAAAGATATTTTATTGGCTACAAAAAACTTTGATAGACCGATTAACCAGGCAACCCTTGTTTTGGAAGACAGAATTAGAACAAAGTCGCAACCACCAAAAAAATTGGTTGGCGAAAATTTGGTTAGCTATGCATTTAATGAAGATATTTCCAAATCGATACTTAAAGTAGAAAGTATGGATCCAGAAGATCAGAGAGGCTTTACGCAAATTTTAAGAGGAATATTCCCTCTATTCAGAAACAAAACGCACCACCACGTAATTAAAAGTTTTTCTAGAGAAGAAGCTATGAGAGTGTGTGGTTTTATCGATGTAATTTTACGTATCGTAGATAATTCAATTAAAATAACAGAAAATCAATAAATTTATAATAATAATCATAAAACAACTTTTGACTTTTTCCCTTTAAAATCGTAAAATTAGGCCAGAGAATAGGACTTTATCTTTTCTTAATATCCAATTTGCTATAATATGACTACCTCAAAAAAGGCCGTAAAAACTAAGAAAAAAAGCAAAAAAATGTTAGATCCATTTTTTAAGGATAAAGACTTTAAATTATACCAAGCCAATAGCTTGGAGCTTTTGGCTACTTTGCCGGAGAATTCAGTTGATATGATATTTGCCGATCCGCCGTACATGCTTTCTAATGGCGGTTTTTCCGTCCATGCCGGTCGTATGGTTAGTGTGAATAAGGGCGAATGGGATGTTAGTAATGGCTTAAAGAAAGATTTCGAATTTCAATTAGCCTGGATCAAGGCTTGTCATAGAGTTTTGAAACCCGGAGGCACGATTTGGATTTCTGGCACCTATCACTCTATCTATCAATGTGGATTTGCTCTGCAGGTTAGCAAATTTCATATCCTAAACGATATTGCCTGGTTTAAACCAAATGCCTCGCCAAATCTAAGCTGTCGCTTTTTTACGGCTAGTCATGAAACTTTAATCTGGGCAAGAAAAGAGTTGATCCATCCCAAAACCGGTAAAGCAATAACCACTAAGCATAAATTTAATTATGACTTAATGAAGAATGGTAATTGGCCGGAAGACTTTTTGAAAAAGCCTAACCTGCAGATGAGAAGTGTTTGGTCTATGGGTACGCCGAAGCCGGCCGAAAAGAAATTCGGCAAACACCCAACTCAAAAACCAATTGATCTATTGGTTCGTATTGTTATGGCTAGTACTGAAAAAGGCGATGTAGTTATTGATCCCTTTACTGGCTCGTCCACGACAGGTTTAGCTTGCGCTCTTAATGGCCGTAAATTTATTGGCATTGATTTAGAGAAAAAATATCTTGAATTGTCGGTTAAGAGATATAAGGATTTAATAAAATAATCTATTAAATTTATGATAAAAGGCGGCTTTGGCGGAGCTAACACAAAAACCGGTCTTCACTTTGAAGAAGAATCCAACTTCTTAAATTTAATTAAGAAACAAAAAGGCTATAAAGTTGAAGATAATACTGTCTTTTATAATAACAAAAAAGTCGCCATGACTTTTAAGAAGCATGAGCTTTATAGATACCTAGAAACCAAAGGAATCGACTATAAGCAATATATTTCCAAGAAGATACTGCCGGATGACGCCATATTTGTAATCACAAATAACACCTTATTTATTATTGAGATAAAATTTCAGCATATTGCCGGATCAACCGACGAAAAACTGCAGACTTGCGATTTTAAAATCAAGCAATACCGTAAATTGTTAGCTAAATTAAATGTTGAAGTTCAGTATATTTACGTTTTAAATAAATGGTTTGAAAAGCCAGAGTATAAAGATGTTTTGGATTACATTATTTCTATAAATGGCTGTTCCTATTATTTTGAGTATTTGCCATTACAGAAATTGGGACTGCCAGTGCCTAAAAAATAAAAATATGAAATGTCCACATTGTTTAAATTCTTTTCATGATGAGTTCGAAAGGCGCGATATAGGTTCAGGATCAGGCTCCGAGGGCTACTGGTCTACGCTTCATCAGACCTGCCCAGAGTGCGGGGAGTCTATAATTTTTTTGCAGGCATTTTCAAATCAATATAAAACGACTCAATGGAGTTCTTTCATGGCATACCCAAAGGGAATTGCGAGACAACCACTACCGCCCGAGGTTGATGATAAGGAAGTGATCGGTAATTATAATGAATCATGCCTAGTCTTATCAGATAGCCCAAAGGCCAGTGCCGCTTTAAGTCGCCGATGTTTACAACATATACTACGAGAAAAAGCCAAGGTCAAAAAAAGTGATCTTAATTCTGAAATACAAGAAGTACTTGACTCGGGGAAGCTCCCCTCTACCATTGCTGATAATTTAGATGCCGTGCGCAATATAGGTAATTTTGCAGCTCACCCAGTAAAGAGTACCCGGAGTTTGGAAATAGTTGACGTTGAGCCACATGAGGCCGAATGGAATCTGGAGGTGTTAGAACAATTGATTGACTTTTATTATATAAAACCAGCGTTGGCTTTTAAAAAAAGAGAAGAATTAAATGCCAAACTAGCAGAAGCAGGGAAGCCACCTTTAAAATAAATTGTAAAGTTATTATGAGCTAAACAATTATAAAAGGTTAAAGAATTGGAATAAAATAATTTATAATTTTTATGGCCAAAGAAAACACCGCTAAAAATAAAAACATAATAAAAATAAAGAATTTTATTTCCGATACTTTAATAATTGCCTTGTTAACGGGTGTTGGATATTTTGCGGCCTTTGTCTATCAATTAGCTTATTTAGGTTTTTTTGGAATACCAATATTTTTTGTAGACGTAAATTTAACTGCTGTTTTATTAATGACGCTAATTGGATTTGTTATTATTTTAGTTTGCGCGCCGGCCCTAATGGAACTCTATTTTAATAAACCAAAAACCAACTTACAGAAATTAAATCGAAACGTCGGTATATCTTTAACGTTTGATCTTATAATAATTATCCCATTCTTCATGTGTGGGTATTCACTATTTGGCAGGATTGCAATATTTCCACTGTTAGCCTTATTTGTGATATTATTTATCGCATTTATTGTAAAAATTTATAGGAAACCGCCAAAACTAAATAAGATGGAAGGAAGCCTTAATTTTTTAGTTCAGGTTGAGAAATTGTATGGTTCTTATCCAATTATATTTGTTTCCGTTATAGTATTATTTATTTGCTATTGTTTTGCGTTTGGTTCTTTCGCGGCGAAAATAGAGAATTCTTATCTAATTTCTAACACGAACCCAGAAATACTTTTAATCTCAACATACAATGGTAATTTTATAGGGGGAACATTCAGCAGTAGCACTAGATCTCTTGATAATATAACCTTGATTAGTCAAGACAAAATTTCAAATTCTAATATTTTTTTTAAGAATAATAAAATAGGCCGACTAAATAGTCAGTTTAGTTTGGACTGGCAGGAGCTTATAAAAATAATTTCTTCTCGTTAGAGCAGCGGTCAATCACTTTCCCTCCATATCGCCGCAGCTCCTAAAAGCGGTGCCGCTATGGTGCCGTAAAAGTGATAAATCGTTATGTAAAGTAATCTATAATGATATATCCTGAGACAATGCATTTTTCGAGAGGTTAGATAAATTATTTTAACATTACAAATATTCATTCGTGAGCAACCTTAAATTCGAATCCCACCCCGGGAGCATTGAAGAAAAATCGCTTTTATTTGTGATTTCGGAGAGCCTGGGACTTACACAATGAACAAAACTACTGGGTATAATGAATTAGGATTTAATGAAAATAATGATTGGACGACAATTAAGAAATATTAGTATAGTGATATCTATATTAAAAATATGGAGATACAATTTTTTAAAAAAATGCCGTCAACTGGCGATGGTATCCGATTATCTTACAGTATAGATGGTAAAGATATATTTTTAGAGATAAGCGGAACTGCGATGAGCGTTTACAAAATGCATGATTTACCAGACAATGAGATGGGAATGGTTTTTATCCCCATAATTACTGATATATGCATTCAGTTGAGAGATCAAGGGGCTGAAATAGAAAGTATTAGTATTGATAGTGAGGGCGCAAAAATAAAAGGAAAAATTGTTTATATTAAAGAAGCTATTGAAGAAGTTTTAAAAAGAGGAACCAGAAAAATAGTAAATGGGGAATATTGGGAAATATTAAAGAATGAGACAGGAGACGGTAAGCCATATAAGGTTTACAACACACATCAGGGTATTTATGAAAAAAGTGGTAGTCATAATCCCGATTGCATTAATTCATTCACTTATTTGAGAGAGGCTATAAATTTTCTTTGGAAATAATAAAAAATATGGAGTTAAATTTAGAGCAACAAGAAAAGCTGAAAAGACTAGACGTGCAATTTAGTTTTTTGCAACAAGCAGTTTTTCAAAAATCAAAGATAGCCTTAGTGATAGCGTCTTTATCCGCAGCAATTTTGATAATAGCAACATTCGGGAATAATCTATTATCTTTTGAAACGATCTACTTTAAAATTGCTCTTACGATTTTATTATCTTTAATACCGATTTCTCTAGTTATTTTTTTATTTGAAATTGTGGATTGCATTAATGGTGCAAATAAAAATATTGAAGAAATTACGGGCATTGACATGAAAGCCGAAATGAAAAATATTAATAAAAGTTATAATTTTATAAAAAAAGTGAGGAATTATATATGTATCATTTTTCCTTATTTAGGTATTTCACTTTTATTATTAGTTATTGGCTATATTATTTTAGAAATTTGGAAATAACATTTTTTTAGCTCTAGCTTTACATGAAAAAAGTTCCAACTATATCCCAACCTCGGAGCTAGCAAATGGAAATGGGCTGAAAGGCCTATTTTTGTTAGGGAATATAGTTAAAAAATTTTGACCATGAATTTATCAGTTTTGCAAATACATTAATTTTATTGGTCAAGATTGGTTCGAATCCCTCTGCCTGTTGTTAGGCAGTTAATTTTGGTATAATATTAGTAGTTATTAATTAATTATATTTATATGAAAAAAATAATTATATTGGGAGCTAGCGATGGACTCGGTAAAGCAATTGCCAGTTTATGCTTAAAAGAAAAAATAGAAGTAATTAATGTAAGTAGAACGGCTTGTGATATATCAGGTGTTGTTAATATTGCCTGTGATTTATCGATAGAAAAAGATATTAATAATACTGTTAGTTTAATAAAAGAAAAACATAGTGATTTTCATGCAATTATAAATTGTGTCGCTATTGTGGCAATGGAAAAAATAAATGAAATTACATATTCTAAATTTGAAGAAGCATTTAAAATTAACACTATTGCGCCGTTGTATTTTTTGTCCTTATTGTTTGATAATATTGTAAAAAATGAGGCTGATATACTAAATATCGGTACAACGGCAGATCTAAAAGCTGGTTTCAATGATCAATTAGCATATACTTCGACCAAATATGGTCTAAGGGGTGGCTCATATAATATTGGATTAGAATTAGCAAAAACAAAAAGCAGGATGATATATGTTCATTGTGGCGGTATGAATACCAAAATGCACGAAAAAGATTACGGCAAGAAAATAGAAGACGAGGCGGAGTGGATGAATCCGAAAGATGTAGCTGGTATAGTTTTGTATTTGTTAGGGTTGCCAAAACAGATAGAGGTATCAGAAATAACGGTTAATCGTAAGGGGAGAAGATTGGAATAAAATAAAAATAGCCAATAATTATTTAAATAAAGTTCGAAAGCAGTCCCTCCAAGCGAGCTCTTGAAAAAGCGAGTGTAATAGCTCGTTAAGATAGTACAATCAATGTATGGAAGAAAGCCGCTCCGAAAAAAGGATTGATAAGGTATTCATAGCCGGGGTCATCATCAAGAGCCTCCAGGGGTTGATTGAAATCATCGGCGGCGGCGTGCTGATATTCATCAACAATCAAGCGCTGGTCAGCGCGATCAAAGCCTACACTCACGAAGAGTTGGTTGAGAATCCGCACGATCTCATCTCAATCTTTTTGTCGTATATCGGGCAGCACGTTCTGTCCAAAAGCACTTTGTTCGTTGTGATATATCTCTTAAGCCATGGACTTATCAAACTCTTCCTCATCGCGGGGCTCTTCCATAAGAAATTATGGGCCTACTATGTTTTCATCTGGTTTCTGATTTCTTTTATCGTCTATCAGGCCTATCGCTACAGCCTTACCCGCTCGCCCATGTTATTGATTTTACCCTATTTGATATCTTGATCGTTTATTTCACTTGGCGGGAATCAAGAATCTTGAAAAAGCATTTAAGAGAACAAATAATCGGCTAGAGCCGAGCCATATGGGATGAGCAGAGCCCCTTCTCAGCCCTACGAAAAAACCACCCAGTTTATCGTAGGGTTTTTTCGTTGGGTCAATCGCCAATAAATTTTTTGCTATTTTTAGGTAATTATGCTATTATAAAAATATCTTATTAATCTCTTTAAATTTATATGAGCAAAACAAAAAAACTGGTTATTATGGTAATGGCCGTATTTTTGGTTTCGCCTCTCTTGTCGGTCAGAATCGCGGCGGCGCAGACGGATACCTTCAATGCCGATGGCGCTTTCCAGGCGATCGTCAAGATAAAAAAGTTCGGGCTTGATGAAGATTACAGTCTGAACTACGACTCTTATGGCTCGGGCGTGATTATCAGCTCTTCCGGCCTAGTCTTGACCAATAACCACGTGGTTGAGGCCAAAGATACTTTTGACAATTCCGACCAAGACGCGAGCTACGAAGTCTGCCTACCGAGTAATACGACGGACGAACCCGATTGCTCTTATATAGGAAAATTGATCGCTAAGAATAAAGACCTGGATATCGCTTTGTTGCAAATCAAGAATATTCCCGGCCTGAGCAGCCGAGCAAGTTATCCTTACTTGGAATTGAATCAAACCGATAACACTAGCGTCAATGACGCCGTCATGGCCATCGGCTATCCCAGCGTCGGCGGCTCTTCGGTAACCATTACCACCGGCATCGTCAGCGGCAAGATCGATAAATACGGCAAGCAGTGGATCAAGACCGACGCGGTTATCTCTTTCGGCAGCTCGGGCGGCGCCGCCCTGGACCAGAACAATAAAGTGATCGGCATCACCAGCGCCGGCTACTCCGACCTCTTGGGCAGTCTCGGCTATATCATCAATATCAGCTCCCTGAACAAATGGATCAGCGATAACCGGAATCTGGCGCCCAAAGCGAGCCCGCTGGAAAACCGGGTCATCGCTTTCGCCAAGAAAGACAAGTCCTTGAATGATACGGATAAATTCCAAAACGATAATCCGGTTTTCAGCGTCGTCAAACCGGAGGATTGGAAATTTGAGTATTTCGGCGAGAATCTCCTTTATATCCAGAATCCGAGCGATGGCGACGGGGGTTACGTGATAATCCAGTTTAAGAAATTTCCTTACCTAGTCGATATCAACAATATCATCCCGCGGGTCAAGATGCGCTCCCTGGAGAAAGGCACCCTGTCATTTCTGAATATCCAGGAAAATAAAGATCTCAAACTGAGCGGCCTGCCGGCCAAAAAGATCTTAACCACCGATCTCAGCGATTCTTTGAAATTTTATGCCCTGCCTTTCCGGAATAGCATCATTTATCTTAATTATGATTATGGCCTGGATGATAAGGATAAGGGCCTGATTGATGGCATAATCAATTCCTTCAATATCAAGAACGCCAAATTTTCTTTTTCGGAGGCCAAGAAATATACTAATAGCGTTCCCAAGTTCAGCCTGACGGTTGATAATAACTGGGCCCTCCTGGCCAAAAATCTGAAGAGCAGCCCGCTGGAGATCCAAAGCAAGAAATACAAAGACCTGATAGTTAAGGTGAACATAGAGAAGGCGAGCGACAGCACCAAGAATCTCAATAATGACGGGCTGCTTAAGCTTAATAAGGACCAGCTCGACCAGATCAATAAGATCTCGTCGATCGTCGATCTGAAATTGGAGATTATGGAAAGCAACGCCCATTACAAGGTCAGCAAGAATTTTACGGACACCATCAAGATCACCACATCGGTCAAGGCTATAAGTAGCGGCAAAGTGGTCACCTATGAGATGGATCTCACGAAAAAGGTCAGCAATAAATATATCGTCACCGTGGCGCTAATCACCACCAATCCGGACAAGAAAGTCTTTGCTAATTACCAGAAAGAATTCCTTAAGATGCTGCAGAAGTTCTCTTTGAGCGGGTCCTGATTAAATTCTATCGGATAAGAAAAGCCCCGCAATCAGCCGGGCTTTTTATTTTGCTTTTGCCAGAAATAAATGATAAAATTAGCGGATATGAAAACGAAAATATTAGTGACCGGCGCGGGCGGGCAGATCGGCTCGGAACTGGTGCCGGCCCTGAGAGCTGAATTCGGCGCCGAGAATGTCATCGCCAGCGACATTAAGGCGAGCGGCGCGACACCCGGCGCGGCCGGTCTTTTTGAACAAGCCGATGCGACGCAAGCGGCCGAACTGGAAGCGATAATCATTAAGCATCAGATCAGCGTCATTTATCATTTGGTCGGCGTTATCTCCGCGGTCGGCGAACAGAATCCGGATCTGGCCTGGCGGGTGAACATGGCGAGCTTGAAGAACGTTTTGGACTTGGCCGTTAGCCATAAGATTGACCGGGTATTCTGGCCCAGCTCCATCGCCGCCTTCGGGCCGAGCGCGCCGCGAGAAATGACGCCGCAGGCGACAATCCTGGAACCGACTACGATTTATGGCGTCACCAAAGTGGCTGGCGAGTTGTTGTGCAATTATTACCATCATAAATACGGCTTGGACGTGAGGAGCGTGCGCTATCCCGGCATAATTTCCTGGCAGACCAAGCCCGGTGGCGGCACGACGGACTACGCCTGTGCGATTTATTACGACGCTCTGGAAAAAGGCCATTATGACTGTTTCGTAAGCGCGGAGACGATCCTGCCGATGATGTATATGCCCGACGCCATCCGGGCGGCTATGTCGCTCATGGCCGCCGCTCCGGAAAAGATAAAAGTCAGGACTTCATATAACCTGACCGCCTTGGATTTTTCCGCCCAAGAATTGGCGGATAACGTTTCTAAATATGTTTCCGGCTTCACTTGCGCTTTTGTCCCGGACGCGCGCCAAAAGATTGCTGACTCCTGGCCGAAGTCAATCGACGACTCCGCCGCCCGCGCCGATTGGGGCTGGCAGCCGGAGTTCGGCCTGGATGATCTTTCGCAGGATATGATTAAGAATTTGAAATTAAAGTTAGCGCGCTAATAACTAGCTAGGCTTGATAGCTGGTGATCTTTACTGATAAAGAATAGTCAGAAGTTAAAAGTTAAAAATATGTACACTCAATTTAAATCTCGTCTGGAAAAAGAATTGGCCGCCATTAAAGAAGCCGGCTTATTTAAGAAGGAACGGATTATCGTGACGCCGCAGGGTCCGCGGATAAAAGTCCAGGGCGGGGAAGAGGTCCTTAATTTCTGCGCCAATAATTATTTGGGCTTGTCGGCCGATCCGACCCTTATCGCGGCCGCGAAAGCGGCCTTGGACAGCCGGGGTTACGGGCTGTCTTCAGTGCGCTTCATCTGCGGCACGCAGGATATCCATAAGGATCTGGAAAAAAAGATTTCCGCCTTTTTAGGGATGGAAGACACGATCCTGTACTCTTCCGCCTTTGACGCCAATGGCGGATTATTTGAACCGCTGCTCGGTGAAGAAGACGCCATCATTTCCGATGAATTAAATCACGCTTCCATCATTGACGGCGTCCGTTTATGCAAGGCCCAGCGCTACCGTTATAAGAATAGCGATATGGCCGACCTGGAGGCCAAGCTCAAGGAGGCGCAGGCCCAGCGTTACCGTTTGATCGTCACCGACGGCGTTTTTTCCATGGACGGCTCCATCGCTAAATTGAAAGAAATCTGCGACCTGGCGGACAAGTATGAAGCGCTGGTCGTCGTGGACGACAGCCACGCCACCGGCTTCATGGGAAAATCCGGACGGGGAACCCATGAATATTGCGAAGTCATGGGCCGAGTGGACGTCATCACCTCCACCTTAGGCAAGGCCTTGGGCGGCGCCGTCGGCGGCTTCACGTCCGGCCGTCAAGAAATCATCGATCTGCTCCGCCAGCGCTCGCGGCCCTACCTATTTTCCAATTCTTTGGCGCCGGCCATCGTCGGCGCGGCGACCGCCGCCCTTGATTTACTAAGCCGGTCAACGGCTCTGAAAGATAAACTGATGGCTAACGCCCTATACTTCAGGGAAGGGATGACGAAGGCGGGTTTTGATATCAAGCCGGGCAACCATCCGATTGTGCCGGTCATGCTTTACGACGCCAAGATCGCCCAGACCTTTGCCGAGAAGCTCTTGGCCGAAGGGATCTATGCCATCGGTTTTTTCTATCCGGTCGTGCCCAAAGACCTAGCCCGCATCCGCGTCCAGATTTCCGCCGCCCATGAAAAAGCCGACCTAGATCTGGCCATTAAGGCCTTTACCAAGATCGGGCGGGAATTAAAGGTGATTTAGCTATTGAATTATTTTTATAATCAAGCTATCATAGGGATATGAATTCAAATATGTCACAAACCGTCAAACAGATCTGGTGGACTGCCCATAATATTGGGTAGCGGTTTTTTGTTTAAAATTAATTTTTTAAAACTACCCAATATCATGAAGATTGGGTAGTTTTTTATTTATTAAATCATTATTCTATGCCTTATTATTTTCGTAATCGGAGCACGGAGCTCTGGCGATTCGGCTCGGTGTCCAAATTTATTCATTAATTAAGATTAAACAATATGAAAAATTCATTAAAGTTATCGCCTGATCAAGCCGGCTATTTCGGAAAATACGGCGGGCAAGTGATTCCGCCGGCCTTGAAGCCGATCTTTGACGAGATTGCCGAGGCGTATAAGAACGCGCAAGCTGATCCCGGTTTCCGGGCGGAATATGAAGGGCTGTTGAAGGATTATGTCGGCCGACCCTCGCCCCTGTATTACGCGCGTAATCTGTCGCAAAAATTAGGGGGCGCGAAGATCTATCTGAAGCGCGAAGATCTGAACCATACCGGCGCGCATAAGATCAATCATACCTTGGGCGAGGCGTTGCTCGCCAAAAAGATGGGCAAGACCAAGCTGCTGGCGGAGACCGGCGCCGGCCAGCACGGCGTCGCCCTGGCGACGGCGGCGGCCCTCGTCGGCCTGGAATGTGAGATCCATATGGGTGAAATTGATGTGGCCAAACAGCATCCCAATGTCATCCGCATGGAACTCTTGGGCGCCAAAGTGGTCACGGTCAAATCAGGCGGACGCTGTTTGAAGGACGCGGTGGACAGCGCCTTCCAGGCTTTCGTCCAGGATCCGCAGAATATCTTCTTCGGCATCGGTTCGGTGGTCGGTCCGCACCCCTTTCCCATGATGGTCAGAGATTTCCAATCGGTGGTCGGCCGAGAGGCGCGCGCCCAAATCCTGGCCCAAGCCGGCCGCTTGCCCGATTATCTGATTGCCTGCGTCGGCGGCGGTTCTAATGCCATCGGGCTCTTCCATGAATTTTTGGATGACCGGGAGGTAAAAATGATCGGCGTGGAACCGAGCGGCCGGAGTTTCAAGACCGGCGATCATGCCGCGACCTTGACTCTAGGCAAGCCGGGTAATATTCATGGTATGTTTACCTATCTCTTGCAGGATGATAAGGGCGAGCCAGTGCCGGTCCATTCCATCGCTTCCGGCCTGGATTATCCCGGCGTCGGTCCGATCCACGCCGATCTGAAAGATAAGGGCCGGGTGATTTACGAAACGGCGAGCGACGCTGAAGCGCTGCAGGCCTTCCAGACCTTAGCTAAGGTTGAAGGCATAATTCCGGCTCTCGAAAGTTCACATGCCTTAGCGCAGGCGATCAAACTCGCCCCTCAGCTGAGTCCGGAGAAGATTATCATCGTCAATTTGTCCGGCCGCGGCGATAAGGACATTGATTACGTGGCGGAGAAGTTAAGCTGAAAAAAGAAAAACTAGTTGGGCGGGTCGCGCAACTAGTTTTTTTATTGAGCTAAAGCTGATTTTGAGCTTTAAGCCAGTTTTATGGCCATCTTCCGGAGATGGCGCTCCATTATAGTCAACTCAATCGCCTCGTTCAGGGCTTTCGGGTTGGTTAAGACGGTTCTTATCAGAAGCGGCCAGTAATAACGTCTGGCCGGAGAAAACAGGCCGATCAAGACAAGGGTCTTCAGAAAAATCACCAGATTGATCCAGGGCAGCCGCCCGCCCTTAGTCAGGGGTCGATAATCTTCCAGAAAAGCGTTGACACGGTCATAATAATTTTCCAATGAATAAATTTTTTGGACCAATCTTATATAGCCGTCAATCAACTTATCCCTATCCATCTTCGATCTGAAGTTTAACTGGGTGTCGGCATTGTCGCCATTGCTTTCTTCCAGCAACCGGCCCTCTTTCAGGAGACGATCGTAGAGCGGGGTGCCTTTCATGGCGGTCAGCAGTCCGGCCATGGCGATGACCACGCCGGCGTTCTGGATGAACTGGAATTGCCTCCTAAAGATGTCGGGCTGGTCGCTGTCAAAACCGACAATGAATCCGCCCATGACCTGCAGGCCATGCTGGTGGATTCTTCTAACGGCGGCGGCCATGTCCTTGTTGGTGTTGTTCTTTTTTCCGCACTCGGCCAAACTTTCCTGATTGGGCGTTTCCAACCCCAAAAAAACCTTATAGAAGTTGGCCTCGGCCATCAGATCCATCAATTCTTCGTCATCCGCCAGATTTAAACTGGCTTCAGTGATAAACTTGAAGGGGTAGCGCCGCTCTTTCTGCCAGTTGATCATCGCCCGGAGCAACTCCTTGACCTTAGATTTGTTGCCGATGAAATTATCGTCAACGACAAAGACGGTCTGACGCCAACCGGCGTCGTAAAGGGATTGCAGTTCGGCGAGGAATTGCGTCGGCGTTTTCGTCCGGGGGATTAGGCCGTTCAGCTTCTTGATATTACAGAACTCGCAATCAAAGGGGCAGCCGCGGGAAAATTGTACGGGAATAGTCTGGTAATGGTTCAAATTCACCAGGTCCCAACGGGGGGTGGGCGTGAGCCTAAGATCCGGCCTTAGGTCGGAGTCGTAAACTCGCCGCGTCCGAATCTGTTTGAAGTCAGCCAGGAAAAGCGGCCAAGTGATTTCCGCTTCGCCTAAGATCAGATGATCAATAGCGGCGAACTCCGGGGCTTGTTCGGCATCGGCAAAGAGCGGTCCGCCAGCAATGATTTTTTTGCCTTTGGCCTTGCCGCGCCGGATGATTTCCAAAGCGCTGTCTTTTTGAATGACCATGCCGCTAATCATCACCCAGTTAGCCCAGGCGAGGTCGGCGTCATCCAGTTCGCGGACATTGAGATCAACCAGCCGCAAATTCCAACCTCTCGGCAGCAGGGCGGCGACGGTCAGCAGACCGAGCGGCGGCAAATTCGCTTTCTTGAAAAGGAATTTGAGGATATACTGGAAACCCCAAAAGGTTTCCGGAAATTTCGGGTAGACTAACAGGATATTCATTATATGTTTCCTCCTTTTTTAATGTTCAATTTTATAATTGTTTATTAAATTAAGCATAGTCTTTAAGGGGCTTTTTGTCAATCCAGATTGTCCCTATGAAAAAACCGTTGCCCTGGAAATAGAGCCAACGGTTCCTTAGTTTCGCTGTCCGCGAAGAAGAAGGGAAAATTCTACTCTTTTCGGGTGTAATAGCTCAACCGCTAGGTAATATGTTATAATTTTCTTATGAAAGTAGCGCTTAATTACAAAATTAGCGAAAAAAACGATAAAATCGAATGCCGAGTCTGCGCCCACTTTTGCCAAATTTACGTCGGCCGGACTGGACTTTGCGGCTTACGCCTGAATCGCGCCGGTCGACTTTATCTTTTGCCTTATGGCCGGGCGGCGGCCGTCAATCTTGATCCGATTGAGAAAAAACCGCTTTTCCATTTCTTGCCCGGCTCTCTGACTTATTCCTTTGGCACGCTGGGTTGCAATTTCCGCTGCGCCAATTGTCAGAATTATGACCTATCACAATCTGGCCAGTCTGGCCGGGCCAGCGAGGACGGCGCCGAGAAGGATCAAGTCGAATTTGATTGGGGCCTGAATCTGTCACCCAAGGAAATTGTCGCTCAAGCCATAAAAACCAAATGTCCGAGCATCTCCTATACCTATAATGAGCCGACGGTATTTTTGGAATACGCTTTGGACACCATGAAATTAGCCCGGGCCAAAGGTTTAAAAAATGTTTGGGTTTCCAATGGTTATATGTCCCCGGAAACTCTGGAACTTATCTTGCCTTATCTGGACGCGATCAATATTGACATCAAATCTTTTGACGAGAAATTTTATCAAAGCAATTGCGGCGCCCATCTGGAACCGGTCTTAGAGAATTGCCGGCGCTTGGTTAAGGCCAAAGTTTGGCTGGAAATCACCACCCTGGTAATACCCGGCTTAAGCGACGGCGAAGAGATGTTAAAGAAGATCGCTATCTTCATCAAGGAAGAATTAGGCGATTTCGTCCCTTGGCACCTCTCCGCTTTTTCCGGGGAGATTTCCTGGAAATTAAAGCATCTCTCGGTCACGCCAGCCGACACGCTTAAGCGCGCTTATGAGATCGGCCGGGCCGTTAGTTTGAAATATGTCTATACCGGCAATCTTCGGGACAAGGCCAGGGAAAATACTTTTTGTCCCGCTTGCGGCCGAGCCGTGATAAAAAGGATCGGCTACGACATTGAACGCTTGGATAAAGACGGCGCCTGTCGCGCTTGCGGACAAAAATTAGAGGGAATCTTTTGATATGAAACAGCCGAGGAAAATCATTCTTCTTGCCGCTCTCGGGCTCCTTATCATCTTAGGAACTTTATTTTTAATTTTTAAAAATATGCCTGGCTCAAGATTAAAATCAAGCGTCCGCCCGCCAGCCGTGGCCGGTCAATTCTATCCGGCTGATCGGACGGTTCTAGAGAACGCCGTTCAAACAGCTTTAGCCGCCGCGCCAACGGTAAACGCCGGCGGCGCAGTCAGAATGATCATCGTGCCGCACGCCGGTTATGATTATAGCGCCGGCGTGGCCGCCTGGGCGTTCAAATCTTTGGCCGGACAAAAGATCAAGCGCGTTTATCTCTTAGGCAATTCTCATCACGATTATTTTTCCGGCTTGGCGCTGGACGATCATGATTTTTGGGAAACGCCGCTCGGCCGCGTCGCCGTAGACACGAAAAAAGTAAAAGAGCTGGCGGCCGCTTCGCCGGTTTTTGCCGCTTTCGGCGCCCCGCATCAGCTGGAGCATGGACTGGAAGTGCAGCTGCCGTTCTTACAGGCCGTTTTAGGCAAAGATTTCAAGATCGTGCCGCTTTTATATGGTAATACCGAGGGTAACGATTACGTGGCCATCGCCAAGATTTTAGCGGCTAATCTGGAAGACGGCGATCTGATCGTAGTCAGTTCTGACATGTCGCATTATCCGTCTTATGAAGTGGCTAACAAGATTGATCGCCAGACTCTGGATATGATCAAGAATAAAGATCTGGCCGGCCTGAGCGCGGCGGCCGCGAGCGCTTTAAGCGCCCAAACCAACGAGCAAACAATCTTGTGCGGCTTGGAAGCGGTCAAAACCGCCCTGGCCTTAGCTCAGCAGCTTAATTTGAACCCGCAAGTTTTGGGTTATAAAAATAGCGGCGATACGCTTTTGAGCGACAAAAGCCGGGTGGTCGGCTACGGCGCCGTCATCTTCAGCGCTTCGTCCTCACCTACTTCCGGCGCCGGCCAGCTGGATTCGGCCGAGCAGAAAATATTACTGGACATCGCCCGGACCAGCGTGGAAAGCTATGTGAAGAATAATAATATTCCGGAGTTCAATATTAAAGATGAGCGCTTAAAAGCGGTTCAGGGCGCCTTCGTGACCCTGAAGAAGAACGGGGAACTGCGCGGCTGTATCGGGCAGATCATCGCTGACGAGCCCTTATGGCAGGTGGTGCGCGATATGGCCATCGCCGCGGCCACGGAAGACAGCCGTTTTTACCCGGTGACCGCTGGAGAATTGGCGCAACTGGACTATGAGATCAGCGTTTTGTCCGCGCCGCAAGCGGTGAGCGATTGGCGACAGATCAGATTAGGCACAGACGGCGTGATTGTCAGGAAAGGTTTGCGGAGCGGGGTATTCTTGCCGCAGGTGGCGACGGAGAGCGGCTGGAGCCAAGAAGAATTTTTGAGCCAGCTCTGCGCGCAGAAAGCGGGGCTAGCTCCGGATTGCTATAAGAATGACCCGGCCGTCTCCTTAAGCGTTTTCCAGGCGCAGGTTTTAAAAAACGGCGACTTTGTGGAGGTCGACGCTGGCAAAGGAGTACTAAGAATCTTAAAAAAATCTAATTTGAGCGATTAGCCGGTTTTTTAGCGAAGAGCTTGAAGGCCGCGAATATGATCAGGGCGGCCGCTAAGGCGAGGCCGACGATATTGACGATCCGTGAGGCCTTTTCCCAGTAAACGCCGATAAAGAAACCGAGAACGACCATGGTCGTGACGTTGAGAAAGTTACCCGTCACGTCAAACAAGATAAATTTCCGGAAGGGAACGCCGGTTAATCCGCAGAGAAAATTAACGATCATGCCGACGGCATTACTGAAGCGGGTGACGAGAATCGTCCAGGCGGCGCTTTTCCTGATATAGCCGTTGAGCCTATCCAGCCGAGAAGTTTTCTTGCTCAGGAGACGCTTGAAAAACCGATTGCCGTAATGATGGGTCAGCCACCAGCCGAAAGAGTCGCCGCTCACGTTGCCGAAGATGGCGACGGCGATGGAAGTGCTGAAATCCATATAGCCCTGGCTGGCAAAGACGCCGACGACGATAAGTAGGGCGTTGGAGGGGAGGGGGACGATGAAACCGGCCAGGAACATCAAAACGTAAAGCGCTAAGTATTTATAGAGCAAGATGTAAGATAAAGATAAACCGAGCAGTCCGGAGTCCATTATTTTTTGAGACTTAGATAATTAAAGATGGCCGTTTGCACTTCGTTCAAAAGCCGACTAGCGCTGATCTTTTCGCCGCGCGCGTAATGCGTCAGGGTGATGTAGGGATAACGGGGGTCGGAGATATTCAAGGCCGAAGCCAGGTATTCCGGCGGCAGATTAAAAAATTTGTTGATGTAGTCAAAAGTCATCCAATAGCGGACCAGACTGATGTCCTTGGTCGCGATCGGCTGCTTGAAGCGCTGGGAATAGAGTTCTTCCAGTTTATAAAGATAGGGCGGGAGAGATTTCTGGCTTCTGGATTGTCTGATGAGGATGGATAATAAGACGACGACCGCGACCATGATAAATACGACGGGGATGAGCCAAAGGTATTGGCGATTATTTTCTTTACTCATAAAGAATGATCTAATAATTATAGATTAATCATACTTAAATCCGTCTAAAGCGTCAATTTTCTTTGAAAAGCGTCAGCTGGATTTTTTTCCGGATTTTTGCTAATCTGGACTTATAAACCTATGAGGAAAGAAATCAAACAAAGGCTTGTTTGGTCAGCGATTATCGTCGTCATTTTGGCTTTAGCGGTTTTTTTTATAGTCCGCGCCCAAAAGCCGGGGAAGCTGGATACCTTCGCCCAATGTTTGAAAACCCAGAGGGCGATTTTCTACGGCGCTTTCTGGTGTCCGCATTGCCAGAAGCAGAAAGCGGAGTTCGGACGCTCGGCTCACCTCTTGCCTTATGTAGAATGTTCTACGCCGGATGGCCAGGGCCAATTGATGATTTGCACGCAGAATAACATCAGCGGCTATCCGACCTGGGTATTCAAAGACGGTAGCCGCCTGACCGGGGAGATACCTCTGACTGATTTAGCGGCCAAAACCGGTTGCCCCTTACCGCAGTAAATAATAATCAGAATAATTAACGCGATATGCTTAACGCGGCCAATCAAATCCTGACTTTTCTCACGATTTTAGCGCAAGTTATTTTTGCCGCCGGCCTAGTTTATTGGTTGTTTTTCCGGCCGCGGCCGGACAGCGCGATCGGCCAGTGGTTGAGCCGGCAGGGAATTGTCTTGGCTTTTTGGATATCGCTCGCGGCTGTTTTAGGTAGCCTATTCTATTCGGAAATCGCCGGTTTCAAGCCTTGCGAATTATGCTGGTATCAAAGGATCTTCATGTATCCGCAAGTGATACTTCTAGGCATTGCCTGGCTGAAGAAGGAAGCGGCGATAATAAGATACAGTTTGACTTTGGCGGCGCTCGGCGCGACCTTTTCCTTATATCATAATTATATCAGTCTGGGCGGCCAGCCGCTCACGGCCTGTGCGACTTTTACGACGGTCGGCGTTTCCTGTTTGCAGCGCTATGTGTTTGAATTCGGCTATATCACCATTCCGCTTATGGCGCTCACGGCTTTCGCTTTGATCATTCTGATTTTGGGAGCGCAGAAAATCTTAATTAAGAAAAATTAATCATAATCATATGCCGATCATTTATTGGGTAGTCATCGTCGTGGTTATTGTTTTATTCATTTCCTTGAAGGTGGTCAAGCAGTATGAGCGGGCGGTTATCTTCTTTCTAGGAAAATACACGGACATGCGCGGCCCGGGCCTGATTTTTCTCGTACCAATCTTTGAGCGCATGGCGCGCGTCACTCTGCGGACCATCACCATGGACATCCCCTCGCAGAAGATCATCACCAAGGACAATGTTTCCATCGATATCGCCGCCGTGGCCTATTACCATATCGTGGATGCCTCCAAGGCGGTGATTGCCATTGAGAACATCTATCAGGCGGTCAATCAGATCAGCCAGACGACTGTCAGGAACGTGGTCGGGCAGTTTTATCTGGATCAGCTCCTGTCGCAGACCTCGCAGATCAACGAGCAGATCAAGAACGTCATTGATACGCATACTGAACCTTGGGGCGCGCAAGTGACGGCCGTGGAAATCAAAGACATCACCCTGCCGGATAACATGCAGCGGGCCATGGCCAAGGAAGCGGAAGCGGAGCGCGAGCGCCGAGCGAAAATTGTCGCTGCCGAAGGCGAGTTTCAAGCCGCCGTTAAGTTAGGCCAAGCGGCCGATTTAATTTCCGCCCATCCGGTCGCTTTACAGCTGCGCACTCTCCAGACCATGGCCGAAATCAGCGTGGAAAAGAATTCCACTATCATTTTCCCGGCTCAGTTTATGACGACTGTAGAAGAGGCCTTTAAGGCGATTAAGAAGGACGCCGTTAAGAGCGTGGAAGGGAAATAAACGAAAAAAGGAATATACCGGGAAGCATCTGAATTATAATTGATTTTTCAGGCGGAATTTGATGGAGATTTCATATAAAAAAATAGCTAGTTTTAGCTATTTTTTTGTTGGGTTATCGGAGTTTATTTTTTTTAAAAAAGGGATCATTCTTATGGACGCTTTTCGCGATTTTAGCCGCTGTTTTTCTGGGTAAGAGACGATTCAAAGAAACGATTATCTTATCTCTCGACCCTGGAATCACGACGCGCCGGCCTGCCATCAAACCGATATAGCCGGCCCGCGCGACTTCGGCGGCGGAGAGATTGTCAATTAAGAAACTATGGGCCGGTCGGGTCCAGGGGTGAGCCATTTTCCAAAAATTAGTGTCCACCGGTCCGGGACAGAGCGCCGTGACCGTGATTTTCTGTTCGCTCAATTCCTCGGCCAGAGCTTCCGAGAAAGATAGGACGTAAGCCTTGGTGGCGTAATAGACGGCCATGAAAGGGCCGGGTTGGAAGGCAGCCAGGGAAGAGACATTTAAGATTTTAGCGTTTTTTTTCGGTGTCTGAGCTAAAAATAATTTAGTCAGCGCGGTCAGGGCGCGAACATTCAGATCGATCATGGACAATTGTTTGTCTTTATCCAGTTCGGCAAACGGGCCGACCAATCCGAAACCGGCGTCGTTCACCAAAATATCGACACCGATCTTTTGTTCGCGCAAGCGCGCAAAAATTTTTTCCGGACCGTCGCTCTCGGTCAGATCTTGCGTCATGATCTTTACCTCAATCTGATATTTTTTTCGCAGTTCGCCTTGAACGCGGCGCAAGCCGGCTCCATCAAGACTGACTAAGACTAAACCGTGCTTATCGGCGGCGAAAAGTTTGGCGAATTCATAGCCGATGCCGCTTGAGGCGCCGGTAATCAGAACGGTGGCTTGAGACATATCTTTATTTTAAATATTTCAAAGCATCCAGCCAAGCGTTCAGATCCGCCGGCTTTTGGACATAGCCGAGGATGTTTATCTCGGCGCCGATATGGATGCCGAGATGCAGATGTTTCCGTTCGCCGTCGGTTTCCGAGCTGTATCCCGTGCCTAAGACCGCAAACGATTGGCCGGCGGTCATTTCTTCGCCCGCTTGGGGAGTGATGGAAGTATAGCGCAGGTGTCCGTAGATTATCGTGACGGTTTGATTATCCAGCCGGCATTCTTGGACCGCCACGCCGCCATAACCGGTGGCGATTTTTTTCATGAGCAAGGATCCGGTGCAGACGGCCATGACCGGCATATCAACGTTCGCTTCGCTAGGCAAAGTTTCAAAATCCACGCCGGTGTGATAGCCGGAAAATTTTTCCGGACTGACCGGCGAATGGCCGGGTGAAACCTGGAGGCCGAAGGGTTTCTTAGTGACGCGAGACAGGGCATCGCTTAAAGGCTGGGCGAGCGGTGACCCGCTTAAACTCGTGGCCGGCGCTCCATTGACGCTTATCGCCGGCAAGCCCTTAGTTACGGTCGGGATTTGAGTTGGAACAGGGGATTTTGGTAAGCGAAAAATAATGACCAGGGCGCCCAGGATGATCAAGGCCGCTAAAAAGATTGTTTCTTTGGTTCTTATTTTCATCATAAAGTTATCGGTCGATGGCCCTCCTATATATTACGCCCTTTTTAGCCGTATTATCAATATGGGCTCCAGAATTCTCCCAGTTTTTGAAAAATTTTATTCGCTAAAACAATTTTCTTCGGGAGGCGTAATAAGAAGTGAGAGCCCTCATTTATAATTAACTCGGCCGGTACTGGCAGCTCATGGGGAAGGTGCCGGTACCGGCCATTAGAATCCCAATGAAAAAGACTAAAAAAGCTTGGTTAATCGCGTCATCTTTAGCGTTCGTTATGGCTTTAGCCGTCGCGGTGCCGCTTTACGCTAACGCGCAAACGACTACATCCGCGACCGGAACGGCGGGGACGGATAAAACCTACACGAAAACCATCAAGGGGCATAAGAATTTGACAGCTGCCCAATTGGCCGCTTTAAAGCAAAAGGCGGCGGCGAGTCGCGCCGCTCTAGCCGCTAAACAGACGGCAATCAACAATGCCTTGGCCGCTAACGACTATAACGCTTGGCTGACAGCCGTGGGTGGAAATAGCGCTATCGCCAAGAAAATAACCGCCAGCAATTTTCCCAAATTAGTGGAAATCTATAATTTGGAAAAACAGATTCAGCAGGATAAAACCGATCTGGGAATCAGTAACAATGGTCTCGGAATGGGCTGGGGCGAAGGTTTAGGTGAAGGTTTCGGCTATATGAAACCGGTTACCGCGACAACTACCAACCAATAAATTATTCGGTAATCAATAATCGCCCGGCGGCTTTAGTTCGCCCCGGGCGGTTAGTTTGAATAATATGAAAAAGAATTTGCCGCTTATCGCTATCGTGGCGATTATAGTTGTCGGCGCCTTAGCTTTCTTCGGCGGGATGAAGTTCGGCGAAGCGAAAGCCCCGGCCGGAAATCAGTTTGCTAACCCAGCTTTTAACGGCCGCCTGACGGCCCAGTCAGTGCAGATCAGACCGGCCGGCAGCCCGTTAGGCGGAATAGGCGGGGGACAAACGCCCACTCCGCAAAATTATTAATTTTTTAAAAAAAACAGGCCCTTTCTTGTCCGGGGAGGGTCTGTTTTTTTGTTTGATTTTTGCCTTTAAATTTGCTAAAATAGAACCAAGTTGATACGGCCAAAAGGCCTTAAAGTAGGCCTTTTTGTTTAAGATAAAAGAAAAAATAGCCATCAGGCGTATAAATAATCACAAGCCCATTAAACACATGATCATTCCTTCAGATTGCTCGAATAAAAATGATAATGAGCTCGTCGCCCTGACCTTAGAGGACAAGGGCTATTTTCGCTGTCTGATGGATCGCTACGAAGAGAAACTGAAGCGCTATATCTTACGTTTGTCTAACGTCAACCTGGAGGAGGCGGAAGATATCTTGCAAGATGTTTTTATCAAGGTTTATAAGAATTTGCGCGATTTTGATAAGGATTTGAAATTTTCTTCCTGGATCTATCGTATTACGCACAATCAGGTTATCAGCCACCATCGGCATAAATCGGCTCGCCCGCAGCTGACTGGCATCAGCGAAGAAATCATTAAAAATCTGCGCGCCGAACTTGATTTGGTAGACAGGACGGAAGCCGGCTTTTTGTCCGGTGAAATTTTTGCCGTCTTGAATCAGCTTAAGCCCAATCATCGGGAAATCTTGCTTTTGAAATTTTTTGAAGAAAAAAGCTACGAAGAGATTTCCGATATTTTGAAAAAACCGGCCGGCACGGTGGCGACCTTGATCCGCGCCGCGAAAAAAGAATTTAAAGACAAGTGGCCGGGCGAACCGCCGATTATCGGTTCGGTCCGTCCTTAAATATATGGACAATAAGAGCGTCAGCGACAAAGTTTCGGAAAAGATCGCCGACGGGGAATTGACCCCGACCTCAAAATGGCGGTTTAGATTCAAAGAGTATTCCGTTTGGACTTTAACGGCGGTCTGCCTGATCTTAGGCAGCCTGGCTTTTTCTTTGATCTTGTACCTGATGACTACCCAGGACTGGAATATCCGGCCAACCATGGGCGGTCCTATCTGGCATTGGCTGCTTCTATCCCTGCCTTTCGCCTGGATAATCTTTTTCCTATTATTCCTGGCGGCGGTCTATTATGTCGTCCGCCAATTCAAGAAGGGCTATAGATACCCGACGCGGACGATCATCCTGAGCGCTCTCATCACCGTCATATTTTTCGGCGCGCTGGCCGCCGGCTTAGGCCTGCATCGTCGGCTCCACCAATTTTTTTCCCAGAGTATCCCCTATTATGAAAATTTTTTTGACGCGCGTATCAATGCCTGGGAAAGGCCGCAGGCCGGACTCCTCGCCGGCGAAATCACGGCCGAAGAGACGGATGGTTTTGATCTGCGCGATTTTCGGCGTCATGATTGGCGCGTCTTGGTCGGCGCGGACACCAGATTGCCTGATGATTTCGTGCTATTTATCGGCGAGCGGGTCAGGGTGATCGGGCAAGCCGGCGATCCGGGCCAGTTCCGGGCGCAGGAAATCCGCCCCTGGGAAAGAGAGGAAATGCCCTTGCCGCCCGGCCGCCGGATTTTCCCCAACCGGCCAGTCGCGCCGCCTTTAGATATACCGATTGATAATCAATAAATAATATGGCTTTGGATCCTCTAAACAATAAACCGTTGCTCAAACCTTCAACCAGAAAACAACGGCTGAAAAAATTTCTGAAAAGCAAATATTTCATCATTCCTCTGATCTTAGTGGCCGCCTTTTTGATTTATTGGTTTTTTTTGAAACCGGCTAAGGTAGTGACGCAGTATACGGTGACGACCGTCCGGCAGGGAACGCTCACGACCACCGTGTCCGGCAGCGGCCAAGTGTCGGCCTTGAACCAAGTGAACATCAAGCCGCAGACGACGGATAAGGTCATGACCGTGAGCGTCAAGGTGGGCGATCAAGTCAAGACCGGACAGCAATTGATTACGCTGGACGAGACCGATAACGCCTTAAGCTTGAAGCAAGCGCAAGCCAATTATTTGAGCGCGCAGGCCAATTATAATCAAGTCTTGGCCGGCGCCGCCTCGACCGACGTCAAGATCAGCCAATTGAGCGTGGACCAGGCGCAAACCGCCTACGTTTCGGCGCAGAATGATCTGGCGCAAACAAGAACCACGGTCGCGACCAATCTCGCTCAGGCGCAAAAGGATCTGGATGATCTATTAGATACGACGGTGACCGCTCCCAATAATAAGCGCAGCCAGGTGGTGATTGCCGACGAGAATGCCATTAATGCCGCGCAAAACGCCCTGGACGCCATCAATAAAGTTTTAAACGATCAGGGGGCGAAAAACGGCTTAGGGTCTCTGGACTCGGTGGCTTTACCCAATACGCAGGCCGCTTACCAGGCCGCTTTAATTTACGCCGCGCCGGCTAAAGCCAGTCTGCAAACGGCGAAAAATTCGCGCTTGGACGCCAATCTGGATTCTAGCGTTAGCGCCACCTTGAGTTTGCTCAACGCCACCTTAACAGCGGCCAATAATTGTTTTTATCTCTTGCAGAATAGCACGATCAGCTCCACCTTCACCCAATCCAGCTTGGACACCTATAAGAGTTCGGCCTCTTCGCAGGTCAGTAACATGAACAGCAATCTGTCCACAGTGCAAAGCACTTGGCAGAGTTTGACGGATGCGATCACCGCTGCCCAGAATACTCTGACCAATGCCCAGTTGAGCGGCGACCAGCAGATTACGGCCGCCCAGAATAAGGTGACGAGCGCGCTCCAATCCTTGAACAACGCCAAAGCGCAGTTCAATAAGACGACCGCGCCGGCCACCAAGCAGGCGGTCCAGGCGTCGCAGGCCTCGCTCATTTCCGCCCAGGCGCAGCTCCAGGCGGCGCAGACCGCTTATGATAAGAATATCATCGCCTCGCCGATTGACGGCCTAGTGGCGGAAGTCAACGCCACGGTCGGCCTGCAAGCCGATTCCACCAGTTCCATCGTCACTATCGTGACTTCGCAGAAGATCGCCATCATCCAATTCAATCAGGTGGATACGGCCAAATTGAAAGTCGGCCAGGAGGCGGCTTTGACTTTTGACGCTCTGCCGAATCTGACGATCAAGGGCAAGGTCCTGGAAATAAACGGCGTCGGCGTGGCCACGCAAGGCGTGGTCAGTTATGATGTCAAGATTTCTTTTGACAATTCAGCCGAAGCCAATATCCTGCCGGGCATGACAGTTTCCGCCGTAGTAACCACGGAAGTAAAACCGAATGTGCTTTTAGTGCCCAGCCAGGCGGTGAAGACGGCCGGCAATTTCAGTTATGTCCAGACCTTGAGCGCGTATACGCCGGTAAACAGTAATAATAGGCGCGGTCCGGTCACTTCCACCTCTACGCCGCAACGCGTTCCCGTGACGGTGGGCGATGCCAACGACACGCTGACGGAAATCGTGAGCGGCCTGAGCGAAGGAGAAACCGTGGTCTTGACGACGATCAGCACCAGCACGACGGCTGCCTCGGCTTCGACCAATACCGGTTTCAGGATTCCCGGTTTAGGCGGCGGTGGCGGTGGCGGCGGGACATTCCGAGCGGCCGGCGGTGGCACAACCGGCGGCGCGGCCGGCGGCGCGGCGCGCGGCCAGTAACTTTATGATCAGATGTGAAAATATCAGTAAATCATATATCGTCGCCGGCGAAGAATCGCCGATCTTGAAAAATCTGTCTTTTACCATTAACGACGGCGAATTCGTGGCCATCACCGGACCGTCCGGTTCGGGCAAGTCAACTTTGATGAATATCTTGGGCGCCCTGGACTCGGCAACCAGCGGCCACTACTATCTGGACGATCAGGACGTTTCCGGTCTGAGCGACGATGACTTGGCGTTCATCCGCCGGACGCGCATCGGTTTCGTTTTTCAGTCTTTTAACCTATTATCCCGATCAAGCGTCATGCGTAACGTGACTTTGCCCTTGGTCTATGCCGGCGTGCCCGCGGAGGAGAGGGAAGAGATCGCCAAGAAAGCTTTGCAGTCCGTGGATTTGCCGGAAGACCGCTGGCGTCATCTGTCCAATCAGCTCTCCGGCGGCCAGATGCAGAGAGTGGCCATCGCTCGCGCCCTAGTCAATAATCCGACCTTGATCCTGGCGGATGAGCCGACCGGCAATCTAGATTCCAAGACCGGACAATTAGTGCTCCAAACTTTCAAGGATTTGAATAAGAAAGAAAAACGGACCATCATCCTGATCACTCACGATCACGAGATCGCCCGCCATGCCGACCGGATCATCAGTTTAAAAGATGGGGAAATAATCAGCGATAAATAAAGCGATAAATGATATGCGGATCACGGATTTATTCCAAGAAACTATTACGGCCATCACGGCCAATAAGTCGCGGACCGCGCTGACGATTTTAGGTATCGTCATCGGCATCGGTTCGGTGATTGCCATGGTGTCTATCGGCCAGGGCGCCCAGGGTTCCATTGAAAACAGCATCCAATCCATCGGCTCCAACCTGCTTATCGTTTATCCGGGCGCGGCGCGCGGCGTCGGCAGCCAGATAAGCTCGGGCCGCGGCAGCGCCCAATCTTTAGTGATGGCGGACGCGACGGCCATCAAATCTTTGAATAATATCGTGGCCGTCTCGCCGGAAGCTTCCAAACGTTTCCAGGTGACGCAAAAAGGCTATAATACCAATACCCAGGTCGTGGGCACGACGCCGGAATATGTCTCGGTTAGGAATGTGAATATATCGGAGGGCGTTTTTTTCTCCCAGCAAAATGTGGACGGATACTCTAAGGTGGCGGTCATCGGACCGACCACGGCGACCGATCTTTTCGCTGACGGCAGCGATCCGGTGGGCGCCAGTATCCGCGTGAGTGGTGTGGATTTCACTGTTATCGGCGTGACTCAATCCAAGGGCGGCTCCGGTTTCGGCAGCCAGGACGACGTGATTTTCATTCCCATCACGACGGCGCAGAGATTTTTGACCGGTAACCAATATTTATCCACGATCGATATCCAGGCGACCAGCCAGACGGCTTTGACCCAGGTTCAGACCGACGTGACCGCCCTGCTCTTGGAACAACATAAGATCAAGGATCCGACCGCCGCCGATTTCAGCATTTTGAACCAGGCGGACATCGCCGCCGCCGCTTCTTCCGTGACCGGTACTTTCACAATCCTTTTGGGAGCGATCGCCGGCATCTCGCTCCTCGTCGGCGGCATCGGCATCATGAACATGATGCTCACGGTGGTGACGGAAAGGACGCGGGAAATCGGCCTGCGCAAAGCGATTGGCGCTCGGCGCCGCGACATCAGCCGACAATTCTTGACCGAGTCGGTCATGCTCACTTTTTTAGGCGGAGTGTTCGGCATCATTCTCGGCTGGTTATTGTCGCTTATCGTGTCTAAGCTCTTTGGCATCGCCGGCAAAATTACCATCGGTTCCATCCTCCTGGCCTTCGGCGTTTCGGCGGCGATCGGCATCGTCTTCGGTTATTACCCGGCGCGGCGCGCCTCGCGGCTCAATCCGATTGACGCCTTGCGTTATGAATAAAGGCAAGTTATAATTTAAATATAGAAATAAATTAGTTTAATATTAGCATAATTATATGGAAAATTTTGACAACAAGACGAGCGAAACAACCGGGTCAGGCAATCCCAAACAACCCGCTGATCATGATCGCCATGAGGTTCATGGCCGGTTCGGCTTTTGCCGGTGCGGTAAACATGTTTTCTGCCGGTGTGGACATCACGGCGGCTTCCGGATCCTCCGTTTTCTAGTTATGATCATCATCGCCTTAATAATCCTTTGCCTCGGGGTAAGTATCGGCCGGCATTCGGCTTATCGGTTTGGAGAGCGGGGATTTCATTACCGACCCTACGGCCAAATGATGGTTTGGCAGGGTCAGAACCAGGACACGGATTGGAACCAAAATCAGGGCCAAGACCAGATCCAGTTCAATGGTGCCGGTGGCGTCCCGGGAAACATGATGTGGCGCCTGTCCGGCCAGACGGTCGGCCAGTCTAATGTCCAGACCAGCGTCCAAGCCAACGGCCAGCCGGTCGCGAGTTACGCTCAGATAAGCGGGCAGATCCGACAGATTAATGGCCTGCAAATCGTCATCGTCGATGCGTCGGGCAACCCGGAGGCGATTACAGTCACTCCGGATACGGTCATTACCGCCGGCAACAATCAGATCAGCTTCACCAGCCTCAAGCCCGGCCAAACGATCATCGCCGCCGGCGCGCTGGATCAGAATCAGAATCTGGTCGCGCAAATCATCAGTGTCCGATAAATATTATTTTTAAACGCCGCCCCCCAGCGGCGTTTTATTTAAAATATGCTGGAAAATAAAACTTGGCATGAAAAGCATGTCGCCGAGCGCACGCCCGGGCAGAGAATCGCCGACGGCGTGGCGAACGGCATGGGCTCTTGGAGTTTCATCATCATCCAAACGGTTCTGGTCCTGCTTTGGATGGTGTTGAACGTAATCGGCTGGCTGAATCATTGGGATCCTTATCCCTTTATTCTGCTTAATCTCCTGTTTTCCACCCAAGCCGCTTACGCCGCGCCCATCATCATGATGTCGCAGAACCGCCAGAACCAACGTGATCGGGTCCAGGCCGAAGAAGATTTCAAGACCAATGTGGACGCCAAAAAGGAAATCGAGCAGCTGCAGATCGCCTTGGCGCGGATCGAGAACGACAAATTAAGCGCGATCTTGACTCGGCTGGAAGCTATGGATAAGCGCGCTTAAGATCGCTTGGACAAAAAGTCAAGAAGCGATTATAATGGTTTAAGATTAACCTGGGATTTTATTATGCGTTTTTGGCGCTGTCTCTTGTTTTTATTGATAGTTTCTCTGCTCTTAACCGCCTCGGGCGGCGCTTTTTTATATAGCCGAGCGGCCACGGCGGCGCCTATCTCATCAGCGCCTATCCCGCTCGCGGTTCCCAGCGCGGCCTATTCCGCGGTCGTGCCGATCTTGATGTATCATTATGTGGAAACGCCGAAACCGACTGAGCCTTTAAAGAATCTGTATGTTTCGCCGGCGACTTTTGAGAGCCAGCTCCAGGAGATCCGCCGCGGCCTTTATAACCCCGTCTTCGTGTCCGAAGTCGCGGCCAGTTTGAAAAATCGGCGGCCGCTTCCGAAATATTCTTTAGCCCTGTCTTTTGACGACGGCTACGGCGATTTCTATGCCAACGCCTGGCCGCTCCTGAAAAAGTTCAAGATCAAAGCCACGCTCTATGTCATCATCAATAAATTGGATAAGCCGGGTTATCTGACCAGAGCCCAGCTTAAAGAACTGGCCGCCAGCGACCTGATAGAGATCGGCGCCCACACTTTCAATCATCCGGATCTGAGAAAACTGAAAGCGAAGGACGAAGCGTTTGAAATCATCAAAAGCAAGAAGATTCTGGAGCAATTGATCCGTAAGCCCGTGCCGACTTTCGCTTATCCCTTTGGATATTATAATGAGGGAGCTTTAAAAGACGTGGCGAGCGCCGGTTATCTCGGCGCCGTGTCCGTCAATCCCGGGGCGCGGCAGAATTCGGACAATCTTCGGCTGTTGAATCGTTTGCGGCCGAACGAACGCACCGGCCAAGTTTTCGGGCGTTGGCTGAACGATTGGCTGCATTTGACAGGCTTTTGAGCCAGGAGTACTATGTAGATAGGTATCCTCCCCCGGAGGATACGGCAGGCAGAACTAATCTATGAAGATAAGCGATAAAAAATTAAGTCCCCGGCAGAATGTCGCCCGGCGCTTGAAGATTGTCAAAGGGCATGTCGGCAAGATAATCAAGATGGTGGAAGGCGATGTTTATTGCATTGATATCTTGCAGCAGACGGCCGCCGTCAAGCAGGCCGTCAAAAAGGCCGAAGAAGTCTTATTGATGAATCATTTGGATCATTGCGTGGTGAAGGCCATAAAAAGCAACGGCAAGGACAAAGCGATAGAAGAATTAGCGCAAGTCTTCAGGAAGATGGCTTAATCTCTTAAAACTATCATAGCGCCATGAAAAAACATTTTTCTAAAATCATTGCCGGATCATTGATGTTTGTCGTCTTCTTGATGGCTAGCAGTTTTTGCATTCCCGGTTTTTTCGCTTCGGTAGTCAAGGCTAAGGCGGCGCTGGCCGCCGCTCCGGACAATCAGTTAACCAGCCAGATGGCCAATTGCAATGATGAAACGACCAGCGAACCGGCGTCCGGACCGGTGACAGCCGGGCCGCTCATCGATCAGAATAATAATTATTTTTTGCCTTGTTGCTTGGACGGAAGTCATACCGCCGTCAGCACGCTCGCGCCCGCCTCGGGCCTGGAGAAGTCTGTTCCGGCTTTGTTTTCGGCCGCCCTAAGATTGCCGGAAACGTCTTTGGAAGCGACTGTTTATCATACGCCAGCCATACTCTCTCCGCCAGATTTACTGGCCGTGGAGACGACTATCCTTCGTCTCTAAAAGGAATTATTATTAAAGGGCCGATTTCGGTCAGACTTTTTCGTTAAAATTAATAATAATCCTTTTTTTATGTCTAAAAATAAATATACAGAGCTATTCGTCCGCGGCATGCATTGCCGTTCCTGCGAGCTCTTGGTTGAAGAGAAGCTCAAGGAGATTCCTCAAGTGAAATCGGCGGATATCAGCTATAAGACCGGTAAGGTCGCCGTCTATTACCACGGCGGCACGCCGCCCATTTCCCAGATAAACAAGGCGATTATCGAGGCCGGCTATGAACTCGGCCAGCTGGATAGATTGCCCCTGATGACCCGCGACAAGAAAGAATACGCCAGCCTGGGCGTCGCTTTTCTGTTTTTAATGGCCCTCTTTCTCGTCCTGAAAGGTCTGGGTCTGACCAATATCAACCTCACTCCGAGCCTGAGCAGTCCGAGCTGGGGTTTTATCGTGCTCATCGGGCTGGTGGCGGGTTTTTCCACTTGCATGGCTATGGTCGGCGGCTTGTCGCTCGGCTTGTCCACTAAGTTCATGGAGAGCCATCCAACCGCCACGCCGGCGGAGAAGTTCCGGCCGCATATCTATTTCATCATCGGTCGGGTTTTGTCATATGGCTTCCTGGGCGGCCTCTTGGGCGCTTTGGGTACGGTATTAAGGTTTTCCGCCGCGGCTAACGGGATATTAACCCTGATTATCGGCGGCGTCATGTTAGTCATGGGCTTGCAGCTCATCAATATCTTTCCGCGCCTGAGCCGATTTAAATTAACCCTGCCCAAGGGGATCGCTCGGGTTCTAGGAATAAGCCGAAAAGAGAAAGAATATAGCCCGGAGCGGGCCATGGTTCTGGGAGCGCTGACTTTTTTTCTGCCTTGCGGCTTTACGCAGGCGATGCAGCTTTACGCCATCAGCACCGGCAATTTCGGTTTTGGCGCCTTAGTCATGGGCCTGTTCGCGCTCGGTACTGCGCCCGGGCTCTTAAGCATCGGCGGCGTGACCGCGCTTGTCCGCGGCTCCTTCAAGCAAAAATTTTTCAAGTTCGCCGGCTTAGCGGTTATTTTCTTCGCCTTGTTTAATTTAAACAACGGCTACACTCTGGCCAGCCTGAGTCTGGGCGGCGGCTCGGGAAACAATAATTCCGGCCAAGTGGCGAATGTCAGTGATCCCAATGTCACCCTAGAAAATGGCGTTCAGGTGGTGCGCATGACGGAAACGAACAGCGGCTATTCGCCTCGCAGTTTCTCTATCAAGAAGGGCGCGCCGGTCAGATGGGTGATTGACGCCCAGGCGCCTTATTCTTGCGCCAGTTCCATCGTCTTACCTAAGCTGGGGATCAGACAGAGCTTGAAAGCCGGCGAGAACACCATTGAATTCACGCCGACGGAAGCCGGCGCCCTGCCGTTTTCTTGCTCCATGGGCATGTATACCGGTGTCTTTAACGTTTATGATGGCGACGCGCCGACCAGCGCCAATCTGATCGCGACGGCTAATGCCAGCCAGGCACCGCCGGCTAACCAAAACCCGGCGGCCAGTCGCGCCGGCACTTGCGGCGGGGGAGGCGGTGGCGGTTGCGGCTGCGGTGGCGGAGGCGCGAAGATCGTCCAGAATACGACAGTTACCCCGGCCTCTAAAGTGGGCGACGTGCAAGTGATAAAGACTACCTATACCCGTTCCACTGATATCCAGCCGAATAATTTTACGGTCAGAGTCGGTCAGCCGGTCCGCCTGGAGGTGGCGGCCAAAGATGACGGCGCGGGCTGTATGAGCGCGATCAAGATCCAGGATCTTTACGAAAATCCCCAGCTCCTGCAAGCCGGCCAGACTGTTGTTATGGAATTTACGCCCCAACAAGCCGGTACTTATCTGATTACTTGCGCCATGAATGTGCCGCGCGGGAAGATTGTCGTGCAATAAACGACTAAAACAATAATCAATTAAAATATATGGATAATAGGATACAACTCAGTTTAAGCGGCATGCATTGCACCTCCTGCGCCAGTCTTATTGAACGGTCCTTGAAGAAAGTGCCGGGCGTCAAACAGGCCAATGTCAATTTTGCCGCGGAAAAAGCTTCACTCATATATGATGAAACTCTGTCCCAGCCGCCGGCCTTCATAGCGGCGGTTGTCAAAGCCGGTTTCAAAGCGGAAATAGTCGGTTCTAAAGACGGCGAACATGAGAACCGGAAACGGGAGCAGGAAGCCAAATCGTATTCCCGGCGCTTCTGGTTCAGTTTCGCTTTCAGTCTGCCCATGCTGTATTTCATGCTTTTGGATTTCTTCGCGATTCCCGGCCAGACGGCGGTTCTGCCTTACGCGGGTATCATCTCCTTACTGCTCACCATCCCGGTCCAATTCGTAATCGGCGCCGGTTTTTATAAGGGTTTTTGGTCCTCGCTGAAGATGAAGACCTTCAATATGGACAGTCTGATCGCCATCGGCACTTCTACAGCTTTCTTATATAGTTTAGTCAATCTGGTCAGCTATTTTATAAAAACCGGTTCGCTCATCGGCTTGAACGGCAAGATTCCGGAATTATATTTTGAGACGGCCGCCTTCCTGATAACTTTTGTGACCCTGGGAAAATGGCTGGAGATGCGCACTAAGAGCAAGACTGGGGATGCGATCAAGAAATTAATGGGTTTGCAGCCGAAAACGGCTCGCGTCATCCGTAACGGCGCGACCACGGATATTCCGGTGGATAGTGTCGTCCACGGCGATATCGTCCTGGTCCGGCCGGGCGAGAAAGTGCCGGTGGACGGAAAGATCACTAAGGGCTCATCGGCGCTTGACGAATCCATGATCAGCGGCGAAAGTCTGCCGGTGGAAAAGAAGGCTGGCGATATGGTTATCGGCGCGACGATCAATAAAACCGGCAGTTTTGAGTTCGTGGCGACCAGAGTCGGCAGCGAGACCGCTTTGGCGCAGATCATCCGCTTGACTGAAGATGCCCAGGGGTCAAAAGCGCCTATCCAGGGTTTTGCTGACCGGATCTCAGCGGTCTTCGTGCCGGCGGTCATCGGCCTGGCAATCATCACTTTCTTAGTCTGGTTCTTGTTTCTCGGGGCGTCACTATCGTTTGCCCTCATGGCCTTTACAGCGGTGATCGTCATCGCTTGTCCTTGCGCTCTAGGTCTGGCCACGCCGACTTCTCTTATGGTCGGCACTGGCGAAGGAGCGAAGCAGGGAATCCTGATCAAGGGCGGAGAACCCTTGGAAGCCGCCGGCCATATCAACGCGATAATCTTTGATAAGACCGGCACCCTGACCAAGGGCCAGCCGGAAGTGACCGATATCATTTCCTTCGCCAATCTGGGCGAAGATGAAATCTTGGCCGTCTCGGCCAGTCTGGAAAGATTGTCCGAACATCCGCTGGCGGAAGCGATCTGTTCCTATGCCAATGGGAAAAAGGTCAGTTTTGACGAGGTAAAAGATTTTTCCGCCGTTCCCGGGCACGGCGTCAAGGGAGCGGTTGGCGGGACAGAATACTATTTCGGCAATCGCCGTCTGATGACCGATATCTTGGGCCATGAAGTTGCCCTGGTGGGCGATCGGCTCATTAAATTAGAAGAGCAGGGCAAGACGGCTATGATTCTGGCTACCAAAGCCGGTGTCCTGGGAGCGATCGCCGTCGCGGACACGGTTAAGCCCGGTTCGGCCGCCGCGGTGGCGAAATTGAAGAAATCGGGGCTGAGCGTCTATATGATCACCGGCGACAATGAACGCACGGCCAAAGCGATCGCCGCTCAGGTCGGCATTGAGAATATCTTGGCGGAAGTCTTGCCGCAAGACAAGGCGGCTGAAGTTAAGAAATTACAGCAGTCCGGCCGGAAAGTCGCGATGGTGGGCGACGGCATAAACGACGCGCCAGCTCTGGCCCAGGCCGATCTGGGCATCGCCATGGGCTCGGGCACGGATGTGGCTATGGAAACCGGCGGCATCGTCATCATGAGGAACGACCTGAACGATGTCGTCACCGCTTTCCAGCTGTCGCGCGAGACGATGGGTAAGATAAGACAGAACATGTTTTTCGCTTTGTTCTATAATGTCATCGGCATACCGATCGCCGCCCGCGTCTTTATGGCTTTTGGTTTGGTGCTAAAGCCGGAATTGGCTGGCTTGGCGATGGCCATGAGTTCCATCTCCGTGGTCGGCAATTCGCTCTTGCTCCGCTATTTCCGGCCCGGCAAGAGGAATTATCTGTCCCTGGTCGCGCCGATCATCATGGTGATCGTCTTCACCTTCGGTTTCCTGGCCTTCGCCCGGCTGAGTTCCAGCATGGAGAAGCAGGCTCAGCCGGCCGCCGCCGCTGCCAGTACGGCGGCAGTTTCCGTCCGCGCCGCCGATTGAAATTTTTTATTTTTAGCGCTATAATGGGCTTATCGCGTCTGGCCGACATCACCCCGCGCTTTAAGCTATTTTAGAATTAATCAATAAAAAATTATGAAAAAAACTACCTGGATTATCATTATCGCCGTAGTGGTGATCATCGTCGGCTGGGTTTGGGTATCGTATAACCGCCTGGTGACCGCCAATGAAGGCGTCAACAACCAATGGGCGCAAGTGCAGGTCCAATATCAGCGCCGTTTTGACCTGATCCCGAATCTGGTCGCTTCGGTGAAGGGGATCATGGGCCAAGAACAGACGGTTTTCGGCGATTTGGCCGATGCCCGGACGCGTTACGCCGGCGCCTCAAACGTGAACGACAAGGTGGCGGCCGCCAACCAGGTGGAAAGCGCTTTGGGCCGCTTGCTGGTCATCATGGAAAATTATCCGCAGCTTAAATCAGCGGAGACGGTGCAGACCCTGATGTCGCAGTTGGAAGGCACGGAGAACCGGGTGAGCGTGGAACGGGGCCGCTATAACGACCAAGTGCGCAATTTCAATGTCCTAACCAAACGTTTCCCCATGAGTCTCTTGTCCGGTGTCTTCGGTTATTCGGAAAAGATTTATTTTGAAGCGACTTCCGCCGCCGCGACCACCGTGCCGGCGGTCGATCTGAACGTCACGAAATAATCCCGATCCGGATAATTCCGATCCGGTAATGATAAAAACATGCGCCGCTTAAAACTGCTAATAATTTTGTCTATTAGTTTCTTACTGGTCGGCTCTTTAGCCCGGGCTTATAGTTTGCCGGGTCAGCCGACCGGTTTTGTTAATGATTTTGCCGGCGTTCTGACGGCCGAGGAGAGGCGCGCCCTGGAAACAAAATTGGCGCAGTTTGATAAAGATACCAGCAATCAGATTTCTATCGCCATCATCAAGGATCTGGGCGGCGATACCGTGGATAATTACGCTAATAAGCTGTTTGGGGATTGGAAGATCGGACAAGATAAAAAAGATAATGGCGTTTTGATCCTGGTGGCGATAAATGACCGGCAGATGCGGATAGAAGTCGGCTATGGCCTGGAAGGGGCGCTAACCGACGCCATTTCCAGTCAGATCATCACTAACACGCTGCGGCCGGCGTTCCGGTCTAATGATTATTATGGCGGTCTGAATACGGCGGCGGACCAGATCATCGCCGCCACTAAGGGCGAGTATCAGCCGGCGGCGAGCGATCAGGTGGCCACGACCGGGAAATTCAAAGTCAACGCTGACATGATCTTTTGGATTATTCTTGGCGTCATTTATCTTTTGACGGCTTTGCGGCGTTTTTTGGCGAGAAATAAGGGCTGGTGGGAAGGCGGCGCCATCGGTGTCGTCATCGGCCTCTTGGCGGCCCTGATATTTTTCTCCGTGATTTATTTTATAATCTTGCCGGTTGTCTTCGGAATCTTAGGTCTCATTTTTGATTATCTGGTGTCGCGCGTCTTACCGCCGCCCAAAAAAGGCGGCCGGCGCGGCGGCGGTTTCTGGATTTTTCCCGGCGGTTTCGGCGGCGGCGGTTCATCCGGCGGCGGCGGTGGTTTCGGCGGTTTCGGCGGCGGCAGTTCGGGCGGCGGCGGAGCCTCCGGCGGCTGGTAGCGGGTAACAATAAATTTTGATAAATAAAAAGCGGGCTGGAGTCAGTCCGTCTTTTTTTTGTGATGAGACGCCGCCGGGGTTTTAGTCCATGACGCCGATCAAAAAAAACTCTTCCTGGCGGGAAGAGTTTCTTTATCTTTTCAGAGACTGACCGAAGACAGCAGAGTTTTGACCAAGGTAAGGACCTTGATCAGAATCTCGCCGGCTAAGGCAGTCGCTTCCGGAGGCAGAGCGGATTTTAATACCAAGATTAAAATGATCGCTCCCAAGAACATTCCTAAACCTTTAAACATATGTTTATGTTTAATAAAGGCCCGAGCGACTAATTCCCGGGCTTCTAGTTTTTTATAAACTGGAAAGCGCCGGGCGGCTGGCTCTGGTATCCGGAATTGTAAAGAACACTATACTATATAAAATTTGTCGGATAATGTCAAGAGCGGCTGTCTAACCTGTGCTATAATGGGAATATATCATCTATATCATCACTAATATGAAAAAGAACCATCAAATCCGGCTAGCCGCGCCGGCGGACAAAAAATTATCTCTCGCGGCTCTGGAAAAAGAATTGAAACGCGCGGCCGACAAGAAACAAGCCGATAACCTGCAAAGATTTTTTAAGACCGGTCCGGGCGAGTACGGAGCAGGCGATATCTTTTTGGGGATAAAGTTGCCGGCGCAGAGGGCGATTGCCGAAAGATATGTGAGGCTCAGTTTGCCGGATATCGCCAAGCTCCTGAGGAGCGAGATCCATGAACATCGAATGGTCGCCTTGATAATCCTGATGGACAAATATCGGGTCGCTACGCCCGCGGCCAAGAAAGAAATTTTTGAATTTTATCTCGCCCACACGAAGGGTATCAACAACTGGGACCTGGTTGACCTCAGCGCTTGTAAGATTTTAGGCGATTATCTCTGGCATCATCCGGCCGAGCGGCGGATTTTGATGAGTCTATCTAATTCAGCTAATCTTTGGGAAAAAAGAATGGCGATAATCGCCACTTTTGTCTTTATCGCCCGCGGCCGCGCCGCCGAGACTCTCGTTTTGGCGAAGAAGTTTTTAAAAGAAGAGCATGACCTGATGCATAAGGCGACGGGCTGGATGCTGAGAGAGGTGGGGAAGCGGGTGAGCGAGAAAAAACTGTTGGCTTTTTTGGATCGTCACGTAAAAAATATGCCGCGCACCGCTCTCCGGTACGCGATTGAAAAACTGGACAAAGCGAAACAAAAATATTATTTGGCGCGTTAGGCCCTAATTTCATTGTTTTTTTAAAGGTTAGTGTTATAATTAAAATATGGAGAGCGCCATGATTTCTGGCGCGCCTTAAGTTCAAATCTATGTTTGAAGAAAATTCTAAAATTTGGTCTTGGAAAAATCCTAAAGCCGTGATAATCTTGATCGCGCTTTTGCTTCTGGCTGGCATCATTGTCGTCGCCATTTTGCGCGACCGCCTGGTCAGCCAGCAGTATCGCCAAGTAACCATCACCGGCCAGGGCAAAGTAAGCTATACGCCCGATTTGGCGATTGTCACTTTAGGCGTGCAGATAGACAAAGTGGCTAAGCCGGAAGACGCCCTGAACCAACTGAATGCTAAAATGGCGAACATCATCAAGGCGGTCAAAGCGGCCGGCATAACGGACGATAATATCCAAACGCAGAACTATAACCTGTCGCCGCAATACGACTATACTAATAATGTAAGCAAGCCCTCCGGCTACAGCGCCAATGAGCAGCTGGTCATAAAAGTGACCGGTTATGATAAGGATCAGAATAAGCTGAGCCAGGTCATCGCCGTCGCCACTAAAGCCGGCGCCAATCAGGTCAGCAACCTGAGCTTTGACGCCTCTAACATGAATGATCTGAAACAGCAGGCGCGTATTAAAGCTATTGAGGACGCTAAAGCCAAGAGCTTTGATCTGGCCAAGGCGGCCGGCGTGAGATTGGAAGACATAAATAGCTGGTATGAAAATTTGATCCAGCCCGTGTCGGGCTATATGGATTACTCGGCTAAGGGCGGCCTGGGCGGCGGCGGCGCGGTCTCGGCGCCCCAAGTGCCGTCTGGCGATCGGGAAGTGATCGTGGAAATCGGCGTCAACTATAATCTAAAATAATTTTTCTCATAAAAACAAAAGCCAATTATGAACGGTAACGGTAATTCGGATTCTAATCGTAATCCCTTAAATGAAAAAACGATTCTCGTAGTCAACTCCACGAGCGCGGGCGACCCGCTCCATTCCAAGAAATTTTTCATCAAAAAAGCCAAGGGTTTCGGCGTGAAAATCATGGTTTTAAGCCGGGAAGCAACCAGTTTCCAGCCTTTTGTGGATTACTGCGTCACGGCCGACACCACTAATTACCTGGAAGCGCTGACCGCCTTGGATAAATTCTTGAAAGAAAATCCGACGGTGAAGCTGGACGGCGTCATCACTTTCTTTGAAGACGACGTCTTACTCACGTCCAAGATCGCCGATAAGTATAAGCTCATCGGCACGCCCTATAAGGTTGCCAGCCGGGTGCGGAATAAATTCTCCTTCCGCGAGTTTTGCGCGGCTAATAACCTGCCGACGGTTAAGTTCAAGGAGCTCAAGACCGGCCGCGATCTGGAAGAGATCGTCAAGGCCTTCAGTTTCCCCTTGGTGGTCAAACCGGCCTACGGCGCCGGCAGCGCCTTCGTGGTCAAGGTCAATAATGAGGAAGAACTGCGCGACAGTTTCAAATATCTGAAGAAAGAGATTTCCCCGAAAGTGGAGTCGGCCTTAAACGACGGCTTAGGCATGTTCGTGGAAGAGTATATCAACGGCGACGAAGTGGACTTAGACATCTTAGTCCAGAATGGCAAGATAAAGTTCTGCGCCCTATCCGATAATGGCAAGACTAAGGAGCCCTTCTTCATTGAGACGACGCGCCTCACCCCGTCCAGCTTGCCGGTCAAGAATCAGGCGGAAATCTTGGCGATGGCCGACGAAGTCCTGGAAAAGCTGGGCATTCTTGACGCCTGCGTCCATTTTGAAGCTAAATCAACGCCCCAGGGCCCGATCCCAATTGAAATCAACTTGCGCCTGGGCGGCGACGAAATCTATCCCAGCATAAAAGCCGCCTGGCATGTGGACCTGGTGGAAAATATCTTAAAGATCGCCTGCGGCGTCTATATCCCTAAATTTGAATTTCCGGACGGCCCCTATGAATATTTGGCGGCGGAAACTTTCTCTTCGGACTATTCTGGCATCATTGTCAATTTAGATATTGTCGAAGATTTGAAACGCTGGCCCTTCGTCAAAGAATTTGAATTTGAAAAGAAAATCGGCGATTCGGTCTTGTCCCCGCCCGACGGCTATGAATATCTGGGCTGGATCTTGGTTTCCGGCCATAATCCCCTGGACGCCCAGGATAATCTGCGCGAGGCGGAGAAAGAGATCAATTACGAAATCGCCAAATTCCATCCGGCCTCATCCATCGGTAAAACCACTCGTAAGAACCCCTTTTCCGGCTCGGCTATCAATACCGACATCCTGAAGCGGCGCAGCAAGATTGAAAAGATCCGGCGCATGGCCATTTCCAAACAGCGCGACCTGCATATCGGCATCGCCTGCAATCTCTACGAAGAGGATGGCGGCGATCAGGAGACGGTGGTGGAGAAGGATCTGACGGTCATCGGTAAGGATATTGAGAAGGTCTTATTGGAACGGGGCTATAAGGTCAGTTTTTTTGACTTCAATGATCTGCCCAAGGCCTTTGAGGATCTGAAAAACAGCGACGTGGACTTGGTCGTTAACGTCTGTGAGCGCATCAATAACTCCAGCCTTCTAGAGCCGCATGTCGCCTCCATCTTTGACGTCCTCCAGATCCCTTACACCGGCTCTAATCCGTTTACGCTCGGACTCTGCATCGATAAGATCCGGGTGAAGAAACTCTTGAGCTACCATAAGATCCCCACGCCGGAATGGGATTACGTCTATTCTTTGGACGATAATATCCGGGATGACTTAAGATACCCGCTCATCGTCAAGCCGGCTAATACCGATAATTCTATCGGCATCACCAACGATTCGGTAGTCACCAACAAAGAAGAACTGCGCCGACAGCTGGAAAAAGTCATCAAGGAAATCGGCCGGCCGGCCCTGATTGAAGAATATATTGAGGGCGACGAATACGATGTGCCGATCATCGGTACGAACAAGGATGATCTAAGGATTTTGCCCTTGTCGCGCTCGATTTTTGACGAAATGCCGGCGGGCAAATGGCATATTTATCCCTTTGAAGCCAAGTACACGGACGATCCGACCTACAAGGCCATCATCGTCCAGCGGCCGCCGAAGAATATCGGCAAAAAGCTGGAAACGCTCCTCGGGGAGATCGCTTTGGACACTTATAATATCTTAGACTGCCATGATTACGGCCGGGTGGAGATCAGAGTGGACAAAAATAATAATCCTTATGTCCTGGAGCTTAATCCCAATCCGTCGCTGGACAACGGCGGCTTCTTCACCGATTCGGCGGAGATGATCGGCCTGGACTACGGCGATTTCTTGGAAGAGATCATTCGTATGGCCATCAAGCGTTATAAGGATAATCCGCCCTATTATCACTTGCAGCCGAACATGATGTAAAGGTCGGGGCGGCCCGCCGGTCGTTTTAGCGACTTTTTTTATTAGGGAAATCAGATGGAAATCAAGTGCCTGACAACTTTGGACGAGGCCAAGCGCCTCTGGAATGAACTCACGCCCAGAGAATCTATCTACGATCTCTGGGATTTTCGCGAGTGTTTTTATCGTCACGATCCGCATCCTTTGCGTTTTTATACGGTTTATGAAGACGGCCAGCCGGTGGCTCTGATGCCGCTCCAAGACAATAAAGATTGGGGCGGCCTGGAATTTTTTGCCGAAGAACCGACCGAAGAAAATCGGATCTTTTTTCGGCCCGGCTATGGAGCGCTGGTGCCGCGCTTGTTTGAAGCCGCCGCCAAGGACGGCGATCTCAAGTGTTACGATCTGAGCGGCGACTTGGAATTCATTACCGCCCTGCCTTTGGAGGATTATAAGTATGTCCTGCCTTTAGACGGCCTGAAAAATTTTGACGATTATCTGGAGAGCCGGCTGTCCGCCAAACGGCGGCGGAGTCTGCGCAAAGAATTAACTGTCGTCGAAGCTCTAAAGCCGTCTATGGAGATTGATAATCAGGCCGATCTGGAAATCCTTTTTGAACTGAACGTCGCCAGTTTCGCCGGCGAATCGTATCTGCGGACTGAGGTAGAGCGCCAGCCCTTCCGCGATCTCCTAAAGTCCGGCTTAGTCTGGCGGATAATCTCGGTCGTCATAGCCGGTCAGAAACAAGCCGTCTCTCTAAGCATCCTTTATAACGACAAATGGTATTATCTGCTAACCGGCGTTAATTCGCGCCAGTATCCGGCTTTAGGCAAATATTTGAACAAAATCAACATGGAAGCGGCCATCAAAGCCGGCGCCGCCTATTTTGATGCCGGTCTGGGAGATTGCGGCTGGAAAGACATCTGGCATTTTGACAAGATACCGCAATATGAATACCCGGGCGATTAGGCCGGTTTAGCCGAGTTGGCGAGGGCGGCGAGCGCCAGCTAAAAACCCTTGTGTTTATTGGCACATTTTTATAGGTATGCTATAATGTACCTATAAACATTGGCTTTTAAATAAGCTGTGCATAAATCGCCAATAAAAATAAGAAGAAAAACTAATTAACAACTAAATATATTTATAAATCGGCTTTGACCCCATTGATCCGATATTATCGGTCGAGAGGTCGGAGCCAGACAAATTTATGGCAAAGATGACAAAGTCACAGATGATTGCCGCTTTGTCCGAAGCGACCGCCATGAGCAAGAAAGACGTGGCTAGTTTCATGGACAAGTTAGCGGACGTTGTCTACAAGGAAGTGAAGAAGGGCGGGGAATGCATCGTTCCCGGCTTCGGCAAGTTAGTTAAAGTTCACAGAAAGGCCAGAGAGGGCCGCAATCCAGCCACTGGCGCGACCATTCATATCCCGGCCAAGACCGTGGTCAAGTTCCGCTTGGCCAAGGTCGTGAAGGACACGGTTCTCTAACTCGCGATCTTTAGTCTTCAAATAAAAAAGCCGCCTTAACGGAATCTAAGGCGGTTTTTTTGTTGGCCTTGAAGTGTCTGCGTGCGCGTTGACTTATTCCATGTTTCATGATTAAATTATCTGAAGTACGTTAAAATGTTAAACCTTTAAAACATCAGATATGGACAGCAATTACAAAAAAGCTATGACTAAGAGTTATAGCAACCAGGAGAATGAATATTTTCTTCCCGATCAATACCTTCATGACGTGGTCAAGATTGACCTCGGTTTTCAGCCGGCCGGGATCGTCAGCGATGAAAGCCGCAGTCGGATTGCCGTTTGCGCTTATTTCGAGCCGGCTATCATGTTGGCCGATCTGGTTCGCGACGATAAAGGACTTAATTTTAAAGTGAGCTGGGTCAGAGGCGTTGATTATCAGAAGAAGAGTATCCGACTTTTTCCTGATATTCAGAAGGATTGCGGCGCTAATCGGGCGCAGACTGTGAATTTTGGACCAAACGGCGAACTCTGGGTCACCCGGAGCGCTGGCCGGAAGATCTTCATCCTGGCGCCGCCCAAGGAAGGCGAACGCTGGCGCTTTGACGGTGCCACGTCTATACCATCGGCGGATAGAAATTCGGTCTTTATACATTCGGCGAAATTATATATTCTCGCCAATTTACTGACGACCATAGAATCAGACGCCGATCTGAACCACTGGGTCATAAATAATTATTCAGTCAAAGATCGCCGCCTGGAGTTCATCGAGCGCGTTTGCGAAACTCATCCTCATACCCATGGCCTGGAGATAGGCATCAATTCGTATCTTTCCGTGACCGATTACCTCAGCCCGGTAAAACACGGGATATTATTGAATGATCGGATGGCCATTAGCGGAATTTACGGGAGCGGCCTTTGTTTTATTGGTAGCGGGGATATTATTGTTTCTAAGTATGGCCAGAATGAGCCCGGTCCCTTTAACGGTGAGCCCGGACAGCTGATCTATGTGCCAAGTAAGCTGTTGATTATATAGCGTCAGGGGCACTAAGAGTAGGTTATAACAAGAGCCGACGATTTATCGCCGGCTTTTTTTATAAAAAAACCGCCCTTGGTTTATCTTATGGCGGCAAGCTCTTTTTTTAATCATACGGATTAGGCGCCAATCCGTTACACCTAGACACTAAGCCAAACAAAAACCCGTCCCCTTGGGAGACGGATTTTTGTACCTAACACCTAAATTCACGCTTTCCACTCGCTGACATATTGGCCGAGGCCAAAGCCGCGCAGTTTATTTTTCAATTTAGTGTTTTTATTTAGAAACCGGAACAGGGAACCGAGCTCTATCTGGTAGCGGTTCTTGGCTATCTTATATTTCAAATCCGGGTCCAGTTTTATGGCTCGCCGGACGGTTTTATCCCCAACCCCGCCTAAACGTGCCGCCTCGGAAACGGAAATCCAAATCGGGTAAATAATGACCTTATTTTTTAGCTCCTTATTTTTCATTATTTTATTAACTTAAGTCCACAACATATTAGACTTAAATAAGAAAATAAGCTAGTAAAAAATCAATATTTTATTTAAGTCCACAATATTATAGACTTAAATATTACTATATATGTTAAAAATGTCAAATTTACAAAGTTAAACTTTTGCATGGCGGCTACTAAAGATTTTAAGTCCATACCGAACTGGACTAAAGCCCTATAATCTTAGTTGATTTATTAAAAAAGTCAAGAGTGCGATAAGCGCCTATTTGGCCAAGCAATTGAGGAGATTTTAGCTTGCTTTTGCCAATGTCTTATGTTAAGGTATAGTCATAATTAAAAATAAAAAAGATCGGGCGGGATGAACATTCCCGTAATTTTTTGTTAAAGCAAGTTTGACAATTTTTGTGTTAAGCAAGGCGTATAATAAGCATAAATAAGCACAAAATGCCGGATAATTTGATAAAGAAATTCAAAGATAAAAGAGACCTGGGCCGTTTGAAAAATCGGGATAAGGAGGCTTTTATTAAAGTTTACGATGAGCACGTCAAAGAAATATATCGCTTTGTTTACTTTAAAGTTGGCCGAAAAGAAGAGGCGAACGATCTGACCTCCATGATCTTTTTGAAGACCTGGAATCATATCCAAAACAATACTTTGACCGACGCGAAGACTTTGCGCGCTCTGTTATATAAGATTGCCAGGAACGCGATCGTGGATTATTACCGGGAAACCGGCAATAAGCTGAACGTCACCAGATCTTTAGATGATGAAGATAATCCGATTGAGATCGCCGATAGCGCCGCCGAAGATACGTCGGATAAAATGGACCGGCAATCTGATTTGGAATTGATCAAGAGCCAGCTGCCCTTGTTAAAAGAAGAGTATCGGGAAATCATAATCATGAAATTCATCAATGACCTTTCCTTAGAAGAAATAGCTGAAATTAGCGGAAAAAATAAGGGTAATGTCCGGGTGCTATTGCATCGGGCCTTGAATGCTTTAAGAGAACTAGTGGAGAAGGAAAGTAAGCTGTAACGCTTTGCCTAAAGCCCCGTATATTATAGTGTTATGACTGAAAAAGATTTGATCGTCAAACTGAATAATCTAAAAAATGTCAATCCCGACAGCCAATGGCTGGAAAGTAATCGGGATCTTTTGTTAACCCAGATTTCCAATGCCGGCACCGTGAAACTATCCGTCTGGAAAACCTTTTTCATTAACTTGAACAGTTTCGCTAAGACGGCCGCCAAACCGGCCTACGCTTTAGTCACACTCTTCATGATCTTAGTCGTCGGCAGCTTATTCGCCAATACGGTTTTTGGCGGCGCCAAGCCGAATGATACTTTATATATCGCCCGCCTCATTTCCGAGAAAGCTAAATTAGGCACTATTTTTAATACCCAGCAACGCGATAAGTTAGCCGCCCAATTTGCGACCGAACGCGCTCAGGATATTTCCGCGGTCCTGGCCGATCCGGAAATCAATAATAATAATAACCAAGCGCAGATTGCTCAGTTGAGCGCCAGCTTTAACAACGAGATCAACACGGTGAAAGATCATTTGAGCCGTTTGAGCTCGGAAAATGCCGGAGCGAGCAAAAGCCAGGTCAGCCAGGCCACCAACACTAAAATCAAAGCCGATCAGACGGCCACCGGTTCTGATGGCAGCGTCTCCATCGCCGGCGACGGCAAGAATGTCAACGCTTTGCAGATCTTTAAGGATCCGAATTTGAAAGCCAACTGGACGGCTACTTCAACCGCCACTTCATCCGCTTCCTCCACGACCGCGACCGATACGGTGACGATTGACGGCGTCAAGACCGGCACCTCCAGCGCGACCCAGAAGATCTTAGACGACGCCCAGAAATTATTTGACCAGAAAAGTTACCAGGAAGCTCTAGATAAATTAAAAGAGGTTGATCAATTGATCAATAAGAATTAATCGTCTTTTTTGAAATTCAAATCCGCCCGAAGCACGCGCGCGTTTGTTAGTTTATCTCCCTCATTAGGTCACTCCCAGCTGGAAGATTATTCCTCCGCTCTGGACAGCCAAAGGAGTTAAACTAACAAATCCGCGGGTAAGCAATTACGAACGGATTGGCAAACCGGGCAAAGGTCGAATCTCGGCATGAGTCGGGATGGTTTGTCCCTTAATAAATCAAATCAATTCTTCGGTTCTCTTGGGTCCAATTTTCAGGTTTACTTGTTTTGAAAAGTAAATCGGTTAAGCTTTTCTCCAGCCGCGTGAGCTCCGAGCTCTGGCTGGCAGAACTTAATTTTAAGATCAGCCGGCCAATCAGCTCAAGCGAGTTGGTGAAGCGGGATTCCGACTGATTTACGGCTTGAAATATTTAGACCTTACAAGCGGAACCAAAGAATCGAAAAACTATTGTTCTTAAACTGTTTGGACTCAACTGTCCAGACGTTTGATTACAATCTAATCATTACTTATGAAAAAATTACGCAGATTCTTAGTCATCGGCGTGATGGTATTATCGGTGTTAGCCATGAGCGGTTTAGTGATCGCTCCCTCGGCGAAGGCCACGGCTTCGGCTGGCGACCTCATCAAGATGAGCGGCTTATCCTCGGTGTATTATCTCGGTTCCGATGGCAAAAGATATGTTTTCCCCAATGAAGCGACCTATCTCTCTTGGTACAGCGACTTCAGTGGCGTAGTGACCATCTCGGCTTCCGAGTTGCAGAGCTATGCGATTGGCGGCAATGTAGTCATGAGAGCGGGCACGAAGTTGGTGAAAATTACCACGGATCCTTCCGTCTATGCCGTTCAACCGAATGGCGTTCTGACGAAGATCCAAAGCGAAGCGCAGGCGGCTGCCTTATACGGCACCAACTGGAACAGACGGGTAGTCGATGTTCCGGATGCCTTCTTCGTTAACTACACGGTTGGCGCGGCTTTGCCGAGCGGAAACATCCCGGCCGGTTCTTTAGTGAAGAACGCCAATGTGGCGACTATTTACTACTATGACGGTACCAACTATCGCCAGGTTGCCAGCGAAGCGGCGTTTGACGCCAATCGTTTCAACATGGCTAACGTTTTGACGACCACCAATACGATTACCGTCGGCGGTGACCAGGTCACCAACGCGGAATTCATCAACGTGGCGCAGAACGGCGGCGGCGGCGTGATCGTGACCGGCAGCGGTTTGATGGTTTCATTAAGCTCCGCCACTCCGGCGGCTTCAACCGTCCCGACCAACGCGGTTAACGTTCCGTACGCCAAGGTTAACTTCACGGCCGCTTCCGACGGTGCGGTTACCTTGAATTCAGTCGCTTTCACCAGAACCGGCATCGGTTCCGGCAACGACTTCGTTTACGCTTACCTGTATGATGGCGCGACCCGCTTAACTTCGGGCCGTTCCGTTAACAGTTCTACCAATAAAGTGACCTTTACCGGTTTGAATCTGACCATTGCGGCCGGCACGACCAAAACCTTGACCATGACGGCGGATATCAACACCAGCGGCCATGACGATGCTTTCGGCGTCGCCTCCGCGGCTGATGTCTTGTCCACGGGCGCCAATGTCACCGGTTCCTTCCCGGTAACGGGTAACACCATGACCATTGTCTCGCAGACCACGGGCGGCGTGACCATCGCCAAGAGCGGTGCGATCTCCAACCCGATGGTGGGCGATACCAATGCCAAAGTGGCTTCCTTCTCTTTAGCCGCCAACTCGGTTGAAGATTTGTCGGTGGAAGGTTTGACCTTATACCAGGCCGGCAGCGTTGCCAACTCCAATCTGACCAACTTCATCTTGAAGCAGGGTTCGACGGTGGTGGCGACGGCCAGCGGCGTGAACAGCAACAATAACATTGTTTTCACGTTCAGCTCCGCTTACAGCATTGACAGAGGCATTACCAAGACTTTTGACGTGTACGCGACCATTGGCGGTACGGCCAGGGCCAACGACAACATCAAGATCTACTTGGACAACGCCGCTGATTTATATGCGCGCGGCAAAACCTACGGCTATGGCGTGGGCGTGACCAGAACAGATTATGACAACAGTGCTAATAACGGCACGGATGCTTCTTGGAGCACGATCCAGGCCGGACAGATCACTTTGTCCTTCCAGGGCCCGACGGTGGCCGATTACGCGGTCCAACAGCAGGGTGTGGAATTATTGCGCTTTAACATGACTTCTCAAGCCAATGTTGAGGTTCGCAAATTGGCTTTAGTCTTGACGGCTTCCTCTTCGGTCGCCGGCGGCTTAGTCAATTCCACCACTCCTTCCGCGACGACCTCCAACTACACGAACATCAAGTTCGTGGACGCCACGACTGGCGTGTTGATTGCCGGCCCGATGGATGTTTCCGCGACCGGTGTTGACACCGCCCAGACCTTAAACTTCACGGACGTTTGGAATATGACGACTGGTCAGACCAGAACCATCAAGGTTTTGGCCGACATCGCCAACTTCACTCCGCAATCTGCGGAAACCATCCAGACGACCTTGAACGCTTTCGGCGGTTCTGATATCAGAAATCTGGATAACAATACCTTCGTGACCAGCATTGTCCCGACGGGCAATATCGTGGGTAACACGATGAACGTCAAGTCCTCGAGCGCCACGGTTACTTTAGCCGGCACTCCGACTGCCCAGACCTACATCAACGGCTCCACGGCCGTCCCGATGGTCGGCATTAACGTTGCCGCGGGTTCGGGCAAGGACATCACCTTGACCTCCGTCAAATTGACGGCCGCTGGTACCTCCAGCTGTGCCACGGTGACCGACTGCGTTTTGACCGTCAAATTATATGACGGCACCACTCAGGTCGGCTTAACCAAGTCTTTGGCGACCGATTACACGGTAACCTTTGATAACTTGGCGGTGGCCATCACCAAGGGTACGACCAAGACCTTAGTGGCCAAGGTTGACTTGAACACTTTGTCTTCGGTTGGCGTTGGCACGACTCTTCACTTAGACGTCGCGACGGCTGGCGATGTGGTTGCCCAGGATTCTAACGGTAATAACGTTAGCATCACCGGCACCGTTACCGGCCCGACCCAGATCATTTCTGGCGCCGGCACCCTGACGACTGTCAAGTCCGCGGCGGTTATCGGCTCCACCGATTCCCGCTTAGTCGCGGCTGGCAATATCGATCAACCGATCGCCAGCTTTAAGTTCACGGCGGCCAATGAATCCTTGAAATTGAACAAGATCAGAGTCAAGGTCCAGGCCAACGTGGCGGGCGGTGCGACTTCCACGGCGGCGACCGAAATCGCCAACGTGTCTCTGTGGAACGGTTCCACTCAGATCGGCAGCCAGACCGTGCCTTATACTAGCGGCAACTTCGCGGTGGCCGACTTCAATACCACGATGAATGACTTCGTTGTGCCGAAGGACGGTTCCGCCGACTTAATGGTGAAGGTTTCTTACAACACCATTTCCGCCGGCGCGAGAGCGGGCATCAAATTGACTGCCTCGGTTGACGGTTCGACCGCCAACTTCCAGTTCCGCGGTGTTAACAGCCAGACCATCGTTACTAAAGCCAATTCTAATGGTTTAGATGTGTCCGGCAACCCGGTGGTTCTCTTCAAAACCATCCCAACCTTGACTCTCGGCACCTTGCCGACGGCCGTCTTGGCCGCGGGTAACCAGGTCTTGGCCAGAATCGTGGTGGCCGCTGATGCTAAGGGCAACGTTGACTGGACGCAGTTGATCTTCACCTACAGCACTTCCAACGCGACCGCGAGCAACTTCACCTTAGTTGACGAAGGCAATAACTCGGTCGGTAACTGCACGGATGTCACGGGAACGGTGACTTGCACCTCTTCCGCTGACAACACGATTTCGGCTGGTACTTCCAAGACCTACAGCTTCAAAGCTGATTTGACGGTCGGTACCAACTCGGCTTCGGTGTCCACGCATATCGCCAGAGCGAATGTCTTCGCCGATCCGACGACCAACGCCTCAGTAGCGACGACTTCCAACTTCATCTGGAGTGATGAAGCGGTGGTGGCTCATGACATTGCCACTTCTGGTGACTACCAGAGTGACTACTTAGTGTCTCACCTGCCTTTGGACAGTCAGACCTTATCTAAATAAGTCTATTTAGATATAAATCGCAAAAGAGCCCCTTCGGGGGCTCTTTTGTTTATGGTTTGGGCTGTGTTATAATGGAAATTGATAATTCACGCTTATTTTTATATGCAGCCAAAAACTTATCTTCGGCTTCTCCAAGCCGGTTTATTCCTCTCGCTCATCATCGTCTTCTTCGTCTTCCGAGACTTGCTTTTTCCCTTCATCACTTCCAAACAACTGGTCTTCAATATCCTTATGGAAGCGATGTTCGTCTTCTGGCTGGTCTTCATCCTACGCTATCCGGCCTATCGGCCGAAAAGGAATCTGATGACCTATGGCCTGGTCGCTTATTTTGTTGCCCTTTTGGCCTCCTGCGTCGTCAGCGTCAACTTCGCCCTAAGCTTCTGGGGGAATGCCGAACGCATGCTCGGCTTCTTTGACCTGATCCATTTTCTGATATTTTATCTGGTGCTTATCACCGCTTTTCGCTCCTGGAAAGAATGGCGAGCGCTATTCTTCGTTTCCGTGGCCATCGGCACGGTGGTGGCGCTCGTCGGCCTTCTCGGAACGAACGCCTATTCCACCATCGGCAACACGACCTATGTCAGCGGCTATCTGATTTTTAACATCTATTTCGCCACTCTCTTGTTCTTCCGGACCGAGAGTAAAGGCGGGCGCTGGCTCTACGCCCTGCCGATCGTCATCATGCTCTTAGCTTTCTGGCATTGCCATACTTCGGGAGCGATCATCGGCTTGGCTGGCAGCGTCTTGTTATGGCTCTTGCTACTGGTCATTTTTCACGCCCGGAAGAGAGTTCGGTTCTTGTCTTTGGGCGTCTTAATCTTGGCCGTCGTCCTGGTCGGCCTGATTTTTTCCCAATCCGGTTCGGCTTGGTTCCAGAGCAGCTTTTTAAGAGGGCTGACGACGCAAAAGAATACTTTCCAGACGCGGCTCATTTCCTGGCGCGGCGCCTTAGCTGATTATAAGTATCATCCGATTCTCGGTACCGGCTTAGGCAACTATGCCATCATCTTTGATCGGCACTTTGACCCTAAATTCTTCAATTATACCACTTCGGAAACTTATTTTGACCGGGCGCACAATAATGTCCTGGATATCCTGTCTACCAGCGGCGCGGTCGGCCTGCTGACTTATCTGAGTATTTTCGTAGCCGCCTTGTATTATCTGGCTAAGGAGCTGAAGAAGAACGGCGTCAAGGCGTCTGGGGCCGATGAGGCGGGGAAGAGAAACGGGGAAATTCTGCTGATTATCGCCCTCTTAGTTGCCTATTTCGTGCAGAATCTGGCCGTGTTTGATTCCTTGGTGACTTACATGGGGCTGATGATGATTTTGGCTTTCATATATTTCCGGCGCAATACCGGACTGGAAACGGAAGGCGGGATAATAGAGCTGGATTCGGAAGGGGCTAGCCGCCCGCTCCTCAAGAATTTTTCTCGGGAATGGCTGGCGCTCATCGCCTTAGGTATCATCGCCTTGATAGCCATCAGTAATTGGAGTATCAGACCCTGGAAAGATTTCCAGGGCGTTATCGCCGGCTACTCGGCCATCGCCCAGAGCGATTTACCAGCGGGCGTGAAAGATTATCAGGCGGCGCTTACCGGCAGTCCCTGGGACCACGACGGCGCGGTGACGCTCATCAATCTGCTCACGTCTAATCCGGGGCTCCTGGCTACGGTCTCCGCTCCGGAAGCGCAGGCCGCCCTGGACCTCGCCCTGGCTTTGGCGCAGAAGAATCTGACCAATAATCCGAATGACAGCTTGATGCAGCTGCAATACGCCCAGATTTCCGATACGGCCGCCCGTTATTATCATGATAATAAGGACCTGAATAAATATAACGCCTATTCGGCCCAAGCCCTGCAGGCGATTGACCGCTCAATTGACGCCAGCCCGGGTCGCATTCCGGTCTATCTGGTCAAGGTGCAGATGCTCTTTGTCCGAGGAGAAACGAACGAGGCGCTCAGTCTGGCTAAGTACGCCATCAATCTGAATCCTGATTATTATGAGAGCTATTGCCGCCTCGCCCAGCTTGATCTGATACTGGACGGCCAGAACAAGAATGCGCTTGAACCGCTGGACAAATGCTTGGCGCTGGGCGGAGTGGAGCAGATCAATTCCGATTCTTTCTTGAAGATGGCCATCAGCTTCTATGCCAGCCAGAGGAAGTATGAGCAAGCGCTGTCTTTGACCGAACACCTGGTAGGCCTCTACGGCAATGATGCCATGGTCTGGTTCAACCTGGCTAAGATCTATGTGGCCTTAGGCCAGCCGGACAACGCCAATGCGGCGGCGCAGAAAGCGATGGCCATTGATGAGACTTACCAGGCTCGCTGGCAGGATTTCATGGATAGTTTGGGGAGGACGGTGACGAGCACGGCGACGGGGACGAAAAAATAAAAAGAAGTTAAAATAATTATTCCAAAAATCAGACTGACGGGTCTGATTTTTGTTTGGCCGAGAAACGCTTTACTTTCTGGGCGCGGGCGGCGTTTTTAGCTTAAGAAATCCTTTAACAAAATTTAAAGTTCCCGTCAGGCCGTTTTTGTTATAGTGGAAAGACAAAAAGCGATAATTTTTTAATTTTTAAATCTATGGACAAAATCAAAAGATTGGCCGCGAAATTGATCGCGCCTATCGCTACCCGCTTCCGGAGCGGCTGGCGGAATGCTTCGCGTCCGAAACGCCTCTTGATTATCATAGGCGTTTTGGTGCTGGGGTCATTTATTATTTTTTTGAGCGCCGCTCTGACGCTCAGTCGCGCTGAATTGTCTCTCTTAGTTTTGCGCCGCGAATTCAGCCGCGCCGCCGCGGCCTGTCATGAAAAGTGCCGCGCGGCGAGAGCCGAACGGGAAAACTTGATTGCTGACGCTCTGAAAAGCGATAGCGCGTCACCCGGCGGCTCTTCGCGTCTGACTTTCCAGATCAAGACCCATATCCTGGATGAAGCCGCCAATCCGGATTTCAGAAAGGAGCTGGTGAAAATTTTGCGTCTGGCTTACGGGCCGGAGGGCGCGCCCGAATACTTATTGGCCTATCTGGATAGAAGCGCCGCCAATAGCGATCTGAAGGCGGCCATTCTGGAATATTTCCAACCCCAAGGATCGCCAACCGCGGCCGCGGATTATTATTTTTCCTTGCTGTCGGGCGAAGTGGATCTTGCGCTTAAGAAAGAAGTGATCCTCAGTTTGAGCAACTTGGACGACAAGCCGGCCAATTTTACTTTGAGCCAGCTAGCCATCATCAAGAATCTGGTTTTGACGCCGACAACCGACCGTCGTTTGCGCGCTTCTTTGGTTATGCTTCTAGCTGATTATTATCCGCTGTTCAAGAGCCAGACGGCCTCTGTCTTAAAAAATGTTTATCAGGCGAAGGATCTGAATGACCGAATTTCCCAGGCCATGGCCGCCGATGTCTTGAACCATCAGTCGGAAGCGGGGAAGCTGGCCTTGCCGGAGATAAGCGCTCAAGAATGGAATGATTATTATAATAATTAAGCATATGAAAAAATCTCTTTTTGTTTTCTTAGCGGCTTTTATTCTCTGGGCGGCGCCCGTCTTATGCCGAGCCATGCCGCCGGGCACGCTTCTGTATCGCACGTCGGCCGGCGGGAAGATTTTCGGTCAGGCGGGTGACCCGGTGATGAAGACCACCGCCGGGATAATCACTGAAATATATTCCGGCCACGTGGCCATGTATGTCGGTCAGATAGACGGCGTGGATTATGTCGTGGAAGCGACGGCGAACGGCGTGGTTAAGACGCCGGCCCGATATTTTATCAACGAAGCGGGCGGCGAAAAATTTTTGGGCGCGAAATTACCGAAGGATTTGTCGCCGTTAGGACAGGCCAAGGTCGTGGCCTTGGCTAAGAGTCTGGCCGAAAAGAAATTGGGTTATGATTTTAGTTTCAAGGAGCAGAAAGGGCCGGGCGACGGAGACTGGACTTGCGTCGGCCTGACGGAAAAGATTTACGAAAGCGCCGCCATCGCTAATCCCAATAATCTGGGCGCCCTGGAGTATGATCCGAATTATTACGACGTGGATATTACGCCGGACGGTTTTTCTCCCTGCTATGAACCGAATAAGGACGGCGATTGTTTCTCCACTCAATATGAATTTTCTCCGGTGGCCGCTCGGAGAAAAGTGCTTATCCCCGCACCCGAACTGATCGGTTTTGATGCCGGTCGGGAATACGAAGGCCAGCGCTATATCTTTTTCCCCTATACCCAGCTTATCCAGCCGACCTTGGAAGACGTGCCGGTGGATATTGAGATTTCTTCAAGCTTCAAGGACGAGCCGGTCAGGGGAGAGATAAATGCTTTGACTCTGGTTCTGCAATATAGTCTGATCAATAATCCGTTATCGGCGCTAAAGAGTTTATTTGGCAAAGTTGAGCGCTTGGCGCTTGATTTGAAAAATAAAATATTTCCACCTTCGGATTCGGAATTGGCTTTAGCCAATGAGTCGGTGTCCGTAACCGCCGCTCCTAAGAAGACCGCGGCCAAAACGACGGCTAAGGCGGCGGCCGTAAAAAAAGCGGCCAATCCCAAGGTAACGGTCGTGAAGAAGAGCTCCGCTGCGCCTAAAAGCGAAACAGTCGCCAGAACGTCCAGTGAGACCGCCGAGACAAAAATAACGACTGATACCGTGGGAGCGGCCATGACTCAGGATCCGGTTAACAAAAATAGCGTGACGGTCCATAAAACCGAGACCGCTAGCGCTGCTATGGCCAGCCCAACGACCACGACCGCTACTGTAGCGGCCGCCAATTCCGTGGCGACGATCGTGGGCCAAACCAACTCTAATAATACAACTGTTTCCAACAGCAGTAACTCTAGTGTAAATTCCAATGCTTCCGATAATAGCAGTTCGAGTACTTCCACCAACGAGACAAGTAGCCCAGGACAATATTTAGCCATTATCAGCCAAATATATAGCACAGGCAGTAATGATTGGTTAAAATTATTCAATCCGACCGATCATGATTTTGATTTGGCCACGGCTAATTATCGTTTGGAAAAAGCCAAGACAGCGGCTGATCCGAGTCTAATCATGCGGATTGGCAATCCGGCCGACGGTCAATATCCGGGCGGCACGACCATCCCGGCCCATGATTATTATCTGATTGTCAGAAACGACGCCAATGTTTATTATAAAAGCCAAGCGGATGCTTTGGCGACGCGCGACGATTTTTCTTGGGGCGATTCCGGCTACACTTTGTATTTGGGTAATGACGCTCTCAGTTCTTATGATGATCCGGATATCTTAGAAGCGGTCGGCTTCGGTACGGACGCCACTTATTATACCGGTTCCGGCCCGGCGCCGACGATTACCGACAATTACATCTTAAATCGCGTCGCCACTTCAGGCGACAATCATTTAGATTTCAATCTGATTCCCTCGGATGATCCGGGCATAGATTGGTCAACCAGCCCGGCGGCGACGGGCACGGATGAAATCGCGACCAGTTCCGAAGCGACGGCGACGGGCAGCAGTGAAACCGCGACCAGTACGGATCAAAGCGTCGCCAACCCTGATTTATTTTCCGCGCCGACGCCAATCGATTCCGATGGCTTGACCGACCTCTGGCATTTTGACGAGTGTTACGGCGACGGCGATTGGGCGGTCGGCCGCTGGGACTGCGCGCGTCGCGTTGGTTACGGCTTCAAAGCGCTGACCGCCGGGTTAAGTCCAGGCGCGGATCTGAACAGTTTCACTTTGAGTTTCTATTTCAAGAAAGACGGTCAGTTTCCGCGTTTCAATTTTGATTTAGCCAATGCCGACCAAGCTTTGAATTTGATTTTGGAACGCTCTTTGCTCACTATCAACGGTTTGCCCAATTCTCAAGGCCGCTATTATGGCGCTGAATTGTTTCTTGACGACGACTGGCATCAAGCGACGCTAAGCGCCGATTGGGACCAGGGAGTCTGGATCTTTTATCTGGATGGCCAAGAGAAATATCGAGCTACTTTTGCCGCCCGTCTGCCGTTTAATCTGTCTGACTTGAAGATTTTCGGCGACGGCGATCCGGCTCTGATTGACGAAATCGCTTTATGGAATCGACCGCTCGCCGCCGATGAAGTCCTAGCCAATTACCTAGCGGCCGCGCCCTTCGCGCCGCTCACCGTCCGTCCGCCGCAAACAGCCGCGACGTTGCTTTACGATTGGGATTTCAATGAAGGCGATTTAAGCGGCGGCGCCAGCCCGACGGCGATTGATAGCGTGGGCGGAGAAACGTTTAATATCCGGCCGGCCGATTGGTTCTGGCGGGCGCAGGCCGATTCCGGCGTGATCATCGGCCCGGATTCAGGGGATTTGGCCGCGACTTTCGCCGCGCCCTTGGCTACTAAAGACATGTCTTTGTCTTTCTGGTGGCGCAACCAGGATCCGGCCGTTTCCGGCCGGACGGTTGTCACTTTGAAGAAAGGCGATAAAAAACAATTCGGGCTGCTGGCCGCTTGTTACCGCACCGGTTTCTATTTCAACAATCAAGCCGGCACCTTGATCCAGGATTTGGTAAACGGCGTGCCCTGCGATCAAAGCTGGCATCATCTGGCCCTGGTCTATGATTCCTATCGCTATATTTTACGCTTATATAGTGACGGGGAAGAAATCGCTTCCACTTCGCAGATTTGGCTGAAAGACGCTGATCTGCCGACAGGAGTTTTGGTAAAAAGTGATAATGGCAATACCGAATTGGATGATTTGAAGATCTGGTCAGGGGCGTTGTCGGCAGCGCAAGTCAAACAGGTCTACACAGGAGATTAAAAGCGGTTGAAAGAGGGAACTGAAAAAGAGGGGCTCGCGATGAGCTCCTCTTTTCTCTATCCTTTTCCTTAAAGGATTAATGGTTATAAAATCCCCGGCCGATTTTGTCGGGAATCATATACAATGAAATGTCGTGCTTGACGCAGAAGTCGATGACTTCTTTATCTTTGATCGAACCGCTGCTGGTGACAATCGCTTTTACGCCGGCTTTTTGTAAAGCTTCCGGCCCGTCGACGAAGGGGAAGAAAGAATCGCTGGCCGACACCGCTCCGAAAGTTGAGTGATCGTATTCAGCCGCGATGCTCCAAGCGAACTTAGCGGCCCGGTCGCGTTTTCCCTGACCGACGCCGTTGCCGATGAGCATGCCATCGCGGACGATCGTTATCGTATTGCTGTTTGAGGTGTCGCAAATGGCCTTGGCCAAGAGCAAGTCGCTCTCTTCCGGAAGTCCATCGATATCCGGCCCGTACTTTTCCAGATAATCGGCGTTCATATCAAAAATAAAGGAGTAATTCGGCTGTTTCAGGAAACCACCCCTGACGGTCCGAAAAATCGGTGCCTTGTCCAGACTGTTACGGTCCAGAGTAGCCAGGGCCGGATTGAAAGCCATGCGGCACTTGCCGGCCTTACGGCACAAAGCGTTTACGGCCGCGCCGTCAAAGCTTGGAGCAAAGATGCCATCAAAGAGCCTTTTTCCGCCTTTTCCGTCGAGGGCAATCAGGTTGGCGAGCGCTTCAGTCATGTCGAAATTCATTATCGTCAATCCGCCGTATAAGGCCACCGGGTCACCGTCCACCATCTTAGTGAGCGCTTCGAACGGCGACTGAAAACTTATCCCGACGCCGCAGGCATTGCCGTGTTTTACTCCCACGGCGATGCATGGCACCTGATGGTAATTGACGTCAAACGTGGCGGCGATATGGGTGATGATCTGCAGGAGGCGGTCCAGATCACAGCGATTGTTGTAGCTGAGTTCGTCACCGGACATCAGCTGGAATTTATCCAGACCCAAGGGGTCATCGCTGTTCAGGGGGTCGGCATACAGGTAAGCCGGGCTTTGATAGCCATTCTCGCCGTACTTGCATTCCTGAACCCTTTTGCCGAGCAGGCCGGCGTATTCTCCCTGGCCATGGTAGGTAGCCGAGAGCAGACAGTATCCAGAGCAGATGAATTCTGCCTTGGCGGCCAGCTGGTCGAGGAATTCAGCCTCGTTGGGCCGGCCTTTTTCCAGCCACTCGATGACCATAGGAATGTCTTTGGGGTCGCCGATGACGATGCGCCGGCCTTTGGCGGCGCCGTGAAGTAGGAGGATCCCACCCACGTCGGTCTTAGCAATAACCGACTCCGGGGTGCTTTTCGGATTGCGGATTTCTTCCAGGAGCGGATAGAGATCGACATAGACCAGGTCCAGGTAAGGCAGGCCTAAAGCCTCCATCTGCTTCATATGTTCATCGTTCCTCTTCGCTAATATGCCGGCGGCCACTTCCCGGGAAATCGTCGCGACCAGGTGGTCGAGGATAGGATCACCGCCAACTAATTTGGCGATGTTTTCGGCGCTTATGCCGTGCTCGTTGAAGAAACCAGCTGTTCCTTTGGAGCCATAGATTTCGAAACTTAATGCCGACAGGCGACTGGCGAACTCGCGCAGGATATCTGTCTTGTAAAATGCGGAAATGAGTGCTTTCATTGTTTTCAGATTTTGGTTAATAATTGGTTTTTGAAGATTTTATTTTGGTTTTTTTGTTGATTTTTTAAAAAACGATTAATGATATATCTTAACATTTTTTAATATTTTGTCAATTGACATTATCGGCCTTCGGCCATAAAATATAAGGAATTATAAAAGTTCAGTTCTTAAAAAATCATTTTCCAAGAAAGGAGGAGAAATGAAAGTAATCATCCGCTGGTTAAGAAGAAGATGGAACCGGGTACTGGCGGATACGATTGCTTTCGGGCTTTTCGGTTTCGCCGTGGGCGCGGTCACCACCATTCTTTATGAAATGGTCCTGTTCGGGTTTACGTTCCGGCAATGGATCGGCATTCGTATCTTCTTTACTATTTTGCGCTTTGTCTTCGCTTTTGTCTGCGGCTGGCTGACCGATTTCCTGCGGCAGCATTTTCCCGGCGCGGCGCATAATCGTTTTTGGCGAGCTATGGCCGAAGCTACCGCCCTAACCGTCTATCAGATGCCGCTTTACGTCGTGAGCGCCCTGATCGTGGGCGTTGACTGGCATAAGATCGCCTTTATGTCCGGCATTTACTTGCTGGAGAATTTCCTGTTCGGCTGGCTATACGGCCTTATCCTTGATTGGACCAGAAAAAAGTTTGCGGCCTATCTGGCGCGAAAAAGAGGAGAATAAGCCAGGAAAAGAGGAGAATAAGCCATTGGCGCGCTTAAGTGCCAGTGGTTTTTTATTAGCTTTTCGTCAATTGACATTAAGGTGAGTTTTATCGTAAGATGGAAGGAATTACCAATCAAGAAATCTTGGTGATTCTACTTTAACAATTAATGAAAACACACCATAAACCAAAATTATAAACCAAAATCAAAAAAGGAGGACATCATGAAGAAAGAACCTATTACCAGGCGCTGTGACCCGTTTTTTAAAGCCATGGGCCGGCTCGCCGAAAGTTACGGCGACGTGCGTCTCAGGACCGGCTATTCGGAAGTGGTGCCGAATGACACGGACTTGAAAACAAAATTTTCGCGCCACATCCCTTTATTAATACCCCTCGTTTCCGCCCCGATGGATACGGTGACGGAAGCGGATATGGCCATCGCTATGGCTAAATCCGGCGGGCTGGGCATCATTCATAAGGCTCTGTCCATAAAAGAACAAGCCAAGGCAGTCAGTAAAGTTAAGCATTGCTTGAACGGCTTCATCCCCGATCCGATTTTTCTTTTGGCGGACAATACGGTGGAAGAAGTCTACCGGCTGAAGGCCGAGAAAAAATATGACTTTTTCAGCTTCTTGGTCAAGGATGAAACCGGGAAGATCGTCGGCATCGTCACCAGGAATAACTTTGATTTCTGCCTGGACGATAAGAGCTTGATTGCTGATATCATGTCTCGGAAAATCATCAAGGCGCCGAGCGGCACCACCATCCAGGAGGCCAACGAAATAATGCGGCGCGAAGAAAAGAAGATCCTGCCGGTCTTCAATAAAGCCGGCGAACTGGAAGGCATCTATACCTGGTCGGACATAAAAAGAACCATGAATCGTAACCCGCAGGGTTATAACCTGGATTCTTCCGGCCGTCTGGTTGTCGGCGCCGCGGTCGGTGTCGGCAAGGATCTGCCCGAGCGCCTGGCCGCCGTTCATGAGAATAAAGTGGACGTCATCGTAATCGATACGGCGCATGGTGACACCCGGGCGATGCAGGAAGCGATCAAATACTGCAAATCCCATTACCCCGAGCTTGATGTGGTCGCCGGCAATGTTTCCGAGGGCGATTCAGTCAGAAGGTTAATCAAAGCGGGCGCGGACGGAGTAAAGGTCGGCCAGGGTCCGGGATCAATCTGCACGACCAGGGTCACCGCCGGTATCGGCTGTCCGCAGGTCAAGGCGATCTATGAAGGCGAACGAGCCGCCCGAGGCTCAGGCGTGCCGGTTTGCGGCGACGGCGGAATAGAATATTCCGGCGACGTTGCCATTGCTCTGGGCGCGGGTGCGTCCAGCGTCATGATTGGCAGCCTGTTTTCCGCCACGAAAGAGTCCCCGGGAGATATCATCTATCTTGAAGGCGGAGCCTTTAAATCATATCGCGGCATGGGTTCACTGGGCGCCATGCTGGATAATCAAGCCTCACGGGAACGTTATGGCCAAACCGAGGGCGCGCCGGAAAAACTGGTGCCCGAGGGAGTAGAAGCCTACATGCCTTATAAGGGCGATGTGGCCCCGATAATTTTCCAATTATTGGGCGGTTTGAGAAGCGGTTTGGGTTATGTCGGCGCTAAGGATATCGCCGAACTGTACAGGAAAGCCGACTTCCATTACATCTCCGGATCCGGCCTTAAGGAATCGCATCCTCACGGCCTGAGCCATATCAAGAAAGCACCGAATTATTCACCACGTTAATCCAGAAAGGAGCCAAACATGAAATACGAATATGGTAAATTCATAACGCGAGCGATCAAATTTATCTTTGCCACCTGTTTCCAATGGGGAGACAGCGGCAAGGGCAAGATCGTTGATATCTACGCCGAATGGGCACGAATCATCGCCCGCGGCACGGGCGGCCCGAATGCCGGCCACACTATCTGCTACGACGGCGAAGAACTGATCACGCACATCGTTCCTTCCGGGATACTTTATGATAAATACGGCAAATATAATGTCATAGGTAGCGGAACGGTGGTGGATCCCCGGATCTTGCTCGAAGAGTTGGAACAGCTGAGAGCCAGGGGCTTAAGTTATGATAACCTGATGCTCGCTTTAAACGCCAAATTGATCCTGCCGACGGAAATCGTCCTGGATGGGGTCAAGGAGGCCTGGAAAGAAGGCCGCAAGGTCGGGACAACCGGTCGCGGCATTGGGCCGACTTATGCCGATTTCATCGATCGCGAAGGTTTGGTGGTGAATGATCTCATCAATCGGGGAACTTTCGTTTCCAAGTTGAGAAGCCATCTCTTGTACAAAAAGATGATCCTGAAGAATTGCGATTCAGAGCTATTGAAGCAGGTCATGAGCCGCAAGAATGCCGGCTCCGGCCGCTACTATGATCCGGTGAATATCTTTGACGAAGAAGCGATCGTCGCTGATTACCTGGCTTATGGCCAGGATTTGAAGCCATTGATCCGGGATACGGACGCTTTCCTGCGTGCCAGCGCCTATAAGTTTAACATCTTAGGCGAAGGGGCGCAGGGCAACCTTTTGAGTATCGATTGCGGGACTTATCCCTTCGTCACGGGTTCCGATTGTTCAATGAACGGCCTGGCCAAGGGCATGGGCCTGAACAGCCTGCTAGATCCGGCGACTTGCTTCTCACTCGGCATCCTGAAGTTTCCTTACATGACCAGGGTCGGCGCCGGGTCTTTTCCGGAGGAAATGGGCAGCAAAAAATCGGATGAGTGGTGTAATGGCGGCTTAGCCAACCGGGAGAAGGAAAAGGAAATGTACGGCCAGGCTTCAGTCAATGATCCGGATGAATTTATCCAGGGCATCGGTTTCCGTCAAGTCGGCGGGGAGTATGGAGCGACCACGCAAAGGCCGCGACGCACCGGTTGGATCAGCTTACCCCTCTTAAGGCATGTCCTGCAATTCAACCGTCCGGATGTCAGCCTGATGAAACTGGATGTGGCAGACGACTGTGAAACGATTAAGATCTGTGACGCTTACGAATATCAGGGTCCGGTCTATAATTACGGTTCGCAGCGGACTCTTCGCCCCGGCGATAAATTTCACGTCGCCATCCCGGCCGCGGAAGTGCTGCAACATTGTCAGCCGATTTATAAGTCATTTCCGGGTTGGTGCCAGAGCTTGGCCGGTTGTTCAAAGTCCGGTGATCTGCCGAGGGAGTTGAAGAATATCATCAAATTCGTCATTGACCGGACCGGTATCAGGCCGCGGATAGTTTCCATCGGCCCGGATCGCAAGCAAACCCTCTTCTTTTAACAAATTTTAACAAAGTTCATTTTAACCATTTAATTATTGGGAAAGCCGCTGATAGCCAACTATCAGCGGTTTTAATTTGGCCTTTTTGAGGTGGCGCTGCCCGTTGCCCGAGTTTTCCAGTAACTCTTGCTTTTTTTGGCATTTCCTTGTACTATAGAAATCGTTATTAGGGTAAGCGGGCGATCGCTCTTTTTTCGGCTAACAAGCCAAAAAAGGGGAGGAAAGTCCGGACTTCGGGGCCGATTTCGGCCCAAGCGATAGTGGGTAACGCCCACCGGGTTGTCTTCAAGCCTGGCCGCGACTTCCGCGTCCGGATGAGGGGCAACTTAGGGAAAGTGCCACAGAGACAATACTAAGCTTGGAATTTTTGACAAGCTCAAAGGTGAAAAGCGGCCGGGTGCCTTGATTGGCTACCGGCTGGGGCCTCCGGTGACGGAGAGTCCGTGGTAAACCCTATCGGAAGCAAGAGCAAACTTATCGCTCCTAGCCGCGCAAGCGGCGCCAGGGCGCTAATGCTAAGTAGCTCGCTCGAGCCCGCCAGCAATGTCGGGCCTAGATAAATGACCGCTAGAACAGAATCCGGCTTACGGCTGCCCTAATAACAATTATCTTCTACCAATTCAAATATGAAAAAAACTGAAATCTTTTTTTCCACCCTGCTCATTCCGGTGGACTTTATCGTTTTGCTTCTGGCCGGAATCTCCGCTTATTATTTAAGATTCGCGCCCGTCTCTACCGACGTCCGGCCGATTATTTTTAATCTGCCTTTTCCCGCCTTTTTCCGTTCGCTGATCCTGATCTCCATCCTCTGGCTGCTCATTTTCGCTTTGGCCGGCATCTATCGTATCCGGAGCGCTGGTAAATTGCCGCAGGAACTGGCTCGGATTTTTCTCGCCGCTTCCACCGGTTTGGCTTTGGTGGCTATCTTGATTTTTTTCCAGCGCATCATGTTTGACTCCCGTTTCATCGTCCTGGTCGGCTGGTTCATAGCCATCATATATCTGAGTGTCGTCCATAGTTTCATCCGCTGGCTGCAGCGCCGCTTGTTCGTTTACGGTATCGGCGTCCATAAAGTCATTCTGGTCGGCAATTCCCAGACCACGGACAATCTGGTGTCTGAATTTTCCGCCAACAAATATTCCGGCTACGAAATCATCAAACGGGTGCGCGATTTTTCTCTGGAGTCGGCTCAGGAAGTGGCCGAGTTCATCAAGGATAGGGAAGTGGACGAAATCATCCAGAGCGATCCGAACTTGACTAAGGTGGAAACCCTGCGGCTTTACGACTTCACCAATGAGAACCATATCACCTTCCGTTACGTGGCCGACTTATTGGAAGTGAAAGTCCTGCGCACGGAAGTCTCGGAAATCGTCGGCATGCCCATCGTGGAAGTGAAACGCACGACGCTGGACGGCTGGGGTCGGGTGTTTAAGAGAATTTTTGACGTCATCGTGGCCGGCCTATTGATCATAATCTTATCTCCGGTTATCTTAATTGTCGCTTTGGCGATTATTTTAGATTCGCGCGGTCCGGTCTTTTTCTCGCGGCGCGATGACGGCGCGCCCTTATACCGCGTCGGCGAAGGTGGCCGCCCCTTCCGTTATTTCAAGTTCCGCTCCATGATTCCCAATTCCGACAGCATGCGCTACCGCGAATTAGCCGATCGCAATTTGCGGGGCGAAGGGCCGATGGTCAAGATCAAGGACGATCCGCGGATTACTCGCGTCGGTAAAGTCATCCGGCGCTGGTCGCTGGATGAACTGCCGGAGCTATTTTTAGTCTTTATCGGCCGTCTGAGCCTGGTCGGCCCCCGTCCGCATCTTCCCGAAGAAGTGGCTAAATACGAACATTATCACCGGAAAACCTTGACCATCAAGCCGGGCATCACTGGCCTGGCCCAGATTTCCGGCCGGAGCGACCTCTTGTTTGACGAAGAGGCCAAACTGGACATCTATTATATTGAAAATTGGAATTTGCTTTTAGATTTATCCATCTTATTCAAGACGCCGGCCGCGGTCCTGAAACACCGCTCCGCGGAATAATCATTTCGTCCCGCTCGAGCGGGGCTTATCCTCATGAAAGTCGCTTTAGTCCACGATCATTTGGCTCAAGACGGCGGCGCCGAAAAGGTGCTGCGGGTTCTGGCGGAGATGTTTCCCGAGGCGCCGATCTATACGCTCCTCTACGATAAGGATAACGTCGCCAAGAATTTCGCCGGCCGCCAGATTGAGGCCTCAATCATCCAAAAGCTGCCCGGTGGCATCCGGCATTATAAATGGTATTTGAAATTTATGCCTTTGGCGGTGGAGTTTTTTGACTTGCGCGGCTATGACCTGGTCATTTCCGACGCTAGCGCCTTCGCCAAGGGCGTCATTACCGCGCCGGACACGACGCATATCTGCTATTGCCATACGCCGACCCGCTATCTGTGGAGCGATACGCACGAGTATCTGAACGAACTGCCCTACAACAAATGGTTCAAGAAGATCATCTCCTTGATGTTGAGCCGCCTGCGCCTCTGGGATTTCGCGGCCAGTCAGCGGGTGGATCATTTCATCGCCAATTCCGAGACGGTCGCCCGGCGGATCAAGAAATATTATCGGCGCGAAAGCACGGTTATTTTCCCGCCGCTGGAGATGGATAAGTTTTTTATTTCCGAAGAAGGGCTGGCTAAAGGCGAAGATTCATATTTTTTGATCGGCTGCCGTTTGGCGCCCTATAAACGGGTGGATCTGGTGATTAACGCTTTTAAGGAATTAGGATTGGATTATCATTTAAAGGTATTCGGCGACGGTTTAGATCGGCCGCGCCTGGAGAAATTGGCGGCCGGCATGTCTAATATCGAGTTTTTGGGCCGGGTGACCGAGGAAGAGAAGGCCGGCCTTCTCGCCCGCTGTCAGGCCTTTATCTACCCGCAAGAAGAAGATTTCGGCATCACGGCGGTGGAGACCATGGCTGCCGGGCGGCCGGTAATCGCCTATAAAAAAGGCGGGGCCACAGAAACGATTATTGATGGGAAGACCGGGTCATTCTTTGACGAGCAGACGCCGGCCGCAATCGCGGCGGCGCTGAAGGATTTCCGCTCGGCCGATTTTGACCCGGCAGCCATACGTCATCACGCGGCGCAATTTTCCGCGGAGAATTTCAAAAAGAAGCTGACCGAATTTATCGCGAAAATAAAACGGGACGATTTATGATTATCGGCGTGGACATCCGGTGTCTGATGGATAGAAATTATAGCGGCGTGTCGCAGTACACCGCTAATTTATTATCGGCCATCCTAGAGGCGGATAAGACTGACGATTACCGCCTCTTTTATAATTCCTGGCGCGATCTGTCCGGCCGCCTGGATGTCTGGCCGAGGCCGAACGCGCGGCTTATCGGCCGTCGCTGGCCCAATAAGATCTTCAATTATCTCTTGCAGAAAATTTTTCGCCGTCCTCGCTTGGACAAAGTCTTAGGCGGCGTGGATATATTTTTTTCGCCCCATTTTAATTTCAGCTCCTTCCGTCCCGGCGTCAAAAAGATCATCACGGTCCATGATTTGTCCTTCTTGCGTTATCCCGAGTTCTTTTCCAGCCGGAAGAATTTTTGGCACAAGGCCTTGGGTGTGAAGCGCGCCTTAAGAGAAGCTGACCGGATTGTCGCCGTGTCGCAAAATACCAAGAATGATATCATTGAACTGGTTGGCGCCTCCCCGGAGAAAATCAGCGTGGTTTATTCAGGCAATAATCTGTCCAAGAGGGAAGTGAGCGCGGCAGAAGTCGATAACTTCTCGAAAGAAAAAAATATCACCGGCCCCTTTATTTTATATTTAGGCACGATTGAGCCGCGCAAGAATATCGGCGGCTTGATCCAGGCTTTTAATAGATTAAAGTCCGACGGGAAGTTCTCCGATTTAAAATTGGTTTTGGCCGGCGCGCGCGGTTGGAAAAATCGTCTCATTGATCAAGAATGGGATCGATCTCCCTATAAAACTGATATTATATTTTTAGGTTATATTAGCAAAAAAGAGCAGGAAATCTTATATTCCAGCGCCCAAGTTTTTGTTTACCCTTCATACTATGAGGGTTTCGGTTTCCCGCCCTTAGAAGCCATGGCTTACGGTTTGCCGGTCATCTGTTCCAATGTTTCCAGCTTGCCGGAAGTGGTTGGCGAAGCGGCGATACTGATTGATCCGCAGCAGCCGGCAGAAATCGCCGCTGCCTTAAAATTAGTTTTGAGCGACGGGGAATTACGCGCCGCCCTGAAGGCCAAGGGCCAAGAGAGAGCTAACTTGTTTTCTTGGAATAAGGCCGCCGAACAGTACTTGAAATTATTTCGGGAATTATAAAAAGAAAGAGCGGTCTATTGCTAGCCGCCCCTCTTCATTGGAAATTAGTCGTTATTTTCCAGGTCATCTAGATAATTCAGATAATCTTTTAAATTTTTACAAACAATAATTTCCCCGCTGGCCGCGAACACCACCAGTGCACCGGCCACGATTTCCTGATTCCCAGGAAGACTTAGTAAAGAACAATTTTTATCCATTATTTTTGGATTATTTTTTTCTGAATTGACCGCGAGGCCAAACAGATTATTCATCAGGTCAGCCGAGGCCGACCGATGGGCCCTAAAAGTTTATAAGGCTTTAAAGGACTGATTATATTATTACATATTTCCGACCATTTTGCCACATGAAAAAGCTAAAGAAAAAAATCAAAGTTTTAGTCGCCATGTCAGGCGGCGTGGATTCGTCCGCCGCTGCCCAGCTCTTGAAGAACCAGGGCTATGAAGTGGCCGGAATCTTTTTGCGTTTTTGGAAGGATGATACGGCCGGCTCAGCTTCAGAGAATCGCTGCTGTTCTCTGGAGTCGCTCCGGGACGCGCGCGCCGTGGCCGCCCAAATCGGTATCCCTCTCTATACCTTAAATTTTTCGGCGCCTTTTAAAAAAGCGGTCGTGGATAATTTCTTGTCAGAGTACGCCAGCGGCCGGACGCCTAATCCTTGCGTGGTCTGCAATAAGGAGATAAAGATCGGGCGGCTGATAAAGCATGCCCGCTCTCTGGGCTTTAATTACGTGGCTACCGGTCATTATTTAAAAATTAAGTCAGCCGCTGGCGCCCGGCAATTATTCAAAGCCAAAGACAAGAAGAAAGATCAGTCATATTTTTTATACACCTTCACGCCCGCGGAGTTAAAGCATCTGATGTTTCCGCTCGGCGCCTATACCAAGCCGCAGGTTCGCCAGCTGGCCGCCAAGTTCAAATTACCAGTCGCCGCCAAACCGGAGAGCCAGGATATTTGCTTCCTGTCCGGTCCGCATAATAACTTTTTGAAAAAATATTTGAAACTAAAACTCGGTCCGATTAAAGTTTTAGGAAGCAGCCAGATTATCGGCCAGCATGAGGGTTTGCCTCTCTATACGCTCGGTCAGCGCCGCGGGCTGGTCGGCGGCATCGGTCCGTTTTATGTCGCTAAGCTGGATTATAAAACCAATATCCTCTGGGTCGTGAAAAACTGGAATGAGGCGATCTTGTATCGCGCCAATCTGGTCGCGGCCAAGGTCAATTGGTTAAGCGGCCAGTCGCCGAAACGGATCTTTAGCTGCGCCGCGGTCATCCGTTACGGCCATCCGGCCGTTAAATGCTCGGTCAAGCCGATGGCCAGCCGGCGCGTCAAAGTAGAATTCGCTAAACCCCAGCGCGCCGTGACATCCGGCCAGAGCGTGGTGTTTTATCAGGGGCAGAGGGTACTGGGGGGTGGAGTTATAAAATAAATAAAAAGAACGGACCTCGAAGTCCGTTCTTTTTTTGTTTTTGGACCAATATTCTAGATGCTTTCTATCGTTTTTGTCCAACTAGTAACACTGCCATCCGCCCCGACTTCCAATACGCCCTGTGGATCGTGACCGCCGGCTTCAATAATAATATAACGATCCGGGTGCAGAGAGCTGAAATAAATAAGATTAAGGGCTCCCATCCCGGAAGCATATTCGCCGCAATCCGACGGACTTCCTTGGCTAAGCGCCTGTAAGGTTATATCATAGCCGACATTAAAATTGTTTAGGGGCGGTAAGAGTTTTATGTTGCAGGGTTGTTTTTCATCCACTAAGGAATAAACAATTTCCGAGAAGTCTTTGGTCGGATCTTTCGGAAAAACCGTTACCGAATGGCCGCAGGTGTCTTCGATCTTATTGCCCGTTTCAACTATTGAACATTTCAATCCTTTATAAAGTGGGTCGATTTTAGCGTAAGTGAACTTTAAACCCAGTTTATAAGAAATGTAGGTAGCATAATTTTCGCCCCTGGCCGACGGCGTGGAAGTGGAGGCGGCTAGGCTAGCTGCTTGACTGGTGGTAGCTTTTTCAATGCTCGGCGCCGGAACATTGTTAGAGACATTATTACTAAGGTCGGCGTTACTGGGCGCCTCGGTTTCATGAGGAGCGTTCTTATTAAGACTGCAAGCCGAGAGGAACAGTAGAGAGAAAAATAGCGCTAAGGTAGCGATTTTTTTCATAAGTTTGTTTAAAATAAGTTATTGGTGCCCAAGGCGGGAGTCGAACCCGCATGGCCTCACGGCCGCACGATTTTGAGTCGTGTTCGTCTACCAGTTCCGACACTCGGGCGCTGGATAATTACGGAATAAAGTATAATAAATTAATTTTCAATTGTCAAAGAATTTACTTTAAGATATAATAAAATATATCCATATCTTATGGGGAAAATCATCGCCATCGTCAACCAGAAAGGCGGGGTGGGGAAGACCACGACCGCGGTCAATCTTTGCGCTTACTTGGCTCATCTGGGCAAGCAGGTTTTGTTAGTGGACATTGATCCGCAGGCCAATGCCACTTCCGGCTTGGGCTTGGACCATCGTAAGTTGGAATATGGCGTCTATGAAGCCTTGCTTGGCGCCCAGCCGCTCCATAAAGTGATCAAACGGACGCTGCAGACCGGTTTTCATCTGGCACCCGCCACCCTGTCTCTAGCCGGCGCCGGCGTGGAACTAGTCAATATGGATAACCGCGAATTTCGCCTCGCTCATGTCTTGGAAGATATAAAGAAAGATTTTGACTATATCATCATTGATGGCCCGCCCTCGCTCGGCCTCTTGACCATCAACAGCTTGGTGGCGGCCGATGAAATCCTGATTCCCATCCAGAGCGAATATTACGCCCTGGAAGGTTTGAGCCAGCTCTTAGAAACCATCAGCTTGGTACAGAGTAATTTAAAACCGAGCTTAGGCATCATGGGCGCAGTCATCACCATGTTTGACCGCCGCAACAAATTATCCGAGTCGGTCATGGAAGAATTATACCAATATTTTCCCAATCGCATCTTCCGATCGGTCATCCCCCGGAGCGTCCGCCTGGCCGAAGCGCCGAGTTACGGACGAGCGATCCTACATTACGATCCGAAATCCAAAGGCAGCAAGGCCTATGAAGGTCTGGCCAGAGAAATCATAAGCTTGGAAAGATAATTTTAAAAAATATGCCATCAGGTTTGGGCCGAGGCCTCGGCTCCTTAATCCCCAAAAAAACCGTCAGCTACGGTCAGAATCCTTTTCAGACCGACATCCCCTCGGAAGAGGCGGTGGTTTTGCACGACGGCGACCGGATCCTGAAAGTCAGCCCGGACCGGATTGAATTCAATCCCCATCAGCCGCGGACGAGTTTTCCGGCCAGTACCCTGAATGATCTAGCCGAGTCCATCAAACAGCATGGCATCATCCAGCCGCTGGTCGTGACCAGGAACGGCGACCGTTTTGAGCTCATTGCCGGTGAGCGGCGTTTGCGGAGCGCCCGACTTTTAGGTTTGAAAGAAGTGCCGGTCATCGTCCGTGAAGAGAAAGCCCAAAAAAAGTTAGAGCTGGCTTTGATTGAAAATCTGCAACGTGAAGATCTTAATCCCTTAGAATCCGCCCGCGCCTATAAGCGCCTGATTGACGAATTTAATCTGACCCAGGAAGAAACGGCCAAAAAAGTCGGCAAGGCCCGGCCGAGCATCACTAACGCCTTGCGCCTTTTGACTTTACCCGCGCCGATTCAGGATGCCTTAAGCGCCGGGCAGATCACCGAGGCGCATGCTAAATATATTTTGGGCCTGGAGGGGGAGAGCAAACAATTGACCATGCTCAAAAAGATTCTGCGTCAGAATCTGACCGTGGCCGAGACCGATAAGGAAATCCGACGCCTGGGGGGCACTAAGGCGGCGAAAATAAAAGACTATTTTGATAAAGCCAAGGAGGACGAATTAGCCGAATATCTGGCCACTAAAGTGGAAATCAGAAGGCAAGGAAAAGGCGGCCGGCTGATCATTGACTTTTACAGCGAGGAGGAGTTAAATGGGATATTGAAGAAGATCAGATGAATTACCAATTTCAATAAGTACTTTAGGTTCTTGGTTCCAGGAAGGAAGGCCCGGCTCAAAAGGTCGGGTTTTTCATTTGCCATCCTTAGTTTCTTATACTAAAATGTTAAGGTAAAACTAAACTAATTTTAAGATTATTTTAAGCCATAACTCATGTCTTTTGTCCACCTCCACAATCATAGCCATTATTCGCTTCTGGACGGCCTGACCAAGCTGGACGAGATGGTTAATTTCGCTAAAGAGCAGGGTTCGCCGGCTATCGCCATCACCGACCACGGAACGATGTACGGCGTGATTGAATTTTATCAGAAAGCCAAGAAAGCGGGCGTGAAACCGATCATTGGCGTGGAAACCTATCTGGCGCCCGGTTCGCGTTTTGACAAGAACACCAGGGAAGACGGGCGCAGCTACCATCTCCTGCTCTTGGCCAAAAACGAGATTGGCTACAAAAATCTGATCAAGCTGGTATCGCTCGCCCATCTGGAGGGCTTTTATTATAAGCCGCGCGTGGACTGGGAACTCTTGACTAAGTATCATGAGGGTCTGATTGCCTGCACGGCCTGTTTGGCCGGCGAAATTCCGCGGCTCATCGTGGCCGATAAATTGGACGAAGCGAAAAAGCGCATCAAAGAATATAATGGCTTGTTCGGGGCGGGCAATTTCTATTTGGAAATCATGGATCATCCGGAGCTGGGTGAAGATCAATTCAAGGTCCGGGAACAATTGATCAAATTTTCCAAGGAGTTAAACGTGCCTTTGGTAGCCACTAACGACGTCCATTATTTGAAGAAAGAAGACGCCGAAGCGCAGGATATCTTGCTCTGTCTGCAGAATAAAAAAAAAGTTGAGGATACGGATCGCATGAAGATGCTTGGTTTGGGCGATTATTCTTTGCGGCCCAATTCAGAGATGATCGCCGCCTTCAGCGATACGCCCGAAGCCGTGGCCAACACGCTGAAGATCGCCGCCCAATGTGATTTGAATATCGAATTAGGTAATATCCAATTACCGCATTTTGACGTACCCGAGGGTCAGGACGGCCAAGCGTATCTGCGCGATTGGTGCTTGGCCGGCATCCCCAAGCGTTTTCCTAAAACTACGCCCGAGGAGCTGAAAAAGATCCAAGAGCGCTTGGATTATGAGCTCTCGGTTATCGCCAAAATGGGCTGGCCGTCATACTTCTTGATCGTCGCCGATTTCGTCAATTGGGCCAAGGACAATAAGATCGTGGTCGGTCCGGGCCGCGGCTCGGCGGCCGGTTCCATCGTCTGCTATCTGACCGGCATCACCAACCTTGACCCTCTGAAATATGATCTGCTGTTTGAGCGCTTCTTGAACCCCGATCGTATTTCCATGCCGGATATAGACATGGATTTCGCCGACATCCGGCGGGATGAAGTCATTCGCTACGTGGCCGATAAATATGGGGCCGACCATGTCGCCCAGATAATCACCTTTGGCACCATGGCCGCCCGCGCCGCCGTACGCGATGTCGGCCGCGTGCTCGGCGAACCTTATGAATACTGCGACCGTTTGTCCAAAAGCATCCCGATGTTTATGAAGCTGGACGAAGCGATAAGAACCGTGCCGGAACTCAAGGAGATGTATAGTAACGAGCCGGCCGCCAAAAAGATCTTGGACTACGCCCGCCGTTTGGAAGGCGTCGCCCGGCACGCTTCCACGCACGCTTGCGGCGTCCTGATTACCAAGAACCCCTTGACCGAATATGTGCCCATCCAATACGCTTCCTCGTCCGACCGGAGCATCATCTCCCAGTATTCGCTCCATCCGATTGAAGACTTAGGCCTCTTGAAAATGGACTTTTTGGGGCTAAAGAACTTAACCATCATCGAGTCGGCCTTGAAGATCATTAAGAATACTCGCGGTCTGGAACTGAATATTGACGATATCCCTTTGAACGACAACGCGACCTATAAGTTATTCCAAGCGGGCGAGACGACCGGCGTCTTCCAGTTTGAATCGTCCGGCATGAAGCGCTATCTGCGCGAACTCAAGCCGACCGTCTTTGAAGATATCATCGCCATGGGCGCTCTCTATCGCCCCGGGCCGATGGAATGGATACCCGATTATATCGCCGGCAAGCATAAGAAGAAGAAAGTCGCTTATCTCCATCCCAAGCTGGCGCCGATCTTGGAAAAGACCTACGGCGTCGCCATCTATCAGGAACAGGTCATGCAGATCGTCCGCGACCTGGCCGGTTTCAGCATGGGCCAGGCCGACGTCCTGCGCAAGGCCGTAGGTAAAAAGATCGTTTCGCTTTTAGCCGAACAGAAAGAGAAGTTCATTGAAGGCTGCGTCAAGAACGGCGTCTATAAGGAACTCGCGGAAAAAGTTTTTTCTTTCATTGAACCTTTCGCCGGCTACGGTTTCAACCGATCGCACGCCGCCTGCTACGCCCTGATCGGCTATCAGACCGCTTATCTCAAAGCGCACTGGCCAGCCGAGTTCATGGCCGCCCTTCTCACTTCCGACCAGGGTGACACCGATCGCGTGGCCGTAGAAATTGAAGAATGCCGCAAGATGGGGCTGAAGATCATGGCGCCGGACATCAACGAATCCTTCGCCACCTTCACGGTGGTCACGGCCGGCACTAAAGAGAACCGCGCCGCGGCGACCGATGAAAGAGTAGATACGATCCGTTTCGGACTGAACGCCGTCAAGAACGTAGGCGAACATATCGTGGAAGAGATCATTAAGAGCCGGAAAGCGGACGGCATCTATCAGGACATCGCTGACTTTTTGGAAAGGATCACTGATAAAGACTTGAACAAGAAATCCTTGGAGAGCCTGATAAAGAGCGGTGCTTTGGACAGTTTTGGGGAGCGCGGCCGCCTCTTGTACAATATGGATAGATTGTTGAATTATAATAAAGACTTGGCCAAGAACAAAGACAATAAGCAAGGAAATCTGTTCGCCGATTTGCCGACGGCCGCCGCGGGCCGGCTGGCCCTGAACGAATCCGCCCCGGCCGAACAGAGCGAGAAACTGAATTGGGAGAAAGAACTTTTAGGCCTCTACGTCAGCGAGCATCCCTTCAATCTTTTTAAGCCTTATCTCGTAAATTACGCGGTGCCGATTCGGGAATTAAGCCACCATAAGGGCGATGACCGCCTGATTGTCGCCGGCGTGGTTTCCAGCCTCAAAAAAATCATCACGCGGAGCGGCGAGTCTATGATTTTTGTGAAAATAGAAGACGCGGCGGCCGTCGTGGAAGTCTTGGTTTTCCCGCGCTTATATAAGGAAAGCGGCGCTCTGTGGCGGGAAGGGCAGGCACTCATCATGAGCGGCAAGGTTTCTGAAAAAGATAAGGAGATAAAGATCTTGGTGGATACGGCTCGGGCTCTGGATCCCAATGATCCGGCCGGGTCGCTAGATGATTTCAAACGCCTGATGCTGGAGCGCGGCCCGGCCAAGAAAGGCAACGGTTATGGTAGCGGCTATCATAACGGCAACGGTTATGGCGATGAGAGAGCTTATCCGGCCAAGCCGGCCGTCTCGGCCAAGCGGGCGCCTGAGATAAAAGCGGCGCCCGCCCCCTCGGCTGGCTCGGCAACTTTGCGTCTGATCTTCTTGAAAGATCTGTCAGCCGACGATTTGAATGAATTGAAGAGGACCCTGGCGCTTTTCCCCGGCGAAGCGGAAGTGCGTTTCAAGATCGTGGTCGCCGGCCAGGCCCAGGTCGTCAAGACGGACTTTAAAGTAGCCAATACGACGGAACTGAGAGCCGTCCTTAATAAACAATTTATTGATAAATTAAGAATCGTTGAGTAAGAAATTGTCTTGACTTGGGAATTCTGTTATAATTAAGCCAGCGTTTCGCGTTGGTTTTTTATTTAATCATTTTTTAAGATTTTCATACTATGCCTCAGGCTAAAATTTCCGCCCCCAAGGCCAGCCGTCCGAAAGCGACCGCCAAGAAGACGACCAAAGCCGCTGTTCTCTCGGCTCACCGCGCGGACAAGAAAAAAAATAAAAAAGTGATCGTGGACGTCATTGCCGACGAGCCGATTTTTTCCGAAGAAGCGATCGGCGCCGGCCGGGCCGCGCGCTTGGCGCCCGATGAGTCAGATAATTATCATCCGAGCGCCGGAGAAATCCGAGCGAACCGCGCCGCTGACGATTTAGACAGCCAGAAAAAATTTTTTTCTTCTTTTGTGGCCGCGGCGCCGGATGTCAAAGAGCATCCCGCTAAGGCGAGAAAGACGAAATCAGCCGGCCATAGCTTGAATCTGTATCGCCGTTTGGTCATAAAATTCATTGTTTTTACCGTGATTCTCCTGGCGGTCGTAATCTATTTTTCTTTGGCCAAGCTGACCGTCATCATCACGCCCCAGGGCGAAGACCTGAACGACAGTTTGCTTTTGAGAGTGGCTGGCGCGGCCACCTTGAACGCCGCGGAAACGGCGACCGGTACGTCGGCCACGACGACGGAAGCGGCGGCGGACGAGAACCTGAATACGGCCTTGAGCCAGCCGATCAAGGGCCTGATCCAGAATATGACGGTCAACCTCAGCAAGACTTACCCGGCGACCGGCGAAGATTTCGCCGGCCAAGAGATCAGCGGCCAGGTGACGATCGTCAACCACTATACGAAGACCCAGGCCTTGGTAGCGACCACTCGGCTTCTGAGCCCGGACAATAAATTATTCCGCCTGAAGAACGCCGTTACTATCCCCGCCGGCGGAGAAGCGACGGCCGCCATTTACGCCGACAAGCCGACCGAAGATCTGGCCATCGGTCCGACCACCTTTACCATTCCCGGTCTCTGGCTGGGAATTCAGGATAAGATTTACGCCAAAAGCGAGACGGCCTTCACGTTCAATCGGGGCATAAAGAAATACGTTAAGCCGAGCGATCTGCAGGCGGCGACGGACGATATAAAAACGGCCCTGTTAGCGCAAGCCAAGAGCAACTTGTCGGGCGGAGACTGGCTATATGATACGAGCGCCCCGGCGACTATCAGCGTTGACGCTAAGGCGAACGACGCCAAGGACCAATTTATGGTCATCGCTCAAGAAAAGATTGTGGCTATTTCTTTTGACAAAGAAGCCGCCGCCAAGCTGGCGGCCGCCAAACTTGACCTTTTGATTCCCGACGACAAAGAACTGGCCGCCTTTGATCCGGCTAATATTGATTATTCCTTGGATAATTACGACCCCTTGACCAACACGGCTATCATCAAGGCCAATTTTTCCGGCACGATGGTCTTGAAAAATGACGCCACGATTATCGACCGGAAGCAATTGGTCAATCTGACTAAAGACCAGCTGGACACTTATTTGAAGACTTTGCCGGACATCAAGAATTATGAACTGAAATTTTCTCCCGGCTTCATAAAGAAGGCGCCTAGTCTGGCCGACCGGATAAAAGTGGAAATCAAGAAATAAGATCATTCTCAAAATATCATTCATTCACAATTAAAAACAGGGAATAATGGGTGCAGTCGCTATCACCAAGGTAGTAATCATTGATAATGATAAGTTTTGGCTTAAAGAAATCGCGATTCTCTGCCGATCAATCGGCTTGGTTTCATTTCCGGAACTGTCAACCCAAGATTACGAAACATTCGGTAAGCTAAAAGCCGGTATAGTCCGTTCTTTCAAGCTACTCATCGATGAGGAGAAAAGATTAGCGGCTCGATCGGAAGTCGCCAACCTGTTGAAAGACCTCAGCCTAGACGGCGGCCAAAGCCGAACCGCCTTTGTCATTGATTGCGAGCTGACTGAGAACTGTAAGGAAACTTATGCCAATGTGAACGGCTTGAATTTTTATAAGCAATTTACTCCTGGCCAGCCAGCCGTGTTCATCTACGAACCGAGCCTTCATCATGATAGCTTGGATAATTTCAAGCGGGTTAAAGAATTATGCAAAGAAAACCGCCAGTGCCGCCTGCTCCACAAGTATGATGTGGATTTTGTAAAGAAACTGACCCAGGAGCTGGAAACCTTCAAAAATCACCAATCGGTCCTATCCTGACTATCGTCAGCCACAAAAAAAGCCGCCCCATTCTGATTCCGGGACGGCCTTTTTATTTTCAAAATTTTAAAACAAACCCAGGAATCGTCCGGTTCGCTTCGGCTTCGCGGCCGTTTTTTGGTTATAAATAAGTTCCGCTTCCCGAGCGCTCTTAGCCCCGAAAATGATGGCGCTTAAAGCGCGCGTCAATCGTCCGGCATCAGCCAGGGAACGCTGATGCAGGTTCCGGCCCATCGCCAGCCCCTTCGCTCCGCTGATCTTCATCTGTCTGTCCGTATCCGCCAATAGGTCTTTGACCGAGCGCTTGGCGCCGCCGACGCAGATGACGCCGGTCCGGCCGGCCGCCTCCACCACCGTTTTGAACCGGATCGCGGCTGCCTTTTTATCTTTAGCCGCATAGGGATATTTGACTTTGACGAAATCCGCGTCCAAAGACGCGGCCACGCCGGCGCCGCCGGCAATCGTCTGGATATCTTCTTCTTTGACGTTTTTGCCGCGCGGGTAGACCCAGAGAACGGCTACCAGGCCGTTTTGGTGGGCTTCAAAAACGGCGCGCGCCGCCTGAGAGATCATTTTTGCCTCATCAGGACCGCCCAGATAGAGCGTATAGCCGATGCCGACTATCTTCAAGCCGCTTTCCTTCTTAAAGCGGACGACATCTTCCACGGACCAGAGCGTCTTAGCCGCCTTTTTCGTCTCATTGTCACCCAGATTGGTGCGGCCGTTGATCTTGACCAGGTAGGTGATTTGCCGATAATTATCACCATAGCGGCTGATCAGTCCTAAATGGGCGGCGAAAACCGCGCCTTGGATCGCGGCGGCGACTTGGAAGAGATGTTCAGGCCGATTATCTTCCGCGGAGATGCCTGGACCGTAAAAATCCGCGTTTAAATGCTCTATTTTCTGGTCGCCGGCAATCAGGAAGAGCCGGCCAGAATCATTGGTCAGTTGGCCGTAATGGCGGCGATAAGCCGTTTTTTTATTCTTCGGTACGCTTAAAGGCAGTTTGATTTCCCGCATAGATCTCGATAAATATTTATAAGTTTGAGAAATTATGATATGATAAAAATAGGATAAAAACATTATAACATATTTATGTCAAAAGATAAAAATCCGACGGCGGGCCAGGGAACGGATAATGATCTGGAAAAATATCGCGACTCGAGCGGCGTCAGTCTGAAAGAGATGAATTTCGGCTTGTGGGTGTCGGAAAACCGGCGTCGGCTGAAAAATATCTTAGTGGCCATTTTAATAGCGGCCTGCACTTTCTTTCTGGTTTTTTCCGCTTACAGTTATATCGTTTATTTTCTGGAGAAGCCGGCCGCCGACAATCTGTTCGCCCAGACTTTGAACAACGTGGCTCCCTTGCCGCTTACCCAGGATCTGAGCGTCGGCCCGCTTTTAGTCTTTACGAGCGGCGCCAAATACGATTTAGTGGTGGAAGTGAAGAACCCCAACCCTCGCTTTTCCGGCATCTTTGAATATTGTTTCAGCACCGCCGCCGCGGATCTGTTCTGTGCCCGAAGCTTTATCCTGCCCGACCAGACTAAGTACGTCCTGTCGCTGGGACAGACCTTGAGCGTAGCGCCGAGCGACCTAACGTTCAAGATAAAGAGTATCGCTTGGAGCCGCGTTAACGCCCACGATATTCCCGATTGGCCCAGCTTCTTGGCGGCTCGCTTGAATGTCAATATCAGCAACCTGCGCTTCGCCGCCGCCAGTAGCGGTCGGTCGGGGGAAATCGATCTGAGCACCGTCCAATTTGACGTCAGGAACGACAGCGCCTATGGCTATTATGAAGGACCGCTCAACATTCTTATCTATAACGGCTCTAGTCTCGTCGGCGTCAACCGCTATATCATCTCTAATTTTCAAGCCGGTGAGACGCGGCACGTGAATCTGACCTGGTCCGGAAGCTTTAACCGGAGCGATACGGTCGTGGTTACGCCGGATATCAATGTCCTGGACGACAGCCAATACCTTAAATACCAAGGAGAGAGCGCGGCTAACCAAGCGGTCGGCCAATAAGATTTTCGCCTATGGGCAGCCGCTTAAAACTCTATTTGAAAAATTTTGACTGGCTGATCCTAACGGCCGTCCTGTTACTGGTGATTTTCGGCTTGGTGGAAATTTACAGCGTCGCTTTAGGGCGGGGGACGGCTAATCTGCTTAATTTCCAGAAACAGCTGGTCTTCGCCGGTCTCGGCCTCGTCGGCCTGTTTTTTTTCGCTTTCTTGGATTCCTATTCCCTGAAAAGCCTGAGCCGTTATTTATATGTTTTCGGCGGCTTGGTCTTAGTGGTCGTCTTATTCTTCGGTCAGACCATCCGCGGCACGCGCGGTTGGTTTTCTTTTTTCGGCCTCAGCCTGCAGCCGGTGGAATTCGTGAAAATAATCTTGATCCTATTCTTGGCCGATTATTTTTCCCGGCTGACAACGAAAATAAAAACGACCCGCCATTTCCTTTTGTCGGTCGCTAGCGTTCTGCTCTTTATGATCCTGGTGCTTTTCCAGCCGGATTTCGGCGCGACGCTCATCTTGGGGATCATCTGGCTGATCATGGTCGTGGCCGCCGGTTTCAGCCGGAAGTACTTTATCACCATTTTTTTAGTCTTGGCTCTCTTGGCCGGTCTATCCTGGGCCTTCCTCTTCAAAGATTATCAGAGAGAAAGAGTGCTGGTTTTTTTTCATCCGGCGACTAATTCTTTGGCCAGCGGCTACAATATCTCCCAGGCCATGATTGCCGTCGGCTCGGGCGGCCTGGTCGGCAAAGGCGTCGGTTTCGGTTCTCAGTCACAGCTGAAATTCTTGCCCGAGGCCCAGACGGACTTCATTTTCGCGGTCATTGCTGAAGAATTGGGCTTTCTGGGCGTCGCCCTGGTCCTGGGTTTCTATTTCCTGTTCTTCGCCCGCTGCTTGAAAGCGATCAGGAAAATCAACAATGATTTCGGGGTTTATTTCCTGATCGGGGCGGCCGGCTTGATTTTTATTCAAATGTTTATTAATATTGGTATGAACTTAGGGCTCCTGCCGGTCGTCGGCCTGCCCCTGCCGTTCCTTAGCTACGGCGGCAGTTCGCTCATCTCCCTCCTGATCCTGGTGGGAATCATGGAAAACATAATTATTAAAGCAAAAATCAGTTACTAAATCTATGAACCTAAAATTAACGGCGCAAACGCGCGAATTGAAAGAAAAAATGGCGGCGGATCTGATTCCGGCGGTCTTGTACGGCAAGGGCGTGGCCAACCATAATCTGAAAGTCAGACGAATTGACTTTGAGAAGCTTTTCGCCGCGGCCGGCGAATCAAGCTTGGTTGACCTGGAGATCGGCGGCCAGTCAACTAAAGTCCTGGTCAAAGACTTGCAGCGGGACGTCTTGAAGGGCTTTTTCACCCATATCGATTTCTATCAGGTGAACATGAAGGAAAAGATCAGTACGGAAATCCCTTTGCATTTTATCGGCGAATCCAAAGCCGTCAAGGAATTGGGCGGCGCCCTGATCAAGGAAATCAGCGCCGTGGAAGTGGAATGTCTGCCGGGCGACTTGGTCAATCATATCGATGTGGATATTTCCGTCTTGAGCGGCTTTGCCGATTCCATCCGCTTGTCCGATCTGCATCTGCCAACCGGCCTGATACTCACCCATCATACCAATGAAGTCGTGGCGGCGGTCGTGGAACCGAAGGTGGAGGAGGAACCGGTAGTGGCGGCTCCGGAAGCCGCGCCGGAAGCGGGTGCGACCCCGGAAACGGAAGCGGGTGCGAAGGCCGAAGGCGGCGAAGCCAAGAAAGACGAAGGCAAGAAGAAGGAAGAAGGGAAGAAATAATAACTTGGACAAATTTAAAACTCCGACAATCATAATTCGATTGTCGGAGTTTTTGTTTCGCGAGAGGGAATGTCGGTTAATAGCGGGTAATCGTCTTGGAAAAGTCAGTTGCCGCCATTTTTTATAATTACCAATCTATTCCGTCCGGCTAAGTCCTTTATTATTTTTAGCGAGGCGGCGGGCCAATGCTTTTTTACAAGTTTTATCATCTTGGCCGTTTGTCCGGGGTCAATTTCGCAAAACAAGGCTAGTGATTGGTATTTTATCGGGGCCAACTGGGTAAATAATCTCCGGTAATACTTCAGGCCATCCGTTCCGCCGTCCAAGGCCAAACGCGGTTCGCGTTTGATGCTCGGCGAATTTTTGATTTGCCTCGGCGTCAGATAGGGAAGATTGGCGGCGATGATGAGCCGGCGTCCTTTCAATTGCGATTTAAGCGGCGTCAATAAATCATCGCGATAGAATTTTATTTTTTTAGCCAAGCCGTGTCGGCGAGCATTGGCGCCCGCTAAACGCAGGGCTGACGCAGAAATATCCGCGGCCGCTATTTTGCTCCTTTTAAAAATACGCGGCGCTAAGCGTTGTAACTCTCTGGCTAGCGTGATAATAATTGCGCCCGAACCGGTGCCGACGTCAATCAGCCAAAGGTCGCTCGGCCGAAAATCATCGTTCACTTTGATTTCATTTATAATTTCTTCCACCATCAATTCCGTTTCCGGCCGGGGCGTTAAAACCGCCGGGCTAACCTGGAAATCTAAGCCGTAGAATTCTTTTTCCCCGGTCAGATAAGCGATCGGCCAACCGGCCAGGCGCTCCTTTTCTAAAAGCTGGTAGCGTCCATACGCCACCGGCTCGACCGCGGTTTCCGGATGAGCCATTATGAACTCGCGCGATTTTTTCAATAAAAAAGACAGCAGGATTTCCGTTTCCGGCCTGGACAGGGAAGAATTTTTTACGACTTGACTAATTTTCATTAATTTACTAAATTAAGGTCATGTTCATTAATGTTTAACCCAAAAAAATGGAGGGTTTATGGCCACAGAAAACAAAAGAGTAAAAGTAAAGATTGAAATGCCTAAGGGCTGCAGCGACATTGGAGCGGCAATAGTCGCTTCTCTGAATAATATATTCGACGGTGCGTCTAACACTAATCCGTACCACGTCGTGAATATTAAAAAGCATGATCAGGATCTGCCCGGCGGTTCGTCTCTAACTCAGATTGAGATAATGAAGATGGTTTCGGTTGACGGAAAGGCGGCCATGGCATAATAGTTGCCATTGCCAGAGATCTTAGGCGGGAGCGGTCAAAAGGGCCTCGCATCGTTTTGCGAGGTTTTTTATTTGGCCGCTTGCCCCTGTCTCGCCGCCTGTTTCAAGGCCTGGACCATTTCTTCTATTTCTCCGTCCATGAAACGCGTGATGCTGTGCACCGATAGATTGACGCGGTGGTCGGTTACTCGGTCTTGCGGGAAATTATAAGTCCGGACTTTGTCGGCCCGATCGCCGGCGCCAACCTGGTTCTGGCGGGCGCTGGATTCGGCTTGGCGCCGTTCCTCTTCTTGGCGCGCCAAGAGGCGGGAGCGCAAAACTTGTAAGGCCCGTTCTTTGTTTTGGTGCTGGGATTTCTGGTCCTGGCAGCTGACAATGATGCCGGTCGGAAGATGGAGGACGCGGATAGCCGAGTAGGTCGTGTTGACGCTCTGGCCGCCTGGTCCGCTGGAACAGAAGGTGTCTATACGGATATCCTGCGCCTTGATTTCAATATCCACGTCTTCCGCCTCCGGCAAGACGACCACTGTAGCTGTGGAGGTGTGGACGCGGCCTTGTTTCTCCGTTTCCGGCACCCGCTGGACGCGGTGCGTGCCGGCCTCAAATTTCAGCAAGCCGTAGGCACCTTCGCCCCGGACCTCAAAGATTATTTCCTTGAAACCGCCCAAGCCGATGAGACTAGAGTTTATCAGTCCCAGTTTCCAGCCGCGCCGCTCGGTGAAACGGGAATACATCCTGAACAGGTCGCCAGCGAATAAGGCCGCCTCGTCGCCACCCGTGCCGGCGCGGATTTCAATGATGGCGTTCTTCTTGTCGTTCGGGCTGACCGGGTGGAGTTCTTCTTCTATCGCCTCGGTTAACTGAGCGGCCCGGCTTTCCAGTTCGGCCGACTCTTCCTGGGCCATCAGCTTCATATCCGCGTCGTTCTCGTTCTTGATTATTTCCCGGCTCTGTTCCAGCTGGGCCGTCGCTTTTTCCCAATCAGAAATCAGGGCCATGACTTTTTTCAAGCCGGCGTGCTCGCGGGCGATCCTCACCGCTTCTTTCTGGTCGGCCGATGGCCCGGCCATTAATTTTTGTTCTATATTAGAGAATTTTTCTTTAATTTCTTCGTACATATTGATTTTATTTTTAAATCGTATTATCCTATAGGGACTTGTTCATCGCTAGGTTATCTGTTCAGGCGGCAGAGTTGAAGTCCGTTCGGGTTTTTCTCCTTTTTCCTACCTCTTACCGAGAGGACGTTTATCCGGCTTTGACTCTGCCACCCTTTGTTCATTTTAGATGCCGTCAGTCCATCGAGCGGGAGCGCCAAAGGCGCGAACGCTTGGGATACAAAAAACCGGTCATTATTCACAGTTTAGCATAATTATTCACCATAATTAAAGCTGAACCTGAGTCTTGCCGGTTTTTCTATATCTACTTTTTGTTTAATTTTACCTGAGCGATCTTCTTGATATCCTTGGTCTTGACGACCACTTCTTTTTCCGCCCGCTTGGCCGCTCGCGCCGCCCGTTTCACCTTTTTGCCTTTCTTATCTTTGACGTTTTCCTTGGCCTTGACCTTGGCAGTGAATTTCTCCACGCGTCTGGCCGTATCCACCAGTTTCTGTTTGCCAGTATAGAAAGGATGGCAATTAGAGCAAAGCTCAACCTTAATCTCCGGTTCGGTGGAACCGGTGGTGAAAGTATGACCGCAAACGCAGGTTACCTTGCAGTCCGGGTAATATTTAGGATGGATGTCTTTTTGCATATAATAGGGGGCTTTTTAATATAAAAAATCCCGTTAGGGGATATCTTTATTTTATGGTAATATTATGTTATCATAAGTTCTAAATTTAATCAAGAGGCCGCCCTTGATTTATGGCCTCCACCGCCCGAGAGCCCTATGACTAAAATAGATAATATCGCCAAGAATACTTCTTATCTGACTTTGGCTTTAATTTTACAGAAAATCATTTCCTTCACTTATTTTACGCTTTTGGCTCGCTATTTGGGTCCGGCCAGTTTGGGTAAATATTATTTTGCCATCTCTTTTACCACCATTTTCGCCATTTTTATCGATCTCGGCTTCGCTAATGTCCTGACTAGGGAAGTGGCCAAGGATCAGGGCCGCGCCAGCCGCTGGCTGTCTAACGTCATCGCCTTAAAGATTCCGCTGTCCGTATTAGCCGTCTTGACGGTTTTTATTTTGATCAATGTTATATCCCTCGATCCCTTGACCCGCATTCTGGTCTACGTATCCACGATTTCCATGGTGCTTGATTCCTTCACTTCCACCTTTTTTTCCGTCATCCGCGGCCATCATAATCTGAAGTACGAAAGCATTTCCTCGGTTATTTTCCAAGTCATCGTCCTGGCCGTCGGTTACGGCGCTTTGCTCCTCGGTGGCGGCTTGATTCCGGCCATGGCGGCGCTCGCTTTGGCCAGTCTTTATAATTTTTCTTATTCTTTGGCCGTCCTGGTGAAGAAGATGAAGATCAAGGCGCAAGTGATTTACGACTGGGCGTTGAGCAAGGAAATTCTGGCTATCAGCTGGCCCTTTGCCGCTTACGCCATCTGCCAGCGGCTCTATACCTATCTGGATTCGGTCCTCTTGTCGTTTTTCGCCGGCGACACCCAAGTCGGTCTGTATCAGGTGGCCTTCAAGATAATTTTCGCCTTGCAATTTTTGCCCATGGCCTTTACCGCTTCTTTGTATCCGGCTCTGAGCTCTTATTGGCATGATAACCGCGAGCAATTGGCCATAACTTTTGAACGGGCCATGAATTATCTGATCATCATCTCTTTGCCGATCATCGTCGGCGCCGTGGTCTTGGCCGACAAGATCGTCTTATTATTCAAAGCCGGCTACGGCGACGCCCGCCTGCCTCTACAGATTTCCATCATCGCCTTATTTTTCATCTTCCTGAATTTTCCCATCGGTTCGCTCCTTAACGCTTGCGATCGGCAGAAAGCCAACACCCGTAATATGTTGATCGTGACCATCGTCAGCATCTTCATGAACCTGATCCTGATTCCGCTTTTTAAGGCGACGGGCGCTAGTGTTACCGTCCTGGCGACTAATGCGCTCATGTTCGCGCTCGGCCTATATTGGGTGAAAAAGATCATCGTCTATCGCGTCCGCCAGAATTTAGCGGTTTTTGCTAAAGTCTTGCTCGCTTCAGCTATCATGGGGCTGGTCATTTTTTTCGGCAAGCTTTATTTCAATCTGTTCATCGTGACCATAGCCGGCGCCTTGATCTATTTCGGCGCCCTCTTATATCTGGGCGGCTTCCGGCGCGAAGATATCCTGAGCGTCGCCCGCTCGTTTAAACGCGGCTAATATGAAGCGGTTAATATGAAAACTCTGCTTTTTACCTTAGAATATCCGCCGTTTAGGGGCGGCGTCGCCAATTATTACGGCTCTCTGGCCGATAATTGGCCTTTAGGCGAGACCTTATTGGTTTTAGATAATAACCGAGGCGAGCTTTTGGCGCCCGAAGGATTGATGCGTTGGCTGCCGTCGGTTGGCGTCTTAGGACGGATGATCAGGAGCCGGCGGATAGATTATGTCTTAGTCGGCCAATTATTGCCCTTGGGAATAGCCGCTTGGTGGCAATCGTTTTTCAAGAAGTTCAAGTACGGCGTCTTCTTGCACGGCATGGATTTCGCTTACGCTTTGAAAATACCGCGTAAGCGTTTTATGGCCCGGCTGATACTGTCCCGCGCCGATCGGATCATCTGCGCCAACAGCTATGTGGCCGATCGGGTCAGGGAATTCTTTCCTGATTTTGAAGATATGATCGGTCTGGTCAATCCGGGCGTGGACAGCGGCGCGGTTTTGGCCAATCCGCTCATCAAGGAAGAGTTGAAGGAAAAGTACGGGCTGGCGGATAAGATCGTTCTATTCACGCTCGGCCGCCTGGTCAGACGGAAGGGCGTGGATCGGACCATCCAAGCCCTGGCTCAGATACCCGCGCCCTTAGTAGATAAGCTGATCTATTTTGTCGCCGGCCAGGGACCGCGCGCCGAATATCTGCGTTCGCTCGTTCCGGCCGATTTCTTGAATCGCGTTATCTTCTTGGGGGAGATCTCCGATGAAGATAAGTGGGCCTGGATGGATCTCTGCGATATCTTCGTCATGCCTTCCCGCGACATCGCCGGCGATTTTGAAGGCTTCGGTATCGTTTATCTGGAAGCTAATCTCTGCGCCAAACCGGTCTTGGCCGGACAGTCCGGCGGAGTAAAAGACGCGGTAGTGGGCGGCTTGAACGGCCTGATCGTTGATTCCGAATCGGTGGAGGCGATCAGGGACGGTCTCGTTAAACTGGCCGAAGATCCGGTTCTGAGACGGACTCTAGGCGAGCAGGGCCGGGAACGGGCTCTGAAAGAGTTTAACTGGGAAAAGCAGACGTCTAAATTAATATCTTTGATAAAATTATGATTTCCGTAATCATTCCTCTCTACAATCAAGCAAAAAAATTACCGCCGACTTTGATCAGCCTTGATAAACAGGCGGACGTTGATTATGAGGTCATGGTCGTCAATGACGGGTCAACGGACGGCGCTGAAGCCGCTTTCAGTGCGGCTTATCGTCGCTTGAAGACCGAGCGCCACTATCTGTTCATCAACCAGGCGCATGCCGGCGCGCCCGCCGCCCGGAATCGGGGCGCCCGGGAAGCGCAGGGCGAATATCTGTTCTTCTGCGACGCGGATGCGGTCTTAAAGCCGGAAGCGCTCTCGGTCCTGCTTCAGGCGTTAAATGATAATCCGGAAGCGAGCTACGCTTATTCCTCTTTCTATTGGGGCCGGAAATTATTCAAACCGGGGCGATTTGATCCGGACAAATTAAGATCCGGGCCTTGTATCCATACCATGGCGTTACTAAGGCGGAGCGCGTTTCCCGCTGACGGCTGGGACGAAAGCATAAAAAAATTCCAGGATTGGGATTTATGGCTGACGATTTTGGAACAGGGCGGCATAGGTGTTTTTGTCCCCCGGGCTCTGTTTACCGTTTCTCCCGGCGGCTCCATGAGCGCCTGGCTGCCGAGTTTCGCCTATAAATTATTGCCGTTCTTGCCGGCCGTTAAAAGATATAAGGCCGCTTTAAAGATTATCAAACAAAAACATGAGCTGGTTTAAACACAAAAGAATCTTGAAAATTTCTCTGATTTTTGGGGCGGTCTGCCTGCTCCTGATCATTTGGGCGATAGTCGGCGCTTTTTTTATCCGCTCGGCCTCGCTGGCAACTAAGAATGTGAAGATAAACGACCAGATGATCAAGGTTGAATTAGCAATCAAACCGGCCGATCAGTATCTGGGCCTGAGTTATCGGCCGAGCCTCTGCGCCGACTGCGGCCTGTTATTCTTATTTAGCGACAGCCGCCGCCGGGAATTCGTCATGCGCGGCATGAATTTTCCTTTAGACATCATCTTCATCAACGAGCATAAGATCATCAGTATCGCCGCCAACCTGCCGCCCGAAGGCAACACCCCGACCAAGCTTTATTGGAGCAGCGGGCCGGCCGACGCGGTTCTGGAAGTGAACGGCGGCCGCGCCGCGCTGGGGGGCGTAAAAGTTGGAGATTATGTGGACTATTGATTATAAAAAAATCTTTTGGCTCCTGCCGGTTTTTCTGGGGATAGAAATTTTATCTTTCCTCGGTTTTCTTTATCCGGCAGTGAATAGGATCGCTTTGGTCGCCATTGCCTTAGCCGTTTTGATTTTAGCTCTGCGCCGTCTGGAATACGGTCTCTTGGCGCTACTGGCTGAACTCTTCATCGGTTCCTTCGGCTATTTATTTTTCTGGTCCGCGAGCGGCCGGGAAATATCCTTGCGCCTCATCCTTTGGCTGATCATCATGGGCGTCTTCGTCCTCAAACTGATCGTCCAGGCCAGACGAGGGCAGGGTACTTATTGGAAAAATATCAAGCATTTTCCTTTGTTAAAATATTTCGGGTTGTTATTTTTATTTGTTCTTGTCGCCCTAATAAACGGCCTGGCGCGCGGCCACGCCTTGGGCACGATTGGCGTGGACTTCAACGCTTGGCTTTTCTGGCTCTTACTATTTCCGATGGTCGCGGTTTACGGCGGCGCGGCGCTTGCTCCGGAGAAACGGAATCGGCTCCTGAATGTTCTTTTCGCGGCCGTTCTCTGGCTGAGCTTGGAAACTCTGGCTTTATTGTTTGTCTTTACCCATAATCTGAGCGCCGCCTCGGATCTTTATACCTGGCTCAGAAAAACCTTAGTCGGCGAAATCACTCCGACACTTTCCGGCTGGCCGCGGATTTTCATCCAGAGCCAGATCTTTCCGGCCATCGCCCTCTTGATCTTATGGTGGCGGCAGAGCTTAAGCGTCTCCGTCCGGAATTTTTTTCGCGGTCGCGACTTAGGGGCGCTGATCTTAGGCGCCTTATTCTTGGCGGTCGTCCTCATCAGCTTCTCGCGCAGTTTCTGGGTGGGGCTGGCCGGTACGGTACTTGTCAGTTTGGTCTTATCCGCCGTCTTTTTCGGCCGACAGGTTTTCATCCGGGCAGCCGTCTGGCTTTTGAGCGCGGCCATCTTGGGTTTCGCCATTATTTATCTCGTAGCCATTTTCCCCTATCCCGCGCCCGGTAAATTCAACGCCGACTTCTTAAACCGCTTAACCAACGGCCAGGAAGCGGCCATCACGACGCGCTGGGGCGAAATACCGGTTTTAGCCGGAGCGATCAGTCGGAATCCTATCCTCGGCCAAGGTTTCGGGGCGACGGTCACTTATATTTCCCATGATCCGCGCGTCTTGGCCAATAATCCTGATGGCCTCTATACGACCTATGCCTTTGAATGGGGTTATCTTGATTTATGGCTAAAATTAGGTATAATCGGCCTATTAATCTATGGCTTCTTGTTATATAAATTAATCGCTCTCGGCCTAAGGCGCGGCCGGCCAGGCGCCTATCTGTCGCTGGGTATAACGAGCGGCCTGTTCTTCTTGATCTTGACCCATGTTTTTACCCCCTATCTAAACCATCCTTTAGGCATCGGTTTCATCCTCTTCGGCTCTTGTTTAATTTTAGCGGATAGAGTATATTAAACATAAATCCGCCCGCTTATTTTTGACTGCTTAATAATAAAAATATTATGAATGATCAAATCATTTCCCAGGAGGGTTATGATAAGCTCAAGGATGAGCTTAACTGTTTGATGACCGTCAAACGCAAAGAAATCGCCGATCGGATTGAACGCGCCAAGGATTTGGGCGATTTAAGTGAAAACGCGGAATATAGTGAAGCCAAAGACGCCCAAGCTTTAAACGAGGGGCGTATTTTAGAATTAACCGGCGTTTTGAAAAATGTGACCATCGTGGATAATCATCGTGAGTCGCACGATGAAGTGGTGATGGGTTCTAAAGTGACCGTCAAGAGCGAAAACGGAGAAAAACAATATGCCATCGTCAGTTTTAATGAAGCTGATCCCGTAAACGGCAAGATTTCCAACGAGTCGCCCTTAGGCGTCGCCTTTTTAGGCAGGCATCCGAATGACTCGGTGGAAGTAGAAACGCCCAAAGGCGTGGTGAAGTACAAAATCGTCAAAATCGATTAAAACATATGTCCGATAAAATTAAAGACCAGCCGCCGATTGCGCCCGTCAGCGAACGCGGCGACCGGCTGAAAAAACTGGACGAGCTCATCAAAGCCGGCGTCAATCCTTATCCGGCTAAGGCCGAGCGCGATCATCCGATTGAAGTCGTGCTCCGGGATTTTGAGGAGTTAGCCAAAGCCCAGAAATCATTCACGCTCGCCGGCCGCCTGCGCAGTCTGCGGGAACACGGCAATCTGACTTTCGCCACCCTGGAAGACGCGAGCGGCGATATGCAGCTCGTTTTATCCAAGAAAGATCTGGGTGAGGCCGCCTACAGGCAATTCATAAAACTGATAGATAGCGGCGATTTCATCCAAGCGACCGGCGCTTGTTTTTTAACGCATAAGGGGGAAAAGAGCTTACTGGTCAAAGATTGGCGGCTCTTAACCAAGGCCCTGCGGCCTATTCCCGATGCCTGGTATGGCCTGAAAGACGAGGAAGAACGTTTCCGCAAGCGCTATCTGGATATCATCTTGAATCCGGAGACCAAGGTCATGATTTTGAAACGGGCCAAATTCTGGCAGGCCATGCGCCTATTCTTAATGGATCGGGGATTTATTGAAGTAGAGACGCCGGTTCTGGAAACTCTGCCCGGCGGCGCCGACGCTCGGCCCTTTATCACTCATCATCATGCCTTGGATATGGATGTTTATCTACGCATTTCTACGGGCGAATTATGGCAGAAGAAACTGATGGTCGCCGGCCTGGAGAAAACTTTTGAGATCGGCCGGCAATTCAGGAACGAAGGCATGGACGCCGAACATCTTCAAGATTACACGCAGATGGAATTTTATTGGGCCTATGCCGATTACGAAAAAGGCATGGCCCTCGTGGAAGAATTGTATAAATATGTCGCCCAGGAAACTTTCGGCACCTTGAAGTTCAAGATCAGGAATTTTGAAATTAATCTTGGGAAGCCCTGGGTCCGCTATGATTATTGCGAAACGATCAAGAAGATGACCGGGATTGATGTTTTGAAAACCGACGAGCCGGCCATCGTCAAGAAATTGAAAGAATTGAAAGTGGAATATGACCCGAAAGGTTTCAATATCACGCGCGGCCTGGATAATCTCTGGAAGTATTGCCGCAAGAGCTTAGGCGGACCGGGCTTCTTGGTCAACGTGCCGGTGACGATCGAGCCCTTAGCTAAGCGCCGGGAAGACAATCCGGAACTGGTCCAGAGATTCCAGGTCATCTTGGGCGGTTCGGAAATGGGCAAGGGCTACAGCGAGCTGAATAATCCCCTAGATCAAGAGGAGCGCTTCAAGGAGCAGCAGAAGCTCCGCGATGCCGGCGACGAGGAAGCCCAGCGCCATGACAGCGACTTTGTGGAGGCCTTGGAATATGGTATGCCGCCCACCTGCGGCTTCGGGCTGAGCGAACGGCTTTTCAGCTTCTTGATGGACAAGCCGGCCCGCGAATGCCAGATATTTCCTCTCATGAAACCGAAGAACTAGGGACCGCCGCCGCTCTCTAAAACGCAGCGCCTGTTTTTGGCGTATTATAAGAGCAACCAGCCAAATTTATGATAATTGAAGTCAAAAATTTAATAAAGAAATTCAAGGATTTCACGGCCGTGAACGACATTTCTTTTGATGTTCCGGATGGCGAGATTTTGGCGTTTCTAGGTCCGAACGGGGCCGGGAAAACCACGACCATCAAGATGCTAACCACGGTCTTGAAGCCGACGTCAGGCGAAATAAAACTAAACGGCTATAATCCGGTGGCCCAGAAAGACAAGGCGCGGCGCTCTTTCGGCATCGTCTTCCAGGATTCCAGCGTGGATGATGATCTATCCGCTTATGAAAACATGCATATCCATGCCGTCTTATATAAGTTGCCGCACGCGCAAAGAGCGGAAAAGATCCAGCGGCTTTTGGAATTTGTGGAACTCTGGGACCGGCGTAAGGAACTAGTGAAAACTTTTTCCGGCGGTATGAAACGGCGTCTGGAAATCGCTAAGGGCTTGCTCCATCATCCGAAGATCTTATTCTTGGACGAACCGACCCAGGGATTGGATCCGCAGACCAGAAACCACATTTGGGAATACATCAAGAAGATGAACGCCGAGGAAAAGATGACCGTTTTCTTCACCACCCATTATATCGAAGAAGCCGATAAAGTGGCTAATCGCGTCTTTATCATAGATAACGGCCAGATTGTCGCCGGGGGCACGCCGGACGAATTAAAAAAGCAGACCGGCCAGGATAACCTGGAAGACGCTTTTATCGCTTTGACCGGCCATGTCATTCGCGACGAAAAGGCCGAAGCGACCGGGTTCATGCGCCGGGCCGGAAAGATGGGCGGCTGGCGGCGTTAAGTGTCGCGGCGCGGGCGAAGCGACGCGATAAAATAAATTTTATGGAAACGATTTATATTTTGTGGCTCAGACAACTGAAAAGATATTGGCGCTCTAAGGCGCGCATCGTCGGCTCTTTAGGCCAGCCGATTTTGTTCATGATCGCTTTCGGCTTCGGTTTCGGACAGATTTACAGCAAAGCCGGGGGCGGGAACTATCTGGAATTTTTGGTGCCGGGCGTTATCGCCATGAGCATCCTATTCTCGGCCGTCTTTTCCGGCCTGGAAGTCATCTGGGACCGGCAATTCGGCTTCTTGAAAGAAATGCTGGTCGCGCCCGTCTCGCGCTTAGAGATTATGATTGGCCGCTGTTTCGGCGGTGCGACCGTGGCGGTCATCCAGGGGCTAATCGTCCTGCTCATCTCACTGGCAATCGGCTTCCAGGTCACTAATTGGTGGCTGGTTTTACTAACCATAGTCTTCATGTTTCTCATCGCCTTTTTATTCACTCTCTTCGGCACGGCCATTGCCTCCATCTTGGAAGATGTCCAGGGCTTCCAGCTGATCGTCAATTTCTTGATCATGCCGCTGTTTTTCCTGTCCGGTTCATTTTTTCCGCTGGCCGGTCTCCCTAGGGCTCTGGAAATCGTGGTCAGAGTCAATCCTTTATCCTACGGGGTTGACGCCCTGCGGGGGACTTTGGTAGGATTAACTCAATTCAGCCTGTATACGGATTTTCTGGTTCTTCTGGGCGTGATAGTTGTCTTATTGACCGTCGCCAGCTACCTGTTTTCCAGGATTGAGGCGTAAGAGAGACTGGATAATTGAATATTCGGGGATCGTCTAATGGTAGGACCCATGACTCTGGATCATGTTATCCTGGTTCGAATCCAGGTCCCCGAGCATATAAAATAGCCCTATTTAAGGGGCTATTTTTAGTAGGATAATTGAAGTTTGGAATAAATAGCGCTATATTAAGTATATATAGAAATATATGAACAAATTGTCTAAAAACAAAATCAAGGGAATTCTGTATATCGTAGCATATGTATTATTTGTGATTCTTGTCTGGCATTATATATCCTCTTTTTTAGTAGATAAGGAGGCTGTTAGAAATATAGTGTCGGGCTATGGGTTGTTTTCTCCATTAATTTTTATATTGATACAAATTACTCAAAATATAATTGCTCCAATAGCCCATTATCCAATTTTGCTTGCTGGGGGATTTATCTTTGGTCCCGTTTTAGGGTTTTTCTATAATTGGGTTGGTACAACAATTGGAACTTGTCTGATTATACTTTTAGTCAAGAAATTTGGCCAACCATTGGTCGAAAAAATGGTAAACAGAAGATTTATTGATAAATACAATGAGATAATAAAAAAATTGAGCCCTTTTGGCTTATTTATTATTTACTTTTTACCAGGTTTTCCTGATGACGAAATTTCATATTTAGTCGCCCTCTCCAGTATGCCGACAAAAGAAATTTTAATTGCTATTATTCTTGGCAAAATGGGTGGAGCTACTTTAAGCTTCGTAGGAGACGATTTAGCCAACGGCACACTTCCAATAGTTATTATTAATGCCGTTATGTTATTGGCCGGGGTAATATTTTATTTCCGAAAAAATATTATTAAAACATTAAAAACAGCTTAAAGCCGTTCCAATTGTATCCCAAGCTCCGAGCTAATAAAAATACTAGCATTTTATGCTAGTATTTTTATTATTTGGATAAAGGATTCGAACAGGTTGGAAGCGAGCTTAGCCGAAGGCCAGCAGGCCAAGGCGTAGCGAGCGTCGGACGACCTGCCGGGGGGGGCAGGTCGGACGCCAACCGCGACAACGAAGCGAATGAGCGGCGGCGAATTCGCTGAGGCGAAAATCCCTGTCTCGCCGTCAGGTGGGTATATTTCTATGTCATTATTGACAAAAATATAGCGTTCTGCTATATTTTTTAGTTAAAGATCTTTTACAAATAGTGCTCATATTCACCAAAAACTGAAAAAATGAAAAATAAAGGCTTTTTAGTTAGGGCGATATTTATCGCGCTAACTGTATTTTTCGTCTCTTGTGATAATTCTAATCCGACCGTCAACAATATTCCGGTGTCAAGCAACGTCCCTGGAGAACACTTCAAAAAATTTCCTAGTCAAGAATATATTCAGTCGGTCGGGTGCTCAATACTCAAATTCTACTGTAATGTGTATAATCATGGGAAAATTGAGGAGTCATGGGAAAGCCACTGTTGCCTGTACTGTAATAATGGAAATCTGTCGTACTTGGCGCTTCCCAGGCATTGTTTCCCATATGATTCAACCAGGCAGTATGAAGCTTACGCCACTGATTTTAAGGGTAGGATAATTAAATTATCACTAGTAGAGGAAATCCACTTGCAGACAAACGATGCGGAAATATTGGTGGTAAGAAAAATTAAAGGATTACCCACTCTATGTGAAAGGGGAATGATTGCTAAACAGCAAATAACCGGAGACTCGGCAGTTTTATTGGTTCCATTTAACGCGAGAAATATTTACCAAAAATTAGGATCGTTTCTTGATGACACTAAAATGCAGATGAACACTCTGGTTTGCGAACCAGGCGACTCCGGTGGCCTACTCATTGGTCGGGACGGAGTTATAGGAATCGAAGTTGCTTCTTCTGCTAGCGGGAGGATATCACTTTTTGTTCCAATACATGTTTTTGAAGATTTATATGGATCGCTCATACACAAAAAAGTGGCACCGCTCTCAAAAAATTAGTAAACTAGGATTTAACCCGCCGTATCTTAAGGAAGTCTATTTATATAGCTTCCTTTTTTTGTTGCTTGCGAAGCAAGGTGATTCAAACAGAGCTGACCGCGACAACGAAGGCGCGAACTGGTGAGCACCTGAGGTGGAAATCCCTGTCTTTGAGCAAAATTTAAAAATGAGTCTAAAGACTTGTTTTTATTTTAATATTAGATACAGTTCAAGCTTAAAGTAGTTTTGATACTCCCTTATATTGACAATATTTAATTTAAATGATATAATATTTTTATTAAATTGGGGTGAATTGAGAAACTCCCCGGATGCCAATAAGGAAAAAAATAATCACGTTTGTTTATTAGCGGTTAATAAACTAGTCCTAAAGTACTTGGACGATAATCCGTACGTTAAAAAATGTATTCAATAAACAAAATTGCTAGAATTACTCTGAAAAAGATTTACCAACAAGACAAGAGTTTTAGGGCTATTAACTTTTTAGATCACCCCTATGACTTGAATAGGATGTTAAATCTATTTGATACGCGAACCTTAGCCGACGTTGAAGCAGAAGAGAAAAATTTTCTATTTCCAGCAGAATTCCCCGAAGACGGAGAAATTAAGAATCTTGATCCGGATAGCATTACTGAGCTTTATGTCTGGGGGATAAGGTTGGGCTTAAAAGAAATCCCTATGCTAATGGGCAGCAAGTCGATTATTGACAGAATTGTTGAAGATGAAAAAAAGACTTGCTGGATGCAAAATGTAGGGCATTTCTCGCATTTAGTAATTGAAAGGCAAGTGGCTATCAAAGACAGTTATCCGGTATGGGAAGTGAATATTTATCGGATAAATGAAGATCAGAAGCGGGAGATTATTAATCGGGTTTATCCCTTCCTAACAATGAACCGTGAAGAAATTATCAAGAAATTGTTATGGAAAAAATTTGGCAAAGAAGATATTAAAGTATCTTTTGATAGCCAGGAGTTTAACCTGCAACAAACAGGCCAGATGTATTTTTCCCCCAAAAAAGATGTCCAGTTCTATGCTTACGAAGATGCTGTGGGCATCAATGCAGTTTACTTTGGTAGTAAAACGGAACATACTTTAGCCCGACAGATCGCTCTTGAATGTTGGCAGGGAGATCTGAGGTCAGAATTACCAACTGATCTAATTTGCGTTTTTAATGCCAGGAGCTCTCACGGGCGGAACGAAGATGGAACTTTCAATTGCAAGGTTTATCATTTGGCAGAAAGTCAGATGAAGCAGATTGAAAAAGAATATGAAGAAATGGTCACTGAGAGTTAGCAAGGAGCGTCCAACCCTACGAAGAACCCCACAGTTCATCGTAGGGTTTTTCATATAATTTTTCTAAACGTTGTAATTATCCCCCAGGGGTAACATAATTTTAAACGCGCGGCGTATTATAGAATAGGTCGTAAAACGATTAAAACCTTAATAAGCCTAAATATATGGGAAACAAGATAGACAAAATAGGAATTTTCGTGCTATTTTCCTTGTATATAAATAATTAAAACATAAATATATGTCTATGAACAAAGTTACACATTTTGAATTCCCTTGGGATGACAAAGAGAGAGCCAAATCCTTTTATCAAACTGTTTTCAAGTGGCAACCGTTTGAATGGGAAAAATTTGGCTATACCAGTTGGCAAACCGGCCCCATTGATGAAAAGATGCAACCCACTGAGCCGGGGTTTATTAATGGCGGCTCCAGCAAGCGCGATCCGCAAATGCCTTACCCGATGTTTTATATTGACGTGGAAGATATAGACGTGACCCTTAAAAAAATCACTGCTCAGGGCGGAAAAATCGTACGCCCGAAGACCCCGTTAGGAGAGAATGGCTCCATGGGATTCTTGGCTTGGTTTAAGGATTCAGAAGGCAATATCCTCGGTTTATCGCAATACAAAAAACCGGTTAAATAAAGGTTCCAATCATATCCTCCGAGCAACATTCACAAAATACCACTTTTCGTGGTATTTTTGTCAATTAAACCTTATGATTATAAATTAAAATTATGAAAAATATGACAAACAACAGAATATTTACTACGGAAACTTTAAGTATATACAATGGCCAAGATGGCCAGCCGGCTTATGTCGCTGTCGACGGCATAGTTTATGATGTCTCAACGGCTTTTATTGAAGGATCTCATATCAATCACCAAGCGGGGAGAGATTTATCGGAAGATTTTCATAGTATACATTCAATAAACATTATTAATAAATATCCAATCGTGGGGACATTCCAGCCATAATTTTTTATTTTTTTATATGGAAAGACCAATCATTGCTCTATCTTTTTTGCATGATTTTTCAAATGTTTGATTTGATTTTAGTTAATTTATATGGTATTTTCAAATTATATTGATAACTGATAAATTTGCTCGCCAATACATAGAATATATGTCAATGGAGTGGAAATCAAAAGGGGTTGAAGAAAAGCCGTATAAAGCTCGTCTTATAAACCATGAGGCGAAGACTAGCCTTGATTATGGAGAAAAAACCTGGACGACAGCCCAAACGGTGCGTGATTTAATGCAAAATCATCTTGATGCCGAAACGGAGAGATATTATGGCAATATTTCTTCGATGATTTTTGATGATGATAAATTTTTAAAGTTAGTCGCCGATGAAAAAGGATCTGAACATTTAAAAAAAGAAATAGATAATTTTTTGTATTCGGCTTATATGTTCGTCAATCACGTTGGTGATATGACCCCGGAGGTGCGAGCTGTGTCGGAAGAACATCTACAAAAATTAACTAATAATTTACCGATTAAAGATAGTTTTTTAGTTGATGGAATTTTTCAGACGTCAAAACTTCTCGAACAGGCCCGGCAAATACCGGAACGTTTACCCCTAATATCTTATGAGATAACCGATCAGCAGACTAATCAGCCGGTTGGCTTCTTGGCCTATGAAACATTAAGGGATGAGAAATTGTATCAGCAGAAGGCTGATGGCAAATTTCGTTATCAGATCGATGGCTTGAAGATAGCCGACCATGGGGCCGGTTATGATTCCCAACTCTCATCTTTGTATATATCTAGTAAGACCGGGAAAAAGCATGTTCGCGGAAAATTTGGCGAAGGCGCTAAAATGAGCGAATTACACTTATTACGTAATCGAGCCAAGATAAAAATGCGTTCGCAGTATATATTTAAAAATAGGCAAGGCGGAGACGTAAACCGTTTATGGCAAACTAAATCAAAGATAAAAGGTGGCCGGCTAGTATCAGAAGGAGTGGAGATTGAAAACTACGAAAACGAAAATACTGGCTCGATGGTTTACGTTTCATTCAAAGACAGTAAAGAAACATTTAAAGATGATCTAGTAAAAAATATCGACCCCCGGGTTAATGGGTTAACCAGTAATGTGGCCGAATTCGGTTCACAGAATTTTATCTATCCCATGCCGATTACCGAAAAATGTTTAGTGGGTATAAATATATCAGGTAAGGGCGATGAACAATATGTCCAAGGATTGAGGGTGGAGTTAGCGGCGGACGCTTTTGGCTATTCTGAACCTTGGTTTTCTTATGATATTTTGGATTCTAGCGTCATCGCCGGAAGAGATCGAAACGAAATTAAAGGAGAAATCGTTGATAAAATAAAAAATTTTTGGAAACACAACGATAATCCTGGTCTCCTTAAAAAATTGGTTCAAACGGCAGTTCACGACGAAACGAGGAGCAAATTTAGTTCCATGGAATTAGGCTCTTTGAATGAAATATTAATGGAAAGTATAAAGGGAAATGGGAAAAAGGAGGAGCCTAAAAAAGTCCAAGCCACTATTGATCAAGAATTAATTAATGAATTATCACTTGAAAAAGGGGTGCCGACTTTAGTTTTATCTCAAAGAGAATATAGAGAATGTAGTGATAAAGAATATAGAAAAAGTATTAGTTATGCCCATGATCAGAATTATAGAATCATAACCACCGCTTCACATCTTTATTCATCGAGTATAGAAGCTTTTGCTAAAAGAATCTCTCAAGATTATAAGATTTTTTCATTAGGCGACATTATTGGAAAAATCAGAGAGAACGACAATTTTAAAAGACCCGAGTTCGTTGAAGGTGAAAGAGAAAGAAAGATTCAAGAAGTTTTCGCCTTAGCCGCTGACTCCGTTAATTCTTTTTCCCAAGCGGCCGGCCTACCAACCCAGAAATTTTCTATGGGGTTTGATCTGTCAGCGAATAATCATAACCGAAACAGTGATTATGAAAATGATTATGAATCTGATTATCTTGGTGGAGACAATGATTTTCAAGATAATTTTTCTTATTACGACGAAAGTGAAAGTTACGGACCGATCTGGATGGGCTCTGATAAATTAATGATAAATCCAAATAAGATATCCGATCCTCGCCATGGTAATCCTCATGAATTGCAGCGCCAGCTTGAATTATATCTATTGTCTGGTTATAGGGGTTATAATTTTTATAATAATTCTGAGAACGATGATTATTCCGAAGATCAAATGGAAGAAACTGAAGATGGGAAAGAGATGATGAAACAGGCACAGCATTTTTTGGATTCGGTAATAACTAAGCTTATTCCTAATAATTCGCCACTCTTAGAAGCCATTCCTAACTCTTTTAACTATGAAAAAAATAAAGATTTTATCGCCAGACTCTGTAAGGAGGTATTTGAAGGTGATGAAGCTAAACGCACTAAAAATCGGGAGTCTTACGTTATGTTTAGGAGGGCTCTATCGGCTCAGTTAAATATAAATGAGGCCAAACAATTGTTTGCTGATAGCCTTGATAATGATTATTACGAGGCTAAAAATATTGTAGAAAATCGAGTTTTTAATGATAATAACTCATTGTCCTATTATAATAAGAGTAGAGAACGATGGGATAAAATCAACTTAAAATCCGATAAGCCGATTTCCGAATGGAATGAGCTGCCGGTTTATGAATTAGGTAATGGCCGTTTGTTTATATCAGCCCCGATGAATCCAGGAGCAGTGGTCGCTAAAGGGGAGGGCAAAGAAAGAGAATATATAATAAATGAAGGGGAAAACTTCTTAGAAATTGGAAGATTTGGCGTTGGTTTTTATGAATATGGTATGCGCTCTAATAGCGTATCGGTGCAACCCGCTGGTTTTGTTTTAGACAAACAAAACAGCAAGGGGAAGGATATTTTGACAGTGGCCGAATATGTCAAAAAACAACTTCAAGAATATTCCTATTACCCCACCGGGAACAAGGAAAATACAAATAACAAAATTGTTGAAGGAATCAGTACAACGGCCATCCCGATAGAATATGGCAAAGATGAATGGGACAATCCAATTCGTGTTTTTCAAGACATCGTTCAAAATCATATTGATGCTTCTTTGGGCGCGGGGGGAGTAAAATTGATATATGAAGTTATTCGAGAGGGAAAGAGATTGTGGATTGAAAAAAATGATGTTCAGTCCGGTGATAAAATTAGCGGCTTGCAGATTTCTGATAATGGAGGAGGATACTCGCCCAGTGAAATTGCGACCATGGGGGCGAGTAGCAAAAAAAGTCCTTTATTCGCCGGTAAATACGGCGAAGGACAAAAGATGGTTGCGGCCGCCGCTCTCCGTGGCGGGCTTGACTTAGAGTATCAATCGTTTATAAAAAATGACCAAGAAGTATTAAATTGGAACGCGCAAGCAGTAATTGAAGATAGGCGGGTAGTTCTAGATGGCGAGGAAGCTGAAAAAAAATTAGTGGCGTTTAATGTCGGCGTTTCCAAAGACCAGAGCAAAGTAGGATCGCGAACTATTTTTAAATTGTCAAAAAATGCGAATTCCAATGAAGAAAAGCAATGGGCACAATGGGCATCTATTATTGACCCGCGCCAAAAAGATGAGCGAGGCAATACCGGCCTGTCCCGCTATATTCGACAAATTAGAAAATCAAATTCAGACCGAGAATATAGATTAGGGAGCGTCACCATGCTCTTGGATGAACCGGGTGCCGTTTATGAAAATGGACTGAGAATTAATCCCGGCGCCGAAAAAGGACGGACTTTAGCTTTTGGTTATGATGTGCCTGAAGTCGTTACTACCCGGGAAAGGAATTCATATAATCCCGATCGTTTAAAATATTACGCCCGCCATATTTTTTCGCATCTCACCGATCCTTTAATTATCGGGGAGATATTAAAAAAAATTGTCGATGACCATGAAAGATCTTCCGACTTAAGTATTATTTCTAGCTATAAGACGGCCCAACCGATTTGGGCGGAGGTGGCGCAAAAGTTGTGGCCAGATTATTTAGTTCATTCTCATGACGCTTTCCGTAAGCCGCAAGATGATTCCGGGGACGCTTATTTTTTTGAAACTAAAGCGGAGTATCAGAAACGGATAGAAAATGAAAAGCTAGCTCGCAAAATTGACGCCAACATGGTGCACTTTGACCGTAAAAAAATACTTTTTTTGTCAAAAAATAATTATGAAGGTTTTTCCAGAATGTTGCCCACGCTCGAAAGCGCTATTGGCAAACTGGAAACTGAAAAATTACCAATTTCACCGGAGCTAAAAAAAATATTAAGTACCATTGTCGCGCAAAGCGCTAACATTTATAAAGATGTTTATCAAAAGGCGAAAGAAAGCTTAACCGATGAGCAGGTTTATAACCACCCGCTTTTAAACGCCTATCAGTCTAAAGAAAAAGTAAATGAATGGAGTGATGTTGATAAGATAATAAAAAATCCCAACGGCGTCGGGGTTGCTCCTATAACGTCTGGTTTCCACGGTCGAGCTGATCAGGGCGTCGTTTTTAATGAAGTGCTGCTTGTGGAAAATGACAAGCGTAAATTAGCCGAAGTTTCGCTCCATGAAATGGCTCATATTGTCTCTGGCCGCGGTGACTATGAAGAAGAATTTGTAGACTTGTTATATGAATTAGCTAAACATTTTATAAAAGAGAAACTCTAAGTGGAAATAACAATTTTATTAATTTAAAAAATCTATGAACAAAAAAACTATCTGGAGTCTAGTCGCGGTGGTAGTTTTGGTTCTCTTGGGCTTTTGGGCCGCTCGTCATTTCGCCAAAAATGAACCGGCCAGGGAACTGGTCGCCTCCGGTCATCCGGCTTGGCCGCCGATTATGTACCAGGCAGGCGATCAGATTATCGGCGCCGGTCCGGAAATCGTGGCAAAAATTTTCTCCGAACTCGGGGTCAAGGTTGCCTCTCGCTCTGAAGGAGCCTGGGACATGGTCCAGGAAAAAGCCAAAAGCGGCGCGCTTGACGTCTTGGACGCCGCCTATAAGACGACCGAACGGGAAACCTACATGGATTATTCCATCCCTTATACGGTTGATCCGGTAGTTTTAGTTGTTAAGCATGGCAAAGCTTTCGCTTATGACAAATGGGAAGACTTGATTGGCAAGAAGGGGGTAGTGATGACCGGCGACAGTTACGGCCAAGATTTTGACAATTTCCTCAAAGAAAAATTGAATCCGACGAAAGTGGCCACACCCGCAGAGGCTTTTGCGCTTCTGGACAAAGGAGAAGCGGATTACTTCGTTTATGCCCTCTATTCGGCCAAGAGCTACATCGCCCAGAATAAGATCGCCGATAAAGTGGACATTATCGCCAAATACGTCAGTTCGGAGAATTTCTATATAACCATTTCCAAGAAATCCCCTTTTCTCAACCTCTTGCCGCGCGTCAACGCCCTCTTAGAAAAATACAAAGCTGACGGCACGATTGACCGAATAATCGAGAAGTATAAGCAGGCTTTATGGGGCGATGGGTTGATAAGCTCGGCGAAATTTAATTGTGCGGAAAATAAAAGCGTTCAGGCGGTCTTCTTCAAGGATCGGGTGGAACTTAGCTTGAGTGACGGGAGAAATATGACTCTGCCGCAGACCATCTCCGCTTCCGGTGCGCGTTATGCCAACTCCGATGAATCCCTCGTCTTCTGGAATAAAGGCGACGGCGCTTTTATAGAAGAAAATAACCAGACCACTTTTAGCGGTTGCCTAGTGGCCAGCAGCGCCGCGACGTCAACCAGCGCGGCGAGCGCGACTGGCCCGGCTCAAGCGCCCGCCCAAATGGCTAATCCCGCTTCGGTCAATTGCACGAAAGTCGGCGGGACTTTAAGTATTCAGAAACGCGGCGATGGTGGCGAGTACGGCTTATGCAATTTTGAAGATAACCGCTCCTGCGAAGAATGGGCCTTGATGCGCGGCGACTGCCCAGTAGGCGGAATGAAGACGACCGGCTTTGATACGATTGACCAGAAATACTGCGCCTGGTCAGGCGGCCAGACCCTAGCCGTGCCTAATTCCGTCTGCACCTTTAAGGACGGTTCAAAATGTCCGACCGTTGATTTCTATGACGGAAAATGCTCGCCGGGGAAAGCTTGATTTTAAAAGATACCTAAGGGCCATTGGCCGATAAATAATAGACTGATTTCAGTCTATTTTTATAAAACAAAAAGCCAGTTGTTGAAGGACAACTGGCAAACCCATTTGATCAGGAGATTTCACTGCTTCTTTGATACTGCGTCAACTGCTTCCTTAAGCAAAGTTTTCACGCTGGCGGAAAAATCTGCGGGTAAAACAGCATCAGCGATGTGGGGAATCTCCATACGGAGGAGAGTGTAAATTATCGGTGGATAGCCGACGAGATTGTTACGTATCCGCTGCCCCGTAAAACCATTTACCCCCGATTGGAGATCATGCAAGGCCAGTATGCAGCCCAGTGTAAATCCGCTCGGAACGAGTTCGGGATTAAGGTAAGTAGCGAGGAAACGACCGAAATCATAGACCAGGTTGTTGGCGGCATTAGGAATAAATTCCTCCAGCCGTGCCAACTTCTGTTTCACTTCTTCCATTGATAATACTTGTTCTTCCATTGTTCAGTTTTTTTTATGATACGTTTGATGATTTTTTAATAAACATTACTAATTGAAAGTAATAATAAATTATATCATATTATTTAAATATAGTCAAGTATAGGGTGTTAGTCACTCCCCATATCGCTTATAAATCAGAAGTGTCGGAAAGGCAAGCCAACCAGATGATGATCGATAATATTGAAGCGTACTTGAAGGGACAGCCGACGAATTTGGTTTCTTGACAAATTTGCCCGCTAACATTAAGGTTAAGGCATAAAAAAACAGTTGTTTAACATAAAACCCAAGACAAAATGAATGCAAGTGATGCTAATGTTTTAAACGTCGGCGGCGGCGCGCGCGAGCACGCCATCGGCCTCAAACTCCATAAGGACGGAGTGAAAAATCTATTTTTTTGCCCGGGTAATGCCGGCACGGAGTCAATCGGCACCAATGTCAATCTGGACCCAAACGATTTTGAAGCTCTTCTTAAATTCGTCAAGGAAAGCGATATTCATTTGATTGTCGTCGGGCCGGAAGATCCTTTGAGCAAAGGGATAGTGGACTTCTTTCAAATCCACCATATACCGATCATCGGACCGACGGTTAAAGCCGCCCAACTGGAAACGAGCAAGGTTTTTGCTCGCAACCTGATGGCCAGGCACAATATTCCCCAGCCGGAATTCTTTGGCTGCAGAACTCCCCATGCGGCTCAATGCTCTCAGAATGTCCTGGGATTGCCCGTGGTTTTAAAAGCGGATGGTCTGGCCGCTGGCAAAGGCGCTTTGGTCTGTAAGACCGAAGAGGAATGGGAAGGTGCTATGAAAACCATGTTTATTGACAAAAAGTTCGGAGCCGCCGGCGATAAGGTTCTGGTAGAAAAGTGCCTGGAGGGCGAAGAGCTTTCCGTGTTTGCCCTTTGTGACGGCCCGGACTACCGAATCTTAGGTACAGCCCAGGATCATAAGCGGCTGCTGGATAATGACCAGGGACCGAACACGGGCGGCATGGGCGCTTATTCACCCACGCCTTTAGCCACGCCCGAGTTGATGGCAAAAGTTGAAAAGTCGATCATCGGACCGATATTACAGGCGATGGTTGATCTCGGTTGTCCTTATCAGGGGTTTCTCTATGTCGGCTTGATGCTGACCGCTGACGGTCCGATGGTGATTGAATTCAACGCCCGGCTCGGCGACCCTGAAGCCCAGGTGATCTTGCCCTTGATTAAGTCGTCGTTCTTTAATCTTCTCTATAACGCCGCGCAAGGCCAACTGGCGCAGAATGGGCTGATTGAATTCTATGATGCTTACGTCGTCGCCGTAGTCAAGGCGGCCGGCGGGTACCCGGATAAGTATGAAAAAGGCAATGTCATTACCGGCCTGGACGATCCGGATCTTCAAACCCGCATAATTCATGCCGGGACGAAGAAAAACGAAACGGGCCAGATCGTAACCAATGGCGGCCGGGTCGTGGACGTGCTCGGCTTCGGAGCTACCTTAAAGGAAGGGATTAATGATGTTTATCGTTTAGTCGACAAAGTCCATTTCAAAGATGAATACTTCCGCCAGGACATCGGTCAGGGGGGATTGAGGCACAAAGAATAGATCTCCCTAGACCTTTTCGCGACACTGAATGAAAGCCATCCTCGCCAGATGGCTTTTTACTTATAAAAAGGGGGCGGAGAAATATTTTTCGTATTTTCTCCACCCCCCTGTTTTCTTAAGACGATGTTTCATGGGAAACGCCATTTCTGAAGCAGACCCGGCCGTTTTCAAGATAGATGCGCCAATGCACGACTTTGTTGAGCAAGTAGCTTTGCCAGGCATGTTCGATCTTATTCACTCTGGCCGCCAGTGTTTCCGAAGTATCCTCAGCACGGATCAAAACGGGTATCTCGCGGATGGTCGCCCCGTGATCAAATTCTTCATCGACGAAATGCATCGTGACCGCGCTCTGTTTTATCCGGCCCTCATGAAATGCCTTCATCACCGCTTCATGAACATGGTGGCCGTACATTCCCGGACCGCCGAATTCGGGCAGAGGGCCGGGATGGATATTTACCGTCCAAGCCGGATTGAGGCCGCGCACTAATTTCTTCCAACCCGAGCACATGACCCAGAAAGCGTCATATTTTTTCATTAGGCGGCCATAACCTTCGGCGGTAAACGGCCCGGGCCAATATTCAAACGGGATGCTAAGTGCCTTAGCTCTCTGGTAGACTCCGCCGGACGGATAGTTGGAAACAACCGCCACGATTTCGGCATCCAGAATCGGCGGTTCTGTCCGGGACTGTTCAACCATCTCCTGGAAGCCCGAACCTCCGCCCGCCTTATCGCCTGAAGCGAATACTAATATTCTCTGTTTGCTCAATTTATACCTCCTTTTTCTGTTTTTATATTATGAAAGAATGTTTAATGATATATATTAATATTTTGAATTGTTTTAGTCAATATCTGGTCTTATCCCGAAAAGCTTGACTTATCTATTCTTATATGATATAGTAATTAAGCAACAATATCGCGTGTCAAAAAAAGTCGTCGAATTTTTAAACTCTTTATTCGCTTGCAATCTTACAAACTAAGTCTAAAATCATGACTGGTACTATCAAATCTTTGACGGACAGAGGCTTCGGCTTCATCGCCATCGAAGGTCAGGAGAAGGATTTATTCTTTCACAGCAACTCGTTGGTTGGCGTCCAATTCAACGAATTGCGCGAGGGCGACGCTGTCTCCTTCGACTCGGAGATGTCTCCGAAAGGAATGAATGCCGTGAATGTTAAACGCATTTAATCTCTATATCGAAAAGCAAAGTCCCGCCTCCGCAATGGGGCGGGATTTTGTTAGTCGGATAATTTAATCTTATGAATAATTTCAAATCAAGCGGCGGCTTCAAGGGCCGCCAAGGCGGCGGCGATTTTAAGCGTCGGGACAGCCGGAATTCCGGCGGCCGGGATTTTAACCGCGGTGGCGGCTTTAACCAGCCGACGACCATGTATCAAGCGGTCTGCAGCGAATGCGGCCAGCCCTGCGAGGTGCCTTTCAAGCCCTCCGGCGACCGACCGGTCTATTGCAGCAATTGTTTCAAGAGCAAGGACAATTCCAGTCCCAGACAATTCGGCGGCCGCGACTTTAAACCTAACTTCCGCGATAACGCCCGGCCGAATTTCCGCGACAATGCCCGGCCCAGCTTTAATGACCGGCAGCCTTTTTCGCGCGACGAACAGGCTCGGCCGGATCGCGCCCAGAACAATAATAATTCCTTTGACGCTCAGTTCAATATGCTGAACGCCAAAATCGATCAGATCCTGCGCTCGCTCAGCCCGGTGGCCGACTCGGCGCCGGTCAAAGCTGTCCCGACAGTTAAGGCGACGGCCAAACCGACGGTTCTAAAAACAGCCGTTAAGAAAAACGTCGTACCGAAAAAAGCGAAAAGAAAATAAAAGTTATGGCCGATGAAGTCGTCTTGCGATTTGACGAAGTAAAATTTGAATATTTGCACAAGAAGCCGATTCTGGATGGGGCTTCTTTTGCTTTGCGCAAAGGAGCCAAGGTGACGCTCATGGGCCAGAACGGGGCCGGGAAAAGCACCATCTTCGCCCTGATTAAGAAGGAACTGACTCCGCAAAGCGGCCGCATTTCCGTGCCGAGCGGCGCCACCATCGGCACCGCCCGTCAGACAATCGCCCGCGCCGATGCCGGCTTGACCGTGGAGCAGTATTTCTCTAAGGATTTTGAAAGCGTCCCGGGTAATATCAGAAGCCGCATTGCCAAGGCCTTAGACGCCGTCAATTTTGATATTCCTTTAGACAGGCTAGTCGGCAAGCTCTCCGGCGGTCAGCAGGCGCGGATATTACTCGCTCATTCATTGCTGGAAACGCCGGATATCCTGCTTCTGGATGAACCGACGAATAATCTGGATAAAGCCGGCATTGACCACTTAATCGGTTTCTTGCTGACTTATGATAAGACAGTCATGGTCATTTCCCATGACGCCGACTTCCTGAATTGCTTCACCGAGGGGGTTATCTATCTGGATAGCTTCACGCATCAGACCGAGATGTACGTCGGCGACTATTATTCCGTGGTGGAAGAGATCACTCGCCGCGTGGAAAGGGAACAGCGCGAGAACGCTCAGTTGGAGAAAAAAATCATTGATCGCAAGGAGAAAGTGAACTTCTTCGCGCACAAGGGCGGCAAGATGCGCAAACTAGCCCAGAAAATGAAGGAAGAAACCGAGGAAATGGAAGAAAACAAGGTGGCTGTCCGGCGCGAAGATAAGACAATCCGCGATTTTGACATCCCGGTTCAGGATATCACGGGCGAGATTGTCAGTTTGAAAAAAATAAAGATAATCAGAAACCATGAGCCGATCACCAAGGATCTGGATCGGAACTTAAGGAAGAAAGATCGCCTGCTCGTCATCGGTCCGAACGGCATCGGCAAGAGCACTTTACTGCGCTCGCTCGTTTCCGGAAAGCAAGACGGCCAGAAAATCTTGGCCGGGGTGAAGGTCGGCTATTACAGCCAGGACTTTTCCACGCTCAACTTTCAAGAAACGGTTTTTGACTCCTTAAAGAATAGCTTAGCCGAGGGCTTGGGCGAACAAGAAATGCGGGCAGTCGCGTCCGGATTTCTAATCACCGGCGATCTGATGGGGCACAAGATCGGCGATCTGTCCGAAGGCCAGAAAGGGCTTTTGTCTTTCGCGCGCCTGGTCCTGATGCGACCCGGGCTGTTAATACTGGACGAACCGACCAATCATATCAACTTCCGCCATCTGCCGATTTTGGCCGAAGCGATAAATAATTATAAAGGCGCGATCATCATGATCAGCCACATGCCGGAATTCGTGGAGAAAATCCGTTTTACGGAAGAGCTGGATTTAGGAAAGCTATAGTGGTAAAATATACGTATAACCATATGAAGAGGGATTATACGAAAATACTGCTCCGTTCCAGCCTGATAACGATTGTCGGCGTCTTGGTCATAGATTACTTTTCCCATCTCTTATTTTCCAATCCCATGGAAACCGGCCCTTATTTCCTGGCCAAGCTGGCCTTGTACCTTATCTTTTCCTTCCTCTTCCTGTCACTCATAAACTTAGGTAGGCATAAGTTTATCAAGGTGGCGCTGGCGGGAATGATCGTCGCTCTGATCTGGGGCGCTTATTATAACGTCCTGCCCATACTGTTTGATTATTATCCTTTTGGCATCCCGCTGGCCGGTTTGACTTTCTTGAGAATGGGAACCTTGGGCACCGGGCTGGCTTTCGGAATCGTCCATACTCTGGCCTTTGTCGGCGGATACTACTTTAGCGGGCTGATGTTTAAAAATAATCATAAAAATATATGAAAAAAATCTTATTATCGCTGTTTCTTCTCGTCGGGCTGGCCTTTTTAGTTTCCGCCTGTACGAGCCAGAATACGACCCCGTCCCAACCGGGCTCGGCCGTAACTCCGACGGCCGGCAATGCGCTTAATGCGCCGCCGATCGTTACTTCCACTCCGACAGTAAGCCCTGCGCCCGCCCCAGCTGCCGTCAGCATCAGCAACCTTTCTTTCAGCCCCGACGCGCTGACCGTCAAGGTTGGTGCAACGGTGACCTGGTCGAACAGCGACAGCGTCGCCCATACGGTGACGGCTAACGCCAATAATACTTTTGATTCCGGAACCTTGTCTCCCGGCCAGTCCTTCAGTTTTACTTTTACCCATTCCGGCTCCTTCAGCTACCACTGCAACATCCATCGTACGATGAAGGGGACTATCAAAGTGATAAACTAAAAATCCTTGACTTAATTATCACTCCGTGCTATCCTTTATTTACTAAACAAGATTCGAATCTCTGTCATTATATTTAAGTGGCCCATGAGAAATCGGGTCACTTATTTTTTATGACAAATATCACTAAAACAAGCCATTTATCTGCCGTGGCCACCGAAGAAGCTAATGAAAGATTCTCTGATCTAGGCATCAGCGAGTCTATCTTGGCCGTGCTCAAGAAGCTCAATCTGGATGTGCCCACGCCCATCCAACACAAGACCATCCCCATTGCTATCGCCGGCCAGGACCTGATCGGCGTGGCCCAGACCGGCACAGGCAAGACCTTCGCCTTCGGCATCCCCATGCTGCAGCGTTTAGGCCTGAACAAAGGCCAGGGGCTAATCATCGCCCCGACGCGCGAACTGGCTATCCAAGTGGAAGAGAGCATCAGACAAATCGGCCAGTTCTTGGGACTGCGCACCGCGATCTTGATCGGCGGCGAGCCCTTGGACCGCCAGCTTTTCCAATTGCGCAAGAAGCCGCATATTATCGTCGCTACGCCGGGCCGCCTGATTGACCATCTTAACCGGCATACCCTCAAGTTGGATCAGGTCAAAATCTTGGTTCTTGATGAAGCCGATATGATGCTGGACATGGGCTTTGCCCCGCAGATCCAGGAAATCCTGAGACAGGTGCCGACCCAGCGTCAGACCATGCTGTTTTCCGCCACCATGCCCGCCGCTATCGTCAGGATCGCGACCAATTACATGAAATTGCCGGTCAGCATAGAAGTCGCGCCGCCGGGCACGACCGTGGAGCAGGTAGATCAGGAAATCTTCATCATCAATAACGAAGACCGCTTTGAGCACTTAAGCAATATCTTGCATCAGTACAAGGGCTCGGTGCTGATTTTTCTACGCACTAAACATGGCGTAAAGTCCTTGACGCAAAAATTACAAGTTCAGAAACATCGCGCCCTAGAGATCCATTCTAATCTATCTCTAAATCGCCGTCGCGCCGCCTTAAGTGACTTCAAATCCAAGAAGGCGCGCATCCTTGTCGCTACCGATGTCGCCGCCCGCGGTTTAGACGTGCATAATATTGAACTAGTGGTCAACTATAACTTACCGGACAATTCCGAGGATTACGTCCATCGTATCGGCCGCACCGGCCGGGCCGGCCTGCTGGGTAAGGCGATCACCTTTGCTACTCCCCATGAATACAAGGAAATTCGGGACATTGAGCGGCTGATCAATAAGGAAATCAAGCGGACTGAGTTCGTCTCCCTGATCAAACCTCGCCCGCGTCCGCCCCGACGCTTCGGTTATCGGAGATTTTAAAGGCGGTAGCCAGCGGCCGGTAATTTTGTTAATATAAATATATGACCAACACCACCTATAACAAGATTATCGAAGGCGCCCAAGCTAAAATTAAGAGCTTAGCCGCTAAAAACGGCTGGCTCTGGTTTTATAATCTCCATCAGAAAGAGATGGTGGCTTATGCCAAAAAATTATTGGTTATCTATAAATCGGCTGACTATAGAATCGTGATAATCTCCTGTTGGCTCCATGACATCGCCCACTATTACGCCCGTAATTCCAAAGAAATATTAGCCGTTAAGGCCAATCACCATATCACCGGGGCCGCAATCGCTGAAAAATTTTTAAAAGATTACCCGCTGAGCAGGGAAGAAATCGCCAAAATAAAAAATTGCATCTTGTGCCATCGCAATAAGAAGCCGTTTATCCCCAAGACCCTGGAAGAAAAAATTGTCACCGTCGCCGATACCTTATCCCATTTTGGCAGTATCTTCTATTTCACTTATTTCAAATTCCACCCAGACCATACCCTAGAACAAATGGTTATTGATGACTTAAATAAGTTGGAAAGGGACCGTCGCGATCTGGAACTTTTGCCTAGAGCGAAAAAACTGGTGGAGCAGGAGTACGAGATGATAAAGAAGTTACTGGGTAATTATAATAAGGCCTAGCAGTAATTTATAAAAAATAAAAGATCTTTTCACAATTTATAATTAAAATCTTTGCAACATGAAAAAGGTAAATGTATCATCGGAAATTATCGTCATTGACGGGAACCAAAACCCAAAAATCCCCAAAAAACTGAAGCTGAAGGAGCACCAGTGCCAAGGAAAAATCAAATTCGATCCGAGCAGATTTAAGGCTATTCCTGCCTCCTCTAAAATGAAAAAAGGCGAAGCGTATATCAACTTAGAGGAGCTAATCAGAAGATTCGGCAGGAATCGTACCAATCGTCCGGCCAACGCTAATGTCCTGGACAGCTTGGTGAAGCATTTTAAACAGATTCCCAAAAAATACCGGGAAGGTTTCGTTTATTTATTATTCCTGAAAACCACCTACTTATCTCCGAACGGAGAATTATGTATTCGGGCGCTTAACTATTCCGAAGAAGGCTGGTATAAGACGATTTTATTTAACAGCGACCATTTTATCAGCAAAACAGATTTGGTCGTGTGTATCTGAAACCATAAGGTTTAGTATAATCGAGCCTATAGCGGAAGTTATGGGCTCATTTTTAATTGTGTTATAATTAGATTATAAGATCATAAGTATGAAAATCGTCATCTGCGGCAGCGGCACTTTCAAGGAAAAGATGCTGGAATACCGCGATAAATTAAAAGCGCTCGGCCAGGAACCTATCGTCCATCCGGATTACGAAGCTTTTTGCCGAGGCGAAAAACAGGAGATATTGCGACGGGCGGCTAACGGCGAACATCATCTGATCAAGAGGGAAGAGGGCTATATTAAATGGCATTATGACGCCATCTTCAATAGCGACGCGATCCTGGTCCTGAATTTTGATAAGCGGGGCATTAAGAATTATATCGGCGGCAACACGCTCATGGAAATCGGCTTCGCTTACGTCAACGACAAGAAGATATTTTTATTAAACCCGATTCCCGAAGACGTGCCTTATGTGGATGAGATCAAGGCGATGGTGGACAATATTTTAAATGATGATTTGAGCAAGATCATTTAATTTTTAAAAATATGAAATCCAAAATCTTCGTTTTCGCCCTCCTCCTACTGGGCCTCTCTTTCTTGGCGGTCGGTTGCGGCCAAGCCAAGAAGAGCGCCACGCCCGATCAGAGCGGCGCGCCAGCGGTTAATCCGGCCGCCAGTCAAACCGCTGACCAGACGACTAAAAAAGATTGCCAAGGCGACTCGGCCTGTTTCGCCGCGGAATTTTCCAAATGCCAGCCCAGCGAATTTAAGACGTCCTTCGGGCCGGGCGGAACTTACATCATCACCGTCTTCGGCCTGGAGAACGGGAAATGCCATTATCAGGGCGGCGTTTACGGCAGCGACGGGAAATTGCTGACGCCTGGCCTGGAATGCAATCTGCCTCCGGCCGAGATCTCCAGCGATACTTTCGGCCATTTCTTCGGCCAGGACAAGTCGCCGGGCCAAGAAACGATCAGAGCCAAACAAGATAAACTGCAGCAGGATTATTGCGTCACTAAAAATTGATTCGCCTTTTGCCTAAATTAAAACCGCTTGACTGGTTTAGCCGGTCAAGCGGTTTTAGGGTTGACAATTTCTGTCGGTTATGCTAAGTTAGACTAAGTTTTTTAAAAAATAAACCACAAACATAAAATAGGAGGAAAGATGACAATCTCGGTCTTTATTTTTTTTACTTTATTTTTCGGCTTGACCGTAAAACAGATGGCTCAAATACTGATGTTCGGGTCATTCTTCATTTCTTGGCGCCACGGCATAAAAGATAAACTGTCGGCCGCCCGCGGCTGGTTCGCCCGTTGGTTTTGGGGAAAAATGAACCAATTGATCACCTGCCATTTATGCTTGACCGCCCAGCTGTCTTTTTGGTTCTTTGTCCTGCCGGCTACCCTAGTTCTTTATTGGCTCAAACCGCATTTATTAAGCAATCTCTTAGACGCGGATCTTGATTGGCGGGCGGAGATTTGCTTGGTGATTTATGGCATGTTTATAGAATCGATGGTTATCGGTGCCGTAGCGACCGCTTTCTGGAATTTCTCGGAGTATCCTTCCAAAAAACTGGAGATACTCAAGGATTTCTACGCCGGACAGCTGGAAATTGAACGCGAAAGGATCACTTTTTCCGGAAAAGGAACAACGGCCATTGATCTACCTATTCATCCGCCCTTTAACCTGGAAGATTTCCAAGCGCTGATAGTAAGCATGGATGAGAAGTGCCTAAGTATCGGTTGCGCTACCGATCGGCGCGATTGCCGGCGCAAGACTCTTGATTCATATCTGAATGATTGGTTCCAGGTAAAAAACTGCAATGACTTACAGTATAAGTTGTCCTTAAGCAAACTCCTAAAGAAAACCTCGGTCCAATATTATTCCGAACATGATTTTTCGACAAAGGCCCAGGAGGAAGTCTTCAAGAAGTTCTTGAAAAAGATTCCCTGAAATTCGGGAAGGGAAAGACAAATTAAAACCGCTTAGCTAGTCAGCTAGTCAAGCGGTTTTTTTAATGGAAATAAACAGCGGATATTAACCGGCGATCTGTTGCCTCGCCCAGCCAGCCACTTCCATGGCCTTTTCCTTGGCCTTGCCGGTGTACTTTTGCGGATGGTCGAATAGCGCGAATATTTCGCTGGGTATGGCTTTGACGGCTCTTGGCAAATCTTCGTCCGGGGATTCTTCCAGATGATGGAAAAGCGCCTTGCCCAGCGGGATTCTCATTTTCTGAGAAATCGGCGTCAACACGTGGTTCACTAGGTGATGAGCGTCGCCTTCATAGCCGGCCAGCTGCAAAGAGATATAGATCGGCTCGGCCATAATGAGGTTGGCATTCATCCGGAAATTGTTATCCAGATTACCGTGGTCGAATTTCACCCTTTTAATGAAAGAGGACTTATCTTCGCCGCCTTTCCTCAGAAGAGTATTGAGCTGACACATGAGATTGACTAGGATGATGGGGAAGTCCCTCATCACCGAACTGTTGACCAAGTCGCGCTGGTGCTCGCTGATCAAGGTATCCATGACTTTGCCGAACTCATTCTTGTTCTTGATCCACATGCCTTCAGTATTCTCGAAGTTGATCGGATTACGCTTGTGGGCCATGGTCGATGAACCGGTTTGGGTGCTCGAGAATCCTTCAGCCAGTTCGCCGATTTCCGTCCGCATCAGCTGGCGTCCGTCACGGCCTAATTGGCCTAAGGCGGCCGACAGCATGGTGGCGCTGAACAGGAAATAAGCGACCGACTCCGGCGTCAGAATCTGCGTGCTGATCATGGCCGGCTTCAGGTTCAGTTTTTCCAGGACTCTAGCCTCGAAAGTTTTCTCGTCGCCCGGCTTTTCAAAACCCAGGGCCACCTGGGCGTTGCAGGCGCCGACCGCTCCGGTAATCTTTCCGTACAGCTCGTCGACTGATTGTTTCATTTTCAGGTAATTGTAGGTAACCCGGAAGAGCAGGGTGGCGAACCAGAAACCGACCGTAATCGGGATGGCGTGCTGGCCGTGCGTCCTGCCAATCTGCAACTCAGAAGCGAAGAGCTCGGTAAGATCTGATAAGTCGCTTATCAAAGCCTTGATTTTCGGTTCGATAACGCCGAAAGCTTGGCGGAAAAGCATCACCTGACCAGTATTGATCTTGTCGTAACTGGTGAGCGGCAGATGGATGAACCGCGCCAGGGCGGGGTCAAGGATTCCTTTCATCAATTTTTTGTGCGCGTCGACGTCATGCTTGGTGATTTCTCTTTCCACTTTGTCGGTGGCGCTCGTCTTGATATTCAAGATCATTTTTACCTGTTCGTCCGTCAGGGTTTCCCAGGCGGAGGCCGGAATCATACTAATTTCTTTCATGACTTCCAGCTTGGCCAGCTCAATCTGGCCCCAGGGTTTATACAGATTGTCGTAGCCGAATATTGGTATTAGGTCCGCCGGCTGATAACGCGGATTTCCTGGTAATTGGAGATTTTCGTTCATGGTAAATGGGTTTTTAAATTCAACATTATCTGAATTATTCGGTTAATATCTTAGTTTTATTTGTTTTTAAAGGGCGTTTGGATATCATGGTATCTTAATAATTATCAAGGAGATTGTCAATCAAATTGAAAGGCCGCTCTTGGTAGGGCGGCCTTCGTGAATCTGGTTAAAAGATCGGTTTTTACTAGGAAGCCAGTTCAATCGCCTGGCCCATCATTAAATCCTGCGGCTCTTTGGGCGGCGGTAATTTGATTACCGGGAACTTACCGGCGACGGCGAATTGGCAGGCATGGAAGAAACCGTTCGGACCGACGAAAATCCCTTTTTCGTCCCGGTAGATAACCTGGGTACCAGGCACCTCGGTCATCGACAGGATGGCGGCCTCGGTATGCCGGCTGTTCTGCGGATCTTCAAAGGCCACGCCTATAACCGGCAGTTTGGTAGTCTTGATTTCGTAGCGTAAGAAAGCGTCTACGCAACCGGTCAGGTGATTAGCCCAACCGGCGCCGACAATGGCCACATCTGCCCAGTCAGGCAGGCCATGCAAGAGCTTCTGCAGGGAAAGGGTATTACGATGTTGGCTTCTGACGTAAATCGTCACGGCATTTTCGATGTCTCCTCTTAAAAACTTGAGCCCCTCAAGGCATTGCTTTAGGTCGGAGGCTGACCCAACGATGATTGCGATTTTTCTCATGTGACAATGATTTTGGTTCAAGTGATAATTGTGATGATTCGGATAATTTCCCCTGGAAGCTTAAACTCCCATCGCGTTACGTTGGTAATCGGCCAGCGCCCGGCCGGTGATCCTTTCAAAGATGTCCAGGTAACGTTTGGTAGTTCCGGAGATTATTTCCTCCGGTACTTCCAGGCCATGAACGAAAGTGACGTGCTCGTTGTTTTCCGGATCAAGGTTATTGATGCCGGTGATCGGGCTGCCGTCTTTCTTGTTTAGGAAGGGGGTCAGGACTTTCATAAATAAGTCCCTAACCGGCTGCTTGTCATGGAAATCGGGAGAGCGTCTCTTTTCCATGGCGTCTTCCCAGTCCTCCTTCAAGACAAAACGGGAAGAGTCCGGGGTTATGATCTCATCGATTATTATTCCGGCAGCAGTCTCGAATTTAGTATCCAGGATCAGGATGCCTTTCTGTTCGGCATAGGCATAGGCGATGGCATAGGCTTCAGCCAGCATGTTTGCTACCTCATGGGCATATCTCACGCCGCCCTCCTCCATATGCCGGAAAAAATAGTCGGCATCGACATTCACGTCGTGCCCGACATCTTCCTTGGTTGAAGGGGTGAATATCGGCTTGTCCAGCTTGGACCATTGGGGTAGGTTTGGCGTGATTACCTGTCCGCCAGCCATTCCGGTTTCCAGATATTTCTTATAGATCGAACCACCGATATGATGACGATAGATCATTTCAAAGGGCCAGACGCAGCCGCTCAGGTTCTTCACCACCAGACAGCGCTCCAGAGGCAGGTCCGTAAAAGGACCGCCCTGAAGATCATGGGCGGCATTGTACTCCGATTGGTCGCTTTTAATCAGGTGATGCTTGAAGTTATACAATACCTCGGTCAACCAGAAATGGGTCAAGGCGGTCAAGACTTCGCCCTTTTGGGGGACGAGGGCATTAAGTACAAAATCAAAAATACTTATTCTGTCGGTAGCGACGACCAATAATCGGTCATCATTAAGGTAATAAGTGTCTCTTACCTTGCCGGAAGAGGTTCGGGTAATACCGCCTGCTTGCAGACGGGTCGACAATTCATTGTCTCTGAGATTTTTGGGAATTGTTGCCATTTCATGTAATTTTAGGGTTAATAAATCAGTTCGTGGTTTATATGTAATTTTGAATTTTTAACGTGCAAAAAGCCTCAATTTTCATTGATATTTTATGATAACATTTTAAGAATTATTGTCAACCGAATTCAACCCGAATTTATTTGACTTTTATTGAAGAAATAAGTTAATCTTATACGATAACCAATTTTAATTTGAATTGCTTATCAAGAACTTTTACAACAGAACAAACGATAAATACAGTATAAATCAACAACAAACCAAAAGGAGGATCACATGATCAATTATTTTCGTAACCCGGCTATGTCCGAGGTAAAAACCGACTTGAAACTCCAGGAGATTCAAGCCATCGCGCCAAGCGTGCTTGGCCTAAAGACCGAATTAAAATTTTACGTTGACGTGAAAGAAGCGCTCGATGAAACGGAAAATCAAAGATTAACCTGGCTTCTTTCGGAAACCTTCGCACCGGAGCAATTCGGAACGAGATCGTTTCTGGAAATTGAAGGCAAAGTTATTGAAATCGGTCCGCGCTTAAGCTTAGTGACGCCTTGGTCAACCAGCGCCGGCACGATCTTAAAAGCCTGTAATCTGACCAGGGTCAACCGCATTGAAACGGCGTTCCGTTACCGCCTGATAATCGCCGAAGGCAAGACTATTGATGATAATCAGCGGGAGCAGATCGCTCAATTGCTTCACGACAAAATGACCGAACAGGTTTATCCTTCGCCGCTCACGACTTTTAGCTCCGGGATCATTCCGAAACCGGTTCAGATTATTCCTTTAGTTGAAAGAGGCCGAACCGCCCTGGAAGAATTCGCGAAAGAGCGCGGCTTAGGCTTCACGTCGGACATGCTGGATTACATTTGCGATTATTTTATCAACCAGATAAAACGCAATCCGACCGAAGTGGAACTCTTCATGTTCGGCCAGCTTAATTCCGAACATTGCCGCCATCATATCTTCAACGGCCGCTGGGCGATTAACGGCCAAGCGATGCCGAAAACCTTGATGGAAATGGTCAGGGAAACGGTTAAGGCCAATCCCAGAAACTTGGCAGTCGCTTTTAAAGATAACGCGGCGGTGTTGAGTCCGGCATTCATGACGACTCTGATACCAAGGCATCCGGAGAGAGCTTCAGAGTTTACCGTTATCACCGTTTGTCGCGGTTTCGTCTTAAAGATTGAAACGCATAATCATCCGACCACGGTTTCTCCTTACGCGGGGGCGGCCACCGGTGTAGCGGTCAGGCGTGATATCTTCGGCACCGGTCGGGGCGGTGTCCCTATCGGCCATCTGGCCGGTTACTACGTCGGCTATCTTTTTATTCCTAGCTATCCTTTGCCCTGGGAAGAAGAATATGTCGGTTACTCACCGCGTTTCGCCAAACCGCTGGAGATTCTGATTGAAGCTTCCAACGGCGCCTCGGATAATTGTAATTGTTTCGGTAATCCGGTGACCATCGGAGGCAGGCGATCTTTTGAGGGCATAGTTGGCGATACGCATTATGGTTATCGTAAAACCGCTATGGTGGCCGGCAGTTTCGGCTATATTGACGAACGCCATATCAACAAAAACAACCCGGCGGCGGGCATGCTGATCGTGCAAACTGGCGGACCGTCATTTCCTATCGGAGTGGGCGGCGGTTCCGGCTCCAGTAAAGACGCCGGTGGACAAGTATTGGAATTGGATTTCAATTCCGTCCAGCGTGGCGACGCCTTTACTGAACGAGGTAATTTTGACGTCGTTCGCGCCTCTTCGGAATTGGGTGATGATAATCCGATCGTGACTATAACCGATTTAGGGGCGGGCGGCGACTGCGTAGCGGTGCCGGAATTAGTTTTTCCGGCTGGCGCGCGGGTTGAACTGCGTCAGATCCCTTGCGGAGATAAAACGATGCCGGTTTGGGTCTTCTGGAGTAATGAATCGCAAGAACGGATGGTTTACCTCATCTGGAAGAGCCGGCTGCCTCTTTTTAAGAAGATCTGCGAACGTAACCGTTGCGTGATGGCGGTAATCGGCGAAGTGACCGGCGACGGCCAGTTTACTCTGAATGATAGCGAAGCAAAAATCGAGTCGCCGCGGGAAGAGAAGACGCCGATAGACGTCAGCATGAACTGGCTTCTGGCTGACTTGCCTCAGCGGGAGATCAGCTGTCAGACGAAGCCGAGAATACTAAAGGCACCGCAAATACCAAATATTCCGGTGCGTGACCATTTAGACAAAGTCTTCCGTTTGCTGGACGTCTGCTCTGCCGAATTTTTGACTAACAAAGCCGATCGGACTATCGGAAATCGTAGTGTACGCCAACAAGGAATCGGTTTTTTGCAGTTACCCTTAGCCGATTGTGCTGTCATGTCGAACGGCCCCTTTGACCAAACCGGCAATATCATCGCCTTAGGGGAACAACCGATTAAAGGCTTGGTCAATAACGAAGCGGGCATAAGGATGAGTATCGGCGAAGCTTTGACGAACGCCATTTGGGCGCCGATGAAGAGCCTGTCCGATTTAAATTTTTCCGCCACCTGGCAATGGCCCTGCGGCCAACCAGGCGAAGACGCTCGTTTGTATCAAGCCGTGACCGCCGCTCATAATCTTCTAATTGACCTCTTGATGCGGATCGGCGTGGGTAAAGATTCGCTGTCCATGACTTTAAAAGAAGTGGATGGCGCTGGAAAGATCCACCCGATCTTAGCTCCCGGTACGGTGCAAATGGTGGTTTTCGGTCCTTGTTGCGACATTAACAAGGTGATTACTCCGGACATCAAAATGCCTGGAGAAAGTCAATTAATGTTCATTGACTTAGCTAAAGGCGCTCAGCGTTTGGGCGGATCAGCTCTCTTACGCGTTTATGGGCAGATCGGCAATGAATCGCCGGACATGAACGATGTTAGTTTCTTCATCCGGGCTTTAATGGCGACTCAAGCGCTCATTCACCGCGGTTTAATCCTGGCCGGCCATGATCGTTCTGACGGCGGCTTAATCGGTTGCGTTTCCGAAATGGCTTTCGCCGGCAATTGTGGCTTAGACCTCAATTTCCGCCGTCACCGTTTAGGAGGAAACGATTGTGATAAGTTCCTTTTCAATGAAGAATTCGGCTTGGTTGTTGAATTCTTGCCTAAGTATTATGATCTGATCCGCGGAATCTTGCGACGGGCGGGAATTTCCGAACATTGCCACGTTATCGGTAAAACTACCACCGATGATAAAATCAAGGCAAAATACAACGGCTTGAATATCCTTGATGAAGGAATGCCTTATTTGCGATCCGTCTGGCGGGAAACGTCTTTCCGCTTAGATGAGCTCCAAGCCACGCCAGCCACGGTAGATGAAGAGCGCCGCAATACTTATCAGCCTCTCAATCCGAAGTGGTCACTATCTTTCGAACCAAAACCGACGCCTAAGTCAATCATGGTAAGATCAACCAGGCCGAAAGCGGCAGTTTTGCGGGAAGCCGGAAACAACGGCGATCGCGATGCCGCTGAAACTCTTTATCTAGCCGGCTTCAGGCCTTATGATGTGCACAAGAAAGATCTGATTTCCGGAGAAGCCAGTTTAAAAGATTATAAATTCTTGTTTCTGCCGGGAGGCTTTTCTTTCCGTGACACTCTGGATGCCGGTAAGGGCGGGGCGGGTGTGTTCAAATTCAATGAGCGCGCCGCGGACGAGTTGGCCGCCTTCGTTGCTCGTCCGGATACACTGATCTTCGCACCCTGCAACGGTTGTCAAGAAATGGCGTTCTTGGGCATTCTGCCTTGGCCGGGAATCCCGATGGAAAAATTGCCCCGATTCATTAAAAATCGTTCGGAGAGATTTGAACATCGTTTAGTACCGGTCAAGATTTTGCCGGGAAGCAACTCCGTATTTTTACGGGGTATGGAAGGCTCGGTTTTGGGAATTATTATCTCCCATGCTCAAGGCCGTTTCCGTTGCGACGACGATATCCTTAATCAAATCATTAAGGAGAACTTAGCCCCCATTCGTTATGTTGATGACCGGGGAGTAATCACGGAGAGCTATCCTTTCAATCCCAATGGTTCTCCGAAGGGAATCGCCGGGCTATCTTCACGGAACGGAAGATTCATGACGATGATGCCGCATCCAGAACGTTCACCTTTAAACAATCTTTGGCCCTGGCAGCCGCTGGACTGGAAAAGTCTAAAAGCTTCACCCTGGTTAAAGATCTTCCAAAACGCTCGTGAATGGTACGAGTAAACTTGAACATCGTAAATTCTAAACATAAATTTTTATTAAAAAAAGGCCTCGGAGCAATCCCCGGCCTTTTTTCTTTATTTAATTGTTCATCGTCCGATCTTAGCGTCCCCCGGAAACGATATAGCCGCTGGCGTCCACGACGGTTCCGAAGTCATCACCTTGGTTCCTTTCCTTTCCGCTTGAGTCATCGCCAGGATTAAGTTCCGTGAAATAAAGTTGTTCACCCGGTTTTAGGTTATAGCTTTGGTTCTGGTAGCCCGTCTCCTTGGCGGTCAAATTGATCTGTGTCGTGCCATCGGCCAGCGTTTGCTTGCTGAGCGTAAAGCCGGTCAGGGCATTTTGCGCCGCCGCGCTTAAAGTATCGCCGGAAATCAGGGAACTGCTGCTATAGTAAGGGGAGTCGGAAAATTTTTGTTGGCTGGGATTAGCGGTCGAGCCATTGGTGCCCGCTATGTTTGAAACAGCCGGAAGATTCCCGCCGACAGTATTTTTAGGACTGGTCGCCGCGTAGCCACAACCGGCAACTAGCAATAAGACGGCCGGCAGGATAAATAAAAGTTTTTTCATATGTTTTTATAGTGGATTTTAAACTAACTCTATATTAATACGTCGCCCAATAGGGTTTTCTTTAAACAAAAGGCGTCATTGCGTGACGCCCCTGTGAGAGCCGGGTTTTAGACCGGAAATGTTTTTTTGACAATGAATTCCGCCAACTCGGCAATCTGGCCGCCGGCAGAAAAGGAACCATCAAAATCGTCGCTCGGACGATGAGAAGCCAAGGCGATAACGATCGTCTCCGGATTATTCGCCTTCAAGTTCGCCGCCAATTGCGCCGGGCTGAGACCGTGGCGGAAATCCAGATCGATAATCACTGCGTCCGGTCCGGCTTGATCGGTTTTTTGGACATAACTCCAAGCCTCACTGAGGTCATTGAAGTTATTGATTTTAGCTTTACCAGGCAGGAATCTTTTTAGTTCCTCGCCGGTAAAAGTGACTGTGAGGGGGTCTCTCGAAACGAAGAGAACGCTTAAACCCTGGCAATTTTCACCTGTTTCCATGACATGATATGTTTGTTTTAAATTACTTTTTTGTTTTCCTGGTATTATTACATATTTAATAACTTCTGTCAAGATATAACTAAAGTGGTCCTGAAATCGCTTGACAACAAAAAATTAATTTTCTATACTTATCTTTGTATGAACGAATACTTAGTAAAAACCAACCCGATCATGATTGCCAAGGATTGCTTTATTTTTATCGGCTCAGCCGGGGCGGTTTTTATTAAGTCTTGAATCGAGTAAAAGAGAATCCATATAGACTGATAAGAACCGGCGCCCCCGGTTTTTTTCTTTTGTTCTTTACAATTTTGATATAAATAAAAACCTAGAAAGAAAGGAGACCCCATGATCAGATTATTGAAACTTAATGGTTCGCCGCTCACGGCGTTCTTCAACCCTCTGGCGGAGGGCAGTGAAATCTACTTGAGCGGCTTGACTAAAGATGTCCGCCGGCGCTTAGTCAATCTGGCGGTTAAGAAAAACTTTTCTCAAGTCATTTTGATCAACCCGGAATTGAGTTCGGCGCTGATTGAGATGGTGGAGGATCTGGCCGCGGCCTTTGTCAGTCGGATATTCGTCATTTCCAACGAGAATCTTCTGCGGTCCGCGAACCCCTCACCTAAGCCAATCGACGCGAATGCGATCAGAAGCCGGGCCCTATACGATCACTGGCCCGGCGAAAAAACGGAATGGGCGGTCAATGATTTGATCGTCCACCTGCCGCAGACGGTAATCTGCCGGACAAGCGAATATCTCTTGCCCGACCTGGTCGCGGAATTGATTGAGCAGAAAGCTTTTCGCAACCAGAGAGATATGGTGATCGTTAATTTTTCCGCCCCTTCAGTCTTAGCCGCCTTAAAACTCTTGGGGCTACCCATCGAAGGACTGCAAAACCATCCCGATTCGCTTGAGCGGCTTTCAAGTTTGGTCGAGAGTCTGGCCCAAAATAGAGCCGCCCAGTACGCGGGCTTTGATCGCCGTCCGGTATTTGAACCCATCCTTGAAGAGTTCTTTAAAAATTAGCTAATCTAAGCTAATTTATCAACAAAAAGAGTTTATTGATTCAAAATAAGCTCTTTTTTAATTGTTTTTTTAAATTTTAAGCGTAATATGGTATGATGTTAATTGATTTCTTATGAAATCTTTATTTAAATTACAAGCTGATTTTAAGCCGGCCGGCGACCAGCCGGCGGCCATCACCAAACTCCAGGCCGGCCTGGAGCGCGGTTTTAATTACCAGACCTTGATGGGCGTCACCGGTTCGGGCAAGACCTTCACGGTCGCCAATGTCATAAAGGATTTAGACCGCCCGGTTCTGGTGATGGCGCCCAACAAATCCTTAGCCGCCCAACTGTATCGCGAATACAAAAATTTCTTTCCCGAGAACGCCGTCCATTACTTTGTCTCCTATTATGACTATTACCAGCCCGAGGCCTACCTGCCCATCACCGACACTTATATTGAAAAAGAGGCCATGATCAACGATGAGATAGACCGCCTGCGCCACGGCGCCACGACCGCCCTGGCCACGCGCCGCGACGTGATCATCGTCGCCTCCGTGTCTTGCATCTATAACCTGGGCGTGCCGACCACTTATCTGGAATCGTCTTTGCACTTGGAAAAAGATAAGCCGATGGTCCGCGCCGACCTTATCCGGCAACTGGTGAAAATCCAGTTCAAGCGCACGAACGGGGAAATCAAACGCGGCGAATTCCGGGTACGGGGCGATATTTTTGAGATCCGGCCGATGTCGGAAAATGTCATTTACCGTTTGGAACTCGCCGGCCAGAAAATATCGGCGATCGGCATCGTGGATAACGTCACCAAGAATATCCTCGGCGACCTGCCGGAAATCGTGATCTTCCCGCCCAAGCACTTCGTGTCCACCCAGCCGCAGATTTTGGAAGCGATCAAGAATATCAAAGAGGAATTGGCCGAGCGGCTGGCGTATTTTAAGGAAGAGGGGCTGCTCCTGGAAGCGGAACGCCTGGAGCGCCGGACGCGCTATGACATGGAAATGCTCCGAACCATCGGCTACTGCCACGGCATTGAAAATTATTCCCGGCACCTGACCGGTAAATTATCCGGCGAAGCGCCCGATTCTTTGCTCGCTTATTTTCCCTGGAAAGACGGGAAGCCGGATTTCCTGACCGTCATAGACGAATCGCATATCGGCGTACCGCAGATCAGAGGCATGTATAACGGCGACCGGGCGCGCAAGGAAATCTTGGTTAAATTCGGCTGGCGCCTGCCGTCGGCTCTTGATAATCGTCCTTTGAGATTCAATGAATTTGAAAAGCGCGTCGGCCAGATCATCTTTACCACCGCTACGCCGGGTGATTTTGAAAAAAAGCATTCCCAGCAGGTCGCCGAACAGATCATCCGCCCGACCGGATTGGTGGACCCGGAAATTGAGATCCGACCAGTTTTTGAAAAAGCCACTAATCGCAGCCAAATAAATGACGTCATGGAGGAAGTGGAACGTCTCGCCCAGGCCGGCGAACGGGTAATCATCAACACTCTGACTAAGAAGCAGGCGGAAGACCTGAATACTTTTTTCATAAGCCGGGGTTTTAAATCAAATTATCTCCATTCCGACATCAAGACTTTTGAACGCACCGAGATATTGATGCAATTCCGGGAAGGGAAGTTTGACGTTCTAATCGGCGTGAATCTGCTCCGCGAAGGCCTGGATCTGCCGGAAGTGACGCTGGTCGCCATCCTGGACGCCGACCGCGAAGGATTCTTGCGCAGTCAGACCTCGCTCATGCAGACCATGGGTCGGGCGGCGCGCAACGTAAAAGGCAAAATCATCTTATACGCCGATAAGGAGACCGACTCCATACGCCGGGCGATCAGCGAAGCGAAGCGGCGGCGCACCAAACAACTGATTTATAATAAGAAACATAACATCACGCCCGTCACTATCACCAAGAAGATTGAAGAGTTTTTGGAGCGGGAAGAAAAATAATCTTAAATTTATGGCGACGAAAAAGACAAAAAAAATCTCCCCGAAGATCAGCGTTAAGAATTTGGCGGCTTGCCGCCGCTATGTCCCCTTGGTTTCCAATTGGTTATGGCAACAATGGGATAAGCGGCACAACCGGACCTTGAAAGAAATCATTTATCGCACCGAGCATTGTTTGACCAATAAGTGCCCGCAGATTTTGGTCGCTTTCTACGGCGCTAAACCAGTCGGCACAATCTCGTTATGGAAAGCCGATCATCCTTACCGCCAAGATCTCGGCCCATGGCTGAGCTGCTTATTGGTTTTGAAAAAATATCGGAACCTAGGGATCGGCAAGATTCTCCAACAGGAACTCTTGAAGACCGCCCGGCGGGCCGGCTTCAGGAAGGTCTATCTGTTCACCGAATTAAAAAACTACTATGAGAAAAGCGGCTGGCGTTTTGTCGAAACCGCCACCTATACCGAAAGGCGGAAAGTGGGCATTTATGAGTACAAGCTATAATATGTCCGAGAAACTGATCATCCGCGGCGCGCGGATGCACAACTTGAAGAATATTTCCTTGGAAATACCGCACAATAAACTGACGGTGATTAGCGGCGTGTCCGGTTCCGGTAAATCATCGCTGGCTTTTGATACGATCTTCGCGGAAGGACAGCGGCAATACGTGGAATCCTTGTCGCCCTATATGCGCCAATTCTTGGGCCAGAAAAAACCGGCCGACGTGGAAGAAATCATCGGCCTGGCGCCTTCCATCTCCATTGACCAGAAGGCTCTCTCCCATAACCCGCGATCGACGGTCGGCACGCTCACGGAAATCTATGATTATCTGCGCGTCTTATACGCCCGCGTCGGCGAGGTCTTCTGCCCGGTCTGCGGGATAAAGATCGAAAAATTATCGGCCGAGGAGATGATTGACATCATCCTGACGCGCGGCCGAGAACTGAAAGAGCCATATGTGACTATCCTCTCACCTCTGGTGCGCGACCGCAAAGGCGAATATTACCAGATGCTCTACAACTATCTTTCTCTCGGCTTCAGCGAAGCGCGGATAGACGGCCAGATCCATTCCTTGCGCGAGCGAGTGAAACTGGAGCCGCACCAGAAGCATGATATTGAGCTGGTCATGGATAAGATCCTCTTGACCGACGAAACGCGGCTCTTTGAAGCCGTGGAAAATTCTTTGGAATACGCCAAGGGGCTGGTGATCGCCAAATTCGGCCGCCAGGAATTCTTGTTATCCGCCAACTGGACCTGCCCGAACGACAATTTCGCTTTTCCGGAAGTGGAACCGCGCTTATTCTCGTTCAATTCGCCCCATGGCGCCTGTCCGGAATGCACGGGTCTGGGTACGATCGGCTATTTCTCCGAGACCGTCTGTCCGAAATGTAATGGCGAACGTTTGCGTCCGGAAGCTTTGTCCGTACGCGTGGGCGGCAAGAACCTGGCCGAAGTCTGCCGTCTGCCCATCAATCGCGCCTTGGAATTCTTCAACAGATATTTTGAAAAGATGACCAAGCGCCAGCGGGCGATCGCCGAAAACGTGGTCGTGCAAATCATCAGCCGCTTTGAATTCCTGGTCAAGGTCGGTTTGAATTACATCTCTTTAGACAGAGAAGCGGAAAGCTTATCCGGCGGGGAAGCGCAGCGCATCCGCCTGTCTTCACAGATCGGATCGCAATTGTCACGCACCTTATATGTTCTGGATGAACCGACCATCGGCTTGCATGAACGGGATACGGCGCGCCTGATAGACACGCTGAAAAAATTGCGCGACAAGAATAATACCGTGATCATCGTGGAACATGATGAGCAGACGATCCTGGCCTCGGACTATCTGGTTGACTTGGGTCCCTTGGCCGGCGTGCATGGCGGGGAAGTCATGGCCAGCGGCCCGACCGCCGCTCTCTTAAAAGATAAAAATGCCGCCAAGAAATCTTTGACCGTCCAATACCTGACCCAACAGCGCGAGATTTCACTGCCGTCCAAGCGGCGCGAGCAGAATCATGGCACCTTAAAAATTGTCGGGGCGACGGCCAATAACTTAAAAAATATCCGCGTGGACATTCCCCTCGGCCGCTTGGTCGGCGTTTCGGGCGTGTCCGGATCAGGGAAATCCTCGCTCTTGTATGATGTCATCTACGAAAACATAACCAAGATAAAAAATCGCCCGGGCGCTAACGCCAAGCTGAAAGACGTCAAAGAAATCAAAGGCACGGAATACATCAATAAAGTCGTGGTCATAGACCAATCGCCCATCGGCCGTACCCCGCGCTCCAATCCGGCCACTTATACCGGCATCTTCACGCCCATTCGCGATTTCTTCGCCGCTCTCCCGGAATCGCGCGAACGCGGTTATGCCATCGGCCGTTTCTCCTTTAATCGTCCGGGCGGTCGCTGCGAGGCCTGCGACGGCGCCGGTTTTAACCTGATTGAAATGCATTTCCTGCCAGCGGTGCTCGTGGAATGCGAAGTCTGCCGCGGCCGGAGATTTAATCGTGAAACTTTGCAGGTCAAATACAAAGGCCAGAGCATCGCCGACGTTTTGGACATGACGATTGATGAAGGCGTGGAACTCTTCGGCGATAATTATTATATCGTGGATAAGTTGAAAGTCTTGCAATCGGTCGGTTTGGGCTATATAAAGTTAGGCCAGAGCGCGACTACGCTCTCGGGCGGCGAAGCCCAGCGCATCAAGATCGCCAAAGAGCTGACTTATGTGCTTGGCAAACGGACTTTATATCTCTTGGACGAACCGACTACCGGCCTGCATTATTACGATATTGAGATGCTGCTCGCGGTCCTCAATAAGCTGGTGGAGAAAGGCAATTCCGTCCTGGTGATTGAACATAATATGCACATGCTCAAATCCATGGATTATCTGATTGATCTCGGGCCGGATGGCGGGGAAGATGGTGGCCGCGTCTTGGCGGCCGGCGAGCCGGAAGACATCGTCCGCGAGCCCAAAAGCGTGACCGGAAAATACTTAAAACATTATTTGAAATAAATTATGTCTTGGCCAATCATCCTGGCGTTCGGCGCCATGGTCGCCTGGGGAGTCGGCGATTTCCTTATCCAAAGGACTGTCAAGCGAGTCGGCTGGCTGGAAACGATGTTCTGGATCTACTTGGGCAGTTTCATCTTTCTCCTGCCTTTCATCTGGCCGCATCTCTCCGCTCTGACCGGCACCGATCTCCTTATCCTGGCGATCTTGGGTACGACTACGTTCCTGGGCGCCCTGACCCATTTCAAGGCGCTGAATATCGGCAAGCTGTCCGTCGTGGAAATCATCCTGTCTTTTGAACTCCCGCTCACGATCATTTTCGGCGTCCTCTTCCTCCGTAACCAATTATATTTTTATCAAGTGGGTTTGATTGCCGTTCTCTTTGTCGGCGTCGCCCTCCTGTCCATTGACTTCACGAAAATGCATCGCCATTGGCTCTGGTTCTTCTGGGAAAGACGGCGCGTGATACTGGAGAGGGGAATACTCTTGGCGATGGCGACCGCCGTCCTATTGTCCCTGACGAATTTCTTCACGGCGGTCGGCGCGACGCGCCTCAACCCCCTGCTGGTCATCTGGCTATCCTGGGCTTTGGGCGGCGCGGTCTGTCTGGGCTATTTCTTAATTAAAAATAAAACCCGCCTCTTATTTAAAGATGGCAGGCGTAATTGGCACTTGATCCTGATCATGGTGATCGTGGATATCGCCGCCTGGCTCTTCTTCGCTTTTTCCTTATCGCAAGGCGAAGAATTGGCGGTCGTGGCCGCCATCACCGAAAGCTATGTCGTCATCGCCATGTTACTGGGCTTGAAATTCAACAAGGAGAAAATCCGCGGCTGGCAGTATTTGGGTGCGGCTCTGGCGTTTGTCTCTAGTGTCCTGATGGGGATATTTAGTAAATAAAAAGGGCCGACGATGTTCTGGCCGACCCTAATAGCGGTTTTGTCTTCAGCCGAAGAGAGCCCTACTCTTTGGCGGTAAGCGTTCTCTAGTTTAAATCTTACTCAAATCTTGAAAAATATCAGCTTGTCCCTTAGTTACGCCGATGCTCTAACCGGCGATCCTCCCATGTTTCCTTCAGTACTTCATAGGGCTTACCGGATAAATTGGCGAGACGGCCACCATGCCGACCGGAGCCGGTTGAGATTCAGAGATTCGAGTTTCGATCATGGCTGTTAAATTGACTTGGCGTTTTGGCGACGCCACCGCTATGATGCTCACTATGGCAAAGAACGATGATGGTTTACGGGTAGTCAGCATCATTAACCCCCATCAGCTCCATATTAATCTGTTCAGATTTTTTGTCAAATAAAAAAGGCTGGGAAGAATCTCTCCCCAGCCCTCTCGGTCGGCGTTTAAATGCCAGGTAGAAATGGTGCACGTAGCGACCATTCTCCGTTAGACCTAACCCTTTGTCAGGGACACGTTCGATAGAACAATGTTTTTGCCAGCCAGGTTGAATATTAAGGCTGACTAACCCATCTTAGCCCTTTCCATTTTTTTGTCAATATGCCTAAAATAAGTTTTCCACAACAGGTTTATAAGCTCACCCGACGCATCCCGCGCGGCCGGGTGACGACCTACGGACGGATCGCTCGGGCTTTAGGGAACCCCGGCGCCAGTCGGGCGGTCGGGAACGCCCTGAACCGCAATCCCTACGCCCCGCAGGTGCCCTGTCACCGCGTTATCCGCGCCGACGGGTCGGTAGGCGGCTTCGCTTCCGGACCGGCCAGAAAAATGGCCAGGTTGAGGAAAGAGGGCATTATCATCAAGAACGGCCGGATTGACTTGCGTGAATATAACTATGAACCTAAAGCTAAAAGCTGAACTGAAAAACATCCCGGCCAAACCGGGCATCTATTTCTGGTTAAATAAAGCCGGGCGAGTTTTGTATGTCGGCCGAGCGACCAACTTGAAAGCCCGCCTCGGCCAATATTTCCAGAAGAACATTGATCGGCGCATCGCCGAGATGGTGGACCAGGCGGCCGATATCAAATATGAAGCCACGGATAATCTCCTGGAAGCGATCATCTTGGAAGCGACCAATATAAAAAAATACTGGCCGAAATACAATATAGTTGACCGCGACGGCCGGTCTTTTATTTATGTCGTCATCCCTAAAGGCGAATATCCCAAACCGCTCATCGTGCGCGGGAGCGATCTGAAAAAATTTCCCGCCACCCGCGCCAAAATTTTCGGCCCCTACCAATCCTTCCATCTTTTGCAGAACGCCTTGCGCATCATCCGCCGCTTGTTTCCTTATAGCACCTGCGTGCCGCGGAGCGGCCGGGCCTGCTTTGATTATCAGATCGGCCTCTGCCCAGGCGCCTGTCTCGGCGTCATCAGTCCGCGCGATTATCAGAAGAATATCAACAACATCATCTTGCTTTTGAGCGGCGAACACAAGAAATTAGTCAAAAAACTGGTCAAAGAAAATCCCATCGCCGCCCGAGCTTTCCGGCATATCCAGGATGTTTCGCTCCTGACGCGCGAAGATAACTTAGGCGAGACGCGCCTGAATCGGATAGAAGGCTACGACATCTCGCATCTGACCGGCAAGGAGAGTTACGGGTCAATGGTCGTGTTTGAAAATGGGGAAGCTAATCGTAACGAATATCGTCTGTTCAAGATAAAAGAAGCGCCGGCCGGCGACGACGAGCGCGCTTTGGCTGAAGTCCTGACGCGCCGCTTCCGGCACGCCGAGTGGCCGCGGCCGGAGTTGATCATGATTGACGGCGGCCGTCCGCAAATCAGTTTCCTGACGCGCGCCTTATCCGCCGAAAACATCAATATCCCCCTGGTCGGCATTTCCAAATTCGGCGGCGACAAGCTCGTCTTCACCGTCAAAACAAAAAAACCGCTCCGCGATCTGGCTAACAATATCAAACCGACTCTGCTTAAAGTCAGAGAAGAGGCACACCGTTTCGCTAATTATGGCCGGAAACGGGGCGCAAAGAAGCTGGCTTGACAAATCTCGGGCATTTGCTATCATATTCACATAACAAAATATCACCACAGACAGCCAGCTTGGCGCTACCCAGCGCCTATAAGTCTTGCCGAGGTAAAACCCGCTTTGCATAAAGCGTTTTCTCGTCTGTGGCCACACAGATTTTTTTATTAATAACGAGCTCCGCTCCCGCCTGAACGCAAGCGGAAAAACATCAATATATGCCTAAGAGCAAAATTCAAAAAGAGACTATCCTGCGTGATCTAAAAGAAAAGATCAAAGGCGCTAAATCCGTCGTTTTCGCCGGTTTCAACGCCCTGACCGTGAAGGATAACGAGAACCTCCGCGCCCAGTTCCGGAAAGAGAAGAGCGAATACTTTGTCGCCAAGAAGACTCTGATGAATCTGGCTTTCAAAGATGCCAAATTGGAGAATCTTAATGTCCGCGGTTTTGACGGCAAGGTAGCCGCGGTTTTCGCTTGTGAAGACGAAGTCGCTGCCGCGAAGATCATCGGCAATTTCCGTAAAGACAAAGACAAGACCGCTCGGATTTTCTTCTTGGGCGGCATCTTGGACGGAAAGTTAATGTCTAAAGAGGAAATGGAAGCTCTGGCCATGCTGCCGAGCAAACAGGAATTATACGCCAAACTGGTCGGGTCTATCAACGCTCCTATTTCCGGTTTCGTCAACGCTCTGGCCGGCAACCTGCGCAACCTGGTCTATGTCCTGAAAGCGATTGAGGAAAAGAAAGCTTAACAAAGCGAGCTAAAAACAATTAATTAATAATAAATAATTTTAAAACTATGTCTGAAGAGAAAAATGTCGTCGTCCCGGCTAAATTTGAAAAGCTGGTCGGCGAAATCGAAAAGATGAGCGTCCTGGACCTGGCCGAACTGGTCAAGATCCTGGAAGAGAAGTTCGGCGTCAGCGCGGCCGCTCCGGCCATGATGATGGCTCCGGGCGCGGCGGCCGCTCCGGTGGAAGAGAAGGACAGCTTTGACGTGGAGATCACTAGCGGCGGCGCCAACAAGATCAACGTCATCAAGGCGGTCCGCGAACTGACCGAGATGGGCTTGAAGGAAGCCAAGGATTTGGTGGACGGCGCCCCGAAGATGTTGAAGGAAGGCGTCAAGAAAGCCGAAGCCGAAGCCATGAAGAAGAGATTGGAAGAGGCCGGCGCCAAAGTGACTTTGAAATAAACAGAGACTCAATTAAAAGCGATTGATAGCAAAAAACCGCTCAAGATGGGCGATTTTTTGTTTTTGACATTTTTTCTGATCTGTCATAAAATGATACATCAACCGTTATTTAACAATCTGTCGAGCTTAAACTCCGGCTCGTAAAATCTTAAGAAAGACGAAGGGTCTGTCCGACCCAGGAAAGGAGCAGTTTTTCCGTAATCCAAAAAAAAGTAGCCCATGAAAAAGTCCATGAAAATCTTTCTCGGGATTGAGAAGATCCTGGAGAAACTAACGATCGGGATTCTGGCAATCCTAGTATTCATCACATCGGCCGGATCGACTAAATTGCGTCCGTCTGATCTCGCCAAAACGCGAAATATAAAAAACATTTCCCGGGGTCTGGCTGTTATCTTCATTTCCGATTTCTTGTTAGTCGCGGTGATTATTTCCGCGCTGAAATGTTTTTCAGCGAGCGCCATCTGGCCGCTCGCCATCAGCTCAATGATCGTTGTTGTCTGGTTCATCGCGGCGATGGCCTGTGAGCTGGCGCCGGAAACCATTTCCCGCGGAGAAATCATGGAAAGATGGCTGAATAAAGATTTTTTTTCCAGCCCTTTCCTGATCCTGCAGTTTTTCGTCGCTCTGGGCATAATCTTCATCGGCGCCATCGGCATCTCCTTGAGGAGCCGCTGGGGCTTTGATTTCTTGCTCTTCTTCACCGATTATTGGCCATATTCCGGTTTCGCCAGTCTGCTGATCATCCTTATCTGTCTGATGACTTGGACGGAAAAAATCGGTCTGACTTTAAGCCGCTGGCTGAATTTCGTTTTGTCCTACGGAATGAATAAGGCCGATTTGGGCGGCCGCCTCTGGAAGGATGCCCGCGGCCCGATTTTTAAAGGTTTGATGGTCACTTTAGCCTGGAATCTGCTCTCCGTTTTCGCCGTTTATCTGGGCATCCTTTACTTCCGGTACGGGTGGAATCTATGGATTTTCAATATCGGCTTAATCTTTATCTGGTCGGTCTTGAAAGTGATTAACAAAAAATTCGCTATCAGATCCGTCTCCCGCGGCTGTATCCGGCCGAAATTCCGTTATAATTTTTTTCCGCTGATCCACATCATTATCTTCAGTTCATTCATGGCTTTTACCGTCTATGCCTTCCTCCGGGAAACCGCCGGTTTCGATATCGGGACGTTCATTAAAGCGGATTGGCCTTATTTGATCGTCGGTTGGGCATTCGTCGTCTTGCTTTATCTAGCGATTATAAAAAGAAAATCGATTTATCGCCGTCTGGCTAAACTGGGAACTTATGAACAGCTGGACGAATTATTTCCCGAGAGCACCTGCGAAAAGCTCAGCCACAAGAAACTCCTGATAAAAAGGTTAAGGAGATCATCCCGCCTACAATTATTGGGAGAATTTCTGGCTAAACGCTGGCTCCGGGATAAAACGCCGTCTTCCGCCGCTTATTACGACGAGACTGTCCGAAGATTCTCTCCCTTGGCCTACCGCTACCTTTACCTCATATTTTTAAACCGGGAGGCGGGGATGAGCTTCAGCCAGAATAAAACCACTGGCGAATATAATCCGCTGGTGGAGAAAGCCTTTACTTACCTGGCGGATATCATGACTGTCACGGGAGAATCAGTGGAGGATTGCCTGACTCTGCTTTTAGAAATTTTCCAGAGTTCTGACTCGGATCTGCACCTGGACCTATTAAGGCCGTTTGACAAAGCAAATTTCCGAGACGACACTGTCAAGGAAATGCCCATGTTCCAAGCCCATCTTTCCCGGGAAGAGGAACTCCGGATAATAGCCCGCGCCGAAGAACAGAAGAAAAAGCAGGCCGAAGCCGAACGGGAAGAAAAGTTGAGGAGCGGTGATATCCGCGCTTTTCTTTCCTTAGACAGCGCTTATCTGGGGGACAAGAAAAACCAGCCGCTGCTTAAGGAATTCTTCAAAAATTATTCGCCGGAAGAAATGCCGAAAGAAATATTCAATTATTCAGCGATAAAACGGCAGGCGATTTGGAACGATAGCTTGGATGCCCTCTTCAAGAAGCTAGCTGAACTCTTCAGTAAATCTTATGATGACGAACTGCTGAATCTGGCTAACTATGCCTTTGAAGATACCATAGACTTCTTGGAAAGTTTTTACGAAAAATTATTGAATAAGAGCGCCTTGAAAAGCTTAGTGGGAAACAAGCGGCAAACGTTTGCCAAGCTTCGCCCTTGAACAATTCATCTCAAAACATTCAGAAGAGCCGGGAGACATAATATCCCCCGGCCCTTTTTAATTTCTCCAATATTCGGAATGCCGCCATAAAATAGTGTGGAACGATAAGCTCGACCAGTTCTTCGAGACCTTGATCCAAATATTCGCTTCCACCTATGACGACTCGATCCTTAAACCGGTCAAGAGATGTTTCGAAGAAACTATAATCCACTTCTCAGAAGATAGTACTTTGAAAAAAGGGCCAAGAGGTGATTAAATCCTCTTGGTCTTTTTTGAAACTCGCTATACCTTGCACCGCTCTTGACTTATCGCCAGATAAATTGTAATATGCCTTGATACCTTAAAAATCAAAATTTACCCAAACGGAATATTAACCAAACACCTGAAAACATGAAAACGAACCACTTTTTAGTTTTAGCAATGGTCATCTTGTTGGCCGAATTTGTCGCAATCAGCGTCGTCTACCAGAATGGACCGACAAAACCTGAAAACTATCACAAGATCTTTAGCTTCCTGCCTATTACGCCTGTCTACCAGACGAGCGATTATAAACTGATCGTCGACACGTTACGGCATAAGCCGAGTCTCCGGATCAGCGGCCGACTCTATTACCAGGGTCGGGAAATCTGGTACGTCGACTCCACGCAACTGTTAAGCATCACCCATGGCGGCGATGATGTCCTATTAATACAGGAGACATATTCACCACTTGGCCATTTCCATTCCTTCCTTTTCTACAACGGGAGTAACATAACCGGCTTAGCCCATCCGAGCAACCAGCCGCAGATCTTGGAGTATCGCCGCAGCAGCCAGGATAAAGATTTGCTCTGCCTTTTTTATGACGATCCGAGTAACCTCTGGCACACCAGCGATGGCAACTACAGCCTCTACAACCTGAAGACCCAGGAGCTGTTACAAAATAAATGAAGCAGCCATGAATAAAACACCGGTAACTTCTGAAGACGGGCTCCATTTGTTTGTCTCCGATATTTTAGTGGCTGACGGGATCAGTTTTCTGGATGGTGCCAAGAACACCTTTCTAATGAAAACTGCTCATCGAGGCCGGACATACTTCCTGTTTTTCATCAAAAATGAAAACCAAACATATCGCTTCACCCGAGGGCTGCGTTGCTCCGAAGAGACCTTTAGCGATGTCGGCCATGACGAATACCGAGAAATAATGAAAAACCGATAAAACCCCGAATATGAAAAAGAAGTCTAACCCCAAACAAAAAACTGTCCCGGTCGTCGGCACCAAGTGCGAGGCCATAATCGAAGACCCGTGCCCGAAAGGGATGATCTTCCATTGCCTGGGAAAAAACGAAAAATTTCTCCTGGGCGTCTGCGAAGGGAAACGCAGTCTTAACTGCCGCATCTTGCGTTCCGAAAACGGAACATTCCGTTCTCTCCTGGTCTTAAAGCTTAACAAAAAAGGTGATGGCTTCAATTCCTTCGACGCCACGCCGTTTTTCCCCAGCTAAAAACCAGAGAAAAGTACTTTGCGAAAAAGCCAGAGTCGAGACTCTGGTTTTTTCTTATATCCAAATTATTGCTCTATTTTTTCCGGACCTCACTGGTTCAAGCCGATCTTATAGACCGCTTCGCCGTCCAGGAAGTAAGCGGTCTTGCCGGCTTCATCCACCGCGAAATCTTTGGGCCGGACCAGGGAATCGACTTGATACTGATTCAACAGGTGGCCGTCTTTCTTATCAAGAACCGCCAGGCGCTTGGCGTCGGGATCAAAGATATAAAGATTATTATTGCCGGCGATGATTTTCTGGGCATTGTCCAAAATTGGCGACAAGGGCCCAGCTTTATAGTCTTGCGCCTGGCCTTTATAGAATTTCATGACCGCGCCGGTATTCCCTAAGATATAAATGTTGCCGTCGATGCCGAAAGCGGCCGCCGCCGTCAGATCAACCGTCCCTTTGAACCAGTTGCTGCGGCTGCCAAATCCTTGAGCGCCTTTCGTATAGACATAGACCTGATTATCGCTTTTCGCCAAAAGATAAAGCCGGTTGCTGAAGATCTGGAAACCGGTCGCGCCGGCCGCCAATTGGGCGTCACTGATAGTTGTCCGGCCGCTTTGTTTAGTTTTTAAATTGAATTGGACGATATTCGCCCCGTCCAAGAAATATAAGAGGTCTTTGCCGTCGGATTGCGGTTGGCGCAAATCTGCGGCGCCGGCGATCGTCCAGTTGGTAGTCGTCGCACCCGCCGCGGGCATTAAGTTATAAAGCGCAGTCTGACTGGCGGCGTACAGCGCCTTGCCGGCGTAAACTAAAGTGCTGGCGTTAAAGCCGGCCAGATCGCTGACCTTGAGCGCCTGCCCGACCCGGACAATCTTTTGGATCTTATCCGCCTGCGTCGCCAGGCGATCATTCAAGCTCTTGGCGCTCGCTTGTTCAGACGCGCTTTTAGGTTTAAGGGAAGAGAAAGCGGCCTGCGCCTGGATCAAGAGCGACTTAGCGCCTTCTTCGTCGCCATAAAGCAGATGGGCGTCAATCTGATCTTCTTGGGAACTGATTTGCGCCGTCAAATCTTTAAACAACGTCGCCGCTTGCTGGCGGCGATGACTGGCGCCGGTAATCAGCAAACTGACGACAAAAATAATCACCAGCGCGGTTAGTCCCCAGAATAAACGCCGCCGACCCAGCGTCAAATTTTTAAACCAGCCAGTTAACTCCGAAAATAGGCCCGACCAGAAACGCGGCGCGAATATCTGTCCCAGGGCGAAAAAGAAATTCCTGATTTTCGGCCCTAAGGCGGACGGCGTCTTCTTTAAGAAAACCTTTTCTCTGACTAGGAAGGAATCGGGTCGGGCTAAGCGCAAACTTTTAACCGTCCCCAGATCGAGTGGCGCCTGGCTAGGACTGGCCGCCACCTTCTCCTGGCCGATCCGAGAGCGGCGAACCGATTTCAAGCGCTTCGGCCATTTGTCAAAAGTCCGCTTGACCCGCTGGCTGATCCGCGCGAAACTTATCAGCCCGGCCGCTCTCAGCATGGCTTCGGTTTTTCGTTCGGTATGGTTAAGGGTATCGATAGAACTATGGGCTGATTGGGCCAGAACCGTTTCTTCGTGGATTTCTTGCTGGCTGAGCCCGATCGTATTCTTGATGATGACGGCCAAGAAGGGAACATAGCTGTTGATCTTGCTGAGCACGTTCTTGATCTGCTCGGCGGCCACGATGGGCGGCAATTTGGTGATTATCCCCACCATTTCCTTGCCGGACAAGTACTCGGGCAAGGCTTCACTGGTAAAGATGAAATAAGCGCCGGTCGGTACCTCGCCGCTCACCACCGAAGAAAAGAGCGACGGCAGTCTCTTCTTATCGGCCACCGTGTCGCCGGTCGCGGCTAAAGCCATGGTCGCCGCGCTCGCTTCCACATTGATGATTTCGTAACGGTCGGAGCGGGGATAAATGAGCAAGGCGCGATTCTTGCCGAAACTGGAAAAATGCAGCTTATTTTCGTAAATCACTCCCAAGGCGATATTGGTCGCCGTCGGATTGAGGTGGATCTTTTCTTTCAATAAAAATTCGCCCAAAGCGCGATTGGTCTTGGCGAGGGCCGCTTCAAAAATGTTTTCTATCTTCAGCCCCTCGATCTTGTCGCGCAGGAGGATCTTTTCGTCATTATAATAATTTTCCTCCAAGCTGGCTTTGAGAAAATCAAAGATTTTCTGGCCGTCGCTGCGCTTGCCGCCGATCTCGGCCAACACAAAAAACTTGCCCGCCAAGTTCTCTTTAAGAGCGTCCGGCTGAGCGACGAAGACGTCGCTGAAGCCGGCCGACTGGGCAGAGTTCAAAATCAGGGAAGCGATTTTGTTATACATAAGATAAAATCTCCATGGCGCCGGAAGACGCCTTGATTTTGTCGGTTTGACTGTTTACTAAGGATATTATACTATAAATCCATAAATAAATGAAATATGCTTAACGCGCTTTTCGGTTCCGAAGCCCGAGTCAAGATTCTCAACCTGTTTTTATTGCATCCGGAGCAAAAATACTACTTGCGGCAGGTGGCCAGAGACTTGGATTTGCAGGTCAACTCAGCGCGCCGAGAGCTGGAAAACATGGAAAAATTCGAACTCTTGAGCGCGGAAAAAAGCGGCAGCGGGGAAGCTAAGGGCGAAAAAAAATACTTCAGCGTCAACAAGAACTTCCTGCTTTACCCGGAAATCAGGGCCTTATTCATCAAGGCGCAGATCCTGTCCAGCCATAGATTCTTGAGCGGCCTGCAGAAGATCTGCCAGCCGAAATTTCTCGCCTTGACCGGCCTCTTCACTAATTTTCCCGAAGCCCAGACTGACCTCTTGATCGTCGGCGCCGTCCGGCGCGCGGCTTTTTTGAAGCTGATCCGGGAACTGGAAAAAGACCTGGGCCGAGAAATAAATTTCACCGTCATGGATCAGCGGGAATTCTTTTACCGCCGCGAAATCATGGACATGTTTCTGTATAATATCCTGACGGGCAAAACCGTAATCTTAATAGACAACCTTTCTAAAAACAAATAATTATGGCTTTGGCTTGGCGCCGCCTGACCATCATCTTCTTAAAAATCCTGAAATACGCCCTGCTCATCGTGGTGGCGCTTTTCATATTGGCGCTCATCCTCTTGAGCAATGTTTTCTATGACCTAAAAAGCGCCGCTCAGAACGGCCTGGCCGGAAAGAATCAGCTGCTCTCGGCCGCGAGCGCGGTCAAGGCGAAAAATTGGGACGCCGCCTTGGGCGCTGCTACGCCGGCGGCGCAAAATTTCAATGTCGCTCTGGGTAATCTGGACAAGGCCCGAAGCAATAAACTGCTGAAGAATTTCCCGCCTTTCGCCAATCAGATCAATGACCTGGAATATGTCTTGAAGACCGGGGAAATCTTGAGCCGCTCACTGATGAGCGCTCTCCCCATCGCGCAAGATCTGCAAAGCATCATATCCGGCGCAGCCGGTGGCGATTTCAGCAGTTTGAAAAAAGAAGACAAGGCGCGTTTCTTGCGCCTAATTTATGAATCCGGTCCGGAAGTGAACGGCCTGAAGGCCAATCTGGATCTGGCGCTCATGAACTTAGACAAAATCCACCGGATCGGCATTCTTTGGCCGGCCTACCAGCAATTAAGCGATTTAAGGAGCCAATTGCAAACGGCCGACAGCCTGCTGACGGAACTAATTCCTCTAAGTCAACTTCTGCCCGGCTTGGCCGGTTACCCGCAAACCGCCAATTGGCTGCTCATCCTGCAAAATAACAGCGAGCTCCGGCCGACCGGCGGTTTCATCGGCAACTACGGGTTGCTCACGACCGATAACGGCGAGATCGTCTCTTTAAGTTCCGACGACAGCTACCATGTTGATATGCCAGCCGTGGGCAAATGGCGGATGACGCCGCCCGCGCCGCTCGCCAAATATCTGAAAGTCAGCGAGTGGTATCTGCGCGACGCCAACTGGTCGCCGGATTGGCTGACCGCCGCCCAAAAGATTCAAGAGATCTATCGCGGGGAAGTCGGCGCCGTCGGTTCTTCCACTCCGGAATTCAACGGCGTGATCGCCGTTAATCCCGAATTGGTGGCCGACCTGATAAATCTGACCGGACCGGTAACGATCAGCGGCCAGACTTATGATGCCAGTAATTTCCAGGATCTCCTGCAATACACCGTGGAAGTCGGTTACAAAGACCAAAATATTTCTTCTTGGGACCGCAAACAGGTGATTAATGACATCATGACGGAAATTAAAAAACGTTTATTCGCCTTGCCGGCCGACCGCTGGCCGGAACTCCTGACCATCTTGAAACGCAACCTCGCGGCTAAAAATATCCAGCTCTATTTCAAAGACCCGGCGCTGGCCGATTTGGCCATGGGCCTAGGCGCCACCGGGCGAGTCGCCAGCCCAGACGGCGATTATCTGATGGTGGTGGATGCCAATCTGGCTGCCTTTAAGACTGACTCTGTGGTCAAGAAGGGAATTGACTATAGCGTCAAAGGGGTGAACGGCGGTTTGACGGCGACCTTGAAATTAACTTATGAGCATACCGGCGGCTTTGATTGGCGCACCACCACTTACCGCAGCTATACCCGGATTTTGGCGCCTCTCGGCAGCCGGCTGATCTCTCTGGCCGGCGCGGACGAGAAAACTTATGATTTAAGCGTGACTGACGATCCGATTTTGAACAAAACTGTTTTTGCTTTCTTCTTTACGGTCGAGCCCGGCGCCAACCGTACCCTGACGCTTAATTACCGCCTGCCTGACAATCTGGCGGCGCAAGCGAGAGCGGGTCAATATCATCTCTTAATACAAAAACAATCCGGCCGAAAAACGGGTAGTTTGAGCGTATTTTTACCTGGCGCCAAAACGCCCATCCAAACCGATTTGAATACTGACAAAACATTTGGCTGGTCGGAAAGATAAAACCTAAACAAAAAGAGCGCCGCGCTAACGGCGTTCTTTTTTATAGGGAAAATGGTTTATTACTGCAAAATCGTAAACCCGATGCTGTAAGTCAAGCCAGAATTGAGTCCGATTACTTTTATATCCACCCGGGAGGTCAGGGGATTAGTCTGAGACGGCAGGGGCGGCACGGTCAGATTCAGATTGATCCGGCCATAACTATCCGCCTGGGCGTTAGTGATCCTATCGGCGAAAGTGACCTTCAGACCTTCATTAGCCCAGAAGCCGCCGCCGGTCAGATTGACAGTCGTGCCCGGCGCGCCGATATTGGTATTTAGGTTAAGATATAAGCTGCTTTGCGGATTGGGGTTCGCCTGTTCTTCCGCCCGGACGGAGGCGATTTTTTTCAAGTTCTTATCCAGCACCAAGATGTTGGTATTGTTGAAAACTATGACCACGTCGCCGGCGCTGGTATTCAAAACCTTCAAACCCATCGCCCAGCCCTGCGGACCACCGGTCGCGGTGGTAAAAGCATAGCCCGCCATCCGGAAATCGCTCTTATTCAATTTCACGACGCCCAGACCATTACTAAAATAGACATAAGGGTCGCCGTCCAGGCCGGCCATTTCGTAACCGGGCGCTTCCAAATGTTTAAAGCTGGCCAAGAGCTGGCCGTCCCAAGAAAATTTCTTGGCGTAAAAGTCATCTACCAGGTAAATATTCTGACTATAGGTGTCGTAATAAATTTTGCGGCCATGGTCGCTGGTATTGAAATTGACCGGGATTTCTTTGATGACCGTCCGGCTGGCGCGATCGTAAACTTGTAAAGTGGAGGCGTTAAAACCTAACAGATACTGCCGACTGCCAGAAGCGCGCAGGCTGTAAGTATCACTCGGCGTGAAATTAAAAGCGTCAATCACTTCTAGGGCCGGATTAAGGATTTTCAGGCCGTGGTCGCCGACCGTGCCTAAATTATCGCCGAAAGTATCCACGCTCCGATACCAGTCCCAGTAAGTGTTGCTGGTTTTAGTGACGAGCGATAGATTCTGTAAGTCTGAGAAATCATATTTGAAAAGCGTGTATTTGGCCGTGGCGTAAATATACAAATTCCCGTTCTCCACGCTCAGTTTCAGCTCGGAGAAATCATTATAATCGTGGGTGAGGGAATCATAACTCTTGATCTTCATCAGGCGATTCAGCTGGCCGTTCGTCACTTGGAAAATTTCCAGATAACCGGTATTGGCGGTCGCGACGATCACCCGGTTATTGTACAAGATCGCGTCGCCGGAATAATAGGGCTGGACATCGCTCCGAACGGGCCGGGTCAAAACCAGGGTTAAAGACAAAACGACCAGGACAAAAGCCGGCGCGATAATTTTGAACCATTTATTACTTAACATATCTTTATATTTTTATTAGCGAATATTATCAACTTATATAAAAATAGTCAATAGCTTGATAGAATTTAATAACTTGACAACTCACTAAAAATATTATAACATAAAATATTAAATTAGAACATTAACATAACCAAAATCGACATATAATGAAAAAGATCATAATCTTATTTACAGCGGCGTTTTTGCTCGCTTTATCCAACGGTCTTTACGGGCAAAAAACGGCCGAACTCTGGTATTGGCCGGCCCTAACCTTAAAACAGGCGATCACGCTGGTTGACTACGACATGGTCGTTGTTGACCATGAATGCGCTTTAACCAGCCGAGAATCTCTAGACTATCTACGCAAGAACCATCCGGGCATTAAGATACTGTGTTATTTTAATGCCGTGGAGTGGCATGTCCCCATGTACCCGGACAAATTCTGGAGCATGAAGATGCTGGCCGAACTGAAGAAAGATTCGGCCTGGTGGTTAACTGGCGTTAACGGTCATCGCCTTGGTTTATATCCCGGTATGTTTACCATGAATTGCTGCTGGGATTCGCCTCGCATCGGTCCGGACGGACAAAATTATATTGAATTCGTCACCAGCCGCTACAAAGCTGACATCTTGTCTTCTTACCCATTTGACGGCGTCCTAAAAGATAACCTTTGGACTTATCCGGCCAACTGGTTTGGAAAAAAACAAGTTCCTCCGACCGAGATTGACCGCGACCATGACGGCCGACCGGATAAGGCCGACGATTTGAACAAAAGTTGGCAAGAGGGCATGGACTATTGCTTGAAAGAACTGCGCCAATTCGGCGGCAAGAATTTCCTGATCATCGGCAATCCCGGCGACCTATGTTATCGGCGCTGGCTTGACGGCGTCATGCTGGAAAACTTTCCCGACGTTTACCGGGACGTATCCGATAAGAAGCATGGGGCTTGGTATAAAAATATGAGGTACGCCGCCAGTTTTAAGGACCCTTGCATCTTCAACGCCAGGAAGGATAATTATTTCTTCACGCTCTGCTCGTCCGTTTTGGTGGACGGCGCTTACTTTTCCTACCAGCAAAACACGCCCTATGATAAGAAATATCAACTGAATCTGGGCCAAGCGCTGGGTAAGATGAGGAATAAAGGAAAAATCTACCAAAGATCTTTCCAAAAAGGCACTGTCTATATCGATCCGGAACGAAAGATTTCCTGGATAAAATACAGTAACGGCACCGAGAGGAGAAAATGATATCTGCCTCTGTGCTAGACCACAAAAAAGCCATAACCACGATTTAATTCGGTTATGGCTTCTTTATTAGCAAAATCTATATTAGCAAAATCTATCTCTAATTTTCCGTCGGCGCGACGGTTTTGCCCGGCTTTAATTGTCCGTAAGCGTACATTGCAGCGCCGATAAGCGCCCAGAAGCTCCATTGCAGCGCCGAATCGCGGAGCAGATTATCGCCGGCGCTCATGATATAGAAGCTTAAGGAGAAAATCAATAAAAACAGGAACAGCAGCTTTTGGCGGGGTTTGTTTTCCCGGCGCCAAGCGCGCCAAAGATTAGCGAGCAGGGAAACGATCAAGAGAAGATAGGCGGCCAGCCCCAAGGCGCCGGTTTCTAAGATTATCTTTATATAATCGTTATGCGGCTCGCTGGAGCCCAAGATCACCGAACGGTTATTGCCGATGACCGTCTCCGCCATGCCCGGACCGTAGCCGACCAGAGGATGGACAGATGAATAGCTGAAGGCATCTCGCCATAGGTCTAAGCGCCAAACCGTGGAATCAGTGGCGGAAAAAGAGGCCAGACTGTTGACTCGCTCCTGGATCACGGGAAAACCCATATAAAAGATCGCCAGAACAAGCAAGGCGGAGATAAGAAAAATACGGAAGCGGGTCAGGCCGATCAAGAGTAAAGTTAAAGACAGGCAGAGCCAAGCGCCGCGCGTATAAGTGAAGATCAAGGTGGCAATCAAAGGCAGGACTAAAAGGAGATAAAAGTATTTTTCTACGGCTTCCCGCCGAAGAGTCAGGAAAATGAATAAAGATAAAGTGATGACGAACACCAGATAAAACGCCAGCATATTGGGATGGACAAAAGTGCCGTTCGCCCGCAAGCGTTCGCCGTCGAAGAATCCGCTATCGCTCGCTGTCTGCCAGAGCGCCGCCAGCATGGGGATGAAAGAAGAAAAGATCAAGGTTTTGATCAAGATCGTGACATTTTTCCCGCCCCGCCATAAACAGAAACCCAAGACGAATAAAGCAAAAAAGCTCGACCAGCGCAGCCATTCCGTCAGGCTGATTTTGAGATCCAAGGAAAAACCGATCAAGACGGCGGTGAGCAGTAAAAAGATCAGCCAGCTTCTGACTAAGGGCAGCTTCTCGCGCCAAGCGCCGGAGTGGATAAAGACCACCAGGGCGAAAATGATGATGATCAGCCCGATCAGGGACGTAAAGTTGACAGCCAGCGTTCCGACCTGGAATAATACTTTATCGGTCAAAAAATCCGCCGCCGTCCGGATGACGATAAAAATGATGAATAGCCAATGGTTAAGGGTGAGCTTCTTATCGGCCATAAAGACGTGGTATAATGGTTATAATCAAATCTTAACAGCAATTAGCGGAAAGTCAAAATGCGCGTTCTCCAAGTAAACAAATTCTACTATCCCAGCGGCGGGGCGGACAAGTACTGCCTCTACCTGGAAAAAGCCTTAAAAGCGGCCGGTCATGAGGTCGCGGTTTTCGCTATGGCCGATCCGAAAAATGAACCCTCGCCCTGGAGCGATTATTTTGTCTCCCCGATTGACTTCCATTCGCCCCGCTGGTCGGAAAAAGTCCGGCTGCCCGGCCGGATGATCTACAGTCGGGAAGCCAGGCGAAAATTCGCCCGCCTCTTAGACGACTTCCGGCCGGACATCATCCATTGCCATAATATTTATCACCAGCTTTCGCCAGCCATCCTGCCAGAGGCGACCAAACGAAAAATTCCGGTCATCATGCATGCTCATGATTATAAATTGATCTGCCCGAATTATAAATTATTCACTCAGGAAAAATTCTGCCGCGAGTGCCCGAGCAAAAACAGCTACTGGCCCTGTATAAAAAATAATTGCTACGGCCATTTTTCCAGGAGCGCCCTGGCGTCCTGGGAAATGTACCTGCATCACAAACGCTGGCATATTTACGAAAAGAATCTGGATCTTCTGATCGCTCCCAGCGGATTCATGAAAGATCAACTTATCGCCGCCGGCTGGCCGACCGCCAAAGTCGCCTTGATCTATAATCCCGCGCCTAAAGTTTCACAGCGCGTCCCGTCGAGCGGGGAAGAGAAAGATTATTTATTGTACTTCGGCCGGCTGTCCGCCGAAAAGGGCGTGGCCGATCTGATTGCCGCCATTAAAGATACGGGGGCCAATCTGCATCTAGCCGGCAGCGGGCCGGAAGAAATCAAATTGAAAAAATTAGCCGCCCCGGAAATCAAGAGCGGACAAATAAAATTTCTAGGACAACTGGCGGGCGGGGAACTGGTTAAAGAGATCGGCGCGGCCAAAGCCGTGATCCTGCCCTCCCGTTGGCCGGAAAATATGCCGCTCGCTCTCTTGGAATCCTTGGCGAAAGGAAAAATGATCATCGCCGCCGCCGTGGGCGGCCTGCCGGAAATCATCCAAGACGGAGTGAATGGTTTTCTCTACCCGCCGGGCGAAACTGAGGCTTTAAAGGCAAAGATTAAAACGGTTATCGGCCTGCCGGAAGAAACAAGGGAAAAAATAAAAGCGCAAGCTTTCGCCACGGCAAAAGAACTTGACTCCGATGACCACCTTGAAGCCATTATGAATAAATACCTAATTTTAGTAAAAAAATCGGATTAAACTCCGATTTTTCGTTATCCCTGATAATTCATTGACAAATAATTTTAATCATGTTAATATAAACGGAAAACTAAATAAACATTATATGGAGGTTAACACCTTTCTAAAAATTTTAAAGAAGCGCCAAGGCGCGGTCTTGGTCGTGATAGCGATATTTTTGGCGGTGGCGCTGATCATTTCTTTCAGCCAGCCCTTGAAATACCGGTCCCGGTCGCGACTCTTGATCATTCAGGAGGGCACTTATTCCGATCCTTACACGGTCGCCAAATCCAACCAATACTTAAGTTCGCTCTTGTCTCAAGCCGTTTACTCCGGTTCATTTTTCGATTTATTGTCCGGCTCTAATTATAACATCAATTGGAATTACTTTTCCGGTGACTATAAGCATAAGATAAAAGCTTGGAAGAAAACCATCGTCGCCAGCGCCAACAACGATTCCGGCATCATGCAGATTGACATCTACCATCCGGACACTTATCAGGCCCAGCAGCTTTCTTTGGCCGTCAACGACGCCCTGATCAACCAGAACGGCAATTACCAGGGCATGGGCAACATCAAGATTAAGATCATTGACCAGCCGACGCTCTCGTCTTTGCCGATCAAGCCGAATTGGCCGCTGAACATCGCCGCCTCTCTGGTCTTGGGGCTCATGGCCGGTTTGATTTATATCTATTATTTTCCCTTGAGCCGGCGGGAAAAGCGGACCTTCCTCGTGAGGAACATCGTCAAGAAAGCGCCTTATAATCTGCCGACTTATTCCGACCGTCAATCGTCCCCTGATTATCAGCCGTCTTTCAACCATCCCGATCACCAGCCGTCTTTCAACCATCAGCCGCAACCATATTATCCGCCGGAAGAGAAACGGGAAGAGAGCCAACCCCATAAACCGGATTTCAGCGGCGATATCAGAAACATTATCAATTAATCAGCATACGGCTTGAGGAGATTCTCCTCCTCAAACCCGAGAAGCCAAAATAATTTTGCTTTTCGGCTTTGGGAATTTAGAAATCAACGTAAATTAACAACTTAAAACCAGATATCGCCATGAAGAAAATCGCAATTTTTTTATTTTTCCTGCTGGCCATCAATTTGGCTGGTAAGACGCAAAACCAGTTTAATCCTGAACTGATCGCCAACGTATTCGGCGAATTAAGCACGGACAAAAACCTGTATGGGCACAGCTATGGCGCCGATCTGCGCCTGATGCTTGGAACCGACAGATTCAGAATCGGTCCTTATGGGCATTACCTAACCAATTACACCGTGAATGGCGCCAAAGAAACGAGGCGCTATTACTACGAAGATTTTAACAGAACTTTCGGAATTTCCATTGATTCCTGGAAGGAAGGATTGCCTCTTAACCGCTACTGGTGGCTGAACGTCGCCTACCGCTGGTCAAACGATCACGGCTCTGATGGCCTTTATGAAGAATGGCAAAAAGACGGCCTTTTCTTCCTATCCGGCGGTCTCAAGCTTATCAGTCCTTTCGAGGGTTGGTTCAGCAATTGGCTGGTGATGATCGAATATCAGACACCGGTCAAAAGCTCAATCACTGCCCTTTACAAGGGTGACACGATCAAAAACGCCGAACCGTTCAACAAAGAGCGGGCGCGGATTAACCTGGAGATTGGCATAAAGAAAATTCCGGTCTATATCGTATTAACCGAGCTATATTTCCAACCGAACTTACTCTTAGGTTTCGGCTGGGAAAGAAATGCTAATCGCAAATACGGTGAAATCGGCGTGGGGTTCTCCATCGGAGAGAACCTCGATTACTACCATGAATATGGAGGAATCAAAGTGTTTAAGCGCTTTGATATTTCCCATTCGTGGCAGGCCGACGGGTCTACCAGCCCGTATCTGTCGTCATGGCAGATCGGGGCCTATATCAATCTAAACTGGAGAATGAATAAAAAAATTAACAACACCACTAAAGATTAAGGAGAACACACGATGAAAAAGAAGAAGTATTGGTATTGGTTTTTTACCATCCTTGGCGTATTGCTTATAGCTTTCGCCCTGCTTATCTGGCCGTTTAACTTGCTGGGTTGGATAAAATGCAAATCAGTAAAAGAGGTTTCAGCGTACACCTCGGCAGATATGGCCTCCGCCTACGATAACGGATATAAAGCCGGGCTCAAAGAACGAGCCTGTTGCGACTCGTTCCAATATTACAAGGGTTTATATGAACGCTGCGCGGGCATAAAAAGAAACGCCGTAACCAAGAATGTCGCGCCACCGGCCGGGAAGGGGGACGCCAAAAAAGCAAACAAACCCGAAACTCAGTCACCGAACGCGCCAGAAACCGCCAAAAGCTTTACTGATGACGCCCGATACAATGTTAACAATTATACGCCGATTTTCCAGGGCGACTACGGCTGCTCTTTCGTCAAAGATGGCGACTATGGCTACCTGACCTATTTTGTCTCCAATGAGTACTACAAAAAGTACTACGACAAAGGTTACGTCCCGACAATCAATGGCCTGCCGTTTACTCCGGATGTCGATGGATTTTATAAAGTCGTAACTGATATCAAATTAACTGGAGAAAACATTGAGAATAAGTGGTACCAGTGGGCGATGTACATCGGAGATTTCAAGGGTACAGGATTCAGCTACCCAATGTATGATCCTAATGAAGTTCTGAAACCGACGATTATGAAGGTGAGAAATAAACTGAACGGTCCGATTACCGATAAGGACCTGGCCGGTATAGGCACATATGTCCCCGACGTACAAAAGGGATATATAAGACCTAATGGTCAACCATCCGACGATTATTGGGGATGGGAATTCAACATGCCGGTATACTATAAAAAAGTCACCGAACCATCCAGGAAATGAAAAAGCCTGGGAACTATTAGAGGACATTTGAGTAATATTAGCAATAATATAGCTTGAATGTCCTTCTTTTTTTTATCTAAACCCCAAACTACTTGACAAATTTATATAAATATCTTAATATTACTTTACAAATTCAAAAGAACATTATATAGTATAGAGTTATTATTTATATATGAGAATCGCCTTTATCGGACAAAAAGGAATGCCGACTCAAAACGGCGGCGTGGAAATCTACGCGGAAAACTTGGCCATCAACTTAGTAAAGAGGGGCCACGAGGTTTTAACGTATTCGCGGCGCTATTATAGCGGCGGTTTGAAAGAATATAAGGGCGTCAGGATCATTTCCGTGCCGTCTTGGCGGGGTAAGAATTTTGAAGCCATTACTAATACTTTTTTCGCTTGCCTGGATCTGGCCTTCCGCAAAGTGGACGTGATCAACGTCCAAGCGATCGGTCCGGCTTCTTTGATCTGGCTGCTTAAGATCTTGAAACCGAGAACGCCGATAATCTTTACCTTCCATTGCCAAGACTACCATCAAAAAAAATGGGGGGCTTTCGCCCGCGCTTATCTTAAGTTCGGAGAGAGGGTCGGCTGCCGTCTGGCTGACAAAGTCATCACCACCTCCCAGGTCTTGAATGAATATACCAAAGAAACTTATAATCTTGACCCTATTTATATTCCTTATGGCGCTTTCACGCCGGAGAAACTGCCGGTGCGCGATATCCGGCGCTGGGGCCTGGAAAAAGACAATTACATCACCTACATCGGCCGCTTGGTGCGGCATAAAGGCGTCCATTATCTGATTGAAGCTTTCAAACAGATCAAAACCGACAAGAAGCTGGTGATTGTCGGTGACTCGGCGCATACTGATGACTACGTGGCCGAGCTGCGTGAACTGGCCGCGGGCGATGATCGGATCATCTTTACCGGCAACCAGTCCGGTTCGGTATTGAAAGAATTATTTTCCAACGCCTATCTTTTTGTCCAGCCTTCCGAATATGAAGGCCTGTCCGTCGCCCTTCTGGAGGCTATGGGCTGGCAATTGGCCTGCCTAGTGAGCGACATTGAACAGAACCGGGAAGGGATCGCCGATTGCGGCGTGACTTTTAAGAATAAGGACGTGGCCGACTTGCGCGTTAAATTAAGCCAGCTCTTAGAACAGCCGGCCGAAGTGTCCCGCTTGGGCCAAGACGCGGCCGAGAGAGTCAAACAAGAATATAACTGGAATACTATCGTATTAGATATAGAGAAAGCTTACCAGGCGGCGATTTAAGATTCGCCGGCGGAGATATTTTTATTTCCGACCCTCATATTTGATTATTATTAAGGTGATCAAATATGAGGGAGCAGTTCCTTCACAAAAAAAGAAACAGAAGTTAAACCAAATAACACAGAAAGATGAAAAAAGTAAATTATTTTAAAGCCTTATGGGGAAGCATCTTCCTCATCATGGCGATCGTAGCCTTGTCGGGCTGCGGAAAAATCCCTTCTTACCAGAAGGAAAACAGCTGGACAAGCAATGGCTTGACCCTGAAATGGGGCTACAACCCCAACTCCCCCCAAAATGGCAGCGTCATAGGGGGAAAAGTCAACCAGACGATCGTCTGCTGGGTATCAAACTCCAGCGGACAGATCGTGGACAACGTCACCTTCGATTTCGGCGACAACAGCGCCCCGGTCATCGGCAGCCAGGTCATCCACAAATGGATGGCGGTCGGTGTCTACACCCTGACCGCCACCATAAACGGCACGAGCCTTTGCCGCAGCGTCGTAATCAGCGCCGGCGGAACTGTCGATGAGGCGATTATCCTACTGAGCGGGACTTACGACTCGCTCACCCATACCAACACCATGGTCCTCGGCCTGAACCGGGAAAAAATCTCCGATACCACTGGCAACGGCTGGTACTTCTACTGGGGCAACCAGTACAATAACTGGAGCTGGCCGCCGCTCATCCTACCTAACAGCACGGTGGTAAACGGCCATATCTACAATATCTATAACTTCTCCATGGCTAACGGCTGGAACAAATTCGTTTACGGAAAATTCTTTCCCAACGGAAATGATACCAGTTTCGCCTACGCCCCCAGTTCTATATACTGGCATAACGGCCAGTTCTGGGTTTATGTATACAAGGGAGCCATTTATGACACCGTTACCTCTACCCAGAACCTCCCCGGCAAGTGGGGCGATCTGGACAGTATCCACCCCTGGACGATACGGGGCACTTTTTCACCCTTAAGCGACAGCTTAACCAGCCTAACCCTCTTCATCAATAAGGTCTATTTCCAAAATCCCAATAATCCGGATATGAAATATAGCCTGAACGAGGGAACAGCCTGGCAGACAATCCCGCTGATTGACCAGGGGACATATTATTCCGTCACTGCTTCTTTCCCCTACTGGACTTATGTCTGGTTTAATTTTCTGAGCCGGCATAATGACCTGAGCAGTGGAGTAGACTTAAGCTACTCCACTCTCTACGACCAGTCCCTCAATTGCGGGGTTCTGGAAATCGCTTCCGGCAAGAAAAAATAGCCCATAGAACGGGCGGGCCTTCCTTATCCAAGGAAGGCCTCGTTTTTTATCGCCCAGTTTGACAATCGCCTGGCGAAATAATAGAGTAAAGGCATAACCCTGAAATATTCACTAATACCGGAGGAATATGAAAGCCCTTTTAAAACTAACCCTTATTCTGCTGATCGCCCTCGGACCGTTGACAGCCGGAGCGCAGAAGAAGAAAAACAAGAGTAAAGATAAAAATTGCGATCCGACAGAGCTGGCGAAAGACTTCACGAGAGCCAACTTCTTGCCTACCTACCGATGGAATGATACCATCGCCGCCTACACCTTCAAACCGGTCTCGGCCAAGAAGACGCTGGAGATATTCTATCTCGGAAAGAAAATTGATTCCGTGTTCTATGAACCGGCCAGTACCAAGATCATCAATGTCGGCGGGAATAAGGTGGAAGTCGTCTTGTTCAATAACGGCAAGAAAGACAAGAGTTCACGTATCTACGTAGACGGCCGAGAAACCGGACACTTGGTTACGGGAATAGGAGAAAAGACCTTCCGAGTCAAACTCAGCGGCGATTTACTGCTCTTTGAGCTTGATGAAGGCGGCTATATTTCTTACGATCTCATAACCGCCAAAACCTGCCCGTGATACGTGATAAACGTTCAACCAACAAAAAAAAGACCTTCCGGGAAAGAAGGCCTTTTTTATTTTATTTTAATTTATCATTTTTTACAACCATTTCTTTTTCGCGAAAAAAAGCAGCATGCCTAAGGAACAGAGCAGCATGATGCCAATGATCAGGAAGAAACCGTAGGGGTGGCCGACGACCGGCATATTGATGGCGTTCATGCCGAAAATACCGGCTAAAAGATTCAAGGGCAGGACGATGACGGAAAAAATGGTCAGGGTCTTCATGATGCTGGTCATACGGTCGTTCAGGAGCGACTCATTGGTGTTATTGAGGATTTCCACCATCTCTTTCTGGTTATCCAGCATCTCCCAGATGCGCTTGGAATGCTCCACCAGGCCAATATAATACTTCCGGATGGCGTTCTTCTCCACCAGACTGCTTTCCATCGTCATGAGTTTCTGCAAGATATTCTTATGGTTCTGCATGATGCGGCGGACATTGACGATGTTGCGGCGCAGGGACAAGATTTCCTTGACGGCGGCTTTCTGATTGCCGGAAAAGATCAGTTCCTCTATCCGGCTGATGTCCAGGCTGGATTGGTCTATCAGCTGGTAACAACTGTCAATCAGGTGCCCCAGGATCTCATAAAGCAAGATGGCCGATGATTCCAGGGAATAAGACAGGAGGGAATCGGGACTCTTTTTCCCTAGATTGAAGAAATCGGAGAGGGCTTTAAGGTTATTGTTGTTGACCGTGATTAAAAATCCGTGGCCGATAAAAAAGTCCACTTCGGCGGCGATGACATGCTCATCTCTTAAGATCGGGAAATGTAAGACCAAGAATAAGTAGTCCGGACCCTGAAAGATCATCGGCCGCTGGAAAGACACCGAAGCGGAAGCGGCTTTGAGGTGCACCAGGTCAAAATTATAGTTCTTGCGCAGGTAGTCAATCTCGTTTTTGCCGGCGTTGACGATATTTATCCAATTCAAAACCGGCGCGGTCTGGGGATTGTCGATCTTTATCGCCTCGATCTTTTCGGTGATCTTTTGATAATTGGCCATAAAAATAAAGATTATTTTTGACGAAAATCTTTGACGAAAGCCATTTTTTATAATAATATTAAGATATAAATATTATAGCATATGGCCCGGATTTTGGGAATAAAACTGAACGCCGTAACTCTCCCGGAGGCTTTGGAAAAGAGCCGGGAATTTCTGGCTGATTCGCGGCCGCATTACATCGTCACGCCTAACCCGGAAATCCTGCTCACCGCCTGGGACGATGAAGAATTGTTCCATATCTTGAATAAAGCCGACCTGTCTTTGGCTGACGGTTTCGGCCTGAAAATCGCTGGCCTTCTGGACAGCCAAAGCATCAAACGGCTTACCGGCGCCGACCTGGCACCCGCCCTTCTCGGACTGGCCCAGAACCAAAGAATAAAAACCGCCATCCTGAATTGGGCCGGCGGCTTATCTAAGGCCGAAGAGATCCGCGCCACCTTAGTTGAAAAATATCCCGGCCTCCCAATCTTAGTCTTGGATACCGGCCGCGAATCCCTGGATGAAGCCGCGGCCAAGCGCTTGGCTGATTTTGCGCCGCGCTTGCTATTCGTCACCTTCGGTTGCCCCTACCAGGAAAAATTCATCTTCCACCATCTGCATACTTGGCCTAGCCTGCGGCTCGGTATCGGCGTGGGCGGCGCTTTTGATTTCCTGACCGAAAAAGCAAAACGGGCCGGAGCAGCCTGGCAATACTTAGGCCTCGAATGGCTCTGGCGGCTCTTGAAACAGCCCAAACGCTACAAACGGATCTATAACGCCACTTTCGTTTTTCTGGGCCGCTTCCTGCGCGCCCGCTTCATCAACCATTTTTCCTACCGTCCGAACGTCGCCTGCCTCTTATATAAGCGGACCGAGGGCGGCTTGAAAGTCCTGCTCGTTGAACGGAGTGACGAACCCGGGCATTGGCAATTGCCCCAGGGTGGCACGGAAGGCGAAGACCTGGCCACGGCCGGCCGCCGGGAATTGGCCGAAGAAACCGGCGCTTTAAGAATAATTCCGCGCGGCACTTTCAAGAACCTCCACCGCTATGCCTTCCAAGAAGAGATCGGCGACTTTGAGGACCGGCGGATTTTTAAGGATAACTACAAAGGCCAAAAGCAGGGCCTCTTCGTCGCCGAATTCGTCGGCGAAGACAGTGACTTAAGGATAAATTTCTGGGACCATCGCGCTTGGCGCTGGGTGGCTCTGGAAGATTTCGTGTCCGCCGTCCATCCAATCAGGCAGAAAGCCGCCCGAATATTCTTGGAAAAATTCCAGTCATTAAATATTGTCTAACCACCGCTCAAACGCGGTTTAACCTTATGGGCTTATTCAAAAACAAGATCCGCCTGCGCTTCGCCCCGTCGCCGACCGGCTTCTTGCATATCGGCGGACTGAGATCGGCGCTCTTCGGTTACCTCTTGGCTAAGAGCCAAGGCGGCCAGTTCATCCTGCGCATTGAAGACACGGACCAAAAAAGGGAAGTGGAAGGCGCCGTGAAGAGTTTGCTTGATATCTTGGCGTGGGCGGGCATAAAGTTCGACGAAGGGCCTGATCTGGGCGGAAAATACGGTCCCTACACGCAGAGCGAGCGCCAGGCGATTTATAAGGAACAGGCCGACCGACTACTCTCCGAAGCTAAGATATATCGCTGTTTCTGCACGGCCGAACGCTTGACCAAAATGCGCGCCGATCAAGAAGCGCGCCATGAACCACCCCGCTATGATCGGCTTTGCCGGGAACTGAGCGATGAGGAATCCGAGCGCCGCGCAAACATTGGCGAGCCCTTTGTCTTGCGCCAGAAGATGCCCCTGGACGGAGAAGTTATCGCTCACGATGAACTGATCGGCGACATCAAGTTCCAAGCGAAGGAGCTGGACGATCATGTCTTGATCAAAACTAACGGCATCCCGACCTACCAATTCGCCAACGTGGTTGATGACCATCTGATGGAAATCTCCCACGTCACCCGCGGCCATGAATGGCTCCCATCCTTCCCGAAAAATTTACTCCTTTACCACGACTTCGGCTGGACGCCGCCCAAATTCGTTCATTTGCCCCTCATCCTTAACAAGACCGGCGGAAAATTAAGCAAGCGCCAAGGCGACGTCTTCGTGGAAGATTATCGCGCCCAGGGTTATCTGCCGGAAGCGCTAATTAATTTTTGCGCCCTCCTCGGCTGGCATAGCAAAGACGACCAAGAAATTTTCACGCTTGAAGGATTGGAAAGAGTTTTTTCTCTTTCGGGCATGGGCACCAGCCCGGCCGTGTTTGACGAAGTCAAACTTGATTACTTGAACGGCCATTACTTGCGCCAAAAATCCGTCGCCGAACTGGTGGAACTGGCTCGGCCCTATTTGGAAAAGGCCGGTTATAAAACCGCCGGCCGACCCTTGGAGAAATTCATCGCCCTCGCCCGAGAAAGGATGAAAAAATTATCCGACGGGCCGGAACTGATCGGTTTCTTATTCGCCCTGCCGCCGTTTGAACCCGAACTCCTGCGCTGGAAAACTTTGAGCCTGGAACAGACAAAGAATAACTTGCGCGAACTAAAAGCGGAATTGGAAAAGATTCCGGAAGGAAAATGGCAGAAAGATCATCTGGAAAAAACGATTCTCGCTTGGATAAAAGAAGGGAAGAGGCAGAACGGCGATTATCTTTGGCCGCTGCGCGTCGCTTTGACCGGTCTGAAGAACAGCCCCGGCCCTTTTGAGGTGGCGGATGCTCTAGGCAGCGAAGAAAGCTTTACTCGTTTAAATAATTCCCTAAAATAAGCTAAAAAATACCCTTTACCCTCTATCTGAAAAATGTTATAATGTCTAGACATGGCTAAAAAACTTCTTAAGTCCGGAATAATGATCGCTATTTTCGCCGCGCTGATGACCGCGGCGCCTTTGGTATTCGGGCAATCAGCCAGCGTCAATCAGGAAATCAACGACTTGAACCTCAAGATCCAAAACCAAAAAAAGCAATTACAGGATATCCAGGCCAAGCAGCAGCAATACGAAGCGCAGATCCAGGCCAAACAGAAAGAAAAAGCGACCCTAAGCAACCAGATCTCCCTCCTGAGCGACAGCTTAGCCAAGACTCAGTTGGAGATAGACGGCGCCAACCTGGAAATAGACAAGACCTCTCTGGAAATAAAAAAGATCGAACTGGACAGCGCCAGCCTGGACGCGCAGATCGAGAAGCAGAAAGACCATATCGCCGACCTGCTCCAGCTGATCTATAAGCAAGGCCAGGTCTCCACTTTGGAAATGCTCCTGATGCACAGCTCGCTGACGGATTTTCTGAACCAGGTCAAATACCTGTCGGATACCAATAAGGAAGTCGTGAACAGCGTGGATGATCTGAAAAATAACAAGGCGGCGCTTGAAGACAACAAGGCCGCCCTGAACCAGAAGAATAAGGAGCTCCTGGCCCTGAAAGCCAAATTGAGCGACAAGAAATCCGGGCTGGCCTACGATCAGCAGAGCAAGAACTATCTCCTGGAACAGACCCGCTCTTCGGAAAGGCAATTCCAGAATCTCCTGACCGAGGCCCAGCGCCAGCAGGCCCAGGCCGAAGCGGAGATTTCCGCGACTGAGTCTCTCCTGCGGCAAAAGATGTCCCAGCAGGATAGGAACCGCTTAAATAGCGGCAATAACACGATTGATTGGCCGGTGCCGAAAAATATCATCATCGCCACTTTTCATGATCCGGATTATCCCTACCGCCGTATCATCGGCGAGCATCCGGCGGTGGACATCCGAGCCAAACAGGGAACGACGATCACCGCTGCCGCCGATGGCTATGTCGCTAAAGTCAAATTTGATGGCACAAAAAATTACGCCTACATCATGCTTATCCACGGCAACGGCCTGGCCACGGTCTACGGCCACGTTTCGGCCGTCTACGTCCTACCCGACCAATACGTGACCCAAGGGCAGCCGATCGGCCGGACGGGCGGCACGCCTGGTTCAGTGGGCGCCGGCCCCTTTACCACCGGCCCGCACTTGCATTTTGAAGTGCGTCTGAATGGCCTACCCGTGGATCCGCAGAGTTATTTGCCGTAATACTATCAACCAGCGAGAAAAATAAAAAAGCCCCGGCGATCGGCCGGAGCTTTTTAAGATCGCTTAACTGATCTTGATGATGTTGATTATCCCCTTAAAGGCGTCCACTTGGACGAAATCACCGTCGTGCAGGACCTGAGTGGCGATTTTTGTCCCGACGATGCAGGGTTTTTTCATTTCCCGGGCAACGATAGCCGCATGGCAGGTTATCCCGCCGCTATTGGTCAGAAAAGCAGCCGCTTTCTTCATGGCCGGTAGCATTTCCGGGACAGTCTGATTCGTGACCAATATATCGCCGTCCCTTATCTTATCCATCTCTTTCGGGCTGTTGATTATCTTGACCATGCCCCTGGCTTTGCCGGGGTAGGCGACGCTGCCGTGGAAGCTTTCAATATCGTTGATTTCTCTCTGCACCTCTTTGACGTATTTGCGATAAAACTCCTGGGCGGCTCTTCCGGCCAGGATCTCGCCGCCGTAAGGATCGGAAAAATTCTTGTAAATGCAGAACTTAGACCGGCTGGCCAGGGTTTTTATGAATTTCCGGTCAAATCCGTTCTCATAGATCCCTAATATTTCCCCGAAGTGGCAAAAATACAGGAGTTGTTTATCTATCTTATGCTTCTTGGCCAAGAAATCCACTAGGCGGCCGATCTGCGAATTCAAACCACTCAGATACTCCAGCCGCAAGGCCTTGACCAGGGCGAAAAGTCCGGCGGACTCAAAAACCGAACGCTCCTGCTTGTTGAACGATAATTTCTTATAAAGCGTCGCCTTGGTCGCTTTCGTGGCCGCGCGATAACCGTCAATCTCCTTAAGCCGCCGCCTTAAACCGGCCAGCGTTTCTTTCTTAGCCAAAGAGCGAATCTCCGCCAAAACCTTATTGAGCGACTGATCACTGCCAAAATGGCCGAAATCCGTCCAATAGTAATTATAAAAATAATCCTGAATAGCCGCCAAGATATTGGGGTTCTGCCGCGGCTCGCCGATCTTTTTCTGGATGATCGTTTCCATTATTTTCAGGAGTTCTTTTTCTTTATGGAAGGAGCGCGACAGCTCGGGCGGAGAACTGAGGATATTCACGATTTCCGGGACACTGGCTTTCAGCTTCAGCCGGGCGGTCTTTTTTTCCACGATGGCGCGCATGTTCTTGCTTAAGAATTCTGTCGGCATATCGGCTACTACACCGATATAACCCCAGCGGCAAGATTCAATCCCTAATTCATATAAGGCTTTTAGATCGGCGATAAAAGCGGCGTCAATCGTCGGTTCTTTGACCATTTTCAATAAGATCATTGTCATCTTATCAACGACGGTGCTAAAATCCCGAAAATGCTTCCGAATGAATTTTTCGCTCTCCAGGCGCTGATTGACTTCACGGCTCCGCGCCGTCCAGCGCTCTTCGTTGAAAGGAAATTTTAAAAAGGTATTATAGTAAACGCCGGCGCAGTCGCCCAGCCGGCTGGAAAAATTCTTATCATCGCTGCAGGCCTGCCAGCCGAAATAATTGGCCGACTGGGTAAGCGGAGAAACCCAATGCTCTTCAAAGAGGACGGTGATGATCTCCTGCTCGTGGCTGGCCGGCTCGGCGCTGCCTAAGACCGGCCGCAAACGGTTAAAGTCGGGATTAAGGTCATTGACCTTGAAATACTTGTTCTTGCCTTCAACCTGACTGAAGATCAGATCCGCTTTTTCCAAGGTCAAGAGATCGCTATGGATCGCCCCGGCGCTCAGGCCGAGGGTGCGAGCGATTTCGCGCAGATAATATTTCCGGTTCTTCTGGGCAGCGAATAATTGCAAGATATGGAAGATGTTGCGACTCTTGAAAATCAATTTGATGTTAGGCGACATATAATTCTTTGTTTGTTATATCAAACATATGTTTATATTATTTAAGATAAGAGGTTTTTTGTCAAGCCGGGCTCAGCCCGGTACTACGAAAAACAGGAGCGCCAGAAGCGCTCCTGATAATAATGGCTAATATTAAATTAAAATTTCCGATTTCTATGCTAAAGATCTGCTCAATTGTATAGTGGAAAACGGAGAAAACTGACCCGAGATAATATTTACAAATATCTCGGGCTTTTTTTATTTAATCCTTCAAGGGATGGAACTTCTGCTGGGTCTTCCTCGCATATAAATCAGAGGCATGGACATAGCGGGTGGTTGTATCCAGGGATTCATGGCCCAAAAGCACCTGGATGGCCGCCGGATTGGCCCCGGCTTCAGCTAGATAAGTGGCGAAGCCGTGGCGCAAGGAGTGGGCGGAGGTCGGGACGTTGACGCCCAAAAGCTCCCGATATCTTTTTATTTTCGCTTGCAGATAATTAGTGGAGATTTTTTTGTTTTTGGCGTCCGGCGAACTGGAACCGCGGTAGGGAATGAAGGCGAACGGGGAATCATCCACCCGCGTGTCCAGATAAGCGGTCAGGAGCTTGAAAGCTCGCGGCGTCAGATAGACGAAACGCTCTTTCTTGCCCTTGCCAAGGACGAAGATCCGGCCGGCTTTATCCACTTTATCGATCCGCAGATTGACTAGTTCAGAGATTCTCATGCCCGTGGAAAACAGGACTTCCAGCATGGCCCGATTCCTTAGGGCCACACGCTTATCTTTTTCAATCTTAGTCGGAAATTCAATCAGTTTTATCAGTTCGTCCAACTCCGCCACCTGTGGCTTTTTCTTGATGGTCTTGATCATCTTGATAACGTCCGGCGGCAGCGGGGAAGCGTAGTCCATTTCTATCAGATACTTGAAATAACTCCTGAGGACCGACAACATACGATTGATGGAGTAGGCGTTGAGCCGTTTCTGGCCCAGGTGGTGTTTGGCCGTCTGCCGGTCAATGGAAGTCAGGCAGGCCTTATATTGCAAGATGTCACGCTTGGTGAGTTTGGCGAAGGGCAGTTTCGCGTCCGTCAAGAAATCTTCAAAGACTTTCAGGTCGCGTTCATAATTATAAACCGTTTCCGGGGAATAGTTGTTCACCTTCAGGTTGAGCAAGAAATCTTCTACCAGGGGCAGGGGTTGGGTCTTATTTGGCATAAATTTGGTAATAGGGCCTTTCCAGGTCGATTGTTGTAAGTGAGTATAATATCTCTTACACTCCATTATAGCATATAAAATAAGGGGGCGGCAAGTACCGCCCCTAAGCCTCTCCGGCTCCGCCCTTAAGTGATAATCAGCCCCATCAGATGGACTGCCGGCTGGAACATCAGGATAATCTTCACGATGATGAGGAATATGCCGATGACCACCAGACAAAAGACGATAATCGCCAAGAAGAATAAGAATTTGAAAGCGCCTTCCATATGTTTTACTATCGGGCGGCCGGGGAAGCGGCCAATTCCCTGTTTATTTGTTTATTTAAACTCCGGGTTGATGAAAATCTTGTCGCCGTAGCGCAAATCTATATAATTGGTTCTGTTGAAATTATCCTTTATTTTTTCATTTTTGACAAGTTCCAAGCGGCTGGCCTGATCGGCGGCGGCGGCGCTGATATTGAAATAGACCGCCGGGCCGTTCAAGAACTTGACTTTCAAGGTATTGAACTCCTGATCAATGATGAATCTTTCCACCTTCAAGTCGGGATAAAGGGCCAGCTGGTCGCTGAGCGCCAGGATAAAAGCCAAGTAATTGTTTTGGAAATTTATCTTGTTCTGGGCGCTCAACAAGGAGCTGGACGCTTGGTTATCCACTAAAGGATACTTAGTCTTGTCGGTTTCGGCCACGGCCGCGTCTTTGATGACATAGCCGTTATCGGCCGCGTAATAAAAAGCGCTTCCCTCTTGGAAAATGAAGCGATAGGGCCGTTCCCCGACCCTGACGATCAAGGTATTGGGAATCTTTTTCTCAATCGTCAGTCCGGCAAAATTATAATTGGCCATGATGGCTTTGACGGCCGCTTTCTTCCTGAACAAGAGCAGATTCGTTTCCTTGAAGAATAACCAGCGCCTCTCTCCGGTTTCTTGATTGACTAATTGGATAATCGGCTCGCTCGGCAACCGGGTCAGGCCGACTACAGAAATGTTTTTTATCTTCCAGAATGGCGCCGCCAGAAAAAACCATAACAAAAACAAGGCCGCCAAGACGCCTAAAATGGAAAGACAGCGGAACCAGCGTCGGCTCTTCCCTGTCTCGCGATGAAAGAAAGGATTGTCCATCCGCTTGCGTTCGTAATCTTTCCGGATCCTCTTGAAACGATGATTTTTAATCATTTTTATCTAATTATAGCCAAATTTATATGATTTCTCGACGGATATTCCCCTGTAACTTAACCAAAACTTCATAAGGAATCGTTCCCATCAAGGCGGAGAGATTGACTAAAGAATTTTGGTCCTCTGGTTGGGCGGAGATTATCTTGACGAGGTCGCCGACCGCCGCGGGTCTCAGGCCGATATCCAAACAAGTCAGATTCATGCACACCTGGCCGGCAATCGGAGAAAAAAATTCTTCCCTTTCGGTTTGCACCAGGAAATTCGCCCGATTGGACAGACGCCGGTCAAGACCTTCAAAATAACCAAAAGGGATGACGGCGATCCGCGTCGCTTCAGGAGCGTGATAGATGGCATTATAGGAAACGCTCTCGCCGGCAGAGAGATCCTGGAGAGAAACGATATGGGAAAAGACTTCCAGGGCTGGCTTCAAGCCGTCTCCCCGGCCCGACTCGTCGCTAAAAGGATTATAGCCATATAAAGCCAACCCCGGCCGGTAGGCGGTCAGGAGCTGATCGTCCAGCTTGAATAGGGCCGCCGAATTGCCCAGATGCACCCATTTCGGGAAAAAGCCGGCGGCGCGCAAAGTTTCCAAAGCTTCGCTAAAATTATCCAACTGCGTCTCATTGAGCGGCGAATCTTCTTCGGCCGAGGCCAGATGTGAACAGAAACCAACGACGTCCACCTTGGCCAAGTATTTTTTATTAGCCGCCAGGAAGGCTGGCAGATCTTTCAGACCTTCGCGGTTCATGCCGGAATTAAAGAACAGATGAACCTTCGCCCGCTTCCCGAAACGCGCCAGATATTTCAGGGTGCCGGCATTATAAACCGTGAATTCCGTCCGTTTGAACTGGCAGTGGCGATAGGCCTTCAAAGGCATCTCGCCTAAGATCAAGACTTTGGCCTGGAAATAGCGATAGGCGATTTGCGCTTCCGGAAAAGAGTCCACGACCACGAGCGGCGCGTCCGTCGCGTTCAGGATCTGGCACATCTCTTTGAGCCCGTGGCCGTAAGCGTTGGCTTTCAAAACCGGAAAGATGGCCGCCGTGGGCTGTAAAGTTTTCAGATGCCGGTAATTGTCCAAAATGTTAGCGGCGCTGATCTCAATCTTGTTGAGCGTCGGATATTTCGGCTTGATAAGTTTTCTTAAAAAATTAAGCATAGTCTTTTAGGGCGCGCTCACTGTTCCCTGCCCTTGATTTATCTTATCGGCCTCTAAATTAGTATCTAGGTCGGCCAGATTGCCAGCCGTCTCATCGCCGGTCAAGGCGTCAGTAGCATAATAACGGATATTGCTCAGTAAAACCGGGACTTGGCCCAGCTGGCTGGCGGTCGGAATCAGGCGAATTTCAAGACCGGCGCGGACATCATAACTATTGTCCGCGCTCAGAGACGGCACTCGCCATATCAAGAGACGGGTGGAAGTATTATAGGTCAGCTCACCGGATAAAAGCGAACGATTGCCGGTGGGCTCCACGCCCCGGGGCAACTTGCCGCTCATCACCAAATTCTTGAATTCTCCCCGGCTCTTCGCTTCCCAGAACAGCCAATAATCCGTGGGCAGGCCGACGACGGGCGGCACCGGGCCGACGCCCAATTGATCGCCTTGCGGACTATTGTAATAAGCGACGCTCGCGGCTGTCAGTTCGCCGGCCAATTTTAAGACCGGCAGAGTCAGAGTCTCGGTCAAGGTCTGTCCGGCCAACACGTAAGCCAGCTGGGCCTGCCAATTGATCAGGCGGCTGGCTTCGTCTTTGGCCGCGAAACTGACCCGGAAATCGGCTGACCGGCTGGCTCCGGCCGAAAGAGTCGGCCAAATGATCGTCTGGTCGCTGATTTGCGCGCCGGCGTCGGGCGTCGCGGCTTCGATCCTGGAGAAAGAAAAATTCCGGTCAATCGCGTTCAGGTTGATCCGGATATCGCCGGCCGGATAGGCGCCTTGATTCTTTAAAGTGATTTTCAGCGTGGCACTCTCCGTCAGTTTGACGGTCGTGGTCGCCAAAACCGCCTCCCAGGCCAGGGGCGGATTATTTATATTCACCGCCGGCGTCTGGCCCAGATACTTGAGCCAGGACAGATTCGGTCGATAAACGATAAGCGTAACGACAATTACCGCCAGGATGATGATGATCACCCCTAAAGACAGATCCAGAACCAGATGCCAACGGCTTTTGGAATAAAAGCGTTCCTGCCGGCTTTGCCAATGGCGATTTAAAAATTTTAACATATGTTTTAATAAAAATTCTTTAGTCCGACTAGGATCTCCGCCCGGCCGTCCTGATTGAGATCCGCGGCTGTCACCTTGATGCCGCCGTGATAACTCTTGTCATAAGCGAACCAGTCGTCCAAAACCTGGCCGGCGGCGTTAAAAATCCTGATCTGCGGCCCGCCGCCTGATCCCGGACTGGTGATGATTTCCGCCCGGCCGTCGCCGTCCACGTCTCCCAAGGCGATTGTCACACCGCCCTTAAAATTCTGATCATAAGCCGAGAAGCTACCCAATTCTTTACCGGTTAAAGAAAAAATCTTGACGAGCGGCGTCAGACTGGGGCTGGGGCCAGGACCGGTGACGATTTCCAGCTGCCCGTCGCCATTTACGTCTCCCAGGGCCGCATTCACGCCGCCGCGGGAATTCTTATCATAGGCGAAAAAGCTGGCCAGTACCCGGCCGCTGGCGTTAAACAAGCGAACCTGCGGCCCGCCGCCCGGACCGGCGCCGATCAAGATCTTCTGGATCTGGCCGCCGATCACTTGGGCGGCCAAACTCATCCGGCCCTTATATAAGTTGTTGAAGGGCTTGAAAACCGATTGCGGCTGGCTGTTATTATATATGCCCGCCTGACCTTTGTCGGCCGTCAGAGTGATCTGTTCCTGATTGACGCTCTCCGTAAAAAGCAATTCCGCTTCGCCCGGGTAACCGTTAAGATAAGAAAAGAAGCCGGTTTGCACCTGCTCGCCCGCCGCATTAAAAACCCGGTAAAAATAACCATTAGTGAAAGGTACGTCCGTTATCAGCGTATTCCTTTTCAAGAGCACGACACCGTCTTGCGGCGCCAGTTTCAAGTAATTTATTCTCTGGCCGTTGTTGGTACCCGGATCCTGGTCGCCTTTGATCTTTTCCAGCTGTTCTTTGTCAAAGACATAGGTCTGCTCCTCGGCGCTGGAATTGACGATGGCCACGCCGTTTTTGAAATCTCGGCGCCAGAGCCCGAGCGCCGGCGTAAAGCTGTTACCCGCCGATAGATTATAAGCGCGGGATTGGGCCGGACCCAGATTGACGTTGTATTCGTCATACCACCGGGTCTGGCCGTGATTGGTGACGTCGTAATCAAAGCTGTAATAGCCATCGCCCAAGAGCGCGCTGGCCAGGCCGAAACGGAAATGAACATAATTGAACTGGTTCTTATCGCCGACGTTCAAGACGGACAAGGTCGGAGACAGATTAAGCGTCGGCAGACGCCAATAAGTTTCCATGGAGCCGAGCCAATGACCGCCGCTCTCCCAGGAAGACGGAAAAGATTCCAACATCATGCCGTTGAGCAGACTCTGATAACCTTCATACACATGGGCGTTCCCGACGATGATGAACTGACCGCCGGTCAATTCCCTAGTCTTGCTGAAAATCTTCTTAAAACCGGCTGACCAAAGAGCGTCCGCTTCTTTGGCCGTGGCCGCCTGGCCGTCGTCATCAAAATCCAGATTGCCGTTGTTCAACCAGCTGATGTCGCCCCAGGCGTTATCATAAAAAACGCCGTCCCATAAGCCGCTCCCGTAAATCTTTTCGGCCACGAAAGCGGGTATATAATCATTCAAACGCCGGCCGAGCGAATCTGGCGGCGCCTGATCCGTTATATTGAACAGGTGCGTATAGGGCCAATTAGAAATCCGGTTCCCGCTCGTATCATGCAGATACCAGCCGCTGATCAGCTGACTGGCGAAGGTTTGGCGCAAGCTCGCCTGGTTGTAGCTACTAATGTCGTCCAAAATCTCTTCGGGCGTGATATAAGCCAGGATGATGACGTTCGGATTAAGGGCGCGGATTCTCTTCAGCTGGGCCGGGCTATTCACCTGCACTTCCATGTCTAGAATCAAGAGATCCCATTTGGACAGTTCCTGGGCCTCCTGGTCGGTCAGCGACCATTTCAAGAAATAATTAGCCAGGCGCGGGTAATTGCTCTTTAAAACCGCCGCCCGAGACCAGAGCGGCCAGAACAGCGATAAGATTAGAAAAACGATCAGCAGGCGTTTCATGCTATTTATTTGGTTTTATAAGTTTCATCTTTTTCGGCAAATACGGCCGCAGGACTTTAGGAATAATGACCGAGCCGTCCGCTTGCTGGTTCTGTTCCAAGATAGCCGGCAAGAGGCGGCTGGTGGCCAAGCCGGAAGCGTTCAAGGTATGGACGAATTCATTCTGTCCCGTGGCTTTATTCTTATAGCGCGTTTGGCCGCGCCGCGCCTGATAATCCAGGGCGTTAGACACGCTGCTCACTTCCTTATAAATCTTCATGGACGGTATATATACTTCCAGGTCGCAGGTCTTGGCCATGGCGGCGCTGCAATCTTCGGCGGCCAGTTTGGAAACCTGGAAATGCAGGCCGAGACCGATCATCAGTTCCTTGGTGTGGGCTAACAATTCGTCAAACATTTGCCAGCTTTCCGCCGGTTTGGAAAAGATGAACATTTCTACCTTATTGAACTGATGGCCCCGGATCATGCCTCTTTCTTCCTGTCCGTAGCCGCCCCCTTCCCTCCGGAAACAGGCGGAATAGGCAAAATATTTCCAGGGCAGATTTTCCAGCGGCAGAATCTCTTCGCGATGATAATTGCCCAGCATCATTTCGCTGGTGGCGTTCAGGCATAAATTATCCTGCGTCCAATAAAGGTCCTCGCGGAATTTGGGCAGATGCCCGGAAGTATAGGCGGATTTTTCCGTCAGCAAGAAGGGCGGAATCAAAAATTGGTAGCCGTTCTTGGCGTGAAAATCAATGAAATAAGAGAGGAGCGCCCATTCCAAGAGAGCGCCGACGCCCTGATAGCACCAAAAACCGTTTCCGGACATCTTCACCGCCCGTTCATAGTCAATCAGCCCCAAGGAAGTCGCCAGTTCCACATGATCCTTCGGTTTGAACTTGAATTGCGGCGCTTTCCCGTAAGTATAAATGACTTCATTATTCTCCTTGCCACCGGCTCGGACGTCGTCCGCCGGGATATTGGGAAGTTCAGCGAGACGGGCGTTGAATTCCTTCTCCACTTCGGAAAAATCTTTTTCCCATTTCTTCAAGCTTTCTCCTAGTTCCTTCATTTCCGCGACTACGGCCGGCGTCGGTTTGGTTTTGGAAGCTTTATTGCGCCGCGCTTTAGCGGCTTCGATCTCCGTGAGCAGTGTCCGGCGCTCGTCATCCAGGGCGATGATCTTTTCCAAATCCAATTCAGCCGGCATCAGTCTCTTCAAGAGTCCGGCTTTCACCGCGGGCAGATTCTCCCTGATTAATTTTATGTCCAACATATTTTTATGTTTATTTCTTGATCGCTTCCCCGCTTAACTGATCACTTCCCCGCCGAAGACTTTTAAGACGTCACCGAGCGGATTGCTGTTCTTGACCGGCTCGGCCACAGGCGCAGTCGCTTCCTTAAGCGCCGGAGCGGAAGCCGCCGGCTCTTCTCTCCTTATCACCAGATCTTCGTCCACTTGTGAGAAAACGTCAAGCGGCGCGTTAAAAACTTCCGCCAAAGTCCGGGCGACGATATCCTTGATGACGGCGTCTTTTATCCGGTCCTGATGGAATTTATATTTGAAAGTCAGGGATAACTCATTATTCTTGATCCCGCCCGGCTCGCAATTCTGCATGACGAAAGACAGTGAATGATTATATTTTTTCAATTTCACCAGAAATTCCGGCCATTTTTCCTTGACGGCCGCGGCTTTGAGATTCAGTTCGCGGTTATCGGGCGGAGTTGAGCTCTTTAAGGGCGGAACGGATGACGCGACGCCACCCGCTTTGGCTTCCCTGACCGGCGGCCAATCTTTTTTCAGGGTCGGAGCGGACGGCCAATTAGGCGCTAAGGGTGGATTGATATCGCTCGTCTCCGTTTTCTGCCCCGAAGAAGAGCCGAGACATAATTCGGCCACGGCCATTTCCAAAGGCAGCTGCGGAATCAATAGATTCTTATTGTCGTTATAAGCCGCCAAGAAGCGCTGGGTGAAAGCGAAAATCCTGTCCCAACTGAGTTCCGCGGTCACTTGGCCCAAGCGGATTTCCAGATTCTCGCCTAGATCCAGACCGACCGAGGCGGCCAGGCCCGGGCTTAGCTTATTGAGCGTGATTTGGCGCAAGAGGCCGATTATTTCCGCCGTAAAATTCTTCAGATTGACGCCGCTATCCGCCAGGCCGTTAATGAGGATCACCGCCTGGGCCGCGTCCTTGGCCGCCAAATGGCTCAAGAGATCCACCGCTTCATGGCTGTTATAGTGCGGAATGACGAGCTCGGCTTCGGCGAGCGTAATCTTCTTGTCGCCGAGCGAAAAGATCTGGCCGAGCAGACTCTCGGCGTCGCGCAGATGTCCGCCGGAGCGCCTGGCGACCGCTTCCAATATCTCCTTATCTACTTCCACTTTTTCCTGTCGCGAAATCAAGCTTAATTTCTTGACGATTTCCGCTACGCTGATCTTCTTGAAATCAAAGCGCTCGCAGCGGGAGATGATGGTGAGCGGCACCTTATGGACTTCGGTCGTACAAAGGATAAACATGACAAAAGCCGGCGGCTCCTCAATTATTTTCAGGAGCGCGTTAAAAGCGGACAAAGACAGCATGTGCACTTCGTCAATGATGAACACCTTGTATTTCCCGCCCGTCGGCGCCAACCTAGAAAAAGCGATGATGTTCTCGCGGACATTGTCCACGCCGGTATTAGAAGCGGCGTCGATTTCCACCACGTCCAGATTCCGGCCGACCGTGATGCTTTCACAGCTACCGCATTTATTACACGGCTCAAACTCACCCGGTTTGCGCCGCTCGCAATTGACGGCCTTAGCCAAGACGCGAGCCAGAGTAGTCTTGCCCACGGCCCGCGGGCCGCAGAATAAATAGGCCTGAGCGACCTTATCAGTCGCCAGCTCGTTCTGTAAAGTGATTTTGAGGTGATTCTGTCCGAGAATTTCCGAAAAATTCTGGGGACGGTAATCGCGGTATAATGTGGCCATAATGATTATTTAAACCTTGACTGTTTCCCTGACCCGGCGGCTGATTTCCGCTTCAATGAGCCGCGCGTTCTGCCCGTATTTCAGGCGGCTCAAGGCGCGGATCTTCTCGGCCAACCCATCCTGTTTCACGCCCAATAAGGGCCAGATAGTCTTGAGCGAAAAGGGCCGCAGAGCGGAATTGTCCACTAGTAATTTGATATAAGCCGTGCCTTTGTCGATATTGATCAGGTCGTATTGGTTGAAGACCGGGGCGAATTCTTTGACCAGGAATTCCGCGTCCTCGGCGCCGATCTTGAAACTGATGAGCGTACCGACGTTCCCGAAGACGGCGTCTTTGATGGCCGTATCCTGGTTCTTGCTCAATTGGCCGATGTATTGATGGGCGATGATGAGGTCAAGCGCGTATTTCCTGGCTTCGGACAAGATCTGGCAGATGGAATTGGTCGTGAAATTCTGGAACTCATCAATGTAAAGATAAAAATCTTTGCGATTTTCCGCCGGCATGTCGGTGCGCGACAAAGCGGCCATCAGGATCTTGCCGACCAAGATCATGCCCAAGAGGTAAGCGTTCATTTCTCCGACTAGACCCTTGGGCAAATCGATCAAGAGGATCTTCTGCTTATCCATGATATCGCGCAGATTAAAAGCGCTCTTCTGCTGGCCGATGATCGGCCGCATCATGTCGTTGGAAATGAAAGAAGTCAGCTTGGAAGTGATGTAGGGGACGATATTGGCCAGGGCCGCTTCCCCGCCGGCCTTCTCCGCTTCTTTCTTCCAGAAATCCACCACCGTCTGGTTATGGCAGCGCGAGAGTTTCAGGCGCCGGAAATCTTCGTCCGCCAGCACCTTGGGAATTTCCATGAGCGTGGAACCGGATTCCGGATCGTCCATCACGAGCAGCATGGCGTTCCGCATGTATTGTTCAAACATCGGGCCGCCGGTCTGCTTTAAATCATATAGCTTGTCAAAGATGCCGATCATCTCGTTGATGACGAAACTCTTCTGTTCCGGATAGCGCGGATCGTAGTCCAAGAGGTTCAGGCCCAGGGGCCGCTCCAGGTCGCCCGGCGAAAAAACGATCACATCTTCGGCCCGCTCCGGCGGGATGCGGTTCAAGATATCATGGACCAGATCGCCGTGCGGGTCAATCACGCAGACGCCTTCCCCATTCTGGATGTCCTGAATGGCCAGATTGGCCAGGAGGACGGATTTACCCGTGCCGGATTTACCGATGATATAAGTATGGCGGCGGCGGTCATCCCGCTTCATGAGGATATCTCTTTTCACGCCGCGATAGATGTTCTCACCCAAAGAGATGCCTTCGGTCGGTACTTCAGCCGGCGCGGGCGCGATCTTGGCCGTCAGCCACATGATATTCGGCGTTTCCGTGCCCTTGAGAGGAAAATGGAAGATGCTGGTCAGCTCTTCGGTATTGAGTAAGAAACTGGTATTTTCGTTGAAGCGGCGATAGATGAAGTCGGCAATCACCTGCTTCCGGTTGCCTCTATAGAGGCGGGAAAAATTATTGCCGTAATTGTAGTTATTGTATTCGTTATAGGCGTTGGCCAGGTTTTCTAGATAATAATCGGCCTGATCTTTGGTCTTGGCACAGGCGACAAAACGCAAGTTGACGTCCAAGCCGGCCTTAAGATTCTTTTCTTCAATCGCTTTCAGCATCTCTTCTTCCACGGCCGTCAGCCGCTTGTAATTCATGTTATTCTGCTGTTCCTTGGATTCCCTCGGCTTAGGCGGCTTGACCGCGTACCAAAGGGCCCAGAAGGGATGGGCGGCGCGCAGGCCCTTATAGACCGAGCCGTTACGGTGGATCATGAGCGAGGTTCGCTTGCTACGCTGATGCCAGGCGCTCCTGGCGCTCCGGACCACGTATTGGATAGACACGCTTTCGTGCCTTTCCAGTTTGGACAAGATATTGATCACGGAATTGAGCGGATCAACTTCCATTTTCGTGTAAGTCTTGAGCGGTAGGACGCCGGCGCTCTTGGTCATGAGGTAACCGGCGGAGACCGCGCCGCTCATATTAAAGGCGTTATAATCGTCCGTTTCTTCCATGACCGCTTCCGGGTAATGGGCGGTAATCTGTTTTTCCAGATAAAGCGCCTGCCTTTCCGGAGCGACGACATAGAAATAGATCTTGCCGTTCTGCGCCACGATTTCAAAGGAAAAATGATCTTCCCGACCCAAGAGCCAGGCCAAGAAGCCGCGCTGCGCCTTCAGGCCGCCGAGGCCGGCGAAAATCGTCTCGCCCTTGGCGATCTCTTCCTTAAGCTGCTGGACGGAAGCGGTCTTTTCCTCATCTTTCGGTTTTTCCTTGGGCAAGCGGATCAGAAAAATCCGGTGGGCGAAATGGTGCCGGCCCAGATTGAAAACCTTAATAAGATAGCGGACGGCTAAAAGGAGCCCGCCCATCACCAAAACCGCGCTGGCCGCCCAGATGATCAAGAGGCTGTTCGCACTGCTCGCTGTTTCCATATTTTTATCGGTTTTTCAAGCGGACGATCTTGTCCGCCTTGATCTTCGCTTCCTGCTCCAGGAAAAATTTATTGACGCCGGGAATAAGCTTAAGCCAGCGTCGGATGAGATCGACGATCTTACTGATCTTGATCTTGGCCTGATTGAGGAGAAAATTTATCTTCGTGACCGTCTCTTCGCCCTTCTTCTTGAAGGCCGCTTGGTCGGCCGCCGGCATTTTCAAAAAAATCTCATTCAATCCCTCGGATAAGATATTATCAATCGCCTGGGCGCGCTGCGCTTGATAGCTTTGCGCCTGAGAAACGACCGCGGTCCGGACGGCGCTGACTTTTTCCGCCGGTTTACTAATCGGCGCGACTTTTTCCGACGCGGCGGGAACTTTTTCCACGCCGGCCAGGGGCTTTTCCGATTTTGTCTCGGGCGCCAACGGTTTTTCCGGCTTGGCTCCGGCGATTTTTTCTACGATTTTCTCCACGGGCATAGATTATTGTTTAAGCGTTAGGACTGGATTACTTAACCGTAATGGCGCCGACCGGGCAGGATTCGGCCGCGTTCTTAGAGCATTCGTTGACCTCTTCCTTTACCACCGTGGATTTATTATCGGCATTCATTTGAAAAATATCCGGGCACAAACCGGAGCATAACCCACAACCGATGCACTTATTTTGGTCCACTTTTACCATAAAATTCTTATTAATTTTTTAGCTGATTTTATGTAGTAATTATAATGAATTTTAATAAGATTTAAAAGGCCTTGACAACATTTATGTTATATGCTATAATATTGACATAAAACTGAATATTAATCATTTAACACATAAATCACACAAAAAACCATCTGTCATGAAGAGAACCTTTATAATCAGCATTTTGGCTGTCATCTTGCTTGGCGCCACCACATCATGTTCGACCCAGTATAAAATAAAAAGGGCCAAGAAAATCATGATTGAATTGAGGAAAGAGCAGTTAAAAAGAATGGCCGAACTCAAAGAGATCGAAGCGATAGCCGACTCCATCTTAAAGAGCTCCAGACTCTTTTTCGGATCTGACACTTCCCGGACAACCATCCTCAAAAAAAGGAACGCCATCATCCAGCAGATCAAGGCCCAGAAGAACCAGCGCGGACGCTGTAAAAAAGCTAAAGTAGGCAACGGGGGCGTCGTTTTCTCCCAAGTCGGCGGAATTAAAAACTACTACCGTGGAGGCGGTGGTAAACGTTGCGAAGGCGGCGTCTGCGGCGGCCGCGCTGATCGCCAGCAATATATGTGGAGACGTTAATTTAAACTTTCAACCGATAAAAGAAAAAGATCCCATCAACCGGTGGGATTTTTGCTACTCAGAGTATTTTACATGCCTTAAAACTTTTTATTGACAATTCTTCAACGCTTTGTTATATTAGAACAATAAAACTTTAATTAATCTCTAAATTGCCGGCCAGGCGCTTGGCATTTTAAAAGACAAATCCATATGGCACATAAGAAAGCCGCCGGGTCAACCTCCTTAGGCCGCGAATCAGAAAGCAAGCGTCTCGGCGTGAAACTGACGGACGGCGAGTGGGCGAAGACCGGCATGATCATCATCAGACAGCGCGGGACCAAATACCACCCGGGCTTGAACGTGAAAAAGGGCAAAGACGACACTTTATTCGCCATGAAGAACGGCCTGGTCAAATACACCACCAAGAAACTGAAGAAATACGATAATTCCCTGAAGATTACCAAGATTGTGAACGTGGTGCCGGTTAAAGCGGCGGTGAAAAAATAATTTCAAACGAATTTAAAAAACAGGCTCCGATCGGGAGCTTGTTTTTTATGTTTACCTATTTTGCTTCAACCACCAAAATATTCTCAGGTTTAAAAATGACCAAATCGATAAAATTAGCCTCGGCGCCGGAAAACATTTCTTTATTATCAGTGTTCTTCACCAAGAAGCCGTCATAATGATCTTGCGTATATTGAATTTTCTTTTTTTCCTTGTTCCAAAAATATTTTTGGTTCAAAAATCGCGGCGCCCGGCAATTAATAAAGCTGTAATAAATATTGGGAACCTGCTCCATAGCGGCTTGGCTGGCCAGCTGAATCTTAGCCTCTCTTTTTTTTCCAAAAAAAGTTCCCAGTGGGAACGGCGCTTCTTTCTGCCAGTCCTCGGGCTTTAAGAAAGGCACGTCAAAATTTCCATTTTTATTCAAGCCCCAGGGCGTTGAACGGCAAACCAAAAGCGGTTCCCCGTTCTTGTCCAGAATCTTGCTGTAATCGGATTGCTCCGGCCTAAAACCATCTTTATCCAAATCCGCCTGCAAAACGGCGATTTCTTTATCATAGCGATCGTTCTGATCCTGGTACATCTTCGCCAGGGAAAAGTGAGATTCTTTTTCGTCTTCTTTTTTAATATCCTCGTTATTCTGCCTGATTATCTCCTGTCGTTTTCTAATCTCTTGGTATTTAAGCCAATTCGCGAAATCCGTCGGATTATATTTCGTTTGCCAATCGCCGAACCAATTCTTGAACGACGGGGTACGCGTCATCTTCCATTCTTTTTCCGGTAATTCAGAGACTTGGCCGTTGGGCGCCAGGAAACGCCCCCAACGGTCCTTATCTTCCGGGGCGATCGCCACCGCCGCCATTTCCGATTCAATTTTCTTATACAAGCCGTTATTCTTTATTTTGTCCGAATTCTCATCCAACTTTTCTTGATGAGCCCTGAATTTTTCTCTGACCGGCGCTAGTTTATCTTCCAGCTCCGGCGCCAAATCAAGCCGCTTGTTTCCCCCGTCAAAAACGAACAAATGATCCAAAGATTCTTGGCCGCCGGCGTCTTTAGTATAACTGGAAGCGTCGACCTTATAATAAATTTCCAACAATTTAAAAAAGTCTTCCGGCCTGATATCCAGCTCTTGAGCCGCTCCTAAGACATCAGCGAAACAGCCATTGGCATCAGTATTTTTCCATTTAAAAAGACGGCTCAAGGCCTCGCTGTCGATCAAGGCTTTGGCCACTAGCCATTCTTTTTTGGAAAAACCGAGCTGATAAAAGACCGTCTCCACTTCTCTGATAGTATCCTCGTGCTCTTGATATAACTTGTGCTGCTTGACCGCCGTTGGTTTGCCTAAATCATGAACGGCTAAAAGCAAGCGAAACCAATTCTCATCCGGGCCACCGGGCAATTCTTTATCGCCGTAATATTTTTCAAATTGCCCCAAAACCAAGCCGGTATGTTGCTCCAAGCTATAGCCTTCCCAGACGCCGACCGGGCTTTCATAATTCTGGCGAAAATCTTTTTTAAGGAGATTCAATAAATCGGCCGACTGATAATCGGGCTTGGCAAAAACTCCATCCAGATCGGTGCGAGAAAATGATAATTCTTTTTGAGTCTCTTCCTTTCTAAAATTTGGGAAATCGGCAATCGACTCTTCAAACATATATTATTTCTTCCCGTCCTTGCACACTCTGACGAACTCCACGAATAAAGGATGCGGGGCGAGCGGCCGGGAGATGTATTCGGGATGGAATTGGACGCCGACGAAAAAAGGATGATTGGCGATTTCCACCGCTTCCACGATTTTTCCGTCCGGCGAAGTGCCGGCCACGGTCAGGCCTAATTTTTCAAATTTCTCCCGATAAGCATTATTGAATTCGTAGCGGTGGCGATGGCGCTCGGAAACGATTTTCTGGTCACTAAACCTGGCATAAGCGCGCGCTAGACGAGTCTCCGGTTTCAAACGGCAGGGCCAGCCGCCCAAGCGGATCGTGCCGCCGTAGCCTTTTTCTTTGATCAATTTCTCCTGACCCGGCATGATATGGATGACCGGATGCGGCGTCTTCGGATCAACTTCCGCTGAGTTGGCGTTCCTTAATTTGGCGACGTCGCGGGCGAATTCTATGACCGCCATCTGCATGCCGTAGCAGAGACCGAAATAGGGCAGATTATTCTCCCGGCAATATCTGATGGCTTTGATCTTCCCTTCCGCGCCGCGGCCGCCCCAGCCCTGCGGGACGATGATACCGTCCATCTTTTTCAGTATGGCGCCGTCTTTCTCCACTTCCTCGGCGGAGAGCCAATGGATCTTGGCCTTGCATTTATTATAGGCGGCGGCGTGCTTGATGGCTTCAATGACGGAAATATAGGAATCGCCCAAGGAAAAATCGCCGGAGGAAAAATATTTGCCGACGATGCCGATATTGACGATTGGCGACGTGGCCTTGGAATTGGCCACCATCCTCTTCCAAGCATGGTTATCGCCTTTGACCGCCAGAGGCAAGCCGAATTTTTCCAAGATGCGCCGGCTCAGATTATCTTTTTCAAAATTCAGCGGGATGTCGTAAATCGATTCAATATCGGGAGCGGAAATGACATCGGCTACGGCCACACCGCAATTAATGGATAATTTTTCTTTGCGATGCTGATCCAGGGGCCGTTCGCTCCGGCCGACGACAAAATCGGGCTGGATGCCAGCACTTTGTAAAGCCCGGATGGCGTGCTGGGTCGGTTTGGTTTTCATCTCTCCGATCTTATTGGGAATGGGCAGATAAGAAACGATCACGAACAAGACATCTTTGGGGTGATATAATTTGGTCACGCGAGCCGCTTCCAAAAAGATCAGGTTCTCATATTCGCCGACCGTGCCGCCGATTTCAATAATCATGATCTCCGCTTTGGTCTTTTTGATGGCTTTTTCCACGCGATCGCGAATCTCTTGCGGCACATGGGGCACGACCTGGACGCAGCGTCCTTTATATTCTAGATTTCTCTCTTTATTGATGATCGTTTGGTAGACGCGGCCGGTAGTCATGTAATTTTCCCGATAAACGTTCTTGTTCAAGAACCTTTCGTAATTGCCGATGTCCTGGTCGGTCTCGTCCCCGTCTTCGGTCACGAACACCTCCCCGTGCTCGATCGGGTTCATGGTGCCGGCGTCCACGTTGATATAGGGATCCATCTTGATGGCGCTGACATTATAGCCGCGGGATTGCAGGATTTCGCCGATGGAGGCGGCGGTCACGCCTTTCCCCACGCCGCTCATCACGCCGCCGACTACGAAGATGTATTTGGTGGGAAATTTTGGTTTTTTGACGGTCATTTCTTTTTTTGCAGCCGAACCGGCTTTTTTAACGATTTTCTTGCTTGGGGACATAAAATCTTGACTTAAAAAGTTTATTATGGTAATTTATTAAGCAGTACGTTTCATTATTAACCACTACACTAAAAAAAGGAGAAATGCTGAATTTGAATAAAGATTTAAAAAACACTTTCTGCCTCAGAACGGATTTGGAAGAGATTGCCGTTGGCACAATCGATGAAATTGCCGAGGTCTTGTTGGACATTCACCCCGACATTACCCTACAATTGGCGAACTGCTCGACGGCTTCGGAAGTTATTAACTGCGTTGATATCAGGCCTTCTTACGGAGAAGACCTAGCAAACGCCGTCAAACGACTCCATTTCCATGAAAACAATGAGGTTCTAAGTGAACTCTACGGAGAGGGATAAAATTTAATCCCCGCAAAGAATCGACGGGACTGGCTCTTACAAGCCAGTCTCTTTTTTATTTCTTCTTAGTCGTCAATATCTGCACCGCCTTGTCCATCTGCGGATCCTGATTCTTATCAATATTCGCCTGCGTGAAAACCACCTCCACGTTCGGTTTAAGGCCCTTCTCATTAATAAAGTCACCGGCCGGCGTCAGCCATCTGGCAATCGTCACTTTCAGGGCCGAGCCGTCCGTGAAATCTTCCAAGGTCTGGACCGAACCTTTACCGAAAGTCGTTTCGCCCACCAGCGTCGCTTTCTTATAATCTCTCAAGGCGCCGGCCAGGATTTCCGAAGCGGAAGCGCTGCCGCCGTTCACCAAAACTACGGTCGGAAAATTCTGCAAGGAAGCATGGCCCAAGGCCGGATATTCATTGCGCTTGTTGCCGCCGAATTGTTCGGCGACCACCGGACCTTCCGGCACCCAGGCGCTGGCCAGAGCCACGGCCGATTCCAGATAACCGCCCGGATTATTGCGCAGATCCAAGATGATGCCTTTCGGATTCTTGGTTAAAGCTTGGCTGACCGCTTGGTTGAACAGGTTCACCGTATCGTCACCGAAGCTGCTCACTCTTATCACCATTAATCCGTCCGGCCGCATCGTGGTCGTCACGCTCTTGACGATAATCGTATCGCGGGTAATCGTATAGTCTTTCGGTTTGTCTGTGCCCCTGATAATCGTGATCGTCACTTTCGTTCCCTTGTCGCCGCGGATCAGGTTGACCGCTTCATCCACGGTCATGCTCACGGTTGACTGGCCATTGATGGCATAGATCTTGTCGCCAGCCCGGAGTCCGGCCGCCTTGGCCGGCGTGCCGTCTAAAGGCGCGATGATAGTGATGATGTTATTTCTCATGCCGACTTCGGCTCCGATGCCGTCAAACTTACCGGATAAGCCGCTGGCGAAATCCTTGGCTTCCTTCGGATCCATAAAAACCGTATAAGGATCGCCGGCCGCTTCCGCCAAACCTTTCAAGGAGCCATAGAATAAAGCCTGATCCGTCACTTTGGTTTTATCTACATAATTGCTCTGCAAATCGTCCCAAATCTGCCAATAAAGATTAAAGTCCAGGGCCGCGCCCGTCGTGGAACTGTCGGCGGCGGCTTGCGTCGCCTGCGGCGAATAAGCGATCGCTTTCGCCGTGTCCTGAGCCGCACCCTTAGAATGCCCGGCGAAAAAACCGCCGGTGAAAGCGCCGCTTAAAACCACCAGAGCGATAAGGCTGAGACCAATCTTTTTTATTTTATTATTAGCCATATATTTATAATCTATTTTTAATCGCTTACTTCCTTAATACGATCGGCCGCTCACCTCTTAAATCGATCAGGCGCGACGGCTTAGTCCGTCCGGAAGGACCGGCGTCTACGACCAAATCCGGCGTTTGTCCGGTTGAAAAATAATCGGTCAGGCGGCGCAAATTGCTCAGGGGCGGCTGCCCGCTCAAATTCAAGCTGGTGGAAACGAGCGGTCGTTTAACCGCCCCTATTATTTTAATTAAAAATTTACTTTTAGGCAAACGGACGGCTAGGCTGCCGCCTGGACCGATGAGCGTTAGCGGTAAATTATTCTTAGATTTCAAAATCACCGTCGTCGGCTTCAGCTTCGCTTCGACCCGGCCCCAGATCCGGCGCAAGAATTTTTCTTGTTCCCGGCCGAGCGCCGCGTATTTTTTTAACATCTTAAAATCGCTCACTAGAACGATCAGCGGTTTCTTAGCGTCGCGGCCCTTGAGCCGCTTGATGCGCCGGACCGCTTTCGCGTCATCCGCCCGGCAGCTAAGTCCGTAAATCGTGTCCGTGGGCAGAACCACCACCCGGCCGATTTTTAAAGAGCCGGCGATCGTTTTGACCAGAGCCGGCTGGATGATTTTTAAATTGACTTTCCGGGTCAACATGGGGAAAAAATATTAGATGATTGATTTCAAGGCGGTCAGCGCCGCGGGCAGAAGCGGCGAAACCACGGAGGCGATCATGATCAAGAAGGGCGCTACGACGGAATTGGTCAGGTTATCGCCGAAGAAACTGCCTAAGAGGGCGTAATGGGAGATGACGTAAAGGATCGTGCCCAAGAACAAGCCGCCCTCCAGAAAGCCCAAGACCGCGCCCAAGATATTGTTGATGTATTTGCTTCCCGGGATGACGGCGATGAATTTGAAGATCTTTTCTATCAGGATGAACAGCCAGACAATCAAGCGGGTCACCACGACCAAGAGGATGATGAAAATGACGACCTTGCCGACGCTGTCGTGCCCGCCGAACAGATTTTTCGCCCAAGAAAAGACCAGAAGATAAAAATGGCTGGCGACGAAGATGCCGGCGATCAAGCCGATGATCCGGCCGACCATGCGGATGATGCCTTGGAATAAGCCGCTGAAAACAAAGGCGGCCAGGATGACCAGCAGACTGATGTCAAAAGTGGACATATTTTTGAATTTATAAATGCGAAAAATTTAAAGTCGCGGGAAAAGCGTCTCACCCTTTTTCACCTGGGGCGCGGAAAATTGCGCCTGGAGCTTCTGAGCGCTCCCTGGCAAGAAGGGCTCTAAAAGATAAGCCAGATTCAGGATAGTCTGCGCCAAGGGTTTCAAGACAACGGCGATTTCCTTCGGATCGCTCATCTTCCAGGGGGCCGCTTTGGTCAGAACTTCATCGCAGACTTTGATCTTCTCCCAGATGACTTGGAGCGCTTCATTAAAACGATAACCGGCCATTTTCCCGGCCAGTCGCTCCGCCGTGTCTTTAATGTCTTTATCTTTCAAATCAACTTTCAGGCCGGTAGCGAGGGTGTTTTTTTCTAGTAGAGTAGCCACGCGCGCCGCTAAGTTGCCTAAGCCGTTAGCCAGGTCGCTGTTATAGCGCGCTTTGAATTTCTCTTCCGAATAATCGCCGTCCTCATACGGCGACATTTCCGCCAGGAGATAATAACGGACGGCATCGGCGCCGTATTTATCCGTCAGAGCGTAAGGATCAACCACATTACCCAAGCTCTTGGATATTTTTTGTCCGTCCGCCGTCAGGAAACCAAAAACCAGAATCTGGGTAGAATTAGGCAAGCCGGCCGACATTAGCATCGCCTGCCACATGGCGCTCTGGGCGCGCAAATTATCCTTGCCGCAGACCTGAAGACCGGGCCAATAATTCTTGAAGTCCGGCGTTTCCTTCGGCCAACCGAGCGTGGAAATGTAATTTACCAAGGCATCGAACCAGACATACATCACTTGTTCGTCGTCACCGGGGACCGGCACGCCGTTCGGGACCTTGGCTTTCAGACGGGAAATGCTGAAATCGGTCAGGCCAGCGGCCACGAAAGCCCGAATTTCCTTCAAGCGGCTATTCGGCAGAACGAAATTCGTTTGCTTATCGTACAGGGCCAATAATTTTTCCTGGTATCGTGAAAAGCGGAAAAAGTAGTTCTCTTCCTCGATGGTCTCCAAGTCAACGTTGGGATGGAGCGGGCAACGGCCCTTAACTAATTCCGAATCGCTTTTTTCCATCTCGCAACCGACGCAATATTTGACGCGGTAATTCTTCTTATAGATATCGCCCTGCGCCGCGCAGCGCCGCCAGAATTCCTGAGCCGCCTGGACGTGCTCCGGATCGGTCGTCCGGATGAATTTATTATAGGATAAATTCAGGGCCTCTTTCAAAGGTCGGAATTTTCCCGAGTAAAGGTCGCTGTAGGCCTGGATGTCCAAGTCTAATTCTTTGGCCTTCTGGTAATTCTTTAAGCCGTGTTCATCCGTGCCGGTATTGAAGAAGACCGTCTTCCCGGCTTGGCGGGCGGAGCGGGCGATGACATCCGCCTTGATGATCTCGGCCGCGAAACCGATATGCGGCGCCGAATTGATGTAGGGCAAGGTGGTGGTGATGTAGAAATATTTGGACATAAATTATTTTTTTATCAAAACGACGAATTCGCCTTTGAGATTATTAGGATCCTTATTCAAATCGGCGAGCACTCGCGCCGACGAGCCAATATAAAAGCTCTCATGCATTTTTGTTAATTCTCGGCCGACGCTAACTTCAAGCGACGCCCCGGTTTTTTCGCTCATCGCGATCAGTTCTTCCAGTAATTTGACAATCCGATGTTTTGATTCATACAGGACTACGGAATATTCGCTGGCCATTATTTCCTTGAGCATCGTCTGTCTCCCCTTCTTATGCGGCAAAAAACCCAAAAACAGAAAATGATCAAAACCCAAACCGGCGAGAGATAAGCCGGCGGTGAGCGCCGAAGCGCCAGGCACGCTTTCAATCTTGGCATAAGCGCCGAACTGGGTGCGCACCGCCGCCACCAATTTCGCGCCCGGATCGGACACGCCCGGCGTGCCGGCGTCGGAAACGAGGGCCAGATTCTTCCCTTCTCCTAGCAGAGCCAAAACCTTATCCGTCTTCAGCTCGCCGGAATGCTGGTGATAGGAAATGGTCGGTGTCTTGATCTCATAACGGTCCAAGAGACGCTTAGTGACGCGCGTATCCTCGCATAAGACAAAATCAGCTTCCTTCAGGATTCTGAGCGCCCGTCGGGTGATATCTTCCAGATTGCCGATGGGCGTGGACACGACGTATAATATTCCCTGCGCCATAGATTAATTGTCCATCTTTTCCCGCCGCTCTCGGACGTAGCGAGTCCAGTCCTCGCCGATTTCCACTATCACCTTGAACGGCGCCTCAATGATGAAATCAAATATGAAGATAAAGACATTGACTTTGGAAACATTATTGGACAACCAGCGGCCGACCAGGATGATCGGCATGTAAAACAGATCCACTAAAAAGGTGAAAATATTTTCCCGGCGTTCTATGACCATCAGTTCCTTGACACCTTTGGTGACGATGATGCTGAAGAAGCTCACGAAGGCCAGGAAGAAAAGGAAGATGGTGATGCTCACCCAATTGAAATTGATGAAGGTCAGAACCGTCACGATGACGTAAACGGACAAGCAGAAAGAGGCGGCGTAAAGCAGATTGAAGATAGCGTGCTTCAAAAGATTGCGGCGCGCCGGCTTCCGGAGGATGATCGGCTGTTTCTTCTCCGCGCCCAAGAAAGCGATTTCTTTTATGCCGCTGACAATCTTATTGGTGTTAGTTTCGCCCGGCGTCCGCGTAGAGAGCACGATGAAAAACAGCAAGATCGCCGGAAAAGAGATATTGATGGCCAAAGACAAAGGATTCAAGGCCTGGCCCAGCCAGCTGATGGCCGGAATCTCTATCAAGACGGCAAAAACCGATTTGGTCAAAAAGATGTAGATGATACTCCGGACGGCCGACACCCAGAGGCGATTCTTGGCTTTCTTATACTTACGGTTGCAGACCTTACGGATGGCGGCGAGAAAATCTCTTTCGCCCCGTTCCAATTCGCCGCAAACTTTCACCGGATCGGCGCTCACGGTTTCGGTCAAGATTGAAAAATATAAAGAATAAAGCCGCGTGATATTATCCAATTGCTTAGCCAGGGGATGGTTGAGTTGCTCCTTGACCAAAGCTTTAAGCGCTAAAGTTTTTTCGGCCAGCGCGGCGATCTTGGCATCGTCCGCCGTTGTCAGGGCTTCTTGGCGGCTCAAGCTCACCCAGCCACTGTTATAATATTTGAATAAGACGAAGGCCAGCATGTCTTCATCCAGTTTCAGGTACTTGCGGCCGATGCTCAGATATATCTGGATTTCCAAATCGTCGTTATAAGGCAGGTCGGCCGGCAGTTTGATATTTTTGGAGAGGACGCTGAACAGGTTGGCGACCACCGTCTGCCTGATCGGATTGGGCGCCAAATTTTCTTCTATTTCACAAGCCGCCAATTTCAAAAACCAGCCGACGAAATGATTTTTCTCGCTGAGCAGCTCCTTGGCGCGGTTGATGTCCGTTTTCATGTTCAGTTCGGCGTTCAGCCCGGCGACCACCCGGTCTTTCAAACGGATATACTTATCCAAGAGCACGGCGATCTCCTTGATCTTCGTTTCCGGAATCTTGTCGTTAGGCAGGTATCGGGCGCGGATGAGTTCCGCTAAGAGATGGCTGGCAATCTCTTCCCCGTCCGATTCTTTCAAGACGCCCTCAATCATCACCTGGCGGAGCAAGATGCGCTTGATGGCGTTCTTGCGCAGGAGATGTTCCTCTTGATAGTCAACCGCGTTCCTGACTTTCTCATAAAAGAAAGCCAGACGGGAAACGAGCGCCGATACCCTGATTTTGGGCGTGTCGTCGTCCGGTTCTTTTTCTTTCTGGCTTTCGCTGTAGATTATTTGGAAGAGTTTCTTGATCTGGTCGTTAATCTCCACGGGCTGGTCATCGTCGCCTCTTTTGATTAAATTTGGGCTAACCATATAAAAAATTAAACTAATTTCTAGCTCAATATTATTTTAACCTGTTTACCCTTAAAAAGCAAACCAAAACCCCTTGACATCCGCCCGGCTATTTTGTATTATTAGAGCAGATAATAAAAAGGCCTGCGGGCTATTTTTTAGATACTATCAGCTCCCTTATATGAACAAAATAACCACTTATCTGAAGGAGTCGGCGGCGGAAATGAAAAAGGTTACCTGGCCGACCAAGAAAGAGACTTATAATTACACCTTGATGGTCATCCTGGTCAGTCTGGCCGTGGCCCTGTTTTTGGGCGCCTTGGATTTTATCTTCGCCCAGGCCTTGCAATTCCTGGTCACCAAATAAATAATCAAATCAATCTTATGGCCAAGCAACTTTTAAATCAAGGCCGCCGCTGGTACGTCATCCACACTTATTCCGGCTATGAAGAGAACGTCGCCCAGAATCTGAAACAGCGCGTGGAATCCCTGGATATGGAAGACAAGATCTTCAATATCCTCATCCCGACGGAGAAAAAAATCAAGATCAAGAACGGCAAACGTAAAGTCGTGGAAGAAAAGATCTTCCCCGGCTATATCCTGGTGGAAATGGAAGTGACCGACGAGTCCTGGTACATCGTCCGCAATACGCCCAACGTGACGGGCTTCATCGGCACGGGCACGATCCCGACGCCGATCGGCGAAGCGGAAGTCAAAGCTCTCCAGAAACGCATGGGCGTGGAAGATCCGAAATTCCAGATTGACGTGGTCATCGGCAGCCCGGTGAAGATCAATGAAGGGCCCTTCAAGAATATGGAAGGCAAGGTGACAGCCGTGGACGAAGCTAAGGGCAAGGTCAAGGTCTCCGTCTCCATGTTCGGCCGGGAAACGCCGGTGGAACTGGATTTCTTACAGATCAAAAAAGTCTGATCAACTAGTTAATTAACGGGTGGCGCTTCTCCGCTCGGAAAATATATTAGAAAAATAATATGGCTAAAAAGATAAAAACTAAGATAAAATTGCAGATCGTCGGCGGCCAGGCCAACCCGGCGCCTCCCGTCGGTCCGGCTTTAGGCCAGCACGGCGTGAACATCTCCGAATTCTGCAAACAGTTCAATGACAAGACCAAGGACCGGATGGGCGATATCACGCCCGTGGAAATCACCGTTTACGAAGACCGGAGTTTTGACTTCATCCTGAAGACTCCCCCGGCCGCGGAACTCATCAAGAAAGCGGCCAAGATCGCTAAGGGCTCAGGAAAACCCTTGACCGAGAAGGTCGGTTTCATTTCGCAGGCCCAGCTCGGAGAGATTGCCAAGATAAAGATGCCGGACTTGAACGCTAACGATATTGAAGCGGCCAAAAAGATCATCGCCGGCACCGCCCGGCAGATGGGCGTAGAAATCAAATAATTAAAATAATTGTGGGAGCCGCTCGGCCTGATGGCCGGTGGCGCTACCACCACGAACTTTATGACCAAAGAAAAAAAGGCAGCTGAAAAGCCGGCCAAAAAAACGGCTCCGACTGAAGAGGCGGCGGCCGAACCGACCAAGGCGGAAGCGGCGGCTAAAACTGAGGTGACCGAGAAACCGAAAAAAACTGCTAAGAAAGACTCTAAAAAGCCGACCGTCAAAAAAGCGAAAAAGAAAGACTATTCCGCGATTTACGATCGCCTCAAAGCCTATCCGATTGAGGAGGCCTTGGAAATCGTCAAGAAACTGACTAAAACGAAGTTTGACGCTTCCCTGGAAGCGCATTTCCGTTTGGGCATCAACACCAAGAAAGGCGACCAGCAGGTACGCGGCGCGGTCGGTCTGCCGCATGGCACGGGCAAGACCGTCAAAGTGGCGGCTTTCGTCAGCCCGGAGAATGAAGCGGCCGTCAAAGCGGCCGGCGCCGATTTTGTCGGCGGCGAAGAGCTGATCGCGAGCATAAAGAAAACGGAAAAGACCGATTTCCAAGTGGCGATCGCCGAGCCGGCGATGATGAAGAACCTGGCGGTCATCGCCAAGATCCTGGGCACCCGCGGCCTGATGCCTTCTCCGAAAAGCGACACGGTGACGGCCAATCCGGCCAAGACCGTGGCCGAACTGAAGAAAGGCAAGATCAGTTTCAAGAACGACGACACGGCTAACGTCCATACGGTTATCGGCAAGGTCAGTTTTGAGAGCGCCAAGCTCCTGGAGAACTATAAGGCCTTACTGGAAACCATCAAGCGCGCCAAACCGGCTTCTTCCAAGGGCGCCTTCATCAAGAATATCAGTCTCTCCTCTTCCATGAGTCCGGGCGTAAAAGTGACGGCCAGTTAATTCCCGCCACTCTTGACCTAGCGATTGAAATGAGCTATAATTGAATACAGGTAAGCAATTTTTAAAGAAAGGGCGGACCAAAAACCGCCCCTTTCTTTATAAAAAAGGTCGTCTTACGATTTAATAAAATTAGTGAGTAAACAAGATGAAAAAATTATTTGTCGGCGGCTTGTCTTTCAAGACCACCGATCAGGGCTTGGCGGATGCGTTCGCTAAGGCCGGTCAGGTTGTCTCCGCCGTGATCATCACCGATCGGATGACCCATCGTTCCAAGGGTTTCGGCTTCGTGGAAATGGCTAATGACGATGAAGCGGATAGCGCCATCACCATGTACAACAACCAGGAACTGGACGGCCGCAGAATCGTGGTCAATGAAGCTCGCCCGATGGAACGGAGATAAGATAACTTTTTAAACAAGTTAGAATATCAACTTCTATAGTCGAGAGCGAAAATAAAAGGCGCCGGGAGGCGTCTTTTGTTTTATGATTAACGGCCTATTTATTTTTTAGCGATTTTTCTCTTGGCTTCCGATTTGGTTTTAGGCCCCGCGCCCTTCCCTTGCTTCTTCTCATAATCCTCAATCGCTTTCTGCAGGCCCTGGGCGGCCATGATGGAACAATGGATCTTCTGCTGCGGCAGGCCGCCCAGATCATCCACGATCTTCCGCCAAGGATATTTTTTCGCCTGTTCCACGGTCATCCCCTTCACCTTCTCGGTCATGACCGAAGCGGTGGCGATATTGGAGGCGCAACCGAAAGACAGGAATTTCACGTCCTTGATCTTTCCCTTCTCTACTTTCAAGAAGAAATCCAACTGGTCGCCACAGACCATGTTGCCGATCTTGGCGTAGCCATCGGGTTTTTCCAGCGAGCCGACGTTCTGCGGCTTCAGGAAATGTTTGATAGTTTTCTTACTATAATTCAAAGGCATATGTTAATTTTTTGATAAATAAAGTATATTCATTATATAGATATTTTAAAAGGCTGGCAAATATTGACAAAAAAATAGTTTTATACTAATATAATAAGTTCATTTAATAACTGAAAACTAACCAAAATCTGTATAATCATGAACCGAATCTTCTTCTTTAACAAGAAACAGACCCTCTGCTTGGCCATGGCCATAGCCGCAGGCGTCTGGTTATTCAATGGCGCGTTATTATTCGTGCTTAACTTGTGGGTACTCATCCTGGCCATCGGCTGGGGACTAATCATCAACCGGCTGATGCAGCTGAATGACCGGGGAAACCTGCGCATAATGCTGCGTCTCTCGCGCAAGCAAAAGTGTCTCGTCCATTTCGGCTGTCTGGCCGCCCTCCTTCTGTCCTTCTGCGCCGTCGATTATTACAAATGTCTCACCAGCCTGGCTGACTGCCTAATATTCCCCAACGACCGAGTATTGGTAATCAAGGAGGTAATCATAATGTACCTGGGTGGCATAGGGTTATCCTACGGCATCACCTGGGTACACCGATTTCCCAATTCGCAAGAGATAAGGGGGTAAGTGATGGCTGAAGAACCAATTTTCGATGTGGTCGTTGTTTTCGCCTACGGCGAAAGCGAGCGGCTGAACAGGCCCTTGGTCGATGCCTTAATTGGTAGTGACGAACTGCTTGGGCTGATTTCCACGTCCCCGATAGTTTTTACGCAGAAGACGATTTACAATTTCCTTCGCGGCTGGAAGACGGATTTCAGGGAAATCCATATTGCCAAGCAGGCCAGCCAGCACATCTCGTCCTACGCCATCGTTTCCCAATTCACTGAGTTGGCTAAGCAGAAGAACTGGCAGAGAGTCCGCATCATCGCCGCTAAGCAGCATTTCTGGCGCTGCCAAAGGGATCTGAAAAAAAGCGGCTTTGTCGTCGTCGGCTCAAGGATAATCGTCGGCTATAATCCGTCTGATTCCCAATTCTGGGTCAGAAATGCCTTCGTCTGGTGGATCTGGGAAGCCCTATTACGGCTGCTCCCGTTTGCCCTTTACAAGAAAATCTCTCTCCGGGCCGTCTGATAGAAGACGAGCCCGACTACGTTTAAAAAAAGACGCTTCATAACTGGGCGTCTTTTTTCGTTTACCAAAACCTAAACTATTTTATCGGGCTGAAAGCCCTTAAACGTTTGACGGCCGCGGCCAAGCATTTGGCCGTGTAATCAACCTCTGCTCGCGTATTGAAGCGGCCGAAAGAAAAACGGATATTGCTATTCAGATAATTCTTGTCCAAGCCGATGGCTTTCAAGACATAGGAACTCTTTAGGTCCGTGGCCGAGCAGGCCGAACCGGTGGAAACGTATACGCCTTTGAACGACAGGTCCATCAGGATCGCTTCCCCCTCCACGTTCTTGAACATGACATTCAGATTGGCCGGCACGCGCTTCGTAAGCGAACCGTTCACAGCCACGTTAGGAACGGTTTTTTTGATTCCCTGCCATAGGTAATCGCGCAATTTTTTCACCCGAGAGATATAAGCGCTGCGTTCGCGGTAGCTGAGTTCCAGGGCGGCGGCGAAACCGACGATGCCCGGAATATTATAAGTGCCGGAGCGATAACCGTCTTCCTGACCGCCGCCGACGATGAGCGGTTTTATTTTTATCTTGCGATTGATATAGGCGACGCCCACGCCCTTGGGTCCGTAGAATTTATGGCCGGACAAGCTGACGAAATCCAGATCCATCTTCTCCACGTCCAATTTCAGATAAGGCACGGCTTGGACGGCATCGGTATGGAAATAAGCGCCGTGCGCGTGCGCGATCTTGGCTAAAGCGACGATATCCTGGATCGTGCCGATCTCATTATTGACGGCCATGACGGAAACGAGGATCGTGTCCTTGGTAATTATCCGACGCAAAGCTTCCCCGGTCACTAGGCCGTCGGAATTGACCGGCAAAAACTTTACGTTAAAGCCTTCGCGCGCCAATTCGCGCGCCGATTCTAAAACGCAGGGATGTTCAATCTCGGAAACGATAATCGTGTTGCCTTTGTCGCGATTAGCTCGGGCGACGCCCTTGATGATGAAATTATTGGCTTCGGTGGCACCGGACGTAAAAATCACGTTCTCTGCCAGGCCATTCAATGCCTTAGCTACTTTCTTTCGGGAGGCGGCGAGCGCCAAAAAAGCCGCCTGTCCGAGCGCGTGGATGGAAGAGGCGTTCCCGTAATCAGCCGTCAAATACGGCTTCATTTTGGCCAAAACCCGCGGATCTAAGCGGGTCGTGGCGGCATTATCCAGATAAACCTTCATAATTTGTCTTTATAATCGGTACCCAGCATTATAAAACATTTATTTCAAAAGCTCAATACTGCTGATCACTGCGTCAGAAAGAGGCCGATCACTCCCGTTCACCGGCAGATTTTCAATCTTCCTGACCGCCTCCATCCCGGAAACGACTTCCCCGAAATTGCTATAGCTACCGTCCAGCCAAGGAGTGGATAAGGCGGTAACGATGAAGAATTGCGAACCGTTCGTGTCCGGTCCGGCATTGGCCATGGCCAGACTGCCGGTTACCAGCTTATGGCCGCTGTCTTCATTCTTGAACTGGTAGCCCGGGCCTCCTTGGCCATAGATAGAAGTATCCGACCCCTTGCTATTCGGGTCGCCGCCTTGGATCATGAAATCTTTGATAACCCGGTGGAATTTCACGCCATTATAGAAACCGGCTTTGGCCAGGTTCATAAAATTATTAACGGCCAGAGGCGCGCCGGTGTTATAAAACTTCACTTGGATGTTGCCGAAATTGGTCTTGATGATCGCTTGGCTGTAAGTTTTCAACAGATCGGTCTGTTGCTCGGGACTGGGCATATTGGTTAAATTAGCCGCGGGCGCGGGGCTCGCGATTTGATTAGTGGTTGTAGAGGCGGTTGTTTGGCCGGTTGTAGAAGCTCGGCTATCAGTCGTAGCCGCGGCCAGTTCGTTAGCCGAAGCGGACGAAGCCGCTTCATTTATGGCGGCGCTTTCCTGCTCTTGCAGGCTCTTATCGGCGTTTGAATCGGCTGACGGCGCCGTACAGGCCGACAAACCCAAGGTCGCAGCCGCTAACAATAAAAAGAAAAGAATCTTGGTCTTCATAATTTTTTATATTTATTTGTTTTTATCAGACATGATATTGTTTTTTGATGGCCCGGTCGTCTTCGGTTCTTTTTTCTTCAATCAGCGTTCGCGCTTTCGGCCGCAGTTCCTCCAGTTCCATCTTATTCAACTCCGCCGCCCGTTTCTTCAGCCAAACGGCTGTATTCCGCTCCGGCTCTTCCAAGACTTCCCCTAATAATACGTCCAAAATCATACCAATCTTTGGCCCGGCGGGAATCTTTAGGTCAGCCATCAGATCATGGCCGTTAATCTTCAACATCTTGACCGAGACTGGATCGTTCTGAACTTTTTCCAGCATATACTGCAGATGGCGCAACTTATAGGGCATGGCCTTGGGCGTGCCGGAGCCGAGCCGGTCGGCGACGCGCAGGGCGATCAGATCTTTCAGGTTTTCCCGGCCGACCTTGACGATGAGCCGCCGGACCGAAGCGGCCGTCACTTCGCCGACGTTATAATAGAACATGTGATTTTTCACCAGATTGACCACGCGAAGGCGGTCTTCATTGGAAAATTTCAGGCGGGTCATGATCCGATCGGCCATTTTGGCGCCCAAGTATTCATGATTATAGAAAGTGGCCAGGCCGCCGATGATTTTTTTGGTCTTCGGCTTGGCGATATCGTGCAAGAGCGCGGCCAAGCGGACGCGCCAGTCAGAGCTTGGGCAATGTTTCAAAGACAAAACATTATGTTTGAAGACCGGATAAATATGGTGCCGATCCTGGCTGACAGCCACGCCGCTCTCCAGTTCGGGCATGATATACTGTAACAATTTAGTCTCATGTAATTTTATTACGCCTTCGGAGGGCTGGTCGGAAGCCAAAATTTTTATCAGCTCATCGCGGATCCTTTCCTGAGAAACGAATTTCAAGCTGCCCGCCAATTTAGGAATCGCCCGTTCGGTTTTCGGCTCCAAAATAAAATTCAGCTGGGCGCAAAAACGGATCGCTCGCATCATCCGCAGCGCGTCTTCCTTAAAACGGTCAGTCGGTTCGCCCACCGCCCGGATGATTTTCGCCTTGATGTCTTTCTGCCCGCCGAAGAGGTCAACCACTGGCTCTTTGGCGTCCGGGTCATAGGCCAGCGCGTTGACGGTAAAGTCGCGGCGTTCCAGATCCTTATCCAATTTATCTTCGAAGCGGATCGTGTCCGGATGGCGGCGGTCGGAGTAGCCCTGCTCGCTCCGATAGGTGGTGATCTCCACCACGTCGATCACTTCCCCTTTGGCCGCGTCTTTGGCCGCCTGGCGCAGGGGCAAAAGCACCGTGCCGAAAACATTTTCGTATTTGGCGTCCTTAAAAACTTTCAAGATCTGTTCCGGCCGGGCGTTGGTAGTGATATCCCAATCCTTCGGTTCTTTCTTCATCAAGATATCCCGGACCGAGCCACCGACAATATAGGCCTCGTATTTGGAGGCCTTGAGGGCTTTGATTATCTTGTGGATGTATTCGGGAATCATACTTTATGAAGCTATTGTTTTGCCAATCGCGCCTCGCTCGTCGCGCTTCGCGAATTAACGCCGCGTGGGCAGATAGGCGGGCAGGATGGCCGGCCGCTTCACGACCGGGTTCAAGATTGAACCGGCGCTTTTTTTAAATTTGGTGTATAAAAGTTTCTTGGCCAGGCCGTTTTTCTTGACCCACTCATAATACTCTAACATGGGCCGGTTGTCATGCGCCCGGCGCATGGTCTTTTGGGTATCGATATTATACAGGCCCAGACGCCGCTTTTCGCGGATGGTGCGCGTCGTGGGCAAGGGCTGGCCGCCGCCGCCCAGACAGCCGCCCGGGCAGGCCATCACTTCAATATAATGGTATTTCTTAAAATGTGGCAAGAGCTTGGAAAAATTGCCCAAACCGTTCACCACGCCGACCTTCAATTTCCGTCCGCCCAGATTGATCGTAGCGGATTTAAAACCGGCTAAGCCGCGCACCTCTTTGAACTCCAAGGGGCTGGCGCCGAACGGTTTTTTTACGCTTCCGGCCTTCCCGCTTCCGGCCAGGATCGCCCCGGCTGTCCTTAAGGCCGATTCCATGACGCCGCCCGAGGCGCCGTAAATGGCCGCCGCGCCCGAGCCGTCGTTGAATAACGGTTCACCGCGGCCTTCGGGCAGATTCTTGAAATCAATATTATGTTTTTTTATCAGATACGCCAATTCGCGCGCCGTCAAAACATAATCCACCAGCGGCCGGCCTTTCAGCCATAATTCCTGGCGGCTGGCTTCATATTTTTTAGCCGTGCAGGGTACGATGGAAACGACGACGATTTTTTTAGGATTGATCCCCTGCCGCTTGGCCCAATAGGTCTTGATGGCGCCGGCCGAGTGGATATGCGGCGAGCGGGCGGTGGTCAGATGCGGCAAGAGCTCGGGATGATAGAATTCGGCATAAGCCACCCAGGCCGGACAGCAGGAAGTGGTTAGGGGAAAGGCCTTTTTATCTTTTAGGCGCTCCCCTAATTCTTCCGCCTCCACCATAGTAGTGATGTCGGCGCCGAAATTGATGTCAAACAGATATTTGAAACCGAGGCGGCGCAAAGCGCTATAAGTTTTCCCGGTGACATTTTCTCCGTAAGGCAAACCGAATTCCTCGCCCAGCGAAACGCGAACGGCCGGAGCGAATTGCGCCATGACTATCCGACTCTTATCTTTAAGCGCCGCTTCTACGGCCGGCCAAGCGGCTTGTTCCTGAGCCGAGGCGGCCGGACAATGCAGCGCGCATTGGCCGCAATAGACGCAGGCCGTCGCCTTATCTTTAACCGGCACGATTTCTTGACCGATGCCGGCGCCTCTCATTTCCAGATATTTTATACCCTGGAGATCGCCGCAAGCTTCCACACAATTCTGGCAATCAATACATTGCGAACCGTCCACTTCCACGGCGTTAGCGAAACGATAAGTCTTGCGCCGGATCTTTCGGCCCCGGAAACGACCAGTATCAACCTTGTATTCCTTGGCTAGACGCAGTAATTCGCAATCATAGCCCGAAATACAGTCAGCGCATTTCTTGGTATGAGAACCGAACAAGAGTTCCAGATTAAGCCGGCGAGCGGTTTTGACGCGCGGGCTGTCCGTCAGCACCTCCTGACCGTCCGTCGCCAAAGTAGCGCAGGCCGCGGCCAGGCGCTTGGCGCCTTTGATTTCCACCAGACAGAGTCGGCAATTGGCCTTGATGCCTAAATCCGGATGCCGGCAAAGCGCCGGTATCTTAAAACCGCCGGCTTCGGCCGCTTCTAAAAGCGTCTGTCCCGGAGAAACCGCGACAACTTTGTTGTTTATTTTCAGAGCCATTACTTTTTAATCTTCACCAAATCAGAATAAACGCGATAATTGTATAAAAGCGCGACCGGGCCAATCAAGAAGCTGATGACCTGGACCAGGCCGTTCCAAATCTGCCAGCCCAAGCTGTCCACGGCGATAAACTTCAAAGGCAGGGACAAGATCATCATGACCAGCCAGAAAACCAAGCCGAGAAATAAGAAGCGTCCGAAAACTTCCCACCAATAACCTTTGACCAGCTCGTAACTGCGCTTAATGGCCTCGTATTCCCGTTTGCCTTCAAAGAAGAAAGCATAAACGGCCAGAGAATAAAAGACCGTAAAGATTATCGCCGGAATGACTAAGGCCAAGAACCATAATAAGATCAAAACCATCATCAAGAGAGCCAAGGCCAGATAGGACCAAAAATATTTGGCCGACTCTTTATAGATCTTCAATTCCTGACCCTTGAAATCTTCCTTCACTAGGAGAAAGATGGAGAGATAGGCGCGAGCCGCGAAATAAATGGCCAAAGCCACCGACCAGAAGCCGAGAAAGACCACGATGATCTTGAACGCCAGGTGGCTGGATACGGCGCCGATTGAGCCGATGCCGATTAGCAGCAAGAGGACCACCAAGGGGATGAGGGCGAACAAGAGCCCCCAGAGATAGATCATAATGATCTTTCTTAAATTTTTCCACCACATCACGACCGCCTGGCCCAAGAGGTCAAAGACCGGCGTGATTTTTGTTTTTTTGCCTTCTGCCATAATGTTTAAATTAGTTTTTTAAGATATTTTTAAAATAGCTGTTAACGACTAAGGGCAAGGAATGGCCCAGGGCGCAGAAGCTGCTGTCGGCCAGATTAGCCATCAGCGCTCGGAATGTCTGGCGATCAAAGTCCGGCGTCTGATGGTTGAACTCCGAAACCCGCATCAGTTCTCCTAAACGGTAGGTGCCCTCGCGGCAAGCGGTGCATTGCCCGCAGCTTTGTTCATGATAAAAATTTACCCAATATTCAAGCAATTTTCTCTTATCGGTTTTAGCGTCGTTGTAAACCATGATTGAGCCGGCCCCTTTGACCGGCTGCTCCAGTTCGGACATATTCAAGATCTCGCCGCTCGCTTCCCCGCCCGCCTGTATAAAAAATTTGTACGGCGGGTAATTATCGGTCCGGCGCAGGACCTCACTGATGGTCAGATCGGCCGGTAGACGGAAAACGCCATGATGTTTGATCGCTCCGGCCAGGGTGTAAAAGCGCTCGTTCTTGTACCGACCGCGAGCCGCCAAAGAAACGTTATAAAATGTCTCCGTGTTATTGATTAAAGTCGGAGAGCCGTACAGCCCGTGCTCGGTCGGATAAGGCGGCTTCAGGCGCGGCTGTACTTTCTTCTTCTCAATCAAGTTCAGGAGGGCCGTCTCTTCCCCACTGATATAAGTCAGGGTCTCCGGCTTGATGATGAATTCCCATTTGTCGGCCAAGGCGCGATATTTTTTGCCGGCCAAGACTTTTCGAATCCGCTCGGCGCTCTCTTTATAATATTCACGATTCAGAAAAAAATAAATCTTTTTTATCTTGGCGGCGCCTAAGAATTGTTCAGCCAAGTAAATGCCATTCACCGCTTCTTCCGGATAATGTTCCAGGATATAGCCGTCCTTTTTCACGCCCGGCTCACCTTCGGCGCCGTTTACGACAATATAACCCTGCGCCCGGCCTTTGAGCGCCGCTTTGACGGCCGCCCATTTCTGGGCGGTCGGATATGACGCGCCGCCCCGGCCGACCAGGCCAGCGGCCGTGATTTTTTTTAAGATGTCAGTAACCATTTATGGTTGGTAAATTTTGTTAGCTTTATAATTCCTAATTATCAGGCTCGTTCCTTCCAGCAAGTCAGCCGGTAGATTCTCCAAAGAAAACCAGCGCCACTCCCGACATTTATCCGGTTCCATAAGTTCTACTTCACCTGAAAAGCTTTTAGCTAAAATGCCAATATTAAGATAGTGTTTGCCATCCGTTTTTATATACCGACGTTCATCGGCGACGGAAATCAATCCTAAATCAGAAACTTCTAAATTACATTCTTCCTTAGCCTCACGAGCCGCTGTTTCCAGAATCGTTTCCCCGAATTCCAAATGGCCGCCCGGGAAACTCCATTCGCCGGCGCCATGCGAACCTTGACGCAAACCGAGCAGCACTTCTTGCTTATCATTCATGATCATCACGCCAATGCCGACTCGTGGGTATTTTTTCTCAATTTTATTATCCATATTCTTATCTCGCCGTCCAACCGCCATCCACATGGATGACCGTGCCGGTCACGTACTTTGCCTCGTCGCTTGCCAAATAAAGAGCGGCATAGGCGATATCGTTAGGTTCGCCCACGTAACCGAGCGGCGTATTGGCTTTGACCATGTCCGAAAAATTCTTGTCATTCAAGATATCTTTCGTCATGTTAGTGGCGATAAAACCGGGAGCGATGGCGTTCACCCGAATGCCCGCCGAGGCGAGATCCAGGGCGCCGGCGTGCGTTAGCTGCACCAGGCCGCCTTTGGCGGCGCAATAAGCGATAGCGCCGGGCATACCGACCGTGCCCAAGATGGAACTCATATTAATGATTGTTCCCTTGATATTCTGCGCTTTCATTAATTTAGAGGCGGCTCGAATGCCGTACATCACTCCGGATAAGTTGATGGCGATGGTCTTATCCCAGATTTCATCGGTCACATCGGCCACTCCGCCCGCCGAACCGATACCGGCGTTATTGACCATAATGTCCAGGCGGCCGAATTTATCCATGGCGGCTTTGACCAGATTTTCCACCTCCGCCGCTTGGGACACGTCGCCTTTCACGAAAGCGGCGTTCGGATCGGTCAAGGGAGTTTTCGGTTCGTTAACATCGGAATAAACGACTTTAGCGCCTTCGGCCAAAAACAGGTCGGCGATGGCTTGGCCGATGCCGGAGGAAGCGCCGGTGACGATGGCGACTTTATTGGCTAATCTCATAAATTTATTTGGTAAATTTTCTTAAATAAGCGGCCATCTCCACCAAACGGTTGGCGTAGCCCCACTCATTATCATACCAAGCGACCACCTTCAATAAGTCGCCGCCGATGAGCTTCGTGATCTTCATGTCCACGATAGCGCTATGCGGATTGCCGATGATGTCCGTGGAAACCAACTCTTCGTTAGAGGCCTCAATGATATTTTTCAGGCGGCCGCGAGCCGCTTTGACGAAAGCGCGATTGACCGCGGCCACGGTGGTTTTCTTGTTCAGAAGATAAACCGTGTCGCAGAGCGAGCCGACCGGGGTCGGGACGCGCACGGCCAGGCCGTCAAACTTATTCCTCAGCGAGGGGATGGTTTCAGCGGCCGCTAGGGCGGCACCGGTCGTGGTCGGAACGATGTTTATGCTCGCGGCTCGAGCGCGGCGCAGATCCTTATGCGGACCGTCCACCAGATTCTGGTCGGCGGTATAGGAATGGACCGTGGTCATGAGCGCCCGCTTGATGCCGAAATTGTCCTTGATGACTTTAGTCGTCGGCGCCAGACAATTAGTGGTACAGGAAGCGCAGGAGAGCAGATGGTCGCCGCGACTGATCTTATTCTCATTGACGCCGAGAGCGATCGTCTTCACGCCGCCCTTCTTGATCGGCGCAGACAGGATTACTTTCTGAGCGCCGGCTTTCAGGTGTAATTTCAATTCTTCCTTGGTCGTGAAGCGGCCGGTGCATTCCAGGACGACCTGGACTTTCAGGGCTTTCCAGGGGAGCTGGGCCGGGTCCTTAACGGCCAAGACCGGCACTTTCCGGCCCCTAACCACCAAAGCGTCTTTAGTGGCGGAAACGGCCTTCTCAAAACGGCCGTAGCAGGAATCATATTGCAACAGATGGGCTAGCGTCGCCGGATCGGTCAAGTCGTTGATGGCGACCACGTTAATCTCAGGAAACCTGGTTATGATAACCTTAAAAGCGGCTCGGCCGATGCGGCCAAAACCGTTGATGGCGAGGTTAATTTTTTTCATAAATAAACATAAATAATTGCTAAATTACCTATAAATATTATAACATATTTTCCGGGATAACAAAAAAGGCGCCTGGCTGCCATAGCCGGACGCCTTTTCCTTATACTGTCGCCCTACATGGACGCCTGATACTCCAAGCGCCTTAACCTGGTTTCATGATCATTGTATTTCTCATCGTACCTTTCATGGGCGCCGACATTGGCCGCCATTTCCGCCTGAAAATTTATCATCCTTTGGTTCATGTTGTCCAGAATAGTCATAATTTCGTTCTTATCAGCTTTGGTCATCATATCCGCTCGGATTCTGGCTTCTGATTCCCTAATCTCAAACCTTAATTCATCCCGAGTAACCAAATTTACGGCGGCCTTCGCGAAAGCTGGGGCGAACGCTTTTGCAAAAGCCCTGGGGAATTCTTTACGAAATTCCTTACGAAATTCCTTGCCAAACTCCTCTCGAAACATGGGTCGGGTCAGAGGCGGCTCGTCTTTTTTACCATTTTTTTTGATCATAATCTTGGCGGTTCCCGCCCATAAATCAAAATAGCCGATTTATCGCCGGAAACCATAATTGAATTATGATCTGATTATAATTTCCGGCTGATGAAAATAAGTTAAATTTTTTCTAAAACAAAAATAATCTGGTAAAAATAATTATAGCAAAGCCCCGGACTAGCCACAAGCCCGGTCGCCCAAAAAAATTAAGCGAAAATAAGCGACAAAAAAACCACTTTCCACAAGCGGTTTCTTTATATTCCTAAGAGCAATAATTAATTTTTATTTCCTTCGCTTATGCCTATGGCTGGCCTTATCACTGCCGCCGTTATTACGATTATGTCCGTTACCGCGGCTATGGCTGACACCGCCGCCATTATTATGGCCGCTACCATTACTATGCCCGCTACCATGACCGCTGCTAACCCCGCCGCCATTCTGAACGTTGTTCTTCCGGCGGTTGATGTCCACTTCAATGACGATGTCCTTGTCCTCCGCCCTTTCGCCGGCGATCCTGACGTCCACGGTCTGTTTCAGGATGTGGTGGCCGATGACCACGCCGCTACTGCCGTCCACATTGACGCGCGTGCCGACCGGCGGCAATTTGGCGTCCATATCCTTATAACCCTCATATTCAAAAGACAGGCAGCACATTAGGCGGCCGCACATGCCGGAAATGCGTTCCGAGCCGCGATGGACGACCTGCTGAGCTTCGGCCATTTCCGAAGTGACGGAAGAGAATTCCTTGATGAAACTCTGGCAGCATAGCCCGCGGCCGCAGGGACCGCGGTCGCCGGAGAGGCGCGCTTCGTCGCGCGTGCCGATCTGCGTCAGGCGGATATTGGCGTTAAAGCGGGCGGCCAGATCTTTGACCAGCTCGCGAAAATCCACCCGGCCGTCGGCGATAAAGGCGAAATTGAGGCGATTCCCTTCCCAAGCGGAATGGACATCCACCAGCTTCATGGGCAAGTCGTGTTTTTTTATGAACTCGCGGCAAATTTCCAGAGTCTCTTCTTTTTGGGCCTCATCCGGTAGGCGGGCGACGTCTTCGTATTCCGCCTTTCTCAGAATCGGTTTCAGTTCGCGGCTGGCGGCGTCCAATTTTTCTTCCGCCGGCCTATCCTTCTCGTCAATAATCGCCGTAATCTTTCCCAGTTCCCGACCCAGATCCGTTTCCACGATCACCCGGTCGCCGGGCGCGAGCTCCAGGCCGTTCAGAGAGAAATTATATTGCTTATCCCAGGGCGCAAATTGGACTTGAGCGATCAACATATATAGATAAGCCCCAACGGGGCGATAAAAATAAGTTTAACCCCGGGCCGAAACCCGGGGCTAATAGATTTAGAGAGAATAGCGGAGGAATTTCAGAACCTTGACTCCGCCCAAGATGTTTTTGACCTTCTGTTTGTCGTCCTTGATGTATTCTTGTTCTTCCAGACAGACTTCGGAATAATACTTGCCCATCTTTCCCAGGACGATCTTGTCCACCATCTCGGCCGGCTTGCCTTCTTTAAGAAGCTGCTCCTTATAGATCTCTTTCTCTTTGGCCATTTCCGCCGGATCAACCTCGGAGGGCAGGATGTATTTCGGACTGGCGGCGGCGATCTGCATGGCGATATCCATGGCTAATTGGTCCTTGCCCGGCTGATCCAAGGCGACCAGTACGCCCAATTTACCGCCCAAATGGGAATAAGCGGCCACGGTAGCTCCGGTTACGATATCAAAACGCTTGAGACCCAGCTTTTCGCCGATCGTTCCGCTCAAATGATCCAAATTTTCACTGACCGTGCCTTTGTCCATGGGCAAAGCTAAGAGCGCCTCTAAAGACGCGGGCTTAGCCTTCTTTATGACGGCCATCACCGCTTCGGCCATGGCCTGAAATTTTTCGTTCCTAGCGACAAAATCGGTTTCGGAATTAAGTTCAAAGACGTAGCCCTCGGTCTTCGCCTCGTTCACATCAACCTTGATCACGCCTTCCTTGGCGTCCCTGTCCAGGCGCTTGGCGGCCTTGGCAATGCCTTTCTTGCGGAGGATTTCTACGGCCTTTTCCAGGTCGTCCCCGGCTTCCTTCAGGGCCTTCTGGCAATCCACCATGCCGGCGCCGGTCATCTCGCGCAATTGTTTTATGAGTTCCATATGATTAATGAACTTTCCGTCTCGCCGACGGAAAAATATTTATGAAGTAAAATTTATTTGACGTTCTTCTTCCCGTCTTCCACCGCCTCTTGGACGGCATCCAAAACCAATTTGATGGTTTTGGTGGAGTCGTCGTTCCCGGGGATGGGATAATTGACCTCTTCCGGATTGACATTCGTATCGCAGACGGCGATGATCGGAATATTCTTCTGCTGGGCTTCCTTGACGGCCGTAACCTCTTCCTTGATATCCCAGATGAACAAAGCATCCGGCATCTTATTCAAAGCGGTCAGCCCGCCGACACGCAGTTCCAGTTTATTGATGTCGCGTTCAAAATCCAGGCGTTCTTTCTTGGTGTACTTTTCCAGCTTGCCCGTGTCCCGCTTCTCCATCAAATCCAGATATTTCTTCACGGATTTCTTGACGATGGCAAAATTGGTCAGATAACCGCCCAGCCATTTGCCCGAGATATAGGGCTGGCCGACGGCCGAAGCCATCTTCTTCAGGGGGCCGGACACCTGGTTCTTCGTGCCCACAAACAAGATGCTCTTGTTTTCAGCGACGAGCTTGGTGATGAAATCCAAAGCTTCCTGGAATTTCTCCCGGGCTTTCTTCAGATCAATGATGTACACGCCGTTCTTAGAAGTGAAAATGAATTGTTCCATTTTCGGATGCCAGCGGTTGGTCCGATGGCCGAAGTGCATGCCGGCTTTAAGCATGTCTTCTACTCTGGGTGCGTTAGACATATTTTTCTTTTTGACGTCTGCCCCGCCACCTCAATGATGAGGAAGAAAATGACGGCTGGAAAACCGTTTAGCGGCTCCACCAAGCCGCCCGAGGGCATGATGATTTATTAATAAAAAAGAGGTTCATTGAGAGGTGAATCCTCTATAATTGACATATTAAATATAAAGCAAAACCAGCGAGCTGTCAAGTAAATGAAAAAAAAGCTATTGTAAAAATAGCTTTCTTCGGGGCGGGGTTATTTTAAACCCCTAAATCCTTACTTGCCATTATAAGCCAATTTGCCGCATTTCGGGCAAGTTGCTATATGGCCACCGCCAAAAGGTATTAATTTTACCTCAACGGTTTCTTTACAGGTTAAACATTCGGTTTCGGTTGTTGTCTCCTCCTTTGTCTTTTCAGTTTTCTCCATGATAAGGTCTCCTATTTTAGGTTAGTTTACTTGTTAATGTTTTAGGTTAGTTTACTTGTTAATGTAGTTTTGTCAATAGTTAAAGCTGATAAAAGCTGTTCATGGCCTGATTAAAAACGGCCACGGCCTGATTATAGGCGATGGATTGGGTCTGATAAGCGGCCAAAGCGCTGTTATATTGGCTCACCAAATTATTATAAGTCGGCACCATGGCGTTGTACTGGCTATTCTGGCCATTGGCCTGGTAGGCGTCCATCTGCGCTTTCATGGTATTCAGGTTGGTTTCTTGGGTTGATAAAGCCGCGTTTTGGCTATCTAAACTGGTCTTTTGAGTATTCAGGCTATTTTGCTGGGCGGCCAGATCGGCCACGCGAATCTTGGTCTGGCTGACGCCGCCATATACTTTGCCGGTGGTGGCTTGATAGATTTCAATCTTGCCCAAAATCTGGGAACTGAAAAGATTAGTGAATTCATTGGTGGAGATTAGGGCCTGGCCGCTGATTGTCTGCGGGATGACGCCCAAGGGGAAATAATTGGTCGTCTCGGCGTAACAATAGCCGGAGCCGTTCACGGAATCGGCTACCGGACACTGGATGCCGACGGCGCTATGGTTGATGTCGGGAAAATCCAAGATGGCGGCGCCGAAACCGAGCTGGCGCAAAAGATCCACGGCCAAGAAGGTCTTGTCCGAACAGACGCCGCGATCCAAATATAAAGTTTCGTAGGGATAATAAGGATCGCTGTTCCGGGACGGATCGGTTTTCAGTTTAGCGGAATCGTAAGGGATATACTGGACGAAAGCCAGAGTATATTCCGCCAGCTGGTCGTCGGTCCAGCCATTAAGGGCGGCGGTGCTTCTTAATTGGCTGACAAGGTTAGCTAAAGACGTATCGCCGGATCTCAGTTTGAGAAACATCCCGTAAAAATTATTGCGGGGATCAAGCGGCGGATTATTAGCGTCATAAGTATAGACTTTCGGCGAAGCGGCATAGGCGGAATAAAGGGTTGAGGATAAGTTGGCTGTCAGTTGATAGCTCTGATTCTGATATTTGAAAGAAAAAACGGAGGCGACGGTTAACTCCGGAGCAGAGGCGGGAGCGATAGTAATCGTCGCTAAGTCGGCATTGGTTATGCCCAAGCCCAGATTCCGCATGACGGAAAAGGCGTCGGCGGGCGTGCCGAGATAATATAAATGGCGATTGACGGGATAAATGTAATAGGCCTGACCCTTGTCCTGGACTTGAAGAAGAATGCGGCCGGATAGATTAGCCGGCGCGCCGTTCGCTAAGAACCCGGCTAAGTCGCGATTGGATACGCCCAAGCCCAGATTGCGCATGACGGAAAAAGCGTCAGCCGGGCGGCCTAAATAATAACGATCGCCGTCCAGAGGACTGACATACCAGGCCTGGCCTTTGTCCTGCACCTGTAAAAGGATGCGGCCGAGTACGTTAGAGCCGGCCGCTTGAGCGGCGGGCGCATCCAAAACGGCGGGCGCGACAAGATTCCCGTTAGCACCCAAGATTAGGGCGCCAAGGGCGAGAGAAAATAGGAATATTTTAAGCGATTTATTTATTCTCATAATTCTTTTCCGCGAACGGCCAGTTCAGGAGATGGTGGATGACCGCCTCCGCGAAGTCGGGCCGGCGGTTCTGATAATCCAGATAGTAGGCATGCTCCCAGACGTCCAGCGTCAAAAGCAATTTCAGGCCGGGGCCGACCGGCATACCGGCGTTCGGCGTTTTCATGATCTTTAATTTGCCCGCGTCGGACACCAACCAAGCCCAGCCGCTTCCGAATTGGCTCGTGGCCGCGGTTTTGAATTCGGCGTATAAATTTTCCAAGGAGCCGAAATCGGTGTTTATCTTTTTCAAGAAAGACGGCGAGGGTTCGGATTCGGTTTTAGCCGGGCGCAGGCTGTTCCAGAAAAAGCTGTGGTTAAAGATCTGGGCGGCGTTATTGAAAAGCGGCGCTTTATCCGGCTGTCCGGCGGTGGCGCGCAAAATATCTTCCAGACTGGCTTTTTCCAAGCCCGTGCCGGCGATCAGCTTGTTAAGATTGTCCACATAGGCCTGATGATGCTTGCCGTAATGGAATTCCAGGGTCCGGGCGGAAATATGCGGCTCCAGGGCATCTTGGGCGAAAGGCAGGGGCGATAAAGTAAACATATGGTTAAGATTAATTATTAATAAAGCTTCTTATTGATTATACGCTTATCTATTATAGCAAGTTTTAACGATTCTCATTAGTTGACAAAAAAATACAAAAATGCTAAGTTCAAGCCAGAACATTACCAAAATAACGCAATATGGAAAGAGTTATTTATTTTTATCCTGGACCGGAAGCGATTTTCGCTATCACCAGCCTGATTATAAGCCTGGGGAATGTCTTCAAGCTCCGACCGACGACCAGATTATCAGCCATCATGAAACAGGCGGACGCAGATGATCAATTCAGTTACGTCTTTAATCTTCATCCGAAAGATTCCAATGAAGTCATCCGCCTCGCCACCTGGCTGGAAGCCAGCCAGCCTAAAATACCTCTTTGGCTGGACAAGGAAGGACCGAATTGGGGAAACGGCGCTCTGCATCTGATAAATTCCTACGCCGACTTGCCGGTAACCGTCGAAACCCACGGCTTGAAAGAAGCCTTGCGCCGACCGCCGCTAGTCAGACTCTACAGAGAATCGACAGTCATGGAGGCGCTCTCGGCCATCGGCTATAATTTTCCGGAATTCTGGAAAAGAGCGGCCGAGGAAATGACCCGGGGCGAAACGGGCGAAATGTCCGCTACCGCCCTCAGTTATTACCACGCTTTCCAGGCCTGCCGGGTCAAAGACAACTGGGAGCGGGATAAGAGCAAACACAAGCTGCCACGGTTCTTCGAATACGCCCCGGCTCGGCTGATCGACATGATGAATAGGACCAACGACGACTTCACGTCTTCCATCAGGAGCGAAGGGGAAAAATTCCTGTCACAGTATGCCCGCGAAATTTATCACAAAGTATCTCGGGAGACGAGAGAAGCGATCAATCGAATCTCGACTAACTTCCCCCATGACGCTCTACCCTGGGACAGCCGCAAAAAGATCGGCTACGCCAATCTAGGGACGGTTTCCAGCTGTCTGGATATGGCCGAGGTGATAAATGCCGGCCAAAAAAAGTTCCCTAAATTGTTCATCGTCCAATACAATTACGACGGCCACGATTACACCGGCGTCTTTTCCAAGGAATTGAACACCAAACAGCTCCTGGAGATTAAAGATGACATCCTGGAAATCAACCCCCGGGAAGCGATCAGTATCCTAAGGAAAAAGGTTTGGAACTGGCCAATTTGATTTGAATTGATTTCAAGTAACGGCGCCCCTAGGCACCAAATAAAAAACCCGATCACGCAATCAGGCGAGACCGGGTTTTTCTTTTTATCTTTAGAGCAAGCGTTTCTGGACGGCCGGCCTTTTCTTGACGGCTGGATTTTTAGCGGTTGACCTTTTAACGGCTGGCCCCTTGGCGGACGGCTGGCTTAGAACCGCCTCGGTCCTCACCCGGGCGGCGGCGTAATTGCAATAATCGCAATCCGCGGCAGGCGCGGGCAATTTGTCAGACAGCAGACAAGCACGGGCCGCTTGTAAGGCGCCCGGCACCCAAGAGGCGTCGCCGGTGTAAGGAATAATCTTGATGTCGAATTCCAGCTTGCCGTCAAAAGCGGCTCGGTCAGTCCGGCCGTTGCAATAGACGAAATAGCCGGTGTCAGAAACCTTGAAGCCGGTCTGGCGCAGGAGCCATTGGTAGATTTCCATCTGCCGCTTATAGCCGATCTGCCAATCGGCGTCGAGCGTCACTTCGCTTTCTTTGCTGGTGGCTTTATAGTCCACGACGTACAAAGTTCCCTGCCCGTCCGTCCAGAGATCATCCACGGCGCCGGTCAGAAGAAAATTACTAGCCTTGTCCAACGCCTGCACGCCCTGGAAATTTTCCCGCCACTGATCCAGGAGTTCATGGGCGTAAGGGATGAGTTTTAGGCCATAAGCTTTCATGAGAGGATGGCTTTCGCCTTGGGCGCGATGGATATCAAATTCTTTCTTGAGCAAAGTATCCACGGCGGAGTTAAGGTTAAAAGGAAAACCGGGTGGCCGGTCGATGCCCAGGCGCCGATCGAGATAGAAACAGCGCGGGCAATTTAAAAACACGTCCAGCTTGGAGCGGCTAAGCTTAAAAGGCGCGGCGCTTTTAGGGTTAAAAAGATTGCGCGTCCGCTTGGCATTATAATATTGGGACATAAATTCATTATAGCATAAATAAAAAGGAGCATCCGAGAGAACGCTCCTTCCTTTCTAAACAACGATGAATACCGATTAATTTTCGGGAGGCGACAATTCCTTCCCCTTTTTCTGCAAAGCGTGAGAGACGATCGTCAGTTTGCCGGAATTATTGGTCCGGCCGATGATCTGCGCCTGGATATAATCCCGGGATGCTTCATAAATTATCCTGTCGGCGTCTTTGTCGGTCGCCGCGACCATGATCATGCCGCAACCGCCGTGGAAAGTGCCATAGAAATTCTCATCGGAAAGCGCCAGGTCGGGAAAATATAAGGATTTCTCCTGGGCCTGCAAAAGGACCCGGGGCGGCTCAGGCATATTGTTCAGATGGGCGCCGATGCCTTGAGGAAGTATCTCTCCGAATTTTCCCCAGACTCCGCCGCCGGTAATATGAGCGGCGGCCATGATGTTAGCCAACGGATCGCCGACATCGCCATTCGTCTGCCAACCGGTAAGGCGGGACATGGTCTTGGCGTAGCTCTTGGACGGCACCGTCAACTTCTTAACGAAAGCCATCGCGCCGACGCTGGCCATAATATTTCTGGCGTTACCAAATTCGCGTAACAAGAGATCAGCGAAGAAACCGCCGCCATTACAGCGGTAACCTTTTTCCAAAAAGCCGACAATCGGCATACCCGCTTCAATCATACTCGGATTGAATAGGAGATACTTGTCTGCCAGACCGATGCAGGTAGCGCTCCAAGTGAGGATAAGCTGATCGTCAGTGTTAACATCGCAAAAAGCGGTAATACTCCGTTTCATGATGGCTGTCTCGCCGGTGATGTTCACTAAGTTGGCGTCGTTGAGGGCATAGCTGTAACCGTCAAACATGGCTCTCACCAGGGGAAAATTCTGTTTGGTGGCTTTCTTGACCTGCAGGTCGTTGATCATGATACAGGGGAAACGTCCCGAACGGGCAAAATCATCGGCGGTCATAGTGATGATCTCCCAACCGAGATTATGGAAAACTTCCGGCGTACCGACGAGGGTGAAAAATTGCGGCTTACCGCCCGCGCCGTCGTTCTCCACTTCTTCCATCAACTGCCAATCGCTGACTGAGCCGGGAGAGCTTACGAAGCACTCATACTGGAGCATTCGTTCCATCAGTTCTTTGCGCCACAGGAATCCGACCGGACCGCGAAAATTCTTGACATCGTGGGGGACGATAAAGACAGCGGGGCAATTTCCATGGCTTTGGAAACAGACTTCTTTCGCCAGGCGGGAAATCTCATCGCCCGGGTTAATCACTTCTTCATAATACTGGTTCATGGGATATGGATTTGGGTTAGAATTTTGGTGAATTAACTTTTGTTTATTACAATTGGCTTTTATTCAGGGGTGGAATTTATTTTTAATTCAAAGGACATTAATAAGCTATCTTAACGAATTAGGGGAGAAAAAGCAAGGATATCCGCCGGTACTAAATAAGACGGAGTTCATCCGTCTTATTCTGAAACGCTTTATCTGCTTTAGCGCTAACATTTTATTTTCAGTCATTTCTCTTCCACGAAAGCAACCATGTAATTATGACCGTATTTCTTAGCGCATTTGGGGCAATAAGCGTAATGGAAATAGACGCGGCCAGGTTCGCGGCCGTGGGTTTTGGCTTCCTCCAGCGCCGCCTTATAGAACTTGCCCATATCCTTATAAGGCCCGTCAAAGACGCGGCTGAAAAAATGGCCGGAGATAGTCGCCGTCGTCAGACCGGGCACTTCTTTCGTGACGGTCATGTTGGCCTCGGTCTTCCAGAGCGAGGAGTCACGAAAAAGCCCTAAGAATTCCGAGGCGGGCGGCATGGCGCCGGCCGCTTCGATTGCCTGGCACATCCGAGGATAAACTTGGCCCATGTTCAAGGGCAGGTGAAAGAAAGCGCGGACCTGACCCCGGACGAAGAGCTTGTCCTGCCAATTATGGAACTTATTGTCCCATAAAGCGGGATTAAATTCCGCGCAGCAGATGGCGTCGGTTTTTTGATCGGTCGAGCCGACCGGTTGATCGCTGGTCATAATGTTAAAAATTAATTGACTATATAAAAATACACTTTTTTATTCTTTATCTCCTTCACGGCGACTGGCATCCAGTCGGGGAGTAAGAAACGGCGGCTGATGATCTGCGTCCCGGGCCGACATTCGCGCTTGAACTTCTCGCTGAGGCGCGTCATGGTAGTGTTGTTCAGATAGCAATAGATCAGGTCGGCGGAACTAAGATCAAGGGTAAGCAAGTCTTGTCTTAATATTTTTATGCGCTTCCCTTGCAGTTTGAAGAGGAGCCGGTTCAGGAGGCAAAGGATGGCCAGATTCTCCACGCCGATGAGTTTCGCTTTCGGATAGGCGGGCCCCATGAGTCGCAAGAAGGGGGCGCGCCCGCAACCGAGTTCATAGACTACGGCGCCAGCTCTATTCAGAGCGTTCACGTCCGGGATGGCTCGGATTATTTCGCGAATTGCTTCCCGACCCGTGCGAATGAGGGGTGGATAATTCTTGAAGGTGACATTGATGAATTGGGTAACGGCAAAAACCAGGTAGACGAGGATAATGAGTAAGATTAAGATAAGCCAGAACATAAATTATTTTTCTCCGCTCACGATCCAGCGGCCGCGGTCGGCTAATAATTTGATGTCCAAAGTTTTATATTCAGAAAACAGATCTTTGATCTCGGCGCGGGTAAAGGCGCTATGGGGCACGCCCGCTTCGGGACCGGAAAGGGGCACTCTCGTCCCCGGTTCTATCTCTTCGGAATCGGTCATCATCGTCCAATGGGAACTACCTTCGTTATCTGGTAGAGTGATGAAGAAGCGGCCGCCGGGCAGGAGGGCGGGATAAAGGCGCTTGATGAGGGCGCCGACCTGTTTTCTGGGACCGTGATGGATGGCGGAGATGGAAATGATGAGATCATAGCGCGCGACCGGCAGCTGGTATTCATACATGTCCAAACAACGGATATCGGAGTTATCGCCCAAGGCTTCTTTGGTCATCTCCACGGCCGTCGGGCTGGAATCGATTCCGCTGGTTTCGAATCCCAAGCTTTTCAAGAAGACGAGATATTTGCCGTTTCCGCAGCCGATGTCCAGAGCTCGCTTAGCTTGAAAATCATAAGAGGCCTCGCGAACCTGCATAAATTCCATAAATTCTGGATTGAGGCCGTCGCGCAGGGTGGCATAGACTTCCCCGTTTTGCTTATACTTTTTGTAGATATTATCCCAGACGGTCATAGGGTTATAAGCGTTAAATTAATTGATTATGATTTTCTCTAAGCCATTTTTTCTCCGTCTTATAATTCGGGCAATATTCGGCGACGGTCTTCCAGAAGCGCGGCGAATGGTTCTTATGGATGATATGGCTGAGTTCATGGATAACGACATAGTCCCGGACGGTTTGGGGCGCGAGCATGAGACGCCAGGTGAAACTTAGGGCGTCATGCGCGCTACAAGATCCGTAGCGGTGCCGGGCGCGGCCGATCCTGATGGCGCGGTAGCGGACACCCATGAGGCGGGCGAAATGGTCGCAACGCTCGGGGATTATGGTCCGGGCGCGGAGGCGGTATGAGTTCTCTTCTTCGGCGCTTATCGGATCGGGTTTAGGTCGGGCCAGACGAGCGCGGACTTGGATTTGTTTGCCGAGTATCCAGGCGCTTTTCTGTTTCACGAAAGCGAAGATAGCCGCCTCAGGCGCGCGTAAGGGGGCACGGACGATGAGATCGGCTTGGCGGTTTATTTCAATCGCGATGCTCCGGCGCCGGGAGCGGACGAGGCGAGTGATTTTTATGGAGGGGGACATTAGAGAGAATTTGAAAGGAATAAATAGGCGAAATAGAGAGTCGCCGCGTTTTCAATCATGAGGAGTGGGATGCCGAGCAGGAAATACCATTTGCGCGTCTTGTGCCGGAAGACGAACATGCCCAGATATATACCAACACTCCCGAAGGCGGCGGCCAGAAAAAACATCATTCCCTCCGATATCCTCTCTGCGTTCGGGGCGACAGACTTAATTTTATCGATGAGCATGATCAAGAAAGCCATGAGGTTTAGCAGGGAGAAGAGGAAGATTATTAAATTTAGCGGGGTGAGGAGGGGCATGGCTAATTGTTATTTTCAAAATCAATTAAAATCAGTCATTATAATCTTACCTAATATCAAATAAAAACTCTCCTGTGCACAAAAAGTTGATAAACCATTGACATTTAAAGGATATAGCGGTAAGATGATTATCTCCTTTAAAACATAGAAACAGCAATCGCGGCGGCGCCCAAACGTGACGCACATTACTGGCTTGACCTCAGATGGTCTTGCCTTTCAACCTCGGTTGCGATATACGTGTCAGGATAGACTCGGAGAACCGGCTTCCCCTTAGGAGTAATTCCCTTAGGGGAGATGAATTTGGCCAAAAGTCCGAACCCACCGGTTCGCCTTTTGTCTCCCTCAGCTCAACCGGAGCGCAAGTGATCCCCCCTCGCCCAAAGAGGAGGGACAGCCGAACCACTGACAGGTAGGAAGAGAGTTTCCGTTTTGCTGGCGTAAAAAACCATCAAAACCGAACTCTCTTTTTTCGTTACCAAAAACCTAGGATTTGAACCCGATGATCGCACTAAAGCCGCAGACGCAGGGCGCCTGATGGCAGACATGGCAATTGTCATGGAACATCTTAGCCAGTTCATCGGTCATATCCGCATCCAAGGAATTCAAGACGCCGACGAAACAGGAAAACAGATCGGCCGCTTCCAGGGCCACGGCCGCGAAATTCTTGTCCTCATGGCTGCCGCGATAGGCCAAGAGGGCTTCGCTCAGTTCGCCCGCCTCTTCGGCCAGGTGGATGCCGGCATCTTCCAGGCGGCGCTTCTCCGGCGGATAGATCGCCCGGAACATGGCTTGCAGATCCCGGAGAGTTTTCGGCTGGCGATCGACCTCGGCTTTGATCGCCAGACGCTCTTCCGCCTTCTTGCTCTGACACTGACAGGGACAGGAACCGCAATAGGAACAGGCGTAAGGAAAGCGCTGCCAGACTTCCGCTTCCAGATCAATATGCAATTGGTTGAGGAGCGACATGAACCAGGACTGGGCGACCAGCATGTTGAGCAGGGTCTTGCTCCGGTCGCCTTTTCTGATGCCTTTCAGGCCGCGCATAATGAAGCGCTCCACGTTGGCGGCCATGTCGTCCCAATTGAAATAGCGGTCATTGGACTGGCCGTAGACTTCCTTGACGAAGTTTTGGAAGTCGCGGAGACTGGTGTCTGAGCTGACGCTGGGCATATGGTTAAAATTATGTTTTATTTATTCAACCGGCGTTTCCCCAACTGCCCGCAAGCCGCGCCGATATTGGCGCCGAAGCTAAGCCGGACCGTGACGGCGACGTTGTTCGTTTCCAAGATTTTCTGAAAGGCATCTATCCGTTCGCGGCTGGAGGTCTGGAAGCGGCCGGTCAGGTTATAGGGGATGAGATTAACCAGATAGAGCGGCTTCCTCATTAGTTGAGCCAAGAGCTCGGCGTCTTCATCCGAATCGTTTATGCCTTTGAGCATCAGATATTCAAACATCACCCGCCGTCCGGTTTTCAGGATGTAATTATCTATCGCTTTGAAGATTTCGGCGAGCGGATATTTTTTGGCGATGGGCATCAAGCTGGCGCGCAGGCCGTCCAGGGGCGCGTGTAAAGAGATCGCTAAGTTCATCTGCAATTTTTCCCCGGACAAGCGTTTTATGCCTTCAGTTAGGCCCGCGGTGGAGACGGACAAGCGCCGCGCTCCGATATTCAGTTTTTCCGCGTCGTTGATGAATTTCGCCGCCTTGATGAATTCTTGATAATTCAAGAACGGTTCGCCCATGCCCATGAAGACGACGTTATCTATTTTGGCGCCAGCTTCGGCCGTCTGAAAAGCCCGCTTCAATTCCCTGGCCCAGAATATTACTTGTTCAATGATTTCTTCCGCCGCCAGATTACGCTTGAAGCCCAGCGCTCCAGTCGCGCAAAAGGCGCAGCCCAAAGGACAGCCGACCTGTGAAGAGACGCAGATGGTATTGCCCCGCTTCTGCCGGATCAAAACCGTTTCCACGATTTCCCCGTCGTCCAGAGTGATGAGCGCTTTAGTGCCGCCTTGGCCGATCCGGCCAGCCGGTTTAGCCGACCTGCCCGGCTGGGCGACCGGCGCCTCGGCCACCATTTCCGCTTTTATTTCCAGCGGACACTCCACGCTCAACTTCTCGCGCAAAGCTTTCGGCAAGCTGGAAATCTCGTCCCAAGAAGACACGTAATCCTGCCATAATGCCTGATTGATCTGGGCATAACGGTATTTCGGCTCATCCTTCAAAATTTCACTTAATTTAGATAAATTCATATAACTACATTGACAGTATATTAATGATATGGTACAATTACCAAGATAAATTGAGGCCAGAAGCCCAGTTTATCAGAAATAAAAGTTATTTAAAAACCAGTGCCGATATTGATGCAGAATCAAATCTTAGCACACAAATCCTAAAAGCAATGTCAACTTTAAGATTTTATGTCACTGCCGAGCAGATGAGTTCCGGTGATTTCAGCTTCATGGTGCACCAGGGTGCTACCTGCAAAAATTTTTCTGGAGAAAACTTTGTACAGTTTGAGGATGATTTTCTCACTCTACAGCCATCTTCATTCCTTTCCCCTAAACTGTTAGGCTATCTGAACTCCTTGACTAACAAAGTTACCCTACGCCACACGATCAGTGAAAACAGCCTTATAGAAGGTCTTCAGAATATGACGGAATTCCGCTTCAGCTTACCGGATGGAAAATTTTCACGGACCGGTTACGTTGTCCTGGTAGAAGCAGAATCTTCGTACCATGTTTACCGGCTGATACATGATTTCCTGCCCAACATGTTCCCCAAACCGAACATTCTGCCGTTCAACGGTCCGCTCAAAGGAATGACTTTCCGGAGTAAACTGCGACTTCTCCTCTTTCAGCTTAATCCGCTTAAACTTCCCCTATGGTTTATGATCGGCTTCATGCTTCTTGTGGGTTTGACTTCGCTTGGTTTGGGTATTTATTTCCTTCATGAGTACCAGACGGGTGCCCATGCCTGTTCGCTGATTTACTCATCCGCTCTCCTGATGGCCGGAGGGATAATCGATCTAATTATCTTCGGCTCATTAACTGCCCTGAGAGCCGTTCGCCAGCGTTAAGATCTCTTTACAACTCGGGAAACCTGTTCAGATGAACAGGTTTCTTTTTTATTTTCTCACTAGCGTTATCTTCACGATCTCCGCTCGGCCGATGGTGCGCATGGCCGGTCCCCAGCTGCCGGCGCCGGAGGAAACGATCAGATTATAATCGCCATCCTTGAAGAAGCCATAGCTCTTGCCGCGCCAGAAGATCCGGTTCGGGATATTGAGCGGCCAGAGCTGGCCGTTATGCGTATGCCCGGAAAGCTGGAGATTTATGCCGGCCGCTTTCGCCTGTTTAGTCTTGGCCGGCACGTGATACATCAGGATGCTCGGCTGGCTAGGGTCGTAGCCGGGTATCTTGGCAATGGCACTCTTCAAATCAAAACCGCGGCCCATGAAGTAGCCGACGCCGAGAATCTGTAGGCCATCCACATTTACCATTTCCCCGTCCAGGATCTTTATCGGCCCGGAATGCAGGATTTCCTCCACCAATTTCCGGCCGAAATACAGATCATGGTTGCCAAAAGTGTAATAGATGCCTTTGGGAAAATTAAGCACGCAGAACGGTTCGTCCAGCCAGCTGAAATCGGCCGCCATACCGTCAAACAGATCGCCGGGGATGAAGACCGCCTCCGGTTTCAGGGCTTGGACCTTGAACATCAGCCGGTCAAAAGATTTCTCGCGATAGACCGGACCGAGGTGGATGTCGGAAATCATGACGATGATCTTATCCTCCCAAGCGGGCGGCAAGTTCTTAATGGCCACTGTATATTCTCTGACGCGCGGACTTAGGGCGTTGAATAATCCCCAAAGAGAAAGCAGGAGCGGGGCGATCAGGAAAAACAATTGATAGGCGATTTCCGGTAAAAAGAAGTCCAGCGCCCGGCCGAGCAGCATGACGATAGAGATAACGGCCGCGCCCAAGAAGAAATTGATGAACAGTCCCATCCAGAAGCCGGACAAGCGGTAATACCAGCAGCGGAAAACCGAATCGCGACGGCTGACCAAATAAGTGGAAAGGATGATGCTCGCCGCCAGGATGAGGATGGCCAGACCGATGATGAGCCGGCCAGGGCCGGCCGGGACATGAAAAAAATTGACTAAAAACAGCCAAAAATAATAGTGGCCAGCCACTACGCCGGCAACCGAAAAAGAAAAGAAGACTAGCTGCATCATATGTTTAAAATTATTTGATCAGTTTAAGCCATTTCTGATAAAACTCCAAATTATTCAGAGTCGCCAGGCGTTCGCCCAGATTTTCGCGCAAACGGAAAAGATGGTGTAAGAAAGCTTTGGAATAATCCTGCAAGCCGGGCAAATCGCTGAACCGGTTGATCGGCGAGAAGTCGCGAGCGAAACGGGCGTTGTTGATGTTGATGGTTTCGTATTTCGGCGCGGCGATCCCGCGCCTGGCGACCCCGCGCCCGCCTTTCGTGACGAATAGCCGTCCGTGCCTCCCCTCTCTGGTTGGAATGACGCAGTCAAACATATCCCAGCCCATCTTCGCGCAGCGGACAATATCTTCCGGCAGGCCGATACCGAGCGCGAAACGCAGGGCGTCTTTCGGAATGAATGAAGCCGTGCGACGCAAGACTTCGCCCAAAAACTTTCCGTCTTTGTCCACCGGCCGGGCGCCGAAGCCGTAGCCGTCAAACCCGATTTTCGTGAGTTCCCGGGCGCAGGCTTCGCGCAAGTCTAGTTCCGCTCCGCCCTGGATGACCGCGAATAGTAATGGCCGGCGCGCGCCCGTGAGGCGGCGTTTTTTTATCTGTTTATCATATTCGACTTTAGAACGTTTCGCCCAGGCAATCGTGCGCTGAACCGCTTTTTCCAGATCGGCCCGAGAAAAATCATTGGGCGGGCAATCGTCAAGAACAACCATCATGTCCGTGCCTAAAGTAAATTGTATCTGGATGGATTTTTCCGGCGTCAGTTCGTGTTTTGAGCCGTCAATCGGTGAACGAAAAATAGCCCCGGCGTCGGTAATTTTTCCTAAGCGCCCGCTCTTATGGATCAAGGAATAGACCTGGTAGCCGCCGGAATCGGACAGGAGCGGACCGGACCAATTCATGAACTTAGGCAGGCCACCGGCTTTCTCTATCACGGACAAGCCGGGCTGTAAATATAAATGCAGGGTGTTGACGACGAGAGCGTCCGTGCCCGTGCGCTTCACTTCCCGGCCGGCCAGGAGTTTCACGAAACCGCGCGTCGCGTCCGGCATGAAAAACGGCGTTTCTAAAACGCCGTGGGCGGTTTTGAGTTCGCCCCGGCGCAGACCTGATTTTTCTGTCTTAACAATTTTGAACATAATTACTGTACCACCCCCGAATTATTCAAGCCGGCGATATCGTCGTCTTCCAGTTTAGTGGTCTTAGCGCCGGTCTTGTAAGTGATCGTCGCTTTCGTTTCCGTGTCCATGGCCGAAATCGTCGCGCCCGGCGATAACACCAAAATCTTGCCTTGGTCAAAGGCGGTCGGCGTCAGACTGATACTGAAATCGGCTGTGGCGCGCGTCACGGATAAAGGCAGGCGGCCGATTTCCCAAATCACCTGATGGCTGGCGACGTCAAAATACAGATTGCCTGTGCCGGCCACGGCGCTATTGTTCCAATCCACGTAAGCCGGCAAGGTGAGGACGACGCGCGTATCGCTTAATTCATGCAGACTGTTCTTCACCGTCCAATAAACGCGGACGCTCGTCGTCTGGCCGATTTTGGGCGGCAAGGGGCCGGAACCGACTGGAATATTGTCGCTGTTGAAATAAAGGAGTTGTTCGTTCAGAGACAGGTCGCTGTTGATCGTGGCGGTGATGGTATTGCTCTTGTTGCTGTCGCCGGCGACCGACTTATTATTGACGCTATACTGGCCGTAAGCGACGGCGAGCAGGCTCTTGCCTAAGTCGCTCGGCTGGTAATTTTTCAAACTGACGGAAAAATTGATTTGTCCGGACTGGCCCGGATCAACTTCTTTCAGAGCCGGCAGGCCTTGTTCCGTCCAGATGATGGCGTTATGGCTGCTCAGTCCGCCGTTATCGCTCCGAACCGAATTCCAGTCTATGAAATCGCCATTCAAAGAGGCCATGATGACCACGTCTTTGAAGACATTATTGCCCTGATTATTATAAGTCAGGGTATAATTTAAAGTGTCGCCGAAATTGGCAGCCGCCTGATTCTGCGAACCGTTCAAGAGCAAGGTCAGATTCAGATCGCTGGTCACAACGGTCGGCGTTATGTCTTTCTGCCAAAAAGTGTGGCTTTCGCCGTCCGGCATTTTCTTTTCCAGACGGACGGTGATCGTGGAGCTGGCGCTTTTTTGTTTGATGATATAGTACAAGGGGATCTCTTGCCGGTCCATGTTCGGCACCAGGCCGCTCACTAGCCAGCTCTGGCCGCCGGCTTTGGTGATGGTAATCTTCTGACCGCTCAAAGAGCTGGAGGTGGCCGAGGCGCCGGTTGTCGTGGCGGCAGACGTCGTCGCTTTCGCGGCTGACTTCGCGACCGGCGCCGTGGAAGTAGATACGCTGGAAGTGGCCACACCGGCATTAGCTTCGGCCGGCAGACCGAAACTCAGATAGAAATCGCCCAGATTATTATTCTGGATATCGGAAAAGATCAGGTTCAGATCATTGGGCTGATTTAAGAAAGCCGTGTCGTTCGATTCCAAATCAATAGTAAAACCCGGACCGCTGACGATAGAAGAGGCGGAAGCGTCTTTCGTATATTGGCTGGACAAGGCGTCGGGCACGTAGCTCATTCGGCCGGAAATGACGTTCACGGAATCGGGTGGACTGATGAGCTGCCCGTTAACGGTCAGAATGCCGTTTCCGCCCGGGTCCAGACCCGGCAGATCCCAGCCGTAATTGCCGACGACGGGCGCCGTGGAAGCCCCAGAGAAAACGAAACCGGCCGGATACTGCAGTTCCAGATGGACGGAGCGTAAGGCGAATTTGGTCGGATTATGGTAGCTGATGGTATAGGAAAACGCTTGTCCGGCCAAGATCTTGTCCGGCGCGTCAATGTTCAAAACCAAGGCGCTGATGTCGCCGTTTCCGCCGAAGAGATAATTATAGCCGGCATAGCCCAAGGCCGCGATGATGACCAGGATTATCAAACGGCCGAAGAGGCGCCGCCAGAAACGGCTTTTTTTCTGAGTCATCTTCTTGACGTTGACCATATCGCCCCTCCGGTCGCGATAGATTTCCGACAGATTGTCGTCCATTTCTCGATGCCGGACTTCTTTCTTGATGGCTTTTTCAAAACTGTTCACCTCGCGGTCGGTCGGCATGGGCCGTTCCACGAAAGACGACAGGCCGCTCTGATCCTGGCGTTCCACGGAAAAATCCGAGGATTTTTTTAGTTTAGGCATATATGAGACTTATTTATTATACGCTTCGGCTTTAAACAAAATTGATAGATACTGGTCGCCGGACAGCTCGCCGTCCGTCTGCCAAGCGCTATCACCCCCACCCAGATTGCCGGGATAACGCCAGAAGATTGAATAGCCGGCCGGCAGGATCAGGCGGCTGGTGATTTTCGCCGGCTTGGCGCCGGGCTGTTTCTGCCACAACAAAGAATAAGGCACGAGTTCGGCTTGATCCGGATTGAGCCATTGGCTGATTCTTTTCTGCCAGCTATTATCCGCCGGCTTGCTGAAGAAATTAAAAGGCAAACGGTATTTCAAAACCACCGTCGCGTTCTCTCCTGGATCAACCATCAGCCAGTTGGCGAAGACGGTCTTGTCTTTTTCCGCGTAAATTTTTGTGCCACTGGACGGTTCAACCAGAGCCGCTTTCTCGGCGGCGAGCGCCGGGATATTTTCCCAGGCTTTATCCGGCCGCTCTTGCAAATACTTGGCGTCCGGCGCTCCGAAACCGTCGGCGGAAATGAGCTGGCTGCCCAGAGGCGCGTAAACCCTTAGCCAATCCACGTTGCGCACGCCGGTCATCGCCTCATTCTTCACGCCGAAATGCGCCCGAGTGATCGTTACCGTATCAATGATGGAACCGTCCGCCTGGACCGCGCTCTCTTGGCTGATCGTTTCCGTGATTTCCCGGTCGGTTTTCTGGCCGGCGATATTCGTATCCACGACTAAAAGATAATCTTTGTCAGCCGCCCGGACTTCTCCGCCCCAATTCCTTTTCAAGACCGCCGCTTCCATGGTTGGATCGTTGAAATACATCAGGATCTGCTTTTCCGACAAGCTGCTTTCAAAAGCGGTAAGAATCTTCCCTAAATTGTCTTTGGTCAATTTCTGCGGCAGGACGGCGATGATCTTAGCCATCAGGTCGCCGATGATCTTCTTCGGCTTATTGTCGCTATTCACATTCAGATTCTGTTTTAAGGGCAGATCGGTCGCGATCGGCGCGGTTCTCGTCGCGAGGGCGGGACTGGCGGAAGCCGCCAGGTCGCTCAGCGCTTCCGGATTGGTTTTGGCTAAATTCTTAACTTCCACCACCGTTTGTACCGTATCCCAAAAATTATTGGCGTCAATCGTCAATCCGTATTCTTTGGTCAGGTCTATCGGCCCGGTTATTTCCAGAAGGCGTTCCACGACCGTGGGCGTAACGCTGATGACGCCATCCACGCTCGGGCCATCGCTCTTGCCGTAGAACCACATCAGATTCTGGGCCGTGGTCGGCCAATCCGGCCACCAGTTGGCGTCCCAGAAATGCCAGAGAGGATTGACTAGCCATAAGGGCTGGGGCGCGGTCACCAGGACCTTCATGCCGCCTTCCGTGTCATAGGAACCGCCGCCCGGCACTTCCAGATTGGTGATTTTCCCGTCATGGATGTCCACTAAGGCATAGCTGCCCAAGAAGCCGCCCGAGGCGCGCAGCTCGGCGTTATTCTGAAAAACCAATAAATATCGCTTGTCGCGGCTTAGGCCCAATATCTCTTTCAAGTTATCTCCCAAGCCCACGAAATTGCTTAGGCCGTTCGCCAGGACACCGGCCTGCTTATTTAAAATATCAAATTTAACGCGGTAATCGTCGGGCAAATTGGCCGGATTGATCTTGGCCAATTCGTCTTTCAGATCGGCGGCTTTGGCTACGGCCAGATGCCCGTAATTTAAAAATTTGTCTAAGCGGAAAGAAAAATTTTCCGCCTGATCGCCGAATAGGCCGTCCGTCGCCTTAACCAGATTCTCACCCAAAGAAGCGGCCAACGCGCCGGCCGTCAAAAATTTCCGGCTTTCGGAGGCCAGTTTCATTTTCGGATCGCCGGACAAAGCGGCCAGGGACAGGAGTCCGTCGCTCACGCCGTTTAAGTCATCCTGCGCCGACAAAAAATCACCGCCCGCTTTCTGGAAGGAGGCGTCAGCGCTCTTCAGGTCCATCTGCCCGACGAAGTCGGCCGCGGCCATCAGGTTATTCAGAGCCAGATGCGACTTATCCACGATCCGCTGCTCCAGAGAATGAAAATCCAAGAGTTTGAAATATGATAAGAGTTTGAGCGGGATGATCAGGATCAAAAGGACGATCACGAAAGACAAAAGCGCCCGATACCAGCGGATTTTGGTTTCGGCCCGATCCGCTTGTTTATCCGCTTGAGACATGGCTCGGCGCCGGAGAACGGAAGCTTTCACGGGAGTGTTTAATATCTTGAGATCGGCTCTCACCCGCGCCGGCCAGGCCGGACGCCGGGACCAGCCGAAACGCGGCCAAGCGGTTTCCGGCTCAGACCAATTGATTTTCGGCGCCGCCTTAAAGATCCTTTTCTTTTCGGCCCGGAATTTCTTCTCAACTCTTTTCTCAATTTTTTTCTCCGCTTTCAAAACCGTCTTTCCCGTCCGCCGGATCGTCTTCTCCGCTTGCCGGACCGTCTGTCCCGCTCCTTGGGCCAGCCGCTTAGCGGCCGGCCTCAGGTCCACGACAAAATTGGAAAAGCGTTCCCTTTCCGCGTCCAGGATATTTTGTTCCCACGATTTATTATTGGCCATGATGATTATTCCGTTCGGGCGCCCCAGCCCGCGTTGCTCCAGCCAGCGCTTCTTTATAGACCTCTAAAGTCTGTCGCGCGCATTCCCACCAATTATATTTTTTCACTTGTTCCAAACCGCGCCGGATAAGATCAGCGCGCAAATTATCGTCCGACAAGACCCGCTTGATATTTCCCAGCATATCCTCCTCGTCTTCAGGATTGAAATACAAGGCCGCCCCGCCCAAAACTTCCGGCAAACTGGCGCGGTCGGAAGACAGGACCGGACAGCTTTTGGCCATGGCTTCTAAGGGCGGCAGACCAAAACCTTCGTATAAAGACGGAAAAATATAAGCGCGGGCGGTCTGATATAATATTTCCAATTCCGCGTCCGGCACGTAGTGCGGGAAAATGACCGGACTGTTCAGATTCTCTTTCTGCCAGAGATTGAGGCGGCGGGCGTATTCTCGGACGCGATCATAAAAATAATCCAAGCGGCCGACTAGGACCAGGCGCAGATCCGGATGATCCGCCCGCAAACGATTAAAGGCGCGGATCAAGATTTCCAAATTCTTATGGGGATAGGCATTGCCGACGTAAAGCAGGAAATTCGGACCGATATTATACTCCGCCAAGACCTCGCGCCGGTTCAGCTTGGCGTAGAACAAGGAATCGCGGCCCTTGGCCAGATTGGCCACGCCTTCGTAAGTGACGATGATCTTCTCCGGCCGGATCTTGAATTTCTTGACCAGATCGCTCTTGGTGAACTCGGAGACGGCGATGATCTTTCGTGCCCGTTTGACGGCCAGATATATGACCGCTTGATAGGCCAGGTTTTTCAAGCGATAAAGCCAAGGGCTCCGCGTCGTCGCCCGGAGCGTCGGGAAATGCGTCAGGATCAGATCATGGATGGTGACCACGAATTTGACGGGCGTGAGGAGCGGCACGTTGAAATGCGGAAAATGCATCAGGTCCACGCGCGCGCGCCAGATATGGAACGGCATCAGCCATTGTTCCTTCCAGGAATACCAGGGAATATCCAGGCGGACCTTCCTCACTTTGAGTCCCGGGGCGTCTAAAAGCGCCGCCTCACAGTCAAATTCGTCGTAATTTTCCGGACTTAAAAAAATTACATAATTAAAACCGGCGCCTCCGCTGGCGAGCGGATCGGCGCTGGCGATCTTCATGAGATTATCCGCCACTTCCTGGGTATAGCGGCCCAAACCTTTGCCGATGGGGCCATAGAAGCGAGCGTCAAAACCGATAGTCATGGGCATTAGATTTAAGCGGTCGGCAGATTGGGCGGCGGGGCGGCGTCTTTCTTGGTTAAATCGTCAGCGGCGCTCACGGTCGTCGCCTCGGATCTATTTTGTCCGGCTCGCCCGGCTCGTCCGGCGCCTCTTTCTAAACCGCTAAAGATATCCGGCAAGACTTTTTCTTCTTTGGGCGCCAGTGGCAGAGCGGCGGGCGCGTCCGCTTTGCGGCCCGGCGCCTTCTGAACCAGCGGAATCTTGACGTTGGCTTCAATCGGGAAATGCCAGAGCGTCGCCAGTTCTTCTATATTCCATAAGGCCATCTTCAAGCCGCGAGTATCGGAACGCTTCAAGTAATGATGGAAGATCAGCCGCTTCTTCTCGTTGAGCCGCATCTCTTTCAAGAAATAGGCGGTGCGCGTCATGGTATGGTCCAGATCGGGTTTCAAGCCGTTCAGATCCATAGAAGCGAACTGCTTTATATAGCCGACGATGCCGTTGGCCACCTTGGCTTTATTGAAGACGTCTTTCTTGGCGATATAAACCACCCGGATCTTGGCTAAGAAGCCGAGCTTGCTGGCTTTCAGCTCAATACCCTCAATGCGCCGCTTCTCCAGAGGAGATAGATCCATCATGGAGCGGGGTCGCTTTTCCTCTTTTTTCTTGCTCGGATCAATGTCCTGCCAGATCGGGAAAACCGTCTCACTAGCGTTACCCAGCGCCTCCAGACCCCTCATCGCATAGCTCGGGTCAACTTTTTTCTTCCGTTCTAGAATCTTATCGATTTCCTTCTCCGATTCCTTGATCCAGTCAAAACCGGTCGGCTGGACGATGAGCTGGAACCAGAACTGTTCGCTCTGGCGAAGCGAGCCGCAGAGATCCATGAGCGAAGCCATCGGATCCTTGAACTGCGTTTCGCTCGGCCCCATGGTATGTTCAAATTCCAGATAACCCTTGAGCGGATAAACCCATTTCGTCTGGAAAAGGAATTCCGTGCCCCAGATATCATATTCCTCGTCCGGCCATTTCTGGGGGACGTTTTTCGTATAGTCGTCCACCTCGGAAATTTCCGCGTCCGGATACTGGGAATAGACCGAGGTTTCCAGGAGATTGCGCGATTCCAGAGGCGTCCAGATCAAAAACTGCGTGTAGCCCTCCACGCTGATAATCTCATAACTGAAAGACTTCTGGTATTCGCCCAAGAACCATTTCTCAAAAAAATTCTGGGTGCCGTGCGCCCCGCCCAAATAAGTGAACATGTTTTCCGCCGCCTTGGGCGTCTGCTCATTGCCGCGCGGGATATCCACCGCCAAGAGGATGTGTTTATGCGTCTTGGCCCATTGCTGTTTTATCCAGAGCTCATAGACTTTCAGGACGCCCCACAAAAAAACGATGGCGATGATAATCCAACCGAAATTGCCCAAAAAAACCCAAAACATCTGTTCCGGCGGCAGGGCCATCCATTGATCCAAACCGCTGGTGTTTATGGTTATATTCATATGTATTGATTTGATTATATTTTAGCATATTTTCATAAAAAATAAAAAACCCGGCCGGATCAGGGTCGGGTTCTTTATATTCTATTGAAATTCGCTTAATTTTGCGGTTATTTCTGCCAGTCTTTCAGGCCGTAAGTGCCGCGGCTCATCAGGACATAGCGGTCGTCTAGGATGAGTTCGTTATGGACGGTGGCGGCGTTAGCCGTTTTCTTGTCAAACTTCATCTCATTGATCCTTTTGGCGATCTCCGTGAAATGAAGCGGTTTGCCCTCATGCTTCAAGATCAGATAGATCTTGTCGTTGACGGTTTTCGGCTTCACTTCCTGCCAGTCGGTCAGACCCCATTCGCCGTATTTATTCTGTTCTAGGCCTCTTAAGGTCTGCATCAAGGAATATAAGATCTTATTGCCGTTGATAGTTTCCGCCTTATCCGGAAAAAGCTTACTTTTAAAAACCGAAGTGATATCAGCGCTATTATCATGGCTTAACTTGTTCTGATGTTTGTTATAGGTCTCTAAGCGCTTCAGAAGCTCCAGGGTTTCGTCCGTAGTCATGGTTTTCTTCTGGCTGTCCACCTTGCTCAAGAGACTGCCGGCCAGTTCCTCCAGGTGGATGACCGATTCGCCCTTGCGCTTGAAGGACGGGTTGAAGGCCTCATGGTCGTTCACCAGTTCAAAATCGTCGCTCATCAGGCGGGAAATGAGAAAATTAAAATGATTGCGGTAAATCTGGCGGTTCTTGTCATAGTTCGGGTCGCTCGGATTCTGCTCGTTATTGATTTCCAGAGCCATGACCGTCAGAATATCCAGCAAATAATCGCGGCGGATAAGTCCCCCGTTCTCGTCCAAGAGCTCTTCCACGGTATTTTTCAAAATGGCGATAGCGCTTTCCAGATTCTCCAGCTTCTTGATCTTCTTGATGCTGGCGGCTTCAATCTGGCGCACCCGCTCCCTGGTTAATTTATGCAGGCTGCCGATCTTTTCCAAAGTTTCGCCTTTGTCGCCTTTCAAACCGAAACGGCGGGATAAGATATCTTTTTCCCGATCCATGAGTTCGGCGAACAGGTTGTTGACGATGTTAATCGCATCCAAACGCGCCAATTCTTCGGACTTTTCCTTCTTGATCATTTTCTCCAGTAGATTTTCCATATAAAAAATAAAATAAATAATTCTTGTTTATCACAGCTAATTTAGCATATTATTTTACATTAGTCAATGGTTTTTTGAAAGTTAATAGGTGAGAGTATTGTTTTAAGAGAAATTGCTCTAATATAAGAGAAAAAATAAACATGGACAGAAAACGGAAAACAATGATTATTTTATTGACATAATTTTGTTTTTTCCAATGTTTGACAAAAAGAAAATGTTGGTTCAGGAATGACCAAGCGCGCACTTCCCGGCTTTTTTCCCGCCGGTCAGCAATTGCCCGCCACCAGCCTTCGCCCGAAGAGGCGGCCGTGCGGTCATGATAGACGATTGCCTCGGGAACGAGCCGCGATTTATAGCCGGCCAGGAACAAACGATAGGCCAAATCACAGTCTTCCTTATACATGAAGAAGCGTTCGTCAAAACAGCCGGTCGCTTCCCTGATTTTTTTCAAAGCGCTCAGCCGGAAGAGCCCGGCCGCGCCGGATGGTCCCAGAATAGGCGCTTGGTCATATTGCCCGCGGTCAAGTTTTCCCTGCCCCAGGTCGCGGAAGCTCAGGCCGGCCTTAAGCACGAGGCCGCAAGTGTCAATCAGTTTTGTCTTGCCTGCTCCGCCAAAATCCCAACGCAAGATTTTCGGGCTGACTGAAGCGAGCGCACCGTCCTTATCCAGGGCCGCTACCAATTTCTTGATCACCTCCGGCTCCAGAAGCGTATCGGGATTGATGACTAAAAAATATTCGGCGTTTTGGGCGATGGCTAGGGCGATCAAGCGGTTATAGGCGCGGCTGAAACCAAGATTCAGGCCATCCGAGCCGACGTAAACGATAGTCTGCCCGCTTGGCGCCTCGGCCGGACGACCCGAATCCGCCTGCTCGCGGTTAAAAAATTCAATCGCCAGCCGATTCAGGTTATTATCCTTGGCGCTATTGTCGTGCGCATAGACGGCTAACTCGTTCCGCGGCAAAAAATCCAAAGCCGCGGACAAGCTGGCGAGAAAATCCGACAGATACTTGGCGCTCGTTTCGTTGTAGCAGATGAAACCGACGGCTAATTTCATAAAAACTCTTGACAAGCCAAATCAAAGGCAGTATATTTTGTTTATAAATTTTATTTTTGCACTTTCATCAATCAACTAAATAATAAATCCCTTAAAACTCTTTTGACATGACGATGAGAACTGATGTTAATGACGAGAAAACGATCAAAGAGGCCATGGAAGCGGTGAACAATATCCCCCACCGCGACCTTAACCAATTTGAATTTGCTGCCCAAGTCAGACGGGAGGTAGCGGCGGTCCAAGATATCTTCCCGCACGGCGGCACACCGAGCGGCGGGACGATCTTCACGGTCGTCATCTCTCTGACCAGCGGTCAGGCGAAAAGAAGAGTGACAAAAATGTTCAACAAATGAACTCTCCGGGGAGTAAAAAAGGACGGGCTTCAATTTAAGACCGTCTTTTTTCTTTTACACCGCCATCTGGTCGGCTAATTTTTCCTTGGCCAGATTCTGGGCCTTGAGCAGGCTGTCAAAGGTGCCGGCGTCCAGCCATTCGCCTTTGACCATGGCCACGTCCAGTTCTCCTTTGGCCAGATACCAATTATTGACGTCCACGATTTCCAGTTCGCCGCGGGCGCTGGGCTTCAGATTCTTGGCGATCTCCACCACCCGCTTATCATAGACATACAGGCCGGTCACGGCGTAATCGCTCAAATATTCCGTCGGTTTCTCCACAATTTTTTCCGCTTTCATATCCGCGCCGAATTTCACTACCCCGAATCTTTCCGGATCGGGTACCTGTTTGGCAAAGACTTTGGCGCCGCTCTTAAAGCTCTTGATCTCCCGGCTCAAGTCGTCCTCAAAGATATTATCGCCCAAGATCATGACCACGTCCTCGTTATCAATGAAATTCTCACCGATGATGAAGGCCTGCGCCAAGCCCTCGGGTTTGTCTTGGATCTCATAAGTGAACTTCACGCCGAATTCCTTGCCACTACCGAGTAAGTTCAAGTAGTCGCCGGCCCGGTCCGGAGAAACGATGATGAGGATTTCCTTGATGCCGGCTTTGATGAGCGTGTTCAAGGGATAATAAATCATCGGCCGGTTATAGATCGGCAGAAGCTGTTTGGAAGTGATCTTGGTGAGCGGCCGGAGGCGCGTGCCCGAACCGCCGGATAAAATGATGCCACGCATATTTTGTTTGGCCGAAGGCCGGCATTTACGCTGGCGATAAACCAGTCGCTAAACCGGCCATAAGGCCGAATTAATTTTCTAAATATTCTTTCAAGGCGACGTGCCAATGGCGCAATTTTTTCGCCTTGGTATTCTTCAAGACCGAGAATTTCGGCCGCCGGGCGGCGCGATCCATATTCTCGCTGCGCACTGGCCGAACCAGAGTTTTGATCCTCTTGACCCGAAACAATTCCTGGACGCCTTCATACCAGGTGGCCGGGCCTTCGCTCACCAGATGGTAGATGCCGAAAGGCATTTCCAGTTCAAACAGGCGCCGCGTGGCCGCCGCCAGATCCGGAGTGTAGGTGAAGCAACTCAATTCCTCGTTGACCACGGTCAGGTCTTTTTTATTCTGCGCCAATTCCAGCATAATGTCAAAGAAGCTCGGCTTGGCCAAGGGGCTATAGCCCTTGGGACCGAATAATTTGGAAGTTCGGACCAGATAATACTTGAAGGGTCGGAAACCACGGCCAGCGGCGTGATCCACTCGGCGCAGGATTTCCCGTTCACCCAAAAATTTGCTTTCCCCGTATTTGTTTATCGGGTTAGGCGTATCCTCTTCGCTGAAGGCCGGCTTGTCCGGCGTGCCATTGAACACATAATCGGAAGAATAGTGGATCAGAGTGGCGTCCAGTTTACGGGCCAGGTCGGCCAGGAGCCCGGGCAGGTCGCGGTTGAGCTTCAGGGCGGTTTCATAGTCGCTCTTATCCTCGCATTTGTCCACGTTGTTATAGGCGGCGGCATTGATGATGATTTCCGGTTTCAGCTCCCGGATCCGCTTGCTGAGCTCCTCAAAATGCAAAAAATCCAGGTCTTCCCTGTCCCAGGCGACGACCGGATAGTCCACGCTTAAATTTTTGGCCAATTGGGCGCCGAGATTGCCTCGGCCACCGAGTATCAAAAGAGGCATAATAAAGGCAAGGTGTTACGGCTATAAGTATATATAGTAAAAAATAAATTGACAAGCTTATTTCTTTATGTTTAAATTTGAGGAATACTTTAACAACACAACATCAAAAACACCATATAAATTCCTAAAATCAGTTATTATTAACCCTTTAATCTGAAAGAGATGAAACAGTTAAATTTTCGTGAAAAATTAAGAATCAGGCAGGAGAAGACCAAATCGCTCCTTTGCGTAGGTCTGGACCTGTTGCCGGAAAAAATACCGACTCACCTGATTACACCCGGTCCATTCAACTCGCATTTGGCGACTGACATGGCTTACTGGGCAATGAGAATTGTCGATGCCACCGCTCCCTACACGAGCATGTACAAACCGCAGCGGGCCTACTGGGAAGCTTTCCCGGGAGGAGCCGAAGCTTTGCAAATGGTGATTACCTACATTGAAAGAACCTATCCGGATATTCCGGTTTTCACCGACTGCAAACGGGGCGACATCGACCGGACGCAGGCTTGCTACCGGATTGCCCAGTTTGACATTGATGGCACGGAAGGTATGAACTTCTCTCCCTATATGGGAAAGGATTGTATGCAGTTCCTGGTTGATAAAGACCATATCGGCCGCGGCATCGTCGGCTTATGCTACACCAGCAACCCATCGGCCCGCGAAGTCCAGGACCAAAAACTGGAGAATGGCGACTTCTACTGGGAATTCATGGCCAAGACTATTCTGAAGTGGTCTGAAGAACTGAATATCTCCGAAAATTCCGGCCTGGTTATGGCCGCCGCCTACGAATTTCCGAAAAAGTCCGGGAATATCTATTCCCAGCATCTGTTCCGCGTCCGGGAACTGGTTGGTGACAAATTATGGCTCCTGATTCCGGGAGTGGGCACTCAGGGCGGTTATGTTAAACAGACAGTCAAGGCTGCTTTCACCGGTTACGGTTCGATGGCCATCAATTCTTCTTCGGGAATAGTCTTCGCCAGCATGGGAGAAGATTTTGCCGAAAAAGCCGCCGAACAGGCCAGACTGCTTTATGTGGATATGGCCGACGCCCTGGAGATTCCGAAGTTCGAAAGGGTTTCGGAAAGCCTGATAATTCCCAACGACCCGCTCGCCACGCTGAAAAACTTCGAAGGCTATTATTGCAGTCGGAAGAATCCCGACGGTTCCTTCGTCGGCCCACTGGTCGCCTATGCCGGACTTTATGATGATGGCCAGGGCGGCAAGAAGAATAAGGTAGGTGCCGAATACTTCAACTTCGCCAAACTCGAGGAAAATCCAATCGGACGTACCGCCATCGCTGCCCTGATTGCCAATAATATGAGGCAAAAAGAAATCAAGACAACGGTCATCGCGGGCGCGCCAATGGGAGGCATTCTTCTGGGTGGAGAACTGGGGAGACAACTTGGTTGTCGGACAATCTTTGCCGAGAAGAAGGTTACCGCCCTGGCTGATTCGGCCTCAGGTAAAAAAGAAGAAAGCATCCTGGAAGTACTCCGTCACGACATCCATCCCGGCGACCTGGTAACTATCGGAGAGGACGTCAACAACAACTATTCCACAACGGAAAAGATGCAGGAGATTATTGAAAGCAACGGCGCCAAATTGGTGGCTATAATTTCAGCCTTCAACCGCTCCGGCAAGGAAGAATGGAACGGTATCCCAGTCGTTTCCGCCCGCTATATCCCGACTGAACAGTTTCAGCAGGACGATCCTAAGGTGGCCGAATTGATAGCCGCCGGCAATATCATCTGGAAACCGAAACAACAATGGCCTTTGCTGAAAGAAGCCATGGAAGAACCGACGACTTGAAACTAAGCAACTCGCTCATTAAGAAAAAAGCCCCTGTGCCAAACACGGGGGCTTTTACTTTGCAAAAATCGCACCTCGCGATGATCAAAAGATCTGATTCGCGCGAGCGATGATGCCAGGAACGTTCAGGGGGCGCAAGATTTTAGCGCTGCTGATTTCAATGGCGTCCGCGCCGGCCGCTTTCATAGCGTCAACGTCGCGGGCGCGCAATATCCCATTGCTTCCCTTGATGGGCAGATTGATACTGGCTGACCTTAACTCGGAAATCCTTCTTAAAACCAAGGGGAGCGCTGGATGCCCGGATAATCCGCCACCATTGCCGAATTCGGCCAGCGGCGAGCCACCCTTGCCGAAAAGTTTTACCCAATCAATGCCCGGCGTGCCATAGGGGATAGTGTTAGAAAGGGTCAGAACATCGCATAAACGGCTGTCTTGGACTTCTTTCACCACTTCGTTGCCAACCAAAATATTAATTTTCAGATCAACCGGCCAACCTAAGGGAGCGGCCAATTCCAGATACCTGACCGACTCTTTGGCTAAATCCTTGGGGTTGTGCTTAGTGTTCGGGCAAGAAACATTGATCTGCAGCCCGACCGGCGCCGCGAATTTGTTCTTATAGGCCAAGAGAAGATCGATCATCGCCTTAATCTCATATAGTCTCCCTTCCGGGGTGTTGCCAACCGCCATAATGGAGATGAAGAACGGCCGGGCGATTTTCTGCCAGTCGCCTCTTTCCAATAAGGCTTGCAGGCCAGGACCACTCAAACTCACGTCATTTAAAATCATTCCTCCGCCCTTGAAGAAATAGATCTTAATGCACTTCGGTCTCAGTTCCAGGGGTTGGAGATTCTCATCCAAGGGCAAGTTACCGGCGCGATATTTAAGAACGCTCGTCTTGGTGACAAAAGATGCCCTATCTACGGCCGCGGCATAACCGGGCACAACATCTCTTAGATACTTTTCGTACCAATATCCGTCTCCAAAAAAATTCAAAGCGCCGGACGACAAGATACAATTACCGAAATCTATTCCTTTTATTATCATATTCCCTCCTTTTTAATGTTCTATGCTAATGATTGCTTGTTTTCTGTTTTTTATATCCTACGCTAAAAATGGCAGAAAATCAAATTGACAAACTAAGGTAGGAATATTAAAATGACTTAAACTGTAAAACAGCCTTATTTTCTTTAAAAATAACAACTCCTAATAAAAACCGATTGAAATGGAAACAAAAGTCACTATCAAAAAGCCGTTTGACGCCCATGTGCATCTCCGGCAAGGGAACATCTTAAAAGATGTCCTCCCCCATACCGCTAACATTTTTGAAAGAGCGGTGGCGATGGGTAATTTAGCCGAACCGGTCGACGATCTTAGCCGCCTCTTGGATTACCATCAGGAAATAATGAACGCCACTCCCGGCCGCTTAAGGTTCAGGCCCGTCATGACCATCATGCTGACGCCCAGAACTACCGTTAAAACTATAAAAACTTGCGCGCCGTATGCCCAGGTATTGAAATTCATCCCTGCCCATACTTCCACTAATGCCCAAGCCGGCGTTTCCCTGGAAAATCTGGAGGGGTATTATCCGGTGCTTAAGGAAGCTGAAAAGCAAGGGATGATATTTTCCATACACGCTGAGAGGATAAAAGACGACCAAGGTAACTTTATCGCGGAAGCGGAAAGAGAGTCGGCGGCCCTGCCTTTTGTGCGGAAGATCATCCGGGACTTTCCTGACTTGAAGATAGTCGTGGAGCATGTCAGCACCAGTGAGGCTTGCGCGTTGGTTTTGGCGAGCACCGACAATGTCGCCGGAACTATAACCGCCCACCATGCGTTGTTCAACGAGCTTTCTTTAAAGGACAAGCTCGACAACCTTAACCCGAATTTTTATTGCAAGCCGGTGTTAAAATCTTTGCACCACCAACTGGCCATCAAACGGCAGATGCTATCCGGCTCGCCGAAATTCTTTTTCGGATCCGATTCCGCGCCTCATCCGGCCGAAAAAAAACTTCTGCCGACACCGGCCGCCGGCATCTTCTCGGCGCCAACCGCCGTACCATTGATCGTCGCCGCCTTCGCTGAAGACGGAAAACTCGAACGCTTGGAGAATTTTCTGTCAATTAACGGCCGAAAGTTTTATGACCTGCCTATCCCGAAAGAAGAAATAACTATCAGATACGACGATAAGGACCGTTGGCGGGCGCCCGAAACCATCGGCGAAGACAAAATCCCCGTCCTAATCGGCGGGCAAGAATTGTTTTGGAAAATATCGCTTTGATAAGTCCTTACAAAACAAAAAAAGACCCCGCGGTTTTCACCCGGGGCCTTTTCTTTATCCCCAGCTATCTCATTATCGCCATTATTTATTTTCCCATTCCTTGCCTTGCCTAACCAAGAGTTCGGCGGCTCGTCCCGGCTCGGCCATGATTTCCTTGACGACTTTTTCCAGGCGCACACCCTGCGAACCCTTGACCAAGATGACGTCGCCGGCTTTCAAACGGTTTTGCAGGAAGCGGCCGGCTTCCTCGGCCTTGTCAAAATAGAAAATGTAATCGTCTTCCAAACCGGCATCCTTCGCTCCGCGGATGAAATCGCGCGCCCGTTCGCCGACGGCGATCAGATGATCAATGCCGCTTTCGGCGACGCGATGACCGACCAGCTGGTGCCCTTCTTCGCTGTAATGCCCGATTTCCAACATATCGCCCAGGACGGCGTACTTCTCCGCTCCCTCGTCCACTTTGACGCGGCGCAGAGTCTCTAGGGCCATCAAGGCGGCTTCCGGCGAAGAGTTATAGGTATCATCAATTATAAAAGTATGCTTTATGCCCGGCAAAAAATTCATCCGGCCCTTAGGCAGACTGAAGTTCCTTAAACTGCCGGCGATCTCTATCAGGTTAAAATCAAAATGTAGCCCGACAGCCGCGGCCGCCAGCGCGGCATAGACGGCGGCGAGCGACAGGGCGCTGGGCAGATGGACCGGCACGATCGCCCCCTTATAATCAAATTTGAAATTGACGCCGTTCAATTCATAGGCGCCCTTGGTGAAATTGTAGACGATATCCTGAGCCAAGAGATCGGCGCCCTCTTTCAAGCCATAGTTTAAAACTCGAACCGGACTGGCGGCGGCCATCTCCCGGGCTAGTTCGTTGTCATAGTTCAAGACCGCCAGACCTTGGGGGCGGATATTCTCTATCAAGACTTGTTTTTCTTTTTTGATGCTCGCGAGCGAGCCGAAATATTCCAAGTGCGAATAACTGACGGTCGTCACCAGGCCGACGTCGGGCGGCGCGATACTCATGAGATATTCCATATCGCCCGGCCGGTCCACGGCCATCTCCAAGACCAAAACTTCCGGATAATCCTTATCTTTTCTTAACAATAAGCCGAGCGCTTTAAAAAATACGCCCAGCCAGCCGAAGAGATTCTTACCCGGCGACTCTACGCCGATAATCGTCAGCGGCAAGCCGATTTCGTTATTATAATTTTTTTGGCTGGAACGGACGCGTTTCTTGGACGTCAAAACCAAGGCGATCGCTTCCTTGGCGCTGGTCTTTCCCACCGAACCGGTGATGCCGACGACCGTCGGCCGATATTTTTTCATGAGCCAGCGGGCGAGGATCTTCAGTTTTAGTTGCAGAAGCTTTTTCATATTAGGAACGCGTCTTGGGCACCTGATAATATTTGAAAATGAAATCCACGATGTCTTTGGAAGCCGGAACGACCGTGCTCTCGGCGTACTGGGCGTCTTTCGGATCGTCCATCTTCATGAGCATGACAAAGACCGGATTTTCAATCGGCCCGATACTGATGAAGGTATGGATGTACTTATCCTGGCTGTAGCCGCCGACCATGGCCGTCTGGGCCGTACCGGTCTTGCCGCCGATATAATAACCGCTGACGCGCACGCCCTTGGCATGACCCTTCTCTACGACGTTGACCAGCATGGCTTTGATCGTATCGGCCGTCTTCTGACTGACAACCCGCTTGGTCGGCTGAGGCGTGATCGCCTGCCGGCTGCCGTCGGCATGGACGATCTCCTTGACCACATACGGTTTCATCAAAACCCCGCCGTTGGCGATAGCTTGGTACGGCATGATCATCTGGAGCGGCGTAACGGCAATGCCCTGGCCGAAAGAGGCCACGGCGGCGTCGATTTCCTTAACTTTTCCGGCGAACAGATTACCGATATTGCCCGGACTTTCTGAACCGAGTTCTATGCCAGTCCGTTCCCCGAAGCCGTAGCTCTTCACGTAGTCGGCAAAGACTTTCGGCCCGATCTGTTTCATGGCGAAAATGGCGCCGAGGTTGAGGGAATTCTCTAAAACGCCGTTCATGTCCGTCACGCCGTGCGCGCCTTTCGTGGAAAAATCGGAATTCTTGATCGGCTTGGGCCAGCCGGCGATCATCGTTTCTCCCGTATCATTATACGTCGTGGAAGGAGAAACCTTTCCCTGGTCAATGGCCGCCGACATGGTCACGGTCTTGAAGACCGAACCGGGTTCGTATTGATAAAGCAGGGCGGGATTATTGAAGACGCTCAAGTCCTTGACCGCTTGGTAGTCGTTGGGATTAAAATCCGGCACGGAGCACATGGCCAGGATCGCGCCGGTCTGGGGCTGCATGATGATGACCGAGCCGCCCGCGGCGCCATGCTTCTTTACGGCCTCTTTCAGCTTATCGCAGGCGACAAACTCAATATTTCGGTCAATGGTTAAAATCAGATTGCTACCGTCTTCGGGCTTGGCGTATTCCCGGCCGCTGATGATGATCGTCCGGCCGCCGGCCGCCCGGTCGGCTTTGACCGAACCGTATTTCCCGAACAGCTCATCGTTAAAAAATTCTTCCAAACCGTATTTTCCCTGGCCGTCCGGATTGTCGGCGTAGCTGACGAAACCCAAGACCTGAGCGGCCAGTTCATTGTCCGGATAATAGCGCTGGGTCTCGCTGATGAAGCCGAGGCCGGGAATTTTCAATTCGGTAGAACTGGCGTTCTTATAGACCACTTTCTCATCTTTGATCATCAGATCGTCGGAACTAATCGGCGCGGCGCCGGGCGTGGAGCTGGCCGCGGCTCCGGCGCTAAGCGTGGCGCTGGCGTTCGCGACAAGCGCGTAAAATTTCAAAAGCTGACTGTCGTCCAAACGGTTATCGATCAGTTCATACAAGCTATTTGGCCGGCTGAAACGGGCCAGGCGGGCGGCGACCATCTCGGCCGCTGTGGAAGAAGCGATCGTCGGCGCGGTCGCGCTGGCTGTCGCACTAACGGGCGAATTGGCTTTCTGCCAGGCGGGCAAATCAAAAAATTGATAAACTTGCTCAGCTAAAAGAGTCGGGCTGGGCAATTCCTTGGGCACGGCGTAAAGCGAATAAAAATCCTTGTTGGTCGCGGCCGGATAGAGCTTTTCCTGACCGCCGACACTTTCCATAAAATAAATCTGGCCGCGAGCCGGTTTGAGCTCGTTGGTCATTTGCTGCTGCGAAGAGGCCAGAGCCGTATAGAGGTCGCATTGCCAGATCTGCACGCTGAATAATTTATAAATCATGGCGCCGGCCAATAAAAAAATAATCGCCGCGACTAGGCGCCAACGATTATGGCTGATTCGCCCCCCTTCGGGACGAGAATTGTTTTTAGTATCGCGCCACATAGAAATCCCAATGATTAAAAGCTGTCTCTCTGGCCGGCCGGCTCGGAGGCGGCGCTTTAGCGCATGGCCACCGCGCTGCGGTTAACCGTCAGATATTCAACGTCGCCGACCGCCACCATCTTCAACTTATCCGCCCGGGCGCTTAAGCTATAATATGACTGCAAAGCGTTCACTTGTTCCTGATAGGCTAGATTATCACCGGATAAAGACGCCGCCTTAGTTTGCAAGCTCTTTAAGGTAAACCCTTTCACGGTCAGATCATTGATGTTCAGGAGATACATGGCGCCAAAAACCGCCAGAATGAAACCGAGGCCGAAATTAAAATATTTGAGATTGAAGCGGCGTTGACTTCTTACCGCTTTGGGCGGGCAAGAGCATTTGACGAATTTGGTCATAGGACGTAGGGGAAACTTATGTTGATTTAAAAATTATATCTTTAGGCGGGCAGCGGGAGTTTGACGGCCGCCCGCAGCTTGGCGCTGCGCGACTTGGGGTTGATGGCGGCTTCTTCAGCACTCGGGATGAGCGGCTTTTTGGTCAAGATTTTTAAAGCGGGCGGGCGGGCCGATTCGTCCGGCCGGGCCGAGTCACGGAAAAAGTTTTTTACGATCCGATCTTCCCCGCTATGAAAGGAGATGACGACCAGGCGTCCGCCCGGTTTGAGGAGAGAAATGGCCTCGGGTAGGACGGCGGCCAGGTTGGCCAGCTCGTCGTTGGTAGCGATTCTTAAAGCTTGAAAAATACGGGTGGCCGGATGGATCTTCTGACCAGGACGGACCGGCAAAATGGCGGTGATGATATCAATTAATTCTCTAGTAGTTGTAATCTTCTTCTCGCGCCGGCGGTCAACGATCAATTTGGCGATCCGGTAGGCCTGGCGCTCTTCACCGTATTCGCGGAAAATCCGCGTCAATTCTTCTAAGCGCGCCTGATTGACGATGGTAGCGGTGGAATTGGGGCTGTCCGTTCCGAAAGCCATGTCCAGAGGCCGATTGCCCTGGAAGGAAAAGCCGCGGGTGGCGTCATCTAATTGATAGGCAGACAGGCCGAGGTCCAGGACAAGGCCGGAAAATTTCTGGCCGGCGGGAAAATGCTGACGGACGGCGGACACTAAATTTTTAAAGTTATCGCGGACTAAGATTATGTTAGACAACTTTTTATTTTTGATTCGTTCGTCGGCGTGAGTGATGGCCGCGGCATCCAGATCCAGAGCGAGGACTTTTCCAGTCGCACCGACGGCGTCGGCGAGCGCGAAGGTATACGAGCCGCCGCCCAAAGTGCCGTCCAGGAAATAATCGCCCGGCTGCGGTTTTAGGAAATCCAGAACTTCAGGCAGCATGACCGGAACATGATCATATTCCATATCAGATGCCGAGGTCGCCCAGCTCTTCGGCGATGGCGTTGGAATTCTTTTCCGACTCGCTCTTATATTGCTGCCAGCCGGTTTCGTTCCAAATTTCCAAATGGTTGTACAGGCCGGCGATGATGACGTTCTTTTTCAGGCCGGCGAATTGCCTCAAGTATTCCGGCAGGGTGATGCGGCCCTGATTATCAAATTCCAGATCCATGGCGCCGGCCAGCATGTGCCGGGAAAAAGCGCGCGCCCGTGATTGGCTGATGGGCAGAGCGGCGAACTTGACGGCGATCTTTTCAAACTGCTCCTTGCCGTACAAAAACAAACAGCCGTCCAAGCCCTTGGTGGCCACGGTTCCCTTTTTCAAAATCTCCCGGAACTTAGCCGGTATGGCCAGACGCCCTTTGTCGTCCAGGCTGTGTTTGTATTCGCCGATGAACATGAAATTTCGACGCGCGCAGCGGGCGCGTTCTTTAAGCGAAAATTAAGAGAGTAGGATGCGGGCCGGTGTGAATGACAAGCAAAATTCACCACACTTCCCCACATTTCACCTTACAAATATAATTATACACCACCAACACCCTCTTAGCAACACTATTCTTTTACTTAAAATAAGCAAAAAAATTAAATAAAAAGCCACTTATCAACAAGTGGCTTTTATATTTGTATAAAATTGTCAAAATAGTCAAAAAGTTTTCAACAATTCATGCACAGGGCGGTCGGAAGGGGCGGGATGGTTAAATAAGCAGTTTCTTTAGCTCAGAAGACGAGCTTTTTCGCCTTCCCGATCTCCGGTTCGCGGTCATAAATCGGCTCCACTAGAGTCCGGCCGGCGAATTTCTTGGCCTTTTTCGGACCGGGAAACTCGGGCCGGACCGGAATCTTTAGAGCATAACCCAAAGCGTTGGCGGTGATGACGCCGATCCGAAGCGACGTGAAAGAGCCGCCGCGATTAGCGACGACTATTTTCCGGAGCGCGGTCGGTTCCAGTTTTTGCGCGGCGAGGAGAGCCGCGATGGCCGGCAATAATTTTTCGCCCTGCTGCCTCGCGGCGCGAATCTTTTTCTGCCGGATAATCTTTTGCCTGTCGCCGAGAGAGACGATCACCTCATCGCCCGCCACCGTATTTATGTAGAGGGTCATAATTTTTTCTTTAAGAGGCGCACTATGCCCTTGTCGGCGTCTACTTCCACCTCATCGCCGTCGTTCAAGGTCCGGGAAGCGATCTTACAACCGATGAGACAGGGTATGCCCAACTCGCGGGAGATAATGGCCGCGTGCGAAGTGATGCCGCCTTCATCAGTCACGATGGCCGCCGCCAGCCGCATAGCCGGCATCATCTCCGGGCGCGTCATGGAAGACACCATGATATTCCCCCTCTCCATATTTACCAAATCGTGAATTTTCAGAATTTTTTTTACCCGGCCGCGCGCTTTGCCTAAGGAAGCGGCCAGCCCCTTGATCTCTTCCCCGCCCGAATCCGGCTTTTGGAAATGGGCGAAGAGTTTTTCGGCGGCCGGACCGATCATGATTTCATATCCCTTATCCGTATTCAGGCAGGCGGAAATCTTCACCCGTTCTTTCAAGGTCTTAAGCGGCAGCTTGCCGGCCAACAAACGGGAGAATTCGGGGAAAACCGATTGCTTGACCAGATCAAAGGGCTGGGACAGGCGCCGGGCGGCCTCGCGCAAGAATTCAAATTGGTAGAAATTAGAAATCAGCACGTATTTTTTCCGCGTGTCCTGGATCTTGAAAAATTCGTCCATGATATAGAGCAGGGTTTTCTGCCAAGCGGATAACTTATATTTTTTCAAAGTCTGGTTCTTTTCTTTGACCCGGTGAGCGGCTAAAGCTTGGTAATCTACCGACTTCTTGCCCGCTTCCTGGCTTATCATCTTCCTGAAATCTTCCGACGTCAGGCGCAGGCCGCGAGCGTAATTGTTGGTGATGTAAAAAAACTGGCGGGCATGCTCAGCCAAAGCTTGATGGCTGATATTTTTTGCCGCCTTGAACTTCTTCAGTAACTTGGCGCGGGCGATATTCTCCTCTTCAATGAAAGACAGATACTTGGTCGTCATGATTTTCGGGAAATCGGCCGCGAAGCCGGCGCCCAAGGCCTGCTTGAATTCCGGTACCAGATAGCTTTCCGCCGGCATAGATATAGAGTCACCCAAGGCCATGAAGCAGCAAAACTCTTCCAAATAGGCGTCGTAAAAGCGGGCGTACGAATCGGCTAAGGCGGTATCGGATAATCTTTTCATATCCTGTCGGTCGATCATTCTATAAACCCGCTCAAAGTTTTTTATCTTAACCGCCCACTGGGCTTGTAATTTTCTTAAATAATTTTTGTCGCGCTTGAGATTCTTGAAAAAATTCTGGCGCATGGCGGTCATATCCCCTTCGTTCCAATACCAATGGATATAATTGTCGCCCGAGAAAAAGGCGGCTCGGACGGTCGGCCCGCCCAAGAATTTCTTGGTCATTAAGGCGCCGCGGCCGACCGGAAAAAAGGTATGGAAGATGCCGTGGAAACCTTTATAAACCCAAGTCTGATCCGGGGCGGCGAACTGATTCAATAATCCTTTTTTAAGGATAGATTTAGGGATAGGCATAATTTTTTATTTCAAAATCTTTTTTATATCCGCCGTGCTGGCCGCCTTAACCAGCTTCTCTCGGAGCTTGGCGGCGCCGGCGAGGCCGCTCACGTAATGGGTTAGGTGCGCGCGCAATTCTAGGATGCCTGACTTCCCTTTCAACTTCTGCGCTAAGGCGGCGTGCTTCATAATCGAGGAGAAGATCTGGCGGCGACTTAATTTCATTTCCCGCCCGGTGCCTATTTCTTTGAAGAGCCAGGGACGGCCAAGAACGCCGCGCGCCAAACCCAGACCGTCGGCGCCGGAGTCTTGGAGCGCCTGTCGGGCATCAGCCAAATCGTTAAGACCGCCGTTCACTAGTATAACTCCCTGGAAATATGGCCGAGCCAATTTGGCGATTGACCAGTCTGGTTGGCCGGAAAACCCCTCGTTCAAAGTCCGGCAATGGATCATGGCCGCGGCGACGGGTAAATCAGCAATATTTTTAAAAAATTCTTTGCTGCCCACTTCGCCGGCCCGAGCGCGGATTTTCACCGATACCGGTAAATCAGTATTATCCAAAACCGCTTTGATCACGGCGCGCGATTGCTTCAGATTCTTCATGAGCCCGCTCCCCGCTCCCTGGCGGGCGACCTTGGGCACCGGACAGCCGAAATTTATATCAATCCCATCGGGTTTTATCTTAGCCGCGATTACCTTAGTGGCGGCGGCAAAATGTTCGGGATCGCAGCCGAAGAGCTGGACGACATAGGGACGCTCTTTTTGGCGATTGAAGGCGGCCAGAGCCAGCGTCTTATTATTTTTCAGACGCGGATTATAGAATAAAGCGGCGGCGGAAATCATCTCGCTGTACAGGACATCGGCGCCGTAGCTCCGGCAGATCTGACGAAAAGCGGAATCGGAAAAACCGGCCATGGGCGCGAGGGCCAGAATCGGCCGGCCGGTCTTTTTAAGTTTTTGCCAAAAATCAAGGGGCATTTTTTTATTTAGAGCTCAGACGATAACCGTCCTTAACGTCCTCTACCGTATAGCCGGCGACTTCAATCTCTTTTCTTAACCGGTCCGCTTCCGGCCAATCTTTCGCGAGGCGGGCGGCCTGGCGATCATCGGCTAATTTTTTAACGGCGGTCGGCGTTTCCACTGATCGGCCGACTATCTCTAACCCCAGACCAAAAACTCGGTCAAAATCTAAGATTGTGGCGAGCTTATCAGCTTTATCCAAACCAGATTTCAACACGTCTTGAGCGACTGACAGCGCCTGGGGCATATTGAGATCGTCGTTGATCGCTTGCCAGAACAGATCTTTATATTTCTGGCTAATCCGACCGACCTTCCAGGCCATCTCTCCTTTAGGGCTATTAAATTCACCCAAACCTTGCACCTGATTATACAAATGCGCCCAGCCTGACCGCGCCGAATCGATTGCTTCTTCGGAATACTCCATGGGTTTGCGGTAATGAACCTGTAAAGCGGCAAAACGGTAGACTAACGGATTGATCCCGTCTTTCAGAAAAGCGTTTTCCAGCGTCAAGAAATTTTCTGCGCTCTTGGCCATCTTCTTGCCGCCCGGAATATTCAAGAACGCCCCATGCAGCCAATAATTAAAAAACTTTTCTCCCGTGGCTGCCTCACTCTGGGCGATCTCGTTAGTGTGATGGATATTGATATGATCAATGCCGCCGCAATGGATGTCCATTTCTTTGCCTAGATATTTCAAGCTCATGGCCGAGCACTCAATATGCCAGCCCGGAAAACCCGTGCCCCAAGGCGAAGGCCATTCCATCTGCCGTTTAGCCCCGACCGGCGAAAATTTCCACAAAGCGAAATCGGTCGGATTCTTTTTCTCCGGATTCTTTTCCACGCGCGCCCCTTCTTTCAGTTCGTCGAGCGGCAGGTGGCTCAGCTTGTTATAATCTTTCACCTTGGCGGTGTTGAAATAGATGCCGTCCTTAGTTTTGTAGGTATAGCCCTTTTCCTCCAAAGTCTTGATCAGCGCGATCTGTTCGGGAATATTATCCGTCGCCTTAGCCCAAATGGTCGGCGGCAAAATATTCAGGGCAGTTAGGTCTTTCTGGAAAGCATCAGTATAGAAAGCGGCGATCTGCCAAGCGCTTTTCCCTTCCCGCTTGGCGCCCAGCTCCAGCTTATCCTCACCCATGTCCCGGTCGCCGGTCAGATGGCCGACGTCGGTGATGTTCATGACCTGTTTAACCTTGTAACCGTCATACAAAAGCGTCCGCTTCAAAAAATCCTCAAACAGATAAGTGCGCAGATTGCCCAAATGGGCGTAATTATAGACGGTCGGGCCGCAAGTATAAAGACCGACTTCGCCGGCCTTAATCGGCTCAAACTCTTCTTTCTTCCGACTTAAGGTATTGTAGAGGGATAATTTAGACATATTTTAGGACTTATTTATTCTAATTTAAGTATAAAATAAAAGCCGATTATAAACAACTGGCAACGCTTTCCCGTGGTCGCTTGACGAAAACCGCTCTAATATTATAATATCAAATAACGAACCTTTATAATAAACAAAATAAGTCTCACCATAAACCATGTACCCATGAAAAAGATCCTATTGTTCTTGCTCATCGCCCTCTTAACGGGTGGCGCCTTGAAAGCGCAAAACGTCGATTCGTCCGCCAGCATAATTGAGAAAAAAGATCTCAGAATTAGCGACATAACGTTCGCTAATTACACGAATGGTCTATACTATGTGTATGCTAATGGCCGAGCTAACGGTAAACCAATTGATTCCATCTACATCTCCCCCCTGATTCCCGAAGAATACTGGGCGCGGATATACCTGGGAGAAAGTTTGAGTTTTCAGCCCCGGGTCATGCCGATAAGTTTCAACCTGAAAACCATGACTGTCCGTTTCACTATTTTTGAAAAACGGTCGGAGATGAAGGGTAAAAGCCTGCCTTGCAAGACCGAGGCGATTCCTTATGCCAGCTCCTTGCCGGCTTGGGCGATATTCGCCATCTTCCTTGTCCTGGGCTGGCTCGGCGCTTGGATAGCGAAACGGGGCTGGAAAATCTTCCTGCTGATAATTTTCAGCCTGGCCGGCACCATCGGCCTCTACATCCTTTCCGAAATCGCCGACGATTACTCTTTTCTCTACTTGTCCGTCCCAACGGGCGGCGCTCTGCTAATGCCTTATGCCGGCTTCCTGATGTATTTCATAATCAAGGAGTCAATCAAACAGAAAGTCAGGAAAAAGGCGAAAGAAAGGGCTTTACATCCGGATCGTTACGTAGCCGTGAACATTTTCCATAGGGCGTCCCAAAATTTGGGACCGAATTTTCCCTGGGAAGAGGAGGAAAAAGTGGAGAGACAAAACTAAGTCATCTCTCGACAAGCCAGAAGAGCCCGGAACATCAGATCCGGGCTCTTATCATATATGAATATTTTTGGAGGCTGATCAAGCCGCTCGTTTGGCCGCTCGGCTGCCCCGCAGTTTTTCCAAAACTAAGTTCGTCTTGGCGGTCAAGGCCCAGCCGAGCTTGTTCTGGTAAGATTATTTAAACCGGACCGGCACGCGGAAAACGGCGTCGTTCGCGGGCAAGCCGGAGGGATTGTCTTTGGCGACGATCAAGAAACCGCTGGTGGCGTCGGTCGTGAACGTCAAAGTGCCGGTGAAAGGCACCGAAGACGTCGTCATCCAGCCACCTTGCGCCTGAGCCGGCGAAGAAGTGACTAAATTGTTGTCAGCATCCACTAAGCGGAGCGGCAAGGAAGCTTCAAAAAACCAATTGCCCTTGGCCTGGCCCGTTACCTGGAGCGGCGAGGTGATGAGCGCGCCGGCCACTGGTGAAGTGACGAGCACTTCCCCGGCTGGCTCGGTATTCGGACTGACCGCCATGGAAGTGGCGACCGGATTGTTAGGCGTCAGATTCTCGGCCGGCAAATCGCTGACCGGCTTGGCCGTCAGCCGCAAAATCACGGCAGCGACCAAGATTACCAGAACAATAATCAATAAAAAATAAGATTTTTTCATAAGATTTCATCGTCAAATTATTTCATCATCAAAATCTTTCAAGTCTTCCGGGGAGAGCTGCGACAAGCTGTGGATGCGTTTCGGGAGCGGGCGGCGGCGCTCGCCGTCTTTCGGATTGGCGTGAACCTGTTCTTTCAAGGACGGCCCGGCCAAAGATTTTTCCCGGCCAATCTTCTTTAAACCCTTGACCAGAGCCTGATCATTCGCTTCTTTGGAGACGGGAATTCTTATCGGCTTTTTAGATTTCATATATTGAGGCGGCGTTCAAATCGCGGACGCGCCTTAAAATTTAAATTCACCCTCGCTGATTATTTCCGCCAGTTTCTTCCGGTCGGAAGGAAATTCTCCGGCCTGCTGTTTCTCATCTAGGTCGCTGATTTCTCCCGGCCGGCCGATGGCTACCATCGCTTCCACTTTATAATCGTCGGGAATTTTAAAGTCCGTTTTGGCTTGATCATAATCAAAGCCGGCCATGGCATGGGCGACCAGGCCGCGGCGCCGCGCTTCCAGAGCCAAATTCTCCCAAGCGGCGCCGGTATCAAAACTGGCGGTTCGAGAGAGTTGGCCGTTATAATCAAAGGTCTGTTTGGAAATGACCAAGACTAAAAAAGCCGCCCGCTTGGTCCAGGACTGATTGCTGGGAGTGAGCAGCGAAAAAAATCTATCCCAGACTGGCGTGTTATTTTTAGCATAGATAAAACGCCAAGACTGATTATTAAAACAAGACGGCGCCCATTTGGCCGCTTCAAACAGAGACATGAGCTCCTTGTCGCTGACCATTTCGCCGGATAAAGCCCGAGGCGACCAACGCTCTAAGATAAGGGGGGTGATTTCGTGCTCCGGATGGCGATAATCCTTGATGTTATATTGTTTGGGCATAAAGCAATAAAAATGGGGCTATATCTACATTTTATCATGCTTTTCGGTTTTAAAAAAGGCCGGGGAGAACCCGGCTTTTAGTGGTCGCTAGTGGATTCGAACCACTGGCCTCCGCGATGTGAACGCGGCGCTCTAACCAGCTGAGCCAAGCGACCGGTTTTTCGTACTTATTAACTTTACCTTAGCGGCGCGTCGGCCGTCAAGAAACGCGACGCTGACAACGGCGCCCTACAACTCTATCTCCGCCAGGCGCTCATATTCGGCGCCGGCCGGACCGAGATGCGATTCAAATAGGACCAGGGTATTCAAAACCGTTTCCCAACTGACTGCTTCATTAAGCTCGCGCGCCGGCAGAGTAGGAAAGGTTTCCGGTCGGAAACGGGCAAGCGTGACATGGGCGATGAAGGGACGCCGGTCTTCATCCAGTCCTAAGGCCGACAAAGCGGCTTTTTTAATATCTTCCACCGCCGGATCAATCTGCCCGGTCGCCCAGATCAAACGAGGCGAAAAAGCGTTCGGCCCGAAGCAGACCCGATTGAAAGACACGGGGAGCGGTTTGAAGCGGCCTTTCAGTTCGGCAAAAATTTCCTTGGCTTCCTCAAGATTATCATCTTCCCAAGGAGCGACCACGGTCAAATGCCAGTTGGCCGGCTCCAGCCAATTGACCGGCCAAGCCAGATAATTCCTTTGCCAATTCAAGATTTCATCCCTGAACGGCTGGCTGAAAGCGAAGCCGATGAAGAGTCGAGACATATTGTGATTATATGATTGATAATAAGTTAGAAAAATCCCCGGGCCAGACAACGGTCCGGGGATGGAAGATTTCCAATCGGGGTGATTTACCATTTGAAGAGTCTCTCCGCCTTGGCTTCCGACAAAAGCTTGTGATAATAGGCGGAAATCGGATGCCTGTAGTGGATGGCCAGGAGCTGGCTGAAGCTTTCATAATACCAGCCCATCTCTTGTTCGGAGGCATTGAGTTTGGACCAGATCGCCCGCCCGTTATCGCGGCGGTAGTTGATCAAAGAAGACAGATAGTTGATATTCACGGCCGTGAAAATCATCTTAGCTTCCGTGCTCATGCCTGGAAAACGAGCCAGGACGTCTTCCTTGCGCGCCCGCCAGTTGAGTTTCTTGTCCTTGACGCCGCCGGGCGCGTTAAGTTCGGTAATTTCCATAACCAGCCGGGCGGTGCGCCGGTTAGTATCGCGCACCAGACTTTTATGGCCGTAGCGAGGCAGATCGTTCAGGGCGCCATAAAAAAGTCCGGCCAAGCAAACCTCCAAGGGTTGGAAATGACGCCATAAAGTCAAAGCGATAATGACGCTGCGCGTGATATGCGACACCCCCCAGCTTTCGGTTTCCCGGCCTTTGTACAAGTTGATAATTCTCTCCACCGCCTGATCGACTATGGCTAAATCGTTGAACAATTTAATCGTGGGGTCGACGTCGCTCGGAGAATCTGAATCGGAATCGGGATCGGGTTTTTTCTTTCTTTCCATGAGTTATCAGAGTTTAGATTTATATTTATTAAGAACTGTTGTGCCCGAGGGGGGATTTGAACCCCCATGGAGTTGCCCCCACAGCGCTCTGAACGCTGCGTGTCTACCAATTTCACCACCCGGGCCTTGAACGGCTAAATATGCAAGTTAAGACTTTAATAGCTTGCCACATAATTTTCCAGTTGTAAATAGGCAAATCCTAACTAATATTGACAAAAAACAATAAATAAAACATAATTAGCTATCAGCCAATTTCTTCAGTACATTAATTAAAAACATATCAACCGATGGAAAATTATCAGAATGTTGTCATCGTCGCCGCCAAAAATCATGATGGATTTTTCGGCGCCCTGGGCCTAGTAAAAGCCCTGGATCTGGCCATGGACCGAACCGAATTTATCTGGACGCCGGCCTGCCGTTTGAACCAAGTAGAGGTGGCCGACGCGGAAAACTCCGTCTTGATGGTCGTCGGCCTGGGACAGAATAACTGCCCGAGCAAATTCCTGATCGACTTCTGCGGGAATTATCAAGGCCGAATCGTCATCTGGGTGGACTCTTATTCCGAAAAATACAGCCTGACGGAATTGACCGACAAAAATGGCGATAAGATAGCGCTTGACGGCCTGGAATACTGGGGCGAGCAGTCAAGAAAATTCTTATCTTGCCTAGCGATCATAAAACAGCGCTATCCGGAAATCGATCCGGAGTGGCTTGCGGCCGTCAACCATCTTGAAGCGACTAAGCATCCGCCCAAAAACGAATCCTTAATCCATGGTCTCTTGCCGGTCATGTACCAAGAGGCGATGACCGCGGCTAGACTCTATGAAAAACAGTACCAGGCCAATTACACTGATGACGTTTTCCGCGCTTTTCTCCAGTATCTCCTGCGCGGCCGAACTGATTTCCAGGCGTTCATGACTAAGCTGAACGAAGGGGCTCTTGGCCGCACCTTCCTGACTTGAAAATCTGGCTGGCCAATATCGCCTGAAGGGCCCGACTTGCCATCGGGCTTTTTTCTTGACCAAGAAACGGCTATAATATAAACATGCTAGATCTCCAAACCGAACAACAATTTTTTTCGCTCGGCTATAAGCTCATCGGCGGCGTGGACGAAGCCGGCCGCGGCCCCTTGGCCGGACCGGTGGTGGCCGCTTGCGTGGTAATCGGGCCGGACTTTAAGCTTGACCATGACGATCTGGCCTTGGTCAGAGATTCCAAGAAACTGTCGGCCAAGCAGCGAGAAAACCTCTTCGGCGTCATCCGCGAGCGGGCGCTCGCGGTCGGCATCGGCGTGGTCAGCCACCGGACTATAGATAAGATCAATATCCTCCAAGCCAGCTTCTTAGCTATGCGCCGGGCGATCAGAGAGTTGGCGCTTGAGCCCGACTTCATCCTGCTAGATGGCGCTTTTAAGATTCCTAAATTAAACAAGCCGCAAACAGCTATCGTTAAGGGCGACGCCACGGTCTTTTGCATCGCTGCCGCCTCAATTATAGCTAAAGTTAGCCGAGATTATCTAATGACCGGATTGGACAAAAAATATCCGAAGTACTGTTTCGCGAAGCATAAGGGCTACGGCACAAAACTGCATCTGGCCAAGATCAATGAACATGGCCCCTGCCCTATCCATCGTTTCAGTTTCGCGCCGCTGAAAGATTTGCCCGTTTCAAGAACCTGAGACAAAAAAATTAAAAAAAAGAGCTGCCATCAGGCAGCCCTTTTCTTATTTTAACGAGTATTTATCTTTTCGCGCCGGAGTAGGCGATCGCCCGAACGACATTCCAAGCTAAAGCATTCACCGGATTATGGCCATAGACCCATTTGAAGGTCAGGATGGCGACTTTCTCGCTGTCCAGATTACGGTTAAGGGGCAAGAGGCCGTAGGCGATGACCATGATGGCGTTCTCGTCAATATTGTTGGTCATGACCGCGTCGCGGGCATAGACTTTCTTGAATTCAACTTTAGCTCGAGCTTCCGCGGCCGTATTGCGCTCGCTCGGCCAGCGGCCGGAAGCGATCTTCAGGACATCCGACCATTCGGCTTCACTGTTAGGCAATCGGCCATAGGCCTGATAATAGGAATTGATGACCGCGGCGCGTTCGCCAGCGCCGAGGCGATAGGTACCGGGCGTCCCATAGACGATGAAATAAGAAATCGTCATCTTTTCTTCAGCGCTAATCGTCTTATCCGATCCGAGAATCGTCTTATATTTTAGCAGAGCGGCCTGCTCCAAGGTGGAACTGGCCACGGCACCTAAAGGCATCAATAAAGTTTCTCTGTTGTTAGTGCCGATAATCTGCGCTTCAGTGGCGATATTCTCTAGAACGCTATCGCCGGTCGTGCCCGTTGTTCCGGTCGTGCCAGTATCAATCGTAGTGGTGGTTGTCGCGGTGAGCGAACAAGTTCTCTGTAAAGTTATCTGCTGAGCGGTAGTTAAAGTACAGTCGGCCGGGGTGCGAGTCAGGACGCTGCGGAATTGGCTAGTGCCGTAACAAACATTTTGCCAATCACCATAGGTGATAGCGGTGCAATAATTGGCCGTGCCGCTGCTTGAGCCACCGCCTCCGCCACCGCCTCCGCCACTGCTTTGGACTATGCAAGCGCTGCCGCTAAGCGTATAGCCGGAGCTGCAGGTAATCATGCAAGAAGGATAAGCGTCCACGGAGCCGTGGGAGACGCTTAGTGGGTTACAATTATGGGCCGAACCGGTCAAGCCGCTTTCAACATTTTGGTTTAAGTTCTGCCAGTCGCTTTCTGTCGCTGAGGCGGATGATAGTCCCAAGAAGATCATCAGGGCGGAAAGAGCAAGGCTAATTATCACTTGATTTTTTATTTTCATAAATTTGTCGGTAAAATCTCTAGCGGAGCCGGCTTGCGACCGGCTCCGCTTGAATTTTAATTAGCTGATTACTCGTAATTTACCCGATATCTCGTAGAGTATGAACCATCCGCGGTGGCCGCCGGAATCTTTACCTTGACATGGATATAAGTCTGGATGCCGTCGTTACTGCTAGCGTCACCGGTTATGGTGATGTTGGTCGGATAGTTATTGTTAGTGACATTGACCGGGTTACTCAAACTGCCGGCCGTGCCGGAAGCGATTTCCTCGGAATAATACTGCATATTGCCACCGGCGGCAATGGTATTAGAGCCGGAAGTCCAGTCGTCAAATTTCAAGGCGATATGGCTCTTGCTGGTCGGGATAGTAACCGGTAGCACCCATTCCCAACCATCGGCGTAGGTATTAACCGGCAGGCCGCTCAGATTGACCATCTGTACGGAACCGACCGAGAAAGCGCCGTCACCGGCGGCCACAGTCGTGAAGTTAGAGGTCGTGGCTGAACCATAATCGGCCAGTAAATGATTACCGGCTAAATCGGTAATGCCGGTCGTCACCCGAATCCAATAGGCGGTGGCATGGGTCAAATACACGCTCGGGCCGCCGATCCTGATCATCTTGCCCAGTTCCATCAACATCGGCGAACCGACGTCAACCGGAGAGGCACAAGTCGGGTCGCTGACCAAGCATAATTTGACGGTCGTCGTGCCGATAGTGGTCGGATCCAAGGCCTCATTAAAGCTGACATATAAATCATTCGGGCTGATACTGACATTCGTTGAACTGGCGGCCGGGACTTGGCTAGAGAAGAGGGGGCGGATGTCGTCATTATTGGCGACGATGAAAGTTACGTAGTCGCTATAACCCGTCAAACCGGCGACCGTATCTTTGACTCTTAAAGTATGGCTGCCGTTGGTCAAACCGGTGGTCACTAAGGTATAGGTGCCCGGGTTGGCGTTGGTCGTGGCCGCGGCATAAGTTCCGCCGTCAATGGAGACGAAGGCGGCCGTCGTGGTACTGCTGTTAGTCGTAAAGGTTAGAGTGGAGGTGCCGGACAAAGTCGCGCCGGCGGTCGGAGAGACAACGGCGACGGTGGGAGTGACTGAACCAGCCGAAACCGTAATAGCTGAGGAAGTGCCCATAACCGTGGCGCCATTATTTTGGGCGGTGATTATGACTCCGCCTTCGGCGGTGGAAAATTTAACGGCATTAGTGAATTCCTTTGTTCCGCTGCTAGTTATATTGTTTGTGCCGTTATACCAAGCCGGAGCGGTCGCGTTAGTGGTCAAGAAGACGATACCGGTAAAAGGTGTAGCGCCGTTAGCGCCGTCGGCGGTATTGCCATAAGCGTCTTTGGCGGTCACCGTGGCGCTAACCGTAGTATTGGTGTCGGGTGTTAGGGTAGAAGGAGTAACCGTGAAAGAAGCGGCTGCGCCATGTCTGATAATACCGGTAGTATTATTTACATAAGTGATATTATAATTAGCGCCGCCGAAGCCATCATTGATTACCGTGCCCGTCGCGGTCAGAGTTTTGCCGGCTCCGACATTCTTAGTGTCAAATGTCTGGGTGCCGGTGGCGGTCAAAGTATCGCTGCCCTGGAGCGCATCGACCACCGGAGAAACGGAGGAAGTGGTCGTATCATCATAAACTTTAGTGTCGGTTTGGGCGGTAACGTTTATCGGCCGGATAGTGATATCGCCGGTGCTGGTAGCGTAGCTAATCGTATAGTTAGCGCCGCCATTGCCGTCATTGATGATAGTGCCGGTCGCGGTGATGGTCTTGCCGACGCCGATGTTCTTGTCGCTGAAAGTC